>Ga0335080_10003163_pt1 | contig 16625 bp, 12 predicted proteins | sample Lox_Sample_34_FD_206720 | JGI IMG/M metagenome (GOLD analysis project Ga0335080, IMG submission 206720) | Soil microbial communities from Loxahatchee National Wildlife Refuge, Florida, United States - Lox_Sample_3.4 | ecosystem: Environmental > Terrestrial > Soil > Wetlands | place: USA...
AATGACGTTCGTGAGGACTCGCGCTACATCGAGGCTGTTCCCAACGTATGCTCGGAACTCGCCATTCCGTTACTGACCAAGAACCGCGTCGTCGGGGTCATTGATATCGAGGCTCGCGAACCGGGCGCCTTCAGCGAGGAGCATGTCAAACTCCTCACGCTGGTTGCTTCGCGAATGGCAGCCGGTATCGAGAATGCCCAGTTGTACACGCGCACCACCAAGCAGGCACGCATCCTGCTGCTTTTGAATGAGATCGCGCGTGAACTCACGTCGATCTTGAATCTCGACGAACTGCTGGGTCGAATCGCTGAGCTAGTCCGCCGGTTGATCGATTACCAGATGTTCAGCATCCTGCTGCTCGATCCCTCAGGTGAGAAGCTGCAGCACCGCTTTTCGCTCCGTTTCAACGAGAACATCCATCTCAAGCACGAGATTCCGTTGGGGCGCGGTCTGGTCGGCGCCGCGGCGCTGAACAAGCAGGCTGTGCTTGTTCCGGATGTCACAAAAGACCCGCGCTACATCGTCGCCAATCCAGAGACGCGGTCGGAATTGACTGTTCCCTTGATCTACAAAAACAAAGTTGTTGGGGTGCTCGACCTTGAGCACACGCGGCGAGGCTTCTTCACCGAGGACCATCAGCGCACCATGACGACCTTGGCAGCGCAAATCGCAATCGCGCTCGAGAATGCTCGGCTCTATGAGGAAATCGAGCGTCAGGAGCGGCGTCTGGAGCGCGATCTCTCTCTGGCTCGTGAGCTGCAGGGCCGCCTGCTGCCACAGACGAATCCACAACTGGCGCACCTCGATGTCGCTGCCAAATTCGTGCCGGCGCGCGCCATTGGCGGGGACCTCTATGACTTTATTCCCTATTCGATGTCCAGACTTGGCATCGCAATTGGCGACGTTAGCGGCAAAGGTGCTCCGGCTGCTATCTATGCGGCTCTGGTCAGCGGCATTCTCCGGTCGCATGCTCCCATCGAGCCCTCCCCTGCGGAGATGCTCTCGGCTGTCAATCTGTCATTGGCGGAGCGGCGCATCGAGGCCCAATTCGTATCGATCATTTATGCCGTTTGGGACGACGCCCTTCGCACTCTGACGGTCTCCAACTCCGGACTTCCCCGACCCATTTACCAGCATGGCGGCAAGACCGAGTTGATCGAAGCAACGGGGCTGCCACTGGGACTGTTCGACGAAGCCGAGTACGACGAACTGGAGTTCCGCATGAAGCCGGGCGACATGTTCGTTTTCTTCAGCGACGGCATTCTCGACGCACGCAACCGCAAAGGAGAACTCTTCGGGCGGCGACGGGTGGAGACGATCGTTGGGGAATCTGCTGGAAAATCGGCTGCGCAGGTTGTAGACGCAATCTTCAAGGCAGTCGCCGACCATTCGGCCGGAGTTGAAACTTTCGATGATCAGACCGTAGTCGCCATCCGGGTGCACCCAACTTCTCACGGCTCCAGCAAAAAGAAATGAGCTCCCGAAATCAGCAGACCGCCGGTGGCCGCCCGCCGGGATTCGTATATCGTTCGGCCAAGCCTCGCCTCTGGGGACGGTCCATTTTGCATTGCGAGGCTGTTCCTCTCACCAAACTCGCCGAAGAATACGGCACACCGCTTTATGTTTACTCGGCCCAGACAATAGAGGAGAGACTTCACACTTTCGATCAAGCCTTCAGTGGTGTCGCTCATAGCATCTGCTACTCAGTCAAAGCGAATTCGAATCTGAGCATTCTTCGTTTTCTGGCCAGGAGAGGGTCCGGGTTTGACGTAGTTTCGGGCGGAGAACTGCAACGCATACTCATTGCTGATCGTAGCGCCGCAAAGAGAGTGGTTTTTTCCGGGGTCGGTAAGACTCGGGAGGAACTCACCGCCGCGTTGAAGGCTGGGATCCTTCTGTTCAATCTCGAAAGCGAGTCGGAATTGTGGGCCCTAGCCGAATGCGCAGGACGTCTGCGCACGACGGCTTCCCTTGCATTCCGGGTCAATCCAGACGTGGCCGCGGAAACACACCCCTACATCTCGACCGGCTTGCACAAACACAAGTTCGGAGTGCCAATAGGCAGCGCTCGTGCTCTGTACGCGCAGGCGTCGGGCAGCCGTTATCTCAAGGTTCGCGGCGTCAGTGTGCACATCGGTTCGCAAATTACCGATGCCGGTCCATTCGGCGAAGCGATGGCGCGAGTCGCTGACCTGGTGCGTGAGTTGCGGGCAGATGGACATCGGATCGACTACGTCGATGCAGGCGGGGGGCTTGGTATCTCTTACGAGCACACACAATCCCATTTTTCTACGCAGGCCCCCGCATATGCGGCTGCTATCGCAGCCCCACTGCGCAAATTGCAGGTACGTCTGCTGCTGGAGCCCGGCCGCGCCATCATTGGACCTGCAGGCGTGCTCTTAACAAGAGTTGTGTACAAGAAGGCGAACAATGGCAAGCGTTTCTGGATCGTGGATGCTGCCATGAACGATCTCATTCGTCCGGCGCTCTACGGTGCATTTCATGAGATCATTCCCGTCAAACAGCCAATCGGCGAATCTGATCCAAGAGAAGCGGTAGACATTGTCGGACCTGTGTGCGAGAGCGGAGACTTTTTTGCGCGGGACCGCGAAATGGCTCCCCTGGAAGAGGGCGATCTCGTTGCCATCCTTGATGCGGGAGCTTACGGTATGGTGTTGGCTTCGAATTACAATACGCGCCCGCGTCCGCCGGAGGTGCTTGTGTCGGGAAAATCGGTTAAGCTGATCCGGCGCCGGGAGAAGATTTCAGACCTGCTGCGCCAAGAAACTTAACCAGCATTCGTCAGAGGGCAACGTGCGCATTGGCATCATAATCCTCGCACTTTCTTGCGTCAGTGCAGCTCAAGCGGCCAGACGCATAACGGGCAAGTACACTAATCCAGCTCTGGGGTATGAGGTCACAGTCCCCGAAGGACTCGCTGGCGTAACCGGCGACCAAGCCGGACCGGAGAGAGGATTCAGCATATCCCTTTCTTCCGGCGGAACGATCAACGTTTTCGGCGAAGCCAACAGTCTCGGATGGAAGAGTCCGATGGACGGCATACGCCATTCCCTCGGGGTCGAGAAATGTGACTCCGGCCGGCAGCAGGCAACGGCCTTTGGACGTATGGGTCGAATCACGGCTACAAAAGGTACTCTCGTTTGCGGTGATCGACTGGTCGAGATGTTGCTGGCCTTTCGGCCAGGAGGCGAGCCCATTTATTGGATAACACTGCGTACGACGACTCAAAAGAGAGTTGACGATGAGGCCGCATTTAACAAATTGGCAGCAACCTTCCAGTTGATTTCCTGGCAGTAACCCTACATTATTGATTGCGCGCTTCAAAAATGCTGGGAGTTTTCAAACGGGCTGGACCTTGCTTATTCCTGGCGCTCTCCCCATTTCAACTTGCTGCGCAGGACCTGGAAGAAGTTGTTTCCCGTGCGAAACAGATTCACCTCGTGCTCCGAGCGGCGACAGCGAACTCGATCGCCGTCGGTCAGATCGAGGCCAGGCTGTCCATCAAGGCTCAGATAAGCGACCTCATCTTCGGTTCGCAGAAGAATCTCGATCTCTGATGAATCCGGTACCACCAGCGGGCGATGCGTAAGCGCATGCGGAGCTACCGGTGTGACGACCAGCGCACTCACCGTAGGCATGACAACAGGCCCTCCGGCCGACAAGGAATATGCGGTCGATCCGGTCGGGGTAGCTACGATCATGCCATCGGCACGATAGCTCGAGACAAACACTTTATCGATGTACAGGTCGTACGTATTCAGCCGCGCCAGCGCAGTCTTGTTCACGACCGCGTCATTAAAAACCAGGTAACTGCCGCGCACCTCGCCTTCACGCACCAGTTCGCAACTCATAAGCGCCCGGTGTTCTACCTGGGCGCGACCCGCAGCAATGGCATCCAATGTGCTGTACAGCGCCTGGGGGGGAACTTCCGTGAGAAATCCCAACGAACCAAGATTTACTCCCAGCAGTGGTACGTCGATAGGCGCCGTCGCTCTCGCCGCCGAAAGCAGAGTTCCGTCCCCGCCCAGCACAACAACCAGATCAAGATGCCTTGATCCCAATTGCGACCGCGGCACGGCCTCTCTCCCGTTCGCAAACTTCGAGGTTTCCAGATCGGCGATTACTTCATAGCCGTGGTCGTCGAGCCAGCGAAGTAGATCGGGAACGATTTGCGCGACCTCCGGACGATCCGGGCGCGAAATAATGGCTGCCGTTTTCCCCAGAGACTGCGGCTTGCTCGATGGCATGAAACAGTGATTGTACCGAAACACGAGGGCTTGCCGCACCGGTGCAGACGCAAGATCAGAAAATGCCATACAACAGGAACTCTCGGTTCCCTTCCGCCCCGAGGATTGGCGAATCGATGGCGTCGGTCTTCGTCGTACCAAGTTCGGTCAAGGCCTGACGGACCTTCTCCACGGACGCCAGCTGCACCGCTTCGTCGCGAACAATGCCACCCTTCCCGACATGTTCCCGACCCGCTTCAAACTGAGGTTTGACCAACACAACGATCCTCCTCTCTCGAGAGGGCGTCGCAAATGCGGAACAGATGACGGCAGGAAGCACGAGCACCGCTGAAATGAACGATACATCGAGGGCGACAAAGTCTATCGGCTGACCGAGAACTTCGCTGGTAAGAAAGCGGGCATTGGTCTTCTCTAGCAAGCGGACGCGTAAATCCTGGCGCAACCTGAAATCCAGTTGCCCGTATCCCGTATCGATCGCGATCACATGCGCGGCACCGTGCTGCAACAAGCAATCAGTGAATCCCCCGGTTGACGCACCGACATCCAGGCACACCCGTCCACTTACATCAATACACCAGTATTCCAGAGCGCGTTCGAGTTTCACGCCGCCGCGGCTCACGTACTTCAGATCTTCCCCAAGCACACGAATCGAGGAACCTTCCTCGATTGGTGTGCCGGACTTTTCAACCTTCTGCTCGTTCACTAGGACTTTGCCCGCAAGAATTAGCGCCTGCGCGCGCTCACGGGAAGCGACGAGTCCGCGATCAACGAGAATTTTATCGAGCCTTGATTTCAAGCGATTTTCATCTCATACCTGGCACGAAAGTGTGAGCACTCAACTCAGTGCAATCTGCTGAAGCATCTCGTGATGAATCACTTACGCAGTTACTTTGCCTGTTTTGCACAGAATTTTCCACGAAGATGTTGAAAACTTCGGAGAAAAAAGTGCCTCTTCAAAGCAACAAGGCCGCCCCTTGCCTTGGGCGGCCGCAATATTTCGAAAATGAAACAGACTATCCGGCAACTTCCTCGAGCAATTTCTGATCGATGTCGAAGTTTGCGTGGACGTTCTGCACGTCGTCGTGCTCTTCCAGTGCTTCCATCAGGCGAATCATCGTGCCAGCCTGCTGGCCTTCCAGCTTGATGTAATTCTGAGGAATGTAGGCAACGCTGGAAGATGCCGGAGCGATGCCCGCCGCCTTCACGGCTTCCAGAACAGCTTCATAGCTTGACGGATCGGTAATGATCTCCCAGTGGTCTCCGTCGTCGTGGAGGTCTTCGCCGCCGGCTTCGAGGACGATGTTCATCAGATCGTCTTCTTTAGCCGTGGCCTTTGGAACCAGAATGTCACCCTTCTTGTGGAACATCCAGGAGACTGCACCGGCTTCGGCCATGTTGCCGCCGTTCTTGCCGAAGACATGGCGGATTTCACTCACTGTGCGGTTGCGGTTGTCGGTATTGATGTCGAGCAGGACCGCGACTCCACCGGGCCCGTAGCCTTCAAGGGTGAATTCTTCGTAGGTTGCGCCCGGCAGTTCGCCGGTCCCACGCTGGATAGCACGCTTGATGTTGTCCGCAGGCATGTTCTCGGCCTTGGCGGCAGCGATAGCCGTACGCAACCGGGGATTGGAATCGGCATCGCCTCCCCCATTCTTGGCGGCGATAGTGATTTCCTTTATTAGCCGGGTAAAGATCTTGCCGCGCTTGGCATCCAGCGCGCCCTTCTTGTGCTTGATTGTGGCCCATTTGGAATGGCCGGACATGGTTCGACCTCGTATTTAAAGAACTTGGATGGCGCAGGATTCGCCCTCAGAGGAGATCACGGAGTTGCCTCAGTAAGCGAGCCTCGATCAGAATGCAGGCGAACTAAAATTATAGCATGAGGATCCAAAACCCTACGGCTTCGGAGGTTTGATCTTGTATCCCTGGGGTATCTGAAATACCGAGGGATGGGGATCGTCAGTCGAGACCGGCTTGCAATACGTTGTTTGCTCGCCGGCCGAGGTGGTCACCTTGGTGAGTACAGGGGCTTTCAGCTTCACGCTAGTCCAGACCTCTGTCACACTCGGAATCGGCGGTAGCTTCGGAACTTGCGGCGGTGTGGGCAGCCCCGGCGATGCTGGAGCCTTGGCAGCTCCCGCGGGATTCGTTTGCGGAACACCGGCCATTTTTGGCATTTCCGGCTTTGCCGGCAACGCGAATGGCGGAAGCGTGAACCGTTTGCCCTCAACCTCATGGCCCTCGATCAGCGATTTGCCCAAGTCTTCCACCCTGACCTCAGGAGCCTGTCCCTGCGTCGCGGGAACCTGTCGAGCACCCGTAATCGCACTTCCGGCAGCCGCGGCGGACATCGGGATAATGGTCGCTTCCTTCTTTAGGTGATCTAGAAGAATCGTCCGCTGCGATGTGGGATCGGTGATAACGCTGGTCGAAGGAGTGTCGAGGCGAAACTTTCCGTCACTCGAACGCCACATTCGGGAAGCGGACTGACTCGGCGCTCCGCCTCCGGCTGGTTGCGTCTTGGTGGAGCAATCGGAACAGAAAGGCGGTGCAGGCGGCGGGCTGGGAGCCTGACCCATAGCGCCTATCAGTTTAGCAGCAGTCACTATAGCACTGCCGATCTATAACTCCTGAAGCTATTGACGCCTGCACGATCGCCTCCTACCATTCCATGCTTACAGTAATCGGGGCGGTTTATGGACGGGCGGTTGATCGGGCACTATCGAGTGCTCGAGAAGATCGGCGCAGGGGCGATGGGAGAGGTCTTCCGCGCGCGTGACGAGCGACTTGGCCGCGATGTCGCCCTGAAGCTGATTCGGCCTTCTTCCAGCGACAATCCCGATCATCTGCGCCGCTTTGAGCAGGAAGCACGGGCTGCCGCCGCCCTGAACCATCCAAACATTGTTGCAATCTACGATGTTGGATTCGAAGGAGCGTCTCCTTACATCGTCGAGGAACTGCTCGAAGGCAAGACGCTGCGCCAGCGGCTTAGGGAAGGCTCAATTCCCATTCGCCAGGTGGCAGGCTATGCTCTTCAGATCGCTGAGGGCCTCGGTGCGGCTCACGATGGCCATATCGTCCACCGCGACCTGAAGCCGGAGAACCTGTTTCTCACGAGGGACGACCGCGTCAAGATTCTCGACTTTGGAGTTGCCAAGCTTCAACCTTCCGCCGAGCAAGACCGTTCTCCAGAAAACCTGACCACCGTGACGAAGCACGGCACCGTCATCGGCACCGTGGCCTACATGTCTCCCGAGCAGCTTCGTGCAAAGCCTGTCGATCACCGAAGCGACATCTTCAGTTTTGGCGCAATCCTCTACGAATTGCTCTCGGGCAAGCGCGCTTTCCAGGGAGAGACCGAAGTCGATACCATGACGGCCGTTTTGCGAGAGGAACCGTCGCCCGCGAATCTGGACCAGGCCGCGATCCCCACAACCTATCGGGAGATTGTCCGTCACTGCCTTGAGAAAGAACCCGAAAATCGCTTCCAGTCCGCGAAGGACCTTGTTTTTGCGCTTCAGACCGTCTCCGGTTCGTCGCCCGCCGGCATCGGGTCCTTGTGGCTGAGAGGCGTAAGGACAGCGAAACTCCCTTGGGCATTGGCCGCGATATTGGCGCTCGCGACGGCCGTCTTGGCGGTTAACCAATTGCTTCATCTCCCGGCCGCAACTCCGAGTTACCAACGCCTGACCTTCGAGGCTGGCACCATCTATTCGGCCCGCTTCACCCCAGACGGCCAATCCATCGTGTACGGCGCTGCGTGGAATAACAAAGCTGTACAGTTATTCACCACGGTTGGGAATTCACTGTTGTCGCAACCGCTGGGCTTCACCAACGCCGTGTTACTTGGAATCTCGCGCACGAATGATCTGGCGCTTCTAACTGGCGGGTGGCATACGGGCCAACTCGAGACCATCAATGGAATGCTGGCCAGCGCCCCCTTGGCGGGAGGAGGCGCCAAAGAACTCCTGTCGGACGTTCGCTGGGCCGACTGGGATGCGCAGGGCGGCCTCGCCATTGTTCACCATGTCGACGGACAGAGCCGTCTTGAGTATCCCATTGGCAATGTGCTCTACCAGAGCGCCGGCTGGATCAGCAATATCCGCATCTCCCCCGCCGGGGATGTGATCGCGTTCATGGATCACCCCGCGCTCTGGGACAACCTCGGAGTCGTCTCCATGGTTGATCTCAAGGGGCGCGCTCGAACGCTCTGCGGCGGCTGGGAAAACGAGAGTGGCCTGGCGTGGCGACCCGACGGCAAGGAAATCTGGTTCACTTCTGCGGCGAAGGGCAGCAACCTGAATCTCATGGCCGTAAATCTCTCAGGCAAGGTCCGTACCCTGATGAATGCTCCGATAGGAATCGTGTTGCAGGATATTTCGTCGGATGGCCGCACTTTGATTTCCCTCACATCCAGTCGACTAGCCATGGGTTTCACCCGCCTGGGCGATAAAAAGGATATAGATCTCTCCTGGCACGATTGGAATTCTGCCCACGACATCTCCCGCGACGGCAAATCTGTGCTGTTCGAAGACGCCAGCGAGGCGGCCGGCCCCAACTACGCCGTCGTGGTACGCCCCGTCGACGGCGGGTTACCCATTCGTCTGGGCGAGGGCAGTTCTGGCAACTTGTCGGGCGATGGAAAATGGGCCGCTTCTATACCGGTGAGTGAGGCCGCTCAGATCACGTTGTTTCCCGTCGGTCCCGGGCAGCCGCGTACGGTTCACGTGACAGGAGTTCAACACATCCACGTTGGCTGGACTCGTTTTCTCCCCGGTGATCAGGAGCTAACCGTAACAGGTGATGATCGCGGCCACGGAGCCAGATGTTTCGTGGTGAATCTCTCCAACGGACAAGCAAGAGCGGTTACGCCCGAAGGGCTTCCCTGCGGTCCAATTTCTCCCGACGGCCGCCTTCTCATCAGCAAGAATCACGCCGGGGAGATCGTAGCTTTCCCATTAGAGGGCGGCGCACCAAAGACGCTTCTTGTTCAAAAGGCCGCCTTCACTGCGGTGCAATGGTCGGAGGATGGATCCTCGCTCTATGGCTACCATACCGGAGAGTTCCCTACCAAGGTCTACGCGCTGAATCTGGCCAGAGGCGAGGAAACTTTGCTTCAGGAACTGAAACCAGGATCTCCCGCCGGTGTTGTAATGGTTGCCCCCCTTGTCGTCAGTCGAGACGGCAAGAACTTCGCCTACAGCTACAACCAGACCCTCTCCGAACTCTATCTTGTTTCAGGTCTGCACTAGGTAAGCAACTAATCCAAAGATCCCGCAAAATCGGCTGCAACATAGTGAAAAAAGATGGAAGTCGAGGTTTGGCCTTCTCCCAGCTTCGAACGGTAATGCGGCAAGCGCGTCCCGCGATAAGCCAGTCCATCTCCCAGTGCCTGATAAACCGTCACCCTGCCGCTGGCCGTGTCCAGGCAGATTGGCCAAGGCGTGGCCAAATCGGGCTCCGGAGAAAAATCCAGGCACAGAGTGACGCTGAACTCACACTGCTCCCGGTCCACATGCTTCTTCAGTTCCGCCCCGCTCAGATACGACGCGAGATACACGTAAGACGGCTTCACGGGCTCGCCGGCAATCGCACTTACCGTGTTGGCAATCTGCCGATGAAAGAATCGTGCCACTGGATCGTTGTAAGCAACGTAGCGTCTCGAGCTCTGGCCATCGCCAAGCTGAATCGCTCCCGTGCGAATGCGATGTCGATAGTAGCGGCGCAGGGCGGCAATGTGAAAAGGATGAATCAGGGTTTGAAGTGGCGCGTAGCCTTTTGTCTGGAATAGCTCCGCTGCCCTTCGGACCGCTTCTTCCCTGTGCCCGCCTTGTGAGTGGATGGACTGCGCAGAGACGACAATCCCCGCACCTTCCAGCACAGATTTGACAGACGCAGGGATTGACTCCGGAACCGGTTCATTCGGACGCAGATCTCTTACGAAAGCTCCCCACTGAGTCCCCAACCAAAATGGAAGAAGCGAATGACTATTTGCGTCGCGAACCCACGCAATCATCCCTTGCAAAGCCAACGCCGAGACCAGTTCAGGGCGCTCCGCAAGCTCTACCGGCAATTCAGGCGCTGTATAGAGCCTGCAATCAGGACTCAGGAGCAGATCTCGGCCATCGTCAAGCTTGCTTCGCGAAACCCGTGCCCAGTGCGGCACAAGCTGCAGTGGCAAGTCATCCAAAAAGCAATAAAAACGCTCGGGAGGAAGTGGCGCAGAATGCGCCTTCCGCGACACTCCTCCCATCAGTCCCGCCATCCACTCCAACCATGCCGGATTGTTTATCGACGCAGCCATCCGTTCAGGGTAAAGCGGCTGTCGGCGAAGAGCTGCGAAGGACACTTCACCGGAGTAATTTCATGCTGCATCTCACACGGGAAGAAGACGATCCGATTCTGCTGAGGAGTGATCGTCTCGAACGTCCCATCGCTGACGTACGCCCCTTGCTTCAGGTGTGCGTCGTGAATACGCAGTTCCCCACCCTCAAACTGCCGTGGTTCCCGGTGGAAGAAGTACACAAACGTGAGCTGGCGCGAGGAAACTCCCTCGCTTCCGTTGTCGTCGTGCATGCGGAAGAAGTCGCCATCATTGCTCGCGGTGATTTGAGCTTCCACACTAGCGACCGGAAACTCCTCCACCCCCAGTTTCTCAAGCACCTGGGGCAACACCGATTTAATGCGCCCCAACATGACGTCTTGCTGCTCACCTAGTTCAATGAGTACGCGGGACCGACGGAAGTCGTAGTTGACTACGCCACGCTCGGCGCTCGGCGAGTACACTTCACTGACCTGGAAGGCGGCTTCATGTTCCAGTGTGAAGCGGGTCAGCGACTCCAGCTCCTGTGGTGCCAGGAATTCGTCTAGCACAACACAGTTCGCCCGCAGTATCTCGGAACGATCTGCGACTGCGACAGTGCCGCCGGTGACTGCCCTCTGCGTTACCGTACCTCCGGGATGCTGCGGCTGAGGGGCCGGAGCAGGTGAGTCCATGGGTGAAACGCCGGGCGAAGATGGTTGCTTGGTAGGAGCCGTACCCCCTGGGTGTTGCGGCTGCGGGGCCGGTGGCGTGCCCATGAACTCAATTCGCGCTCCGGCAGCTTCGGCCGCGGCCGCCGAACTGCTTTCGACGATCCGCTCCACGATGCTGCCACCGAGCACCGCGAATGCGCGCTGCGCCACCGTCTCGCCGATTGCCGATGCGATAACGGCTCTGACTGCCTGATGAGTCTCGGGATTCGCGCTTGTTGCCGCCTTGGCATGTTGTAACAGGCTCGCAACCAGCGCACGCTCTTGAGCGCTGAGGATGCGCTCATCCTGCATGAGAGTTTCGGAAAAAGAATCAAGAATCTGCTTCGGTGTCATCAGAGACACGCCTCCCTGCGTGTGACGAACAAAGAATCGATCAGGGACCCACATGAACGGGGGGAAACAGCGATGACGATATACCGAGAAGCTGCGGATCGCCAAGGAAATTCTTGAAAAATTCGACTATCGGGAGACGAGCGCCCCAACCATCGATTCGAAGATCTTGACCCCGTCCAGGCCACCTAATTCCGGTTCAGCCGAACGTTCCGGATGAGGCATCATGCCAACGACGTTCCCACCCGGGCTGCAAATCCCGGCAATGTTATCCAGCGAGCCATTAGGATTGGCCCCAGCCGTCGGCATTCCTGAAGGATCACAATAACGAAAAACAACCCGGTTCTCGCGTTTGAGTTGTTCCAGAGTATCTGGGTCGCAGAAGTAATTCCCTTCCATGTGCCCGATCGGGATGGTTAATACTTCCCCGGAAGTACAGGTATTTGTGAAGGGAGTGTCCGCGTTCTCTACCCGGACCTGGACGGGCTTGCATACATATTTCAGCCCGACGTTGCGCATCAGTGCACCCGGCAGCAGCCCGGACTCGCACAGAATCTGAAACCCATTACAGATGCCGAGTACCAGCCCCCCGCCGTCGGCGAACTTCCGCACCGATTCCATCACCGGCGAAAACTTGGCAATGGCCCCCGTACGCAGATAGTCCCCAAAGGCGAACCCGCCAGGAACAATAATGGCGTCGCAATTCTGCAAATCATGAGACTCATGCCAAAGGAACGTCACCCGCTGCTTTGCCACATGCTGGATCGTCCAGTAGGCATCGTGATCGCAGTTGGAACCGGGAAAGATGATGACGCCAAATTTCATGCCTGCCTCAGTTTTTCCGGGATTTGCCTTCAGTTTAGCACGCCGCCCAATTGCGATTTCCCCAGAATTCCAGGATGTACCTGGTCGTTTACAGACCATCGAAACTGTAGCACTCGGAGTGTGCCGCTCACCCTAGGACACAGGTAGTTAGACTGTACAGCATCCATCGCGACGCAATGCTCCGCCCCTTGCTCGGCTGGAGAACGTTCATATAGGCTGCTAGCCGGCGAGGAATCAGCCATTGTCCGCGCCAGATCGTATTCCTTCGAATCGGCAACAAGCGGTGTTCAACTCCAAAGCACTTTCCTCCAAGCTATCCAGGCTCGAATCGGGTACCTTGGCGATAGAGGCATACCATGGCTACTTCGCGGCGTACTTTCTTGGGAGTAACCGTCGGCGCGGCCGCGTCCACGATAGTTCCCTGTCTGGCTAATGCAGTTATTCTCCCTGATCAGAACGCAACTTCCTCAACTGCGGCTCCCGCGCTCCTCCGGGTACACGCGAAACAGATCGTCAACTCCTTCGACCCCGATCAGGCCCTCGCGACCTCCATGGACATTCAGTCCCGCGAATCGATCAACAAAATCTACACGCCGGAAATGATCAAAGTCTGCCTGTCTGCGGGATGGGGCCCCATCAGCTATCGCCTCCATACTCCCGAGACTGTCGATTATTGGCATTGGAATCCCAAGGGCCGTTGGTCCGACGAAGCAAACCACCGCGGATACTTCGTCGGCAGTTCCGAATTGGGTGAACCTGTTCGCGATTCCTTTGGATACAGCCTCCCTCATCGCGGCTGCACCCACAATGGAGGCACGGACCAGGGCTACTCCCGCCTCACAGATGGTGATCCCGATACGTTCTGGAAAAGCAATCCATACTTGACCAAAGCGTTCACGCACGAAGACGACTCCTTGCATCCGCAATGGATCATCGTCGATCTGGGCCAATACTACGACGTGAACGCGATTCGCCTCGACTGGTGCGAGCCAAGCGCCCGCCAGTACGAAGTGCAGTATTGGGTGGGAGCCGATCCCATGAACTGGGAAGAGCCGGCTCTGGACTCAACGGGCCAGGGCGGCCAATACCTTCCGGTCGACAATCAGGCCATGGGCAACTGGATTCGCTTCCCCAAAGGGACCGTTCACGATGGCAAGGGCGGAAGCGTAACGCTAAAACTTGCGGACAATCTGATTGCCACACGTTGGATTCGCGTGGTGATGACCCAATCGTCCAATCAGCCGGGGCCCCACGGAAATGATGACCTGCGCCACCGGGTCGGATATGCAATCTATGAAGTCTACGTAGGCAGATTAGAGGCCGATGGCAAATTTGCTGATTTCGTGAAACACGCGCCGGACGGCCAGCAACAGACTGCGACCTATTGCTCCTCTACCGACCCATGGCACACCTCCAAAGACCTCAATCCCCACGGAGACCAGACCGGCTGGGACATCTTCTACACCAGCGGCATCACCAACAGTCTGCCTGCGCTGATCACCGTTCCTCTCATCTATAGCGTTCCCGAAGATGCCGCCGCGATGATCGCGTATCTGAAAAAGCGGGGATATCCCATCAGCTGGGTTGAAATGGATGAAGAAGCCGACGGCCAGTTCTACATGCCTGAGGACTATGCCACGCTCTACATTCAATTTGCCGACGCAATGCTCAAGGTCGATCCCACCCTCAAGTTAGGCGGGCCCGTGTTCCAGGGAATTAACCAGGACGTCTCGGTCTGGCCCGATGCCCGCGGAAACAAGTCCTGGTTCGGCCGTTTTTACGACTACCTCAAATCCCACAATCGTCACGGGGATTTGAAGTTTGCGTCTTTTGAAATCTATCCCTACGAAGCCTGCACCATGAAATGGGATGACCTGTACCGCAATCGCGAATTGACCCACAAGACTCTGCAGGCCTTTCGTGATGACGGATTGCCGGCTTTCGTTCCGCTCATGAACACCGAAAGCAATCTCTGCGGTTCGCTCTCGGTCTACATGTCCGACATCTTTTCGGCGCTGTGGCTTGCCGACAATGTCGGCGCCTTCTTCGCCGAGGGCGGCGCGCTTTATATTCATTCACCCATCGAACCCAGCCTCGTCCACCATGGCTGCCAGGGCTGGGCAATCTGGGGCAATGCCATTTGGGATCACGATGCCAGGATCATCGCCTTTACCGCTTTCTATCACGCCGGCCGGATGATCAATAACGACTGGGTAACCCATCACAGCGGCACCCATCATCTCTATTCGGCCGACGTCGGAATCGAAGACTCAGCCGGAAATGCTCTCGTCACGGGCTATGCCGTTCGCCGCCCAGACGGCCAGTGGGCTTTACTGCTAATCAACAAAGATCGAGAGAATGCGCACTCCCTACGAATCGCCTTCGAGAGAGGGGACAAAACGGTGCACTTCTCCGGCGCGGTTCGTATGATCACATTCGGCAGCGAACAATACGTCTGGCACGGAGAGGACGCCACCGCTCACGCCGATCCAAACCTGCCGCCCGTAGTGTCCTCAATCGAGGCCACAGAACAAACGATCTTCGCCCTTCCCAAAGCATCCGTCACGGTTTTGCGCGGCGAAGTCGCTGGTCTCACCGCCTAGAAGAAATTCGTGGCGTGAGAAGTCGAATGGTCCAAATGTTTATGGGCGCTGGCCCACCCTTTCATAAATTCCCCAAATGGGGGTTGCCCCCTTCCCGCGCTTTTTGCGGAAGGGTGGGCCTTCCGTGCGCACTACAATCTGCAGGAATGCACGGCAACCCAGTTCGATCCAAAGCCAGCACTGCCTGCACTTCATCACCTTCACCTGCGACCCGCCTATGAAGCTGCTGGATTCCGTCGCCGCTCGGGACACGTTCGAGCAGGAACTGGAGCCCGTTCGCCGCCAGTACGGCTGTTTCGTGACCGGCTATGTCGTCATGCCGGAGCACGTCCACCTTCTTCTCAGCGCACCCGAGCGGGGGGGCAAACTTTCGCTGATCATCCAGATGCTGAAGCAGATTCCCATCGCGAAAGTTGAAGGTCCGATCAGCCGTGATTCTGGCAGGTTCGTTATTACGATTTTTCCGTGTGGAGCGAGGCGGAGTCGAGTCGCGTTGGACGCGCGTCGTCGCGAACGGCTGGGAGTCGTACCAACAGCGCTCAAAGCCCACCCTCCCGCACACAACGCGGGAAGGGTGGGGCAACCCCAGTTTGGGAATTGATTGAAAGGATTGGCCCCCCCGCCGCCCCAGGGACACCACGCACGATCTGTCGCTGTGATTCTACTCATTGACAAAAGCAAATAATTTCGTCCCAATTCACTGTGCCGGAAATCGGTTCGAACTCCCCCGTGATTTCAGGCATCTCAGCAAAGCAACATCCCGTAGCTATATCGTCAACCGCGCAGTTCCTTCGTGCGCCGACTGAATTACAGAACAGACCAATGCGCACTTCGGAGGTGGAAGATGCCAGAGGAAAAGCGTTGGTGGCAGGGTGCGTGGGCGGTAGTCGGCGGCTTTATGACGGTGGTCGGCTTCCTGATAGCTCTTTATCAGTTTTGGCCAGACATATTTGGACCCTCCATTACTACGTTCCAGACAAACGACAATACCTACACGAGAATACGTGGAGGAGAGGCCATCTTCACGTGGAAAGTAGATGGCAATCCGGAAGATGTGTTGCTGAATGGTCGACGTGTAACTGATCGAGGTGAAATGATGTTCGATCACCTCACCAAGGATCAGGTGTTTACGTTAGAAGCAAGAAAGCGGTGGGGAAGAACTGAGTCCCGATCTCGTGCAATTTATGTTATCCCGCCCCCGCTCACGATCACTGCATTTGACGCATCTCCAAATCCGATAAAGCCAAACACCGAAACCAATCTCACATGGGAAGTGTCCAGCAATGCTGACATGGTTCGCATCGAACCCTTGATCGGGATTGTGGGACGCAAGGGAAGCCGCCCGGTAAGCATCAAAGACACTACTACATTCACGATCACTGCCACGGCAAGAGAGACGCAAGATGTCAGCCGTCAGGTAACAGTAGAACTACTGCAGACTCAGCTACTTTTTCGTGCGGAGCCTCCAACCATTCGCCGAGGAGAGAGCACGCGATTGGTGTGGCAAACCAATGCTCCATCGATCGCGATTTCGCCAAGCGTCGGCACTTTTTCGGAGCCCAGC
>Ga0335080_10003165_pt1 | contig 16617 bp, 15 predicted proteins | sample Lox_Sample_34_FD_206720 | JGI IMG/M metagenome (GOLD analysis project Ga0335080, IMG submission 206720) | Soil microbial communities from Loxahatchee National Wildlife Refuge, Florida, United States - Lox_Sample_3.4 | ecosystem: Environmental > Terrestrial > Soil > Wetlands | place: USA...
GTGATGGAGCGGCCCGGGTCGAGCGTCGTCGCCCGCGGCAAGGAGGTCGTCGTCATCGGCGCCGGCGACGCCGGCCGGCTGATCGTCCAGGAGATGCAGCGCTCGCGGATGCTGAACTACACGCCGATCGGCTTCGTCGACGACGACCCGCGCAAGAAGAACACGCGGATCATGGGCGTGCGCGTGCTCGGGATGCTCGACGACCTGCCGCAGATCCTTCGCGAACATCGCCCCGACGAGGTGCTGATCGCGATGCCGTCGGTCTCGGGCGACGTGCGCCGCCGCATCGTCGAGACGGCGCAGGCGACGAAGGTTCCGGTGAAGACGCTGCCGGGGCTCTACGAGCTGATCTCGGGCGACGTCGACCTCGCCGGGCAGATCCGGCCGGTGCAGGTGGAGGACGTGCTCGGGCGTGAGCAGGTCGAGGTCGACTTCGAGCAGGTCGCGTCATATCTCCGCGGCCACACCGTGCTCGTCACGGGCGCGGGCGGATCGATCGGCTCGGAGCTGTGCCGCCAGATCGCGCGCGTCGGGCCGACGCGGCTCGTCCTCGTCGACAACGCGGAGACGGCGCTGTTCGAGATCGAGCGCGAGCTCGTCGGCGAGCGCGACTTCACCGCGGCCGTGCCGAAGCTCGTCGACGTGAAGAACCGTCGTGCGCTCCGGCGGGAGGTGTTCGAGAAGTATCGGCCGACCGTCGTCTTCCACGCCGCGGCGTACAAGCACGTGCCCTTGATGGAGACACATCCGCTCGAGTCCGTCCGCAACAACGTCGTCGCGACGCGCACCGTCGCGGAGCTGGCGGCGGAGTTCGAGGTCGAGCGGTTCGTGCTCATCTCGACGGACAAGGCCGTCAACCCGAAGACGGTGATGGGCCAGTCGAAGGCGCTGTGCGAGTGGATCGTCGAGACGCTCGGCCACCGGCGCGACATCCCGACGCGGTTCGTCGCCGTCCGCTTCGGCAACGTGCTCAACTCGTCCGGCTCGGTGATCCCGATCTTCCGGCGGCAGATCGAGAAGGGTGGGCCCGTGACGGTGACGCACCCGGAGATGACGCGCTACTTCATGACGATCCCAGAGGCGGTGTCGCTCGTCGTGCAGGCCGGCGCGATCGGCGGCCGCGGGCAGGTCTTCGTCCTCGACATGGGCGAGCCGGTGAAGATCATCGACCTCGCCGCGAACATGATCCGGCTGTCGGGGAAGGAGCCGCGGCTGCCCGGCGAGTCCGACGAGGGGCCGCGCGACGTGCGCATCCAGTACATCGGCTCGCGGCCCGGCGAGAAGATCCACGAGGAGCTGTGGAGCGAGGGCGAGGCCGTCGGCGAGACCGGCCATCCGAAGATCATGCGGCTGAGCCGGCCGCCGGTCGACGCCGAGTGGCTCGACCGCGAGCTCGGCGACCTCGAGGAGCTCGCCGACCAGGGCGACACGCTCGAGGTGGTGGCGAAGCTCGGATCGATCGTGCGCGAGCCGCAGCGCGACGCGCCCGCGGTGCCGGCGGAGGCGCCCGCCGAGCCGGCGGTCGAGGCTGCCGAGGGCGCCGTCGAGGTTTCGGAGTAGAAGCCGCCGGGCTTCCGTGACATTGCCCGCCGACGCCCCCGCTACGGTGGCGCGGTGGACCCGGGCCGGATCCTCGAGGGGCTGAACGCGGAGCAGCGAGCCGCCGCGGAGGCGACCCGCGGCCCGGTGTGCATCCTCGCCGGCGCGGGCACGGGCAAGACGACGACGATCACGCGGCGGATCGCGTGGCAGGTCGCGAGCGGCGCGTTCGAGCCGTCGCAGGTCGTCGCGGTCACCTTCACCGACAAGGCGGCGGGCGAGCTGCGCGCGCGGCTCGCCGCGCTCGGCGTCGAGGGCATGCGCGCGTCGACGTTCCACTCGGCGGCGCTCGTGCTCCTGCGCCGGTTCGGCGGCGACCCGGGGCGGATCCTCGCGACGAAGGCGCTGCTCCTGCGCCGCATCGGCAACGGCCTGCCGCGGCCGTACCGCTTCCGTCCGGCCGGCGATCTCGCGACGGAGGTCGAGTGGGCGAAGAACCGGCGGCTGACGCCGGAGACGTACCTCGCCGGGCTCGGTGAGCACGAGCCGCCGCTTCCGCCCGATCTCGCGCACCGCGTCTTCCGCGAGTACGAGCGGCGCAAGGCGGAGGACGGCGCGCTCGACTTCGAGGACCTGCTCGAGCGCGCGATCCGGCTGCTCGAGGAGGACGACGAGGCGCTCGCGATCGTACGCGAGAAGTGGCGCGCGTTCACCGTCGACGAGTACCAGGACGTGAACCTGCTCCAGCAGACGCTGCTCGAGTTCTGGCTCGGGACGCGCGACGACGTCTGCGTCGTCGGCGACGACTACCAGTCGATCTACGGCTTCACGGGCGCGAGCGCCGAGTGGCTGCTGGCGCTGCCGTCGCGGTTCCCGCACGCGCGCGTCGTCCGGCTGGAGCAGAGCTATCGCTCGACGCCGCAGGTGCTGGAGCTCGCGAACCGGCTCGTGCCGCGGCTCGGCGGCTCGGCGAAGACGCTGCGCGCCGTCCTCCCGGACGGGCCCGAGCCGGAGGTGCGGCCGGATGCCGACGTCGTCGCCCGGATCTCGGCGCGCGCGGCCGAGGGCGTCCCGCTCGAGGAGCAGGCGGTGCTCGTCCGGACGAACGCGCGGACGACGGAGTTCGAGGAGGCGTTCCACGAGGCGGGGATCCCGTTCCAGGGCGCGTCGCTGCTCGACCGGGACGCGGCGCGGCAGCTGCTGAAGGCGCTGCGCGGCGAGACATCGACTGCGGTGGCGGAGGTCGTCCGGCGCGTGGCCGTCGCGCAGGGGCTGCTCGACGACCCGCCGGAGAAGCTCGGCGAGCGCGAGCAGACGCGCCAGGCCGACCTTGGACGGCTCGTGCGGCTGGCGGAGCAGTTCGACGACGGCGAGCGGACGATCGGCGAGTTCGCCGAGTCGCTGCACGAGCGGTTCGGCGCCACGGCGGGCCGCGGCGTCCATCTGCTCACGCTCCACCGTGCGAAGGGGCTCGAGTTCGAGGCGGTGTACCTGCCGCGGCTCGAGGAGGGCGAGCTGCCGATCCGACGTGCCCGCGGCGCGGAGATCGAGGAGGAGCGGCGGCTGCTCTACGTCGGGATGACCCGCGCGAAGCGCTACCTGCTGCTGACGTGGTCGGGGCGGCCGAGCCGCTTCCTCGACGAGCTCGGCGTGCGGGCGCCGGCGCGGGCGGCCACGGCGGCGTCGAGTGCTCCGGCGAAGCCGAAGCTCGAGGCCACGCCGGCGGTGCAGGCGCTGAAGGAGTGGCGCCTTGCGCGCGCCCGCGCGGAGGAGGTGCCGGCGTACGTCGTCTTCAACGACCGCACGCTCGCGGAGCTGCTCCGCCTCCAGCCGCGGACGATCGCCGAGCTCGCCGCCGTCCCCGGCATCGGCCCGGCCAAGCTCGAGCGCTACGGCCCGGACCTGCTCGCCGCGCTCCGCGACGTCGCCTGACCCGCGTCGCGACTTCGCCCGGAATGCGTGACGCCTCCGTGTGGGTGTCTGACACCGGGACGTGTCCCGCCGCAACAGCGTCTCTGCCGACGGATGGCAGGTCCGGTGGGGCAGTGCTCTCGCTGTGGTGCGGGTTGCGCTCGCGATCGCGTCACACTCTCGCGAGGAAGTCGTGACACTTCCGCGAACCGTGTCTGACACCGGGACGCGTCTCGAAGAGACGCGTCCCCGCTACGCGGGCAGGGCGGAGAGGAGCAGCTCGAGCATCAGCGCCGGGTCGCGGCGGACGCGCTCGCCGGCCAGGCTGTCGCGCTTGCGGAGGTCGAGCGCGCGCGGGTCGGTGAGCGGCTTGAGCCGCCCTTCGCGGATCAGCTCCTCGTCGACGCCGCCGAGCCGGCCGCCGTACGTCGTGTAGACGGGCACGCCGAGCGCCGCCGCCTCGCGGTTCATCGTGCCGCCCGCCGAGACGACGAGGTCGGCGAGCGCGATCAGGCTCTGCGCGTCCACGGCCGTCTCCGGGAGGATCACCGACGGAAGCGCGAGCGACCGTACGTACTCGCGCTGCTCGTCTGTGCGTGGGAGCACGAACGCGTGCACGTCCTCGAGCCGTCCGAGGTGGTCGAGCGTCATCGGGAAGAGCGGGTTCGAGTGGCGGTGGTAGAGCGAGACGTCGGGCGGCGGCCGGAGGACGACGAGGACGCGCGCTGGGTCGACGTCGAAGCGGTCGAGCAGCGAGCGGTCGGGCTCGAAGTCGGCGAGGTAGTACTCCTCCTTCAGCCCGGGGTACTGGAGCAGCTTCGGCGGCTCGACGCCGTACGGCTTCAGCCGCTCCGGCGGGATCGCCTCGGGGACGATGACCTTCGTCGCCGCACGGCACCCGAGCTGGTGCTGGATCGTCGCGAACTCGTAGTCGAACGTCGTCGACGACGGGATCCCGAGCCGCCGCGCGGTGATGGTGAGCTCGTGCGAGCCGTGCGCGAGTGCGATGTCGAAGCCGCGCCCCTTGGCCCAGCGCCGCAGCGCGCCGAGACGGTGCGTCATCTGCCGCGCCTTCTGCACGCGCGAGCGGCCGCCGTGCCTGCCGATCACGTCGGCCTCGAGGCCGTGCAGCTCGAGCAGCTGCAACGTCTGCGCGTAGTCGCGCGCCGTGATCTCCACCTCGTCCCCGCGACCGCGCAGGATCTCGATCAGCGGCCGGAACACGAGCACGTGCGCCGACGCCGTCATGTCCACCCACACCCTCACGTGAGCACCTCGACCACGCGGAAGCGAATCGCCACGATCTCCGTCTCGGGGCCGATCGGGCGCTCGAAGAACCGCTCGTGCGCGACGCGCCAGTCCTCGACGGTCTCGAACCCCTCGCCCTCGTCGCGTGCGAACTGCAGGTCGACGTCGGCGGCGGGAACGACGCGCGCCTCCGTCACCTCGATGACGGCGACCGGCTCCTCGTCGAAGCCCTCGAGCGCGAAGCGGTCACCCGCGACCGGGACGGCCTCGCCCTCCGCCGCCCAGTCCCCGGCGAGCCCCGACGTCGCCGTCTTCTCGCCGGCGAGCACGGCGGCGACGAGCTGCCGCCGCAGCTCCGTCCGCGGGTACGCGAGCCCGAAGGGCGGATGGCCGCTCACGCGAGCAGTGCCTCCATCCGCGCCGAGCGCAGCAGCGGCGGCTCACGCTCGACGTGGCGCTCGTACCAGAGCGTGAACGCGAGCAGCCCCCACAGCTGGCGGCTCCGGTCCTCGACGCCGGCGACGTGCTCGCCGACGAGCCGTGACACCGCCTCCGGCCGGAAGAACCCCTGTCTCCTCAGCGTGTCGGCCGACAGCGTCTCGCGCGCGAACGGCTCGAGCTCGCCGCGCAGCCACGCCGCCGCCGGGATCGAGAACCCCCGCTTTCGCCCATGTACGACCTCGCGCGGCAGCAGCGGCGCGACCGCCTTGCGAAGCAGCACCTTCTTCGACAGGCCTCGCACCTTGTGCCGCGCCGGCAGCGCGAGCGCGAGGTTCGTCACGACCGGATCGAGGAACGGCACGCGCGCCTCGAGCGAATGCGCCATCGACGCGCGATCGGTCTTCACGAGCAGGTCGTCGGCGAGGTAGACGCCGAGGTCGACGTCCTGGAGCCGGGCGAGCTCGTCCGCGCCCTCGGTCTCGCGATAGCGGGCGCGGTAGACGTCGACCGGGTCGAAGGCCGCGTCCCGTCCGGTCAGCTCGGCGCGCGCCTCCGCGGAGAAGATCTCCTTCCAGCCGTGATGCCGCTCGAGCGGCGGCAGGTGCGCCGCCCTGACGAACCGCTTCGCCTTGTAGTCGAAGCTCGCCTTCGAGGTCGACGTCGGCAGCCGCTCGACGACCGGCCGGGCGAGGCGGGCGAGCGGCGCGAGCCGGTCGGCCAGCAGATCGGCCGCGTAGGTGTAGTAGCCCCCGAACAGCTCGTCGCCGCCCTCGCCCGAGAGCGCGACCTTGACGTTGCGCGCCGCCAGCTCGGAGACGAGGTACGTCGGCAGCGCCGACGAGTCGGCGAACGGCTCGTCGAACGCGTCCGCGAGCGCCGGCAGCAGGAGCGTCGGGTCGGGATGGACGAGCAGCTCGTGGTGGTCGGTGCCGTACCGCTCCGCCACGCGCCGCGCGTCGGCCCGCTCGTCGAAGCTCCGCTGCTCGAAGCCGATCGTGAACGTGTGCACCGGCTCACCGCTCTCCTGCGCGGCGAGCGCGGCGAGCGCGGCGGAGTCGACACCGCCGGAGAGAAGGACGCCGACCGGCACGTCGGAGAGCAGATGTGCCCGCACCGAGTCGCGGAGCCGCGCGCGCAGCTCCTCGGCCAGCTCCGCCTCGTCGGCGGCGAGGACGTCCTCCGCCGCTGCCGGCGCCGGGCGTGCGTACCGGTCGATCGCGATCCGCCCGTCCTCCTCCCAGACGAGCACATGCCCGGCCGTCAGCTTGCGCGTCTCGCGGAAGATCGAGTACGGCGCGGGAATCGAGTTGAACGCGAGGAACGCCTCGAGCGCGTCGAGGTCGATCTCGCCGCGCGGCAGTGCGCGCAGCTCCGACGCGAACGCGAGCTCGCCCTGTGTGTGGCGGTAGTAGAGCGGCTTGATCCCGAAGCGGTCGCGCGCGAGGACGAGCCGGCGGCGGCGCGCGTCCCAGATCGCGACGGCGAACATGCCGCGCAGCCGCCGCGCGAAGTCGAGGTCGTGCTCCTCGTAGAGGTGGACGATCGTCTCGGTGTCGCAGTGGCTGCGAAACCGGTGACCTGCCCGCTCGAGCTCGCGGCGCAGCTCGGGGGAGTTGTAGATCTCGCCGTTCTGGACGACGACGCAGCTCCCGTCCTCGTTCGCGATCGGCTGGTCGCCGCCGGCGAGGTCGATGATCGAGAGGCGCCGCGCCGCGAGCGCGACGGGGCCGTCGAGATGCTCGCCGGCGCTGTCGGGCCCGCGGTGGACGAGCGCCGCACTCATCGTCGCGAGCCGGTCCGGGTCGGGCGACCCTCCCGGAGTGGCGATTCCGCAGATCCCGCACATCGGGCCTACTCTACGGACCGGTCACGCAGTGAACGCCGCCATGGGCGGCGCCGCGGGCGGCCTCGGCGAAGGCCGCCGCCGCCGGCTTCGGATGCGCGCCGCGCCATTCCAGTCCGGACTGCCAGCCGGCGAGGCGCGACTCGTCGACGAGCTCGAAGTTGAAGATCGCGCGGACGTCGGGCTGGCACGCGGCGAGCCGGATGGCAGCCTGCACCCGCTCGGCCTGCAGTGCGGGCGTGTCGACGGCGACCGTCTCACGGCCGGTGTAGAGGCCGGCGAGGCGGCCCGGGACCGCGGTCTGGAATCCGTCCTCGAGATACCAGACGACGCGCGAGCGCTGCGGCGTGCCGGCGAACGCGGCGGCGATCGTCGCGGCGAGACGCCGGTAGTCGCCCTCGCCGAGGAAGCCGCCGCGGTGCCGCGCCGTCACGGGCTCGAGCGGGCTCGCCGGATACGGGTTGTGCCCGAAGGCGTCGACGAGCGGCCGCGTGCGGCCGCCGGCCCGGTAGGCGGAGCCGAGCCCGCGCAGAAACGCGACGGGATCGTGTCCCGACGCCGTCGAGTCGAGCACGACGATGCCGGGACGAACGTGGTGCAGCACGTCGTAGCAGCGGGCGAGGAGCGACTCGTAGGTCGCCGGCCCGCCGCGCCAGTACGTCGGCGAGTTCGCCTCGTTCCAGACCACGACGGCCCGCGCGTCCGGGACGCGCGCGAGCGCGTCGCCCGCGTATGCGCAGAAGCGTCGCTGCGCGGCGGGCGTCCGCGGCGTCGAGCGCCCGAACCCGAACACGGCGAGGACGACGCTGATCCGTCCGGCGGCCTGCTCCGCACGGTCGAGCTCCGTCATCCGGATCGGCCCCGGCCGCGCCTCGCCGTACCACGACACCCAGACGCGCACGGCGCCGGCGCCGGCGCGCTGCTCGGCGGCGACGACCGCGAGCGGATCCGTCGTCCACTTCAGCCGGTCGTCGTCCAGGCCGACGATGAGCCGCTGCGGCGCGGGCGCGCGCGTGACGACGACCAGCCAGGCGGCGAGCCCGGCCGCCGCGAGCCCGCCGGCCGCGAGGGCGATGATCAGCCGTCGGGGCGTAGCAGCCCTCGGATCGACTGCTTGATCACGCGCCAGCCGGTCGCCGCGACGGTGCGGAGGTAGAGCCCGACCGAGCGGTCGGCGATCCACTCGAGGTCGTGCGCGAGCTTCTCGGCCATCGAGGTCTCGTATCCGCGCCGAACCTGCGCGAATCCCGTCAGTCCGGGCCGGACGACGAGCCGTTGCCAGTACGCGGGCAGCTCGAGGGCGAGCATCTCGAAGAAGCGCGGGCGGATCGGCCGCGGCCCGACGAGGCTCATGTCGCCGCGGAGGACGTTGAGGAACTGCGGGATCTCGTCGAGCTGTGTCGCCTTCAGCCAGCGCCCGACCGGCGTGAACTCCTCCTCGGTCCGCCGGACGAGCTCCTCGCCGAGATACGGGCCGAGCCGCGACTCGGCGTCGGCGTTGAGCGTCCGGAACTTCAGCATCGTGAACACGTGGCCGCCGCGGCCGACGCGCTCGCCGCGGTAGAAGACCGGACGGCCGCTCGACAGGAGGATGGAGGTCGAGATGATCAGCCCGAGCGGCAGCGCGACGACGAGGAAGACGGAGGAGAGGACGATGTCGAGCAGACGGAGGATCGCGTCGCGCGGACGCGCGGGCGTCTCGAGCGCGAGCTGTGCGTAGCCGCGGACGAGCGTGTCCTCGATCCGCGTCGTGGAATCGGGCACGCGGATGATGCTAGTCGGTGATCCGGCGCGGTCCACTGCAGCGGTGGGCATAATCGTTGCTCGGAATTATATACTTGACAAACCCAAACGTGTGTGCGACCATGGGCTCATGGACGAAGACCTCTCTCTCAGCGTCTATGACCCTCGCTTCACCGACCCGATCGCGGCGGCGACCTACCTTGAGTCGATCCGCTGGCAGAACGCGCCGGTTTGTCCGCATTGCGGCGTGGTGGACGAGAAGCACTACAGGCTCAAGAGCGACACCCGGAAGCTGTGGAAGTGTCGCGCCTGCCGGAAGCAGTTCACGGTTACGGTCGGGACGCTGTTCGAGAGTTCCCATATCCCGCTTCAGAAGTGGCTGCTCGCGTTCTTCCTGCTCTGCTCGTCCAAGAAGGGCATGAGTGCCCACCAGCTTCACCGGATGCTCGGCGTGACTTACAAGAGCGCCTGGTTCATGGCGCACCGCATCCGCTACGCCATGGAGCAGCCCCCTTTCGCAAGGCCCTTAGAGGGCGTCGTAGAGGCTGACGAGACCTACGTGGGCGGCAAGGAGCGCAACCGGAAGCGCCAGGACAAGCAGAAGAAGACCGGCCGCGGCACGGACAAGACCCCGGTCGTGGTGCTCGTCGAGCGCGGAGGGACGGCCCGCTCGTTCCGGATGGCGAACGTGACCGGAGACGAGCTCAAAGGCGCGATCCGGCGCAACGTCGCCCGCGAGGCGCGGATCATGACCGACTCGTTCGCGTCCTACCGGGGTCTCGGCAAGGAGTTCGCCTCGCACGAGTTCGTGAGCCACAGCGACGGCGAGTATGTCCGCGGCGACGTTCACACGAACACGGCAGAGAACTACTTCTCGATCCTCAAGCGCGGCATCGACGGCACGTACCACCACATCAGCGAAGCGCACCTTCCGCGCTACCTCGCGGAGTTCGACTTTCGCTACAACAACCGAATCGGTGTTGGCATCGATGACGCGGAGCGGACGCGCAGGGCGCTGGCCGGCGTTGTCGGCAAGCGCCTCACGTACGCTATGTAGGTACGTGCCTCAAGAGCCTGGAAAGCCGAACAGGAAGCTGCCCGAACGCGCCGACGCACTCCGCGTCGATCTCCCGTTCGAGGAAGCAGTAAGGGCGGCTCTGGCGACTCCGCCTCCGAAGGCGGAGCGGCCGAAGCGGAAGACGCGTAAGTCCTAGCCGACGCGTTCTCCGGGGGACCGAAGAGGCACATTCCACAGGCCGCTCTTGGGCGTTGGCTCGCCGAGTCGATCTCTGATCTCCCACACCCTGGCGGACTTGTACCGGGCGATGGCGTGGCGCAGCTGCTCCGGATCAGGCTCGGCAACGAACGCTAGAGCGGCGACGAGATCAGCTGGGCCGATGGGCCATAGGTCGGGAAGTTCCTCGCGGACGAACCTGAGTAAGTGGTCGACGTGATAGCCGACTGGCGCCGGCACGCCCTTCTTGATCGCGCGAGGTTCAAGTTCGGAGACGAAGTCCTCGAGCTTGACCGGGACGTGTTGTGGCATCCGACGAGGCCTCTAGGCTGATGTGGCGAAAGATCTTTGAAAGATCTCTATGGCTGCCCGGATCGTACACTTCCCGTCCTCTACTGCTGCCCCTAGACAGCCCGCTCCGGGCTGCAATAGCCTCGTCCCTCTGGAAGGGGAGAAGGCTCAGGTGCGCGAAGGCTCGAGGTCGATAGATGGCAGCATCAGACCCTGGACCCAACGTCGAATTCGGTCACAGCCGGCCCTTCACGCGCGGCGGCCTCTACTTCAGCGCTCACGCGGTCCGAGCACTCAAGGACCGGCAGCTGTCCTGGAAAGACGTGCGGAACGCTCTCCAAAACCAGATTGGCGAGAGGCCCGGAACACACGAGATGGAGGGCACAATCGTCATCACGGGGACCGACATGAGAGGGTGGCCCCTTGATGTCGTGGTTGAGGAGAAGGATCGGACGCGGATCGTCTCGGCCGGATCAGACGACTATCCGCGTGTATCTCGACCGCGAAGTCGACGCCGCACGCGTCGTCGTAAGCGATGGACCGGTCGCCCATACCCAACGGATTGAAGGGATGGGGAACGCCGACTTTGATGCCGACGGGAACCTCGTTGCTCTCGAACTTTTCAACGTCAGCGCCCAGGTTGAAGCGTGGAGGCGTCGCGAGGAAGAGCGCCCCGGAGATGAAGAGCCAACGAAGGATCTCGCGGCAGACTTGCAGGAGTTTGCGTCGAGATCGGTCGAGCAGGCAAAGGAGATTGCCAAGACCGGATAGACGTGGAGCCGGAGGGAGTTGAACCCTCAGCGCTTCGGGTTTAGAGCCCAGCGCCGAACCACTCCGGCCCCACAGTGCGAGGAGGCCCAGACGAGGCGGCCCGGCTCAGGAGGTTGGGAAACCGCCCCGTCTGGGTTCCTCGCGGCGTCCGGGTTGTAAGGGCCGGACTCAGGACACGCTAGAAAGGGCGTCGGCTAGCACTCTCGGCGCGAGAGTGCCAATCTTAGTTGCCCAGCGACAGCGTGTCTGGGTACGATTCCCGATCATGAAGGCGATAGCCGAATGGCTCCTGAAGCTAGTACTCGCCTTGTTCTCCGCGTACCACGCGGTGAGGAAGGCGATCCAGCTTCTGAAGTCGCCCCCGCCGGAACTCGGCTGGGCGTAAGAGCCGGATAACGCCGCCAGCGCCCTATAAGCTGCCCTCATGGGAGGTGCAAGCTAGGGGCGTACTGGCGGCTGGGTTCGCCAAGTATATAATCCCCTCGTTGCTTATGGACACTCGGCAACTTGCGGCGTTCTGCGCGGTCGTCGAGCGGCGCAGCTTCTCGCAGGCGGCGGAGCAGCTCGGGGTGACGCAGCCCGCCGTCTCGCTCCAGATCCGCTCGCTCGAGAAGCGTGTCGGGCTGCAGCTGCTCGACCGCTCCGGGCGCCGCGTCGAGCCGACCGAGGCCGGGCACCGGCTCTACCGCAGCGCGCAGCGGTTGCTCGCGATGGAGGAGCAGCTGCTCGCGGAGCTCGGCGAGGAGGCCGAGGGGGAGCTGGCCGGCCGGCTCGAGATCGGCGCGTCGACGGGACCGGGCGGCACCGTCCTGCCGGTGCTGCTCGCGCAGTTCCAGCAGCGGCATCCGGAGGTGCGCGTGGCGCTGTCGGTCTCCGACACGCAGCGGGTGGTGGAGCAGGTCGCCCGGCGCGAGCTCGAGCTCGGCGTCGTCGGCGCGGTGCGCCGGCACCGGGGCGTCGTGTTCGAGCCGTTCTTCCGCGACGAGGTCGTCCTCGCGTGCCCGCCGGGGCATCCGTTCGCGGGCCGGACGGTGACGCTCGAGGAGCTGAAGGCCGAGCCGCTCGTCCTGATGCAGGACGGCGCCGGCGTACGGCAGGTGATCGACGACGAGCTTCGGGCCGTGGGCGTGCGCCTCCGCGACCTCGACGTCCGGCTCGAGCTCGGGCTGCAGGAGTCGGCGCGGGCGGCGGTGCTCGGCGGCTACGGCGTGACGTTCATCTCGCGGTCGGCGATCGAGGCCGACCTCGCCGCCGGCACGCTCACGACGGCGCGGGTCGAAGGCCTCGAGCCGGCGCGCGAGATCGCGCTCGTGCGCTCGACGGGGCGCGCCGAGACTCGCGTCGCGCAGGCGTTCGTCGAGTTCGCGCGCGCCCGGCTCGCATGATCGTCCGCTGGGGCCTCGACGCGCTGCCCGACGTCTGCGCGGAGGCCGGAGTTCACTCGGCACTGCTCGTCGCGAGTCCGCGCTGGGACTCCCTCGCACTTCCGCTCGAGCCGCACGGCCGCTGGCGCGAGGTCCCGTCGCACCGCATCGAGGAGGCGACGGCCGAGGCGCGCGGCGCGGACGGGATCGTCGCCGTCGGCGGCGGCAGCGCCGTCGATCTCGGCAAGGCGCTCTCGGCCGCGGCGGAGCTGCCGCTCGTCTCCGTCCCCACGACGTACTCCGGCGCCGAGTGGACGACGTACTACGGCATCCGCCGGCCGGACCGGCGCATGCACGGCGGCGGCGCGGGCGCGCGGCCGACGGCAATCGTCTACGACGCGACGCTCACGCTCGATCTCCCGCTCGAGACGACCGTCGGGACGGCGCTGAACGCGTTCGCCCATTGCGCCGAGGCGCTGTACGCGCACGGCCACAACCCGGCGGCGGACGAGGAGGCACTCGCGGGCGCGCGGCTCGTCTCGGACTGGCTGCCACGCGTGGTCGAGTCGCCGGGCGATCTCGAGGCGCGCACGGAGCTGCTCCGCGGCGCCTGCCACGGCGGCGCGGCTCTGGCCGGCTCGATGCTCGCGCTCGCGCACGCGATGGCGCAGGCGATCGGCGGCCGCTACGGCCTCCCGCACGGGACGCTGAACGGGATCTGCCTGCCGCCGGCACTGCGCTTCAACGCCCGCTTCGCGCCGGGTGCCGTGCGCCGCTTCGGCGCCGCCGTCGGCGGGGACGGGGCCGCCCGCGCCGAGGAGCTCGCCCGCCTCGGCGGGATCACGCGCCTGCGCGAGCTCGGCGTTCCCGAGAACGACCTGCCCGAGCTCGCCGAGCTGGCCGCGCACCGCGCCGGCAACCAGGCGAACCCGCACCCTGCGACGCCCGCCGAGATCGAGATGCTCCTCCGTTCCGTGTGGTAGCGGCGGGGGCGGCGTCACGCCCCCGCCGCAGCTGGACGACTCAAGGGACCGGGGCGAACCCGGCGTGGTGTAGGCCGGTATAGGGCAGGACGAAGGACAGGATCGCGATGAACACTACGAGCGTGGCGATCGCGTAGGCCGCACGTTTCTTCGTCAGGAGCGTTGCCATTGGCCCTCCTAGTTGCTCGCTACCTCAGACGTCGTGCCCCAGTCGTTACGCGAGACGTCGGTGTAGTGACTCGGATGAAGTGTGACCCAGGGGATCACTGTCGGGCATGAGAATCCCGCGGACGAGCGCAAGACGAACCACGTGTAGCCGATCCCTCCGCTGATCAACTGGCTTGAGGTCCAGCTGGTTCCGCAGAACGTGCCGGTGCCGTTCACCGTCGACGAGTAGTACGTGACGTGGTCGCCGTAGACCGCGCACCAGTAGGTCGTGTCCGCGATCTTCTGCTCGTAGGGCCACGTGCCCCACTGGCGCCACCAGGTGGTCGCCCAGCACGACGTCGCCGCGGTCGCTGCGGCGGGCTGTACGAGCGATGGGGCGGCCGGCGAGACCTGACCCAGCGGCACGAGGCCCACGGCCTGGGACGCCGACATCCCGGGCGCGACTGCCACGTTCGCACCCTGAGTCGACCCTGACGCGAGAGCTTCCTGCGGGCTCGCCGGACGGGTGACCGAACCCGTCTGGATCGTCGGGACCGCGCTGACGAGAGCTTGGGCCTGTGCGGGAGCGAGCAGCTGCGGGCCCGCGGCCGACGCGGTCGGAACGAGGACGACTGCGGTGAGCAGCGACAAGCCCGCGAGCACCACCGCGGTTTTTCGTTTGACCATCGGGCAGTTCTCCTTTCAACTTGACGATCACGGCACGGTAGCGTTGTCAGAACTGACAATCAAGATGGCAGATTCGGTCATGTCCGAATCGGACATGGATGAGTTTCATTTATCGCTGGGATTAATGAGAATCGGCTAGAATCCGGGCGCAATGGCGGAGGCCGCATTCGACGTGCTCGTGATCGGCAGCGGGGCCTCCGGCCTCGCCGCCGCCGTGTCCGCCGAGGCGGCCGGGGCGCGCGTCGCGCTCGCGACGAAGGGGTCGATCCAGTCCTGCAACTCCGCGAAGGCCCAGGGCGGGATCCAGGCGGCGATCGGCGAGGACGACTCGCCGGAGCAGCACGCGGAGGACGTCTGGCGCAGCTCGCACGAGACGGCCGACCGGCAGCTCGTCGAGGTGCTCACCTCCGAGGCGCCGTCGGCGATCCGCTGGCTCGAGGAGTTGGGCGTCGAGTTCACCCGGGAGAACGGCGGCTACCGGCTCGCGCGCTGCGGCGGCGCCTCGCGGAAGCGCCTGCTCCAGGTCGGCGACCGCACCGGGCACGCGATCACGGCGGCCCTGCGCGACAGCGTCGAGGCGAGCGGCGTCACGGTCCTCGCGAAGAGCCCGCTGCACGAGCTCGAGCCCGCGGAGAACGGCTGGCGCGCGCGCTGCGGCGACGAGACCATCGAGGCCGGCGCCGTCGTCCTCGCCGCCGGCGGGCGCTGCTTCGCGGAGGCGGAGCGACGCGGCGAGCTCTCGACGAACCATCCCGGCGCGACCGGCGAGGTGACGCGCATCGCGCTCGACACGGGCGCGCAGGCGCGCGACCTCGACGCGCTCCAGTACCACCCCAACGGCGGCGCGTGGCCGGAGACGATGCAGGGCTACTCGATCCCGGAGACGACGCGCGCGTACGGCGCCGTCCTCCTCAACGCGGACGGCGAGGAGTTCACCGACTCGCTCGCGCCTCGCGACGTCGTCAGCCAGGCGATCTTCGACGAGGTCGAGAAGGGCAAGGGCGTCGAGACGCCCGACGGCCGCCCCGCCGTCTACCTCGACACGACGCGGATCGACCCGCACGACGCCGAGCTGTCGCTCCCGTACATGCTCCGCCGCTACCGCGCCGGCGGCATCGACCCGCTCGCCGAGCGGATCCTCACCTATCCCGTCCTCCACTACCAGAACGGCGGGCTCGTCATCGACACCGACGCGCAGACGACGCTCGAGGGCGTGTACGCCTGCGGCGAGATCGCCGGCGGCACCCACGGCCGCAACCGGATGATGGGCAACTCGCTCCTGGAATGCGTCGTCTTCGGAAGGAGAGCCGGCCGTGCCGCAGCTGCTCGACACTGACCTCCAGCACGCGGTCGAGGACGCCGCCGCGCACCTGTACGTCTGGGCGCTGAAGGACATCCCTCAGGATCTCCGCGACGCGCTGCGCGACGCCGCAGGCCGCGAGACGTCCGTTCCCGGGCAGCGCGTCCTCTCGACGATCCTCCGCAACGTCGACGTCGCGGACTCGGAGCGCAACCTCGTCTGCCAGGACACCGGCATCGCCGTCTACACCTGCCGCGTCGGCGAGCACTTCCCGCTCCACCCGGCGCGCATCTACGAGGCGTTGCGCGACGGCACCGCACGCGCGACCGTCGAGCACCCGCTCCGCTCGAACGCGGTGCACACGATCACGCGCGAGAACACCGGCCCGAACATCGGCCACCGGCTGCCGATCGTGCACTGGGAGTTCGTCCCCGACTGGGACGGGCTGGACGTGAAGTGCGTGCCGAAGGGCTCCGGCTCGGAGAACATGAGCTTCCTGAAGATGTGCGTCCCCGCCGACGGCGTGAAGGGGATCAAGCAGTTCGTGCTCGAGTCGATCGTCGGCGCCGGCGGCAAGCCGTGCCCGCCGGGGATCGTCGGCGTCGGCATCGGCGGCTCCGCCGACTACGCGATGTACCTCGCGAAGGAGGCGATCGCGCGGCCGATCGGCACGCGGAACCCCGACCCGCACGTCGCGAAGCTCGAGGAGGAGCTCTTCGAGCTCTTGAACGAGACGGGCATCGGCCCGATGGGCCTCGGCGGCGACGTCACCGTCCTCAACTGCCACATCGAGCACGCGGACACGCACATGACGCTCAACCCCGTCGCCGTCAACTACCAGTGCTGGGCGGCGCGGCGCGCGACCGCGCACATCGCCGCCGACGGGACCGTCGACTACGACCGGGAGGCGTGATGGCCACCCATGAGGTGACGTTCCCGATCACCGATCCCGCCGAGATCCTCAAGCTCCACGCCGGCGACGAGGTGATCGTCCAGGGGCACATCATCGGCATCCGCGACCGGACGCAGATCCGCATCTTCGACCAGGGCGTCGAGCCGCCGATGGACCTCCGCGGCGCGTTTCTCCTGCATACCGCGCCAAATGTCAGGAAGGT
>Ga0335080_10003166_pt1 | contig 16607 bp, 15 predicted proteins | sample Lox_Sample_34_FD_206720 | JGI IMG/M metagenome (GOLD analysis project Ga0335080, IMG submission 206720) | Soil microbial communities from Loxahatchee National Wildlife Refuge, Florida, United States - Lox_Sample_3.4 | ecosystem: Environmental > Terrestrial > Soil > Wetlands | place: USA...
TGACCTCAACGGCCAAGATCACGCATAAACCCATACGGGTTGTCATCGCGGAGGATCAGAGCATGGTGCTGGGCGCGCTCGCCGCCCTGCTCGAAATCGAGGGCGACATCAGCGTGGTAGCGCAGTCGCGCAACGGCAAAGAGGCCCTCGATGCGGTTCTCTCGCACAAGCCGGAGGTCTTCATCACCGACATCGAAATGCCGCAGATGACCGGCCTCGAAGTCGCGGCTGAATTGAAACGCCGGCGGGTTGGCGCGCGCGTCATCATTCTTACCACCTTCGCGCGCGCCGGTTATCTGCGACGGGCGCTGGAAGTTGGAGCCTCGGGATATTTGCTCAAGGATATGCGCGCGGAAGAACTGGCCGACGCCGTGCGCCGTGTGCAGCAGGGCCTGCGCGTCATCGATCCTGAACTGGCGACCGAGGCCTGGGCCGAACCCGATCCCCTCACCGACCGCGAGCGCCAGGTGCTGCGCCTGGCCGGAGATGGCATGGCAAGCAGCGACATCGCCCTGGATCTAGGCCTTTCCGAGGGTACGGTACGCAATTATCTTTCCGAAGCCATCAGCAAGATGGGCGCGAACAATCGCGTCGAGGCCGCCCGCCTTGCCCGCGCCAAGGGCTGGCTATGAGAAATCCGCGGATGCCTTGTCGGGGCGTTCTGGATCCGATGGGAGCTGCCGCTGTCGAAGCCGCAATTGCTCTTCGCGTTGCTCAAGGTGTTCGTTTAGTTGTTCTACCAGCATGATGAGCTTCCGAGGATCCTTCTCTCGAATGATCGCCTCGCACAGTTCCTTCCAACGAGTATCTTCCATTCCCTCTCCTGTCTCATTTTGTCCGCCTGGTTAATTGCACCCGGAGGGCCACCATCGGGAACCTTGGAGATACGAGGAGAGTTCGGGGAGAGTGGAAAGAATATTCGTGGCATCCCCAAAAACTTTTCTAAGCTTCACCCTGTACGTCAGGCTGGCGATCTTACTAGGTCGAAAGCTGTAGCTTCCTGGAGAGGAAGGGATCCGTTTTCAGGAGGCTTAACAATGCGCTGTTGAAATCTCAGGCCGCGGCGGCGAGCGCACGGACAGTTGAGTATGCGCTAGAACACTCCTCCGGTTTTCACGGTGAGAATGTTCAGCGCGCTCTCCAGCTTTCGAATGGCCTCGGCGAGTTCGGGATGCTCACCGATTCTTCGCCGCAACGCGGTCAACAACTCGTGAGCGCTGGAAACGTGCTCCAGCGCGGGCGTTCGCGCGTGGTTCTCTGGGAGGTCGGCATCATTCGGCGGCGGCATACGCAACCTGCTTTCTCGACTGCTGCGCTACGCACAAATTATAGGCTCCCCCGCGCTCGCCCTGGAAATGCGCGCCCGAAATTAGAACAGGAAAGGGACGAAGCGCTTGGTCCTGCTCATGTAGTCGCAGTAGGGCTGGCCCAGGGATGCCTGGAGCGTCTGTTCCTCGACATGCACGCGATAGGCATAACCGATGGCGCCGAGAACGGTGATCACCAAAGCGCTGAGCCAGTTCGTGAGCCCCAATCCCGTGCCCAAATACATCATCATCCCTCCGGTATACGAGGGATGGCGTACCCAGCGGTAGGCGCCCTCCTGGACCACAGTCTGACCACTCGCAACTTTCACGTTCGCGGTAAAGAACTTCCCCAGCATCCGAAAACAGTGTTGCCGCAGCGTGGAACCCAGCAAGAGAAAAGCGATGCCGAGCCAAAACCATGCTTTTTGGCCCCGGGCGAGAATGAACATGCGCCAACCGGCGAGAGCAAATGCCAAAGGAAACCCGAGCCATCCCAGCAGCAGAATCAGGTTCATGGATCGGTCGGTTTTTCCCGGCTCCGGCTTCGTTCGCGCAATCAGGCGAAACTCCGGGAAGTAGACCAGCACAAACACCGCCCAGTAGATCCATGCGTAGGGCGAGACATAGGCGAGAGGTCGAAGGTTCGGGTTCACTCAAAGAGATCGCGCGACCGGCAACCGGCGCGGCGAAGAACTCCTCTCATCGCACCCGGCCCATCTTGTCTACGGGCCAGTATCCGAATACAGCCTTGCCATAAATGTAGTTTTGACTGACCGGGCCGAAGTCGCGGCTGTCGTTGGACAAGCTGCGATGATCGCCCAGAACGAAGTAGCTGCCCGCTGGGACGATGCTCTCGGGATACGACCGCTCGTCTTCGTAAGCGCTGGGTACGTAATCTTCTTCCAGCGGCCGGCCGTTGACGAACACCCGGCCCGCCTCGATCCGTATCCGGTCGCCGGCCAGCCCCACCACCCGCTTGATGAAGCTTTTCGTCGGATCATGGGGGTAGCGGAAGACCACAATATCCCCGCGCTGGATCGGCTCCAGCCGGTACACGAACTTGTTGACGAAGATCCGTTCCTGGTCCTCCAGCGAGGGCATCATGCTGGTGCCTTCGACCTTTACCGGCTGGTAGAGAAAAATAATGATGAAACAGGAAATCGCCAGGGAAATGAGCAGATCGCGCAACCAGACTGACAAAGCCAGCGCGCGTGCTGGCCGCAAGCCAGGTTTATCCGCCTCGTGACTGCCGGCAGGCGTGGGGTGCGAGGTCTCCATATTCGTACACACCATATTATATGGATCACTCGGGCGAGTGTCAGGGTTGTTTGCGAACGGCCGGCAACCTGTGCGGGTCGTCATCACTGCCGCCGCTGCTGCCTCGGCCTGAAGGCGCTTCCGGCCGGCCAGCCGCCAACGACTCTCACTCTCTGATTCAGGTACAATATGCGAATCGAGGATTTTGCATCATGGTGAAACGTGGCGTCATTCTCGCTGTGACTCTTCTGCTTACGCTGGTGGTCTCGGCTCCCTGGGCCACTTCTCAGCAAGGTGGAGACGTGCCCGCATACAACGCCGCTCCACCCGCCAAAGGAACCAGGTTGCCGCCCATTCTGAGCCGCGACCAGCTGTGGGGCGACGATGCCCAATACCCTTATCAGACCCACGCCTACGAATTGGCTGCGAAAATTCCGGTAGTCCTGCACCAGCAACCGTGTTATTGCTACTGCGACCGCATGGGTCACAACAGCCTGCACAGCTGCTTTGAGAACGTTCACGGAGCCCGCTGCGCCGTTTGCCTGAAAGAGCTGTATTACTCGTATTCTCAGCAGCAGAAGGGCAAGACCGCCCGCCAGATTCGCGCCGGAATCATGACGGGAGAGTGGCGTCAGGTGAACCTTGAGGCAGCCGCCACCATGAACTGAGTATCTGGTCGAGGCCGCCCGCGCCTGCTGCAAGGCCGCCGGCGCCCGGTTGACGAGTAAGTAAAAGCCGCGTAACCTGCGAGCATCAACACTGTTTTCCACAGCCCTGGGTTCGAGGTTCAGCGGCCCATCCATTCGCGGCCATAAGAAGATGAGCGCAGAACTGTTTGGTATGGTTCAACGAATGCAGCCTAAGTTATAGAAAGCTGGAGTGATTACGAAGCCAACAGGAAGAGTCTTGCAGATGGCACAAAAGAGCACACCGAAGAAGTCGGTTGTCGAAGACCCCGGTTTTTCACAGGCTGTGCAAAACTACGAGGCCGGCCTCCGCGCCATGCAGGAGCACAAGTTCGACAAGGCCAAGGCCCTTCTGCAGAAAGTGATCGCCGGGCCCAGTAAGGAACTGGTGGATCGGGCGACCGTGCATTTGAGCGCCTGCAATCAGCAGTCGGAACGCGCCACCACTCAATTCAAGAACCCGGAAGAGCATTTTGACTACGCCGTTTCTCTGATGAATGTCGGAGACTACGTGAGCGCCCGCGAACATCTGGAGAAACTCTCCAGGCAGGCGCCGAAGGCAGACTATGTTTCCTACGGTATGGCGGCGCTGGACTGCCTCACCGGACATGTTGAAGACTCGCTCCGCCATCTCGACGAGGCCATCCGCCTCAATCCCACCCTGCGCTTCCAGGCACGCAACGATTCTGATTTCCAGAATCTGGCCGAAGATCCACGCTTCACCGAGTTGCTCTACCCCGATCCGGGGGCCGAGTTATCCTCATCCACTCTTGACGAGGATCGCTAGACTGTCCTGATGGGTCGTGCCAAACAGCCCGGGCCTGATACTTCGGCCAAGCGGACTTCTTCCTCTGCAGATCGTGCCATCCGCGTAGTTGTCATCGGAGGAGGCACCGGGCTCTCTACTCTTCTCAAAGGCCTCAAGCCGTACGTAGGCGAAGCTTCGGCTAAGGCCTCCGTGCCCGCGATCAGCGATCTTTCCGCAGTGGTTACGGTCAGCGACGACGGCGGTTCGAGCGGCCGCCTGCGCAAGGAGCTCAACATGCTTCCCCCGGGCGATATCCGCAACTGCATCGTCGCCCTGTCGGAAGATGAAGCCCTGCTCTCGCGGCTGTTTCAGCACCGCTTTGTCCAGGGCTCGGGCCTGCAGGGCCACAGCTTCGGCAATCTGTTTCTGGCGGCGCTGACTTCCATCACCGGCGATTTCAGTGAGGCGGTTCGCCTTTCCTCCGAGATTCTGGTCACGCGCGGCCACATCTATCCGGCAACGACCTCCAATGTGGAGCTCGAAGCCCTGATGGAAGACGGCTCCCGGGTGCTGGGCGAGACCAAGATTACCGCCAGCAAAGGGCGGATCAAAGAACTGTTCCTGTTACCGCCCGACGTGGAACCTCTTCCCCAGACACTGGAGGCAATTTCCCGCGCCGACCTCATCACTCTGGGACCAGGGTCGCTGTTCACGAGCCTGATCCCGAACCTGCTGGTGCGCGGCATCTCTCAGGCGATTGCCGCCTCCTCCGCGGTGAAGGTCTACATCTGCAACCTGATGACCCAGGCGAACGAGAGCCTGGGGCGAACCGCGGCCGACCACATTCGGGCGCTTCAGGGCCACGCCCAGGCGCGCATCTTCGATTTCGCCCTGCTGAGTCAAACGCCGGCCTCGGCGGAAATGAAGGCTAAGTACGCCCTCGAAGGAGCGACCCAGGTCGTGTGCGATCTGGATGCCATCAAGGAATTGGGTGTGACGCCGGTGCTTGGCGACTACCTGGGCGAAGGCGAGGTCGCCCGTCACGCCACCGACTGGATTGCCCGGGACCTGATGCGCCTGATGGCCCGGAAGCCCTCCGGCAGCGAGCACTCCGCCGCAACCTGGTGAAGCGGGGGTGCTCCATGTCTCGCCGCTTCTGCCAGACATGCGAAGTCATCCCATCTTCCACGGCTCTCGCGTTATATTGACTGCCATGCCGAAATCCAGAAAGTCCAAGCGAGTGACTGGCGGTTCGTTCTCCGCCCCGGGCGCAACTAGAAAGTCTGCTATCGCGATCCTGGCCGCGGGCAAAGGCACGCGCCTCAAATCCAGGCATCCCAAGGTTCTGCACGAGGTCGGGGGCCAGGCATTGCTTGCGCACGTGATCGCAGCCGCGAAGAAAATAGTTCCCCCCGAGGATGTCTTCGCCATCATCGGCCACGAAGCTGAGCGTGTCCGCCAGGCCGTGGCCCACACCGGCGTCCAGTTCGTCTTGCAGCAGCCACAGCGCGGCACCGGCCATGCCCTCATGACGGCAGGCGAAGCCCTCAGGGATTATGACGATGTCGTCGTGCTTTCCGGCGATGCCCCCATGATCACCGCGAATACCATCTCCAGGCTTCGCCAATTCCACCGGCAGAAGAAGGCCGCCATGACCATCCTGACCGCGCACCTTGCCCATCCCGCCGGCTACGGCCGGGTGGTCCGCAAGACTCGCACCAGCGATGAGGTTCGCGCCATCGTGGAAGAGAAATCGGCGACCCCGGCGCAAAAAAAGATGAAAGAGATTAACTCCGGCTTCTACGCATTTTCCGTCCCCGCTCTATACCGCTATCTCGATCGCCTCGGCACCGATAATCCGCACGCTGAGTTCTATCTGACCGACATGGCAGCGGTCCTGGGCAAAGCCGGCGAGCGCGTCGTGGCGGTCGCGGCCGATGATCCCCAGGAAATTCTTGGCGGTAACACCCGGGCTGAACTGGTCGCGATTGACCGGCAATTGCGCATGCAAAAGGGCCGGCAACTGATGAATGAAGGGGTCACGATTTTTTACCCTGAAACCTGCGTGATCGACACCGGGGTGGAAATCGCCCCGGATACCGTTGTCGAACCGTTTGTGCAGATCCTGGGCACGACAAGAATCGGTGCCGAGTGCCGCATTCGTTCCTTCAGCGTGATCCGCAACTCGGTTATTGGCGACGGTGTCTTGGTCCGCCCCGGCTGCGTCATCGACGAATCTCATGTGCAGGCTGGAGCCGTTCTCGGCCCCTATTCCCATCTGCGTCCCGGCAGTGAAATTGGGGAAGGCGCGCACGTAGGCAATTTCGTCGAAACCAAGAAGATACGCTTGGGCAAGGGTTCCAAGGCCAATCACCTGACCTACCTCGGCGATGCCGAGATCGGTGCGGGAGTGAACATCGGCGCGGGCACCATCACCTGCAACTACGACGGCAGGCACAAACACAAGACCGTGATTGAAGACGGTGTCTTCGTGGGCAGCGATTCCACTCTCGTAGCGCCGCTGCGCGTGGGACGTGACGCTTATATCGGCGCGGCTTCCTGTATCACCGAAGACGTCCCGCCCGATTCCCTGGCCGTGGGACGATCCAGGCAGATCGTGAAAGAAGGCTGGGTCCGCACACGCCGCGCTTCCAAGTCGGGGAGTTGAGAGCTGCGGAGGCTCATGCCCCGCTATTTCGGACTTCTTCCCCCGCCATGCGCGCCTAAACTCGCGTGAGCCCCCGGCGCCGGTCCTGCCTGGGGCACGCTGCTCCGCCCCGCGCCTATGGGTGATGAGCCATATCCGGGTTGAGTCCGCCATGCGGGCACGCCAATCGGCGCCGTCGCAACTCTCGTGGTGGCGGCTCCGTGCTTCTCCACGCTCTGCGACAGATCCCGCAGATTCGCCACGCCTCCTCGCGGAACGCCTAGTCCGGCGGAATTATTCCGGACCTCGACCCGGTTGCCGTGAGCGCCAGCCCCGTTGAAACCGGGTCCGCGGTTTACTGCAACCATTCCCTGCCCCGATGCGGGAGGAACCGGCCGCTGGAAATTGGCGGGAGCATTGACTACCGGGGGAATGCCGTTGAATCCGTTCCAGGGTCCTCCCGGCTGCCACACCCAACCATAGGGCGCAACGAATACCCAGGAGCCCGAATGATAGGGAGTCCATCCCCACGGGTATGCCGACACCCAGTTGTATCCAAAGCCGGGATAGAACGCCCACATCCCGTCCATGAACGGATCCCACCCAGCCCCGACCAGGTAAGGCTGCCACAGCATCCCGTAGCCCGGAGCATTGAAGAAGCTTCCGTAGTAGTTCAGGTCGCTCACGCCGTATGTGTATGGGGAATAGCTGTTATATGCCGTTTTGCTATAGCGCTGCTGGTACTGACTGGCCTGCTTGTCCCATTGATCGTAAGCGCCGGGTTCGACGTCCTTTGCCAACTCGTACCGGTCCTGGTTCGCCAGATCGAAGGTCGCCGTCTGGTTCTTGGCAACTTCCACATCGCCCGAGGGAGCCGAAACCCTTGCCTTGCCGCGCAGGACTGCCACTTTCAAATCCCTACCGCCCAGCGTCACTCGAACCCGGGCCGGCTCGGACAAGATCAGTTTTTCGTGCCCTGCTGTAACCGTAAATTCGTTCCCGTTCACACTCTCCAGGTTCAAATACACGGTTCCGTCCTGCACCGCGACGGTTGAGACCTTGGTCCCCGAATCGCGCAAAGAGAGCTGCTCCATCAGCACCCGGCTCGCGGGCACGATGCGAAGCGTCGCTCCATCTTCAAACTCCACCACTGCTCGCGCATCCATCCGCGTCTGAATCTTCGCGCCCTGGGTCAAGGGAAGATTCATGAACGCCTTCTCGAATCCCTGGCCGGTGTTGCGGTCTACCCGCACATCACCCTGAACGTCGCTCAGGCGCACAATACGCGCCTGCGAATCGGCAAACGCGGAAGCCGTCACCAACAGGAAGAGACACAACAGTGCGCCAAAAACAACCTTATGGGCGGGCGAGAGTCCAGGCATGGGTACCTCCGGGCTGACTTCTTAGCTACATTAAAGCACCTTTTGCCGGCCGAGTTGTCAAGAAATTCGCAAAAGACCGGCAGTCCTACTTGCCGGCCCGTGCCAGCAGGCGCTGAGCCCGCGCCCGCGACACGTTGATCACCGACGGGTCGCTGGCGATCCGCTGCAGGACCGGCCCGGCCGCGGCAACCTCGCTCAGGGCTCCATCACCCGCCATTTCTTCCATCTTCTTCAGCTCCTCTTCCACCGCCAGCTTCTGGTAGCGCAAGTCATAGTCGAGCCTGCGACTGAATTCCAGAGTGGCCGAGAGGCCCTGGAACAGGGCCGTGAGCTGTTGCACCGCGGGGATCGCTGAGTAGTTATAAGTCGCCTGCGTATTTTTCTGGGCGTCCTGATAGGCCAACGTCTTTTTCCCGGTAAACGCCAGTTTCTTGTTCTTGAGATCGACGTCTCCCTCGAAATAGTGAGCCTTTTGCGCCAGGTCGAAAATGCGGGCGCGTGTTGCCAGCGAGACCGCAAACTCCTGCTGCGAGGGTCCACTGGGTGCCGGCGGCCCGGCGGCAGAGTCATCGTCGGATTTCGCCTCCTCCGATTTCGCTTCGGGCGTCTCCACCGCTTGTGCCGTACCCAACCCGCCGTCGGAGGTGTACACCCCCGTCCCCTCAGCCGAGATCGAAATCGCATAGTGCGGGGGATTCGAACCGGGAAAATCGAAAGTGAAGGATACTGTGGACCTGCCGCTGGTCTGAGCGCTCAACCCGCCCGCGAAGAGAAACGCTCCCATCCAGAGCAAAAGAAAAAGTCTCCACCGCGGCCGGCTGCTGGAAGGCATGTACAAGGATTATGCCAAAAAAACACGGCAAGGGTGCCGGCCTCGGTCAGGCGCGCTGGCGCTGCAGCGTGGCCGCCGTATGCAGATGGCAGACGGCGATGGCCAGAGCGTCGGCCGCGTCGGCTGGCTGCGGAATTTCCTCGAGGTTCAACAGCCTCGCCACCATATGCTGCACCTGAAGCTTTTCCGCCCGGCCATAGCCGACCACCGCCGACTTGATCGACAGAGGCGAATAGCCCGCCACCTCCAGCCCGGCGGCGGCGGCTGCCAGCATCGCTACCCCGCGCACTTGTCCCAGCTTCAGCGCTGACTTCACGTTCAGGGCGTAGAAGACATCCTCGATCGCAACCTGTTCTGGCCGGTGTTCGGCGATGATCGCATTGAGGCCGTTGAAAATCGTCGCCAGGCGCCTGGGTAAGGGCTCGCGGGCAGAAGCCGCTATGACACCACAGCTCAGGCAAACCAGCCGGTCGTCAAGGCATAACTCCACCACTCCGTAGCCGGTGAACTCCGTTCCGCAATCGACTCCCAGCACCCGCATCGACCACCAGTCTACCGCCTCGCCCGCAATTTGGCAGTTGGCAATCCGCATTCGGCTGGCGGCGCCAGCTACGAGCCGGAAGTCAACGTGGCGCCCGATGCGCCTTTAACAGCACCGCGCTCTTCGCGCCTTCAGCGACTCGCACTCCCGTAGGAACTCGGCGTAGGCCTCTTGCGAGTTCGGGATGCGGTGCCGGGCTAGAAAGCGAGCGTAGGCGGACTCCTCAAAAATCTCCCTCAACGCCGCCCGCAACAATGTCCCCGCCCGCATCAGTCGTTCGGCGATAGCGCTGCCCGGCACACGCGCGCTCGAGATCATGCTGCCAGTCCTTCGTGAGCTTCGCTGCGCGGGCCTCATCCTTCCTCCTCCGCGAGACGGCTTATGACAAACGGCGCTTCCTTCACCGCTGCTTGCTTACGTCCCCCGACTACCCGCCTCCATTCGACGGCAGACTCGACCAGGATCACGGCTACCAGGCAGATCAGCGTTGCAGTCACGGCCGCGTCCAGGCGGTCGTTGAAAATCAGCCGGACCGCGTCGCCCTGCGGCCTCGGCGAACCCGCCAGCAGTTGAGCGTGAGCCAGAAAACCGATCCGTGGATTGCGGTCGAAGATCTTGTGCAGGGACGCAGTAAAAGTAACCGCCACCAGCCACACCAAAGGGATGAGCGTAATGCCTGCGTAACGTGCTTTTCCCATCTTGATGATGATGGTGGTGGCCACACACAGCGCTACGGTCGCCAGCAACTGGTTGGCAATGCCGAAGAGCGGCCATAGCGAGTTGATCCCGCCCAGCGGATCCTTGACTCCCTGCCACAGGAACGTCCCCCAGGCCGCCACGATCAATGCGCTGGTTGAAAGAATCGAAGGGTACCAGCTGGTGCGTCCCAAACCCTTCCATAGATGCCCCAGCGCATCCTGCAGCATGAAACGCCCCACCCGGGTTCCCGCATCCAGCACGGTAAGTATGAACAGCGCCTCGAACATGATGGCGAAGTGATACCAGATCGCCATCACCGCCTGCCCGCCCAGCGAACTGGAAAAGATATTCGCCATCCCCACGGCAAAGGCCGGCGCGCCGCCCGTACGGTTGAACAGAGTCTGTTCGCCGACCGCCTGGGCAAGCGCGTGCATGCCGGCGGCGGTGACCGGGAATCCCCAGCCACTGATGCTCGCAACCGCCGCGTCCGGTGACTGCCCGACCACTCCGGCCGGGCTGTTGATGGCGAAGTAAGTCCCGGGCTGCAGCACGCAGGCGGCGATCGTGGCCATGATCGCGACCATCGATTCGGCGAGCATCGCGCCGTAGCCCACCATGCGGGTCTCGGTCTCATGACGGATCAGCTTGGGGCTCGTGCCGCTCGAGATCAGGGAATGAAATCCACTGATAGCGCCGCAAGCGATGGTGATGAAGGCAAAAGGAAACACGCTTCCCGCGAACACCGGTCCGGAGCCGTCGACGAACCGTGTCAGCGGAGGCATATGCAGCGTCGGCCGCAGACCCACAATGCCCACTGCCAGCAGCCCGATCGTGCCCAGCTTGACGAAAGTGCTGAGATAATCCCGCGGCGCCAGCAGCAGCCACACTGGCATGGCCGAGGCGGCAAATCCGTAAATGATGATCACCACCGCCAGCGCCGGAGCGCTGAAGGTAAACCAGCTCGCCAGACTGGCATTTTGTGAGACCCATTGCCCGCCCCAGATCGCCAGGATCACCAGCACGAAGCCGAGCAGCGAGGTTTCCATTACTTTGCCCGGCCGCAGGCGCCGCAGATATAAGCCCATCAGCAGTGCGATGGGAATGGTCATGGCGATCGTGAAGGCGCCCCACGGACTCGCCTTCAGCGCGTTGACCACGATCAGAGCCGCCACCGCCAGCAGAATGACGATGATGCTGATGATGGCGATATACGCAATTAGCCCTCCGAGCCTCCCGATCTCTTCGCGCGCCATCTCCGTCAGCGACTTGCCGTCGCGCCGCACCGAGAAAAAGAGAATGACGAAATCCTGCACGCACCCGCCCAGCACCGCGCCCGCCAGGATCCAGAGTGTTCCCGGCAGATAACCGAATTGTGCCGCCAGAACCGGCCCCACCAGCGGACCCGGCCCGGCGATGGCCGCGAAGTGATGCCCAAAAACCACCCACTTATTCGTCGGAACAAAGTCGCGCCCGTTGTCCAGGCGCTCGGCGGGCGTCGCCCGCCGGCGATCGAGCGCCAGCACCTTGGCCGCAATGAACCCGCTATAGAAGCGATAGCCAAGCGCGTAGCAGCAAACCGCCGCGATCACCAGCCACATGGCATTGATCTGTTCACCGCGATGCAACGCGATCGTCGCCAGCGCCAGCGCGCCCGCGACCGCCACCACCAGCCACGCGAAGATACGGACAAGTCTCGACATGATCTTCACCAGAGCCAACGGCCGAACTCAGGGAGTCTGCCCTGCTCCGCTGTCATTGGCAAGCTGCCCCACTACCTCGCCCGCCCGCAGCCAACGCGAGCAGATCGCCGGCCCGTGGCCATCGCAAAAATAGACTCCGTAGAGCGGCAGGTCCCGCGGCTGCACTCTGTACTTCCCTGTCTCGGTCGCGCCCACATCGGCATAATCGTCGAAAACCACTCCATTCGCCGCCTGCGCGCGAATGCGGAATTGCCGCGACGAAGGCTCGTAGTTCCCGTAGCTGAAACAGTGCCCGATGCACGCGCGGTCCACCATGTGCAGCATTCCATTCACCTGCGCGTGAGGCGCCGGAAAGGAGGCGATTACGCGCGCATCTCGAGGCACAGCCGCCACCAGCGCGTCGATCTGATCCTCCTCCTGATTGAGCTTTCGCGTGTCTACGTAAATGAACGTGAAGAAGGCCAGAGCCGTCGCCAGCATGATCAGGTTTTCCCGCAACTTCACCGGCGCTCCCGCCACCACCGCGCACAAGCTGATGCCCGCCATCAGAGACAGCCGCTCTGTCACGAAGCTGAAAGGAAGACCGTAGCCCGGAAAGACAATAATGCCGGGGATCAGCAAAGTTCCGGCCGCGCAAAGCAGCCAGAGCTGCAAGGAAATCTCGCGCGTCAGACTCTGCCGCTGCCTGAGAAAAAGCTGCAACAGCAGGGTTATCCACACCAGCGAGAGCCCCGCGAATACCCACGAATATTTCCCGTCAAAGACCAGGACCTGGCCGCCTCCGGTCATGGAGAACGCCTGCTGGGCCGACCATGCGCAGCGATAGCGATACTCCAGAAAATACCGCGCGCCGGCGATCGTCGCCAGGGCTAAGGCCAGCAGCCGCATTCGCCACTTCGGCGGACTCGCCTGCGCCGCCGCGCTGTAAGCCGCCGTTGCCACTGCCCACGCTACGGGAAGAGGATGGGCAAACCATGCCAGAAGCAACAGGGGCGCGGCCAGCACGCGGATTCGCCACGGCGCGCGCCAGAAGATTGCCAGGTACCAGAAACCGATTCCCAGCGAGACATAAAAATTGAAAAAGCCCATGTGGTAAACAAAACCGTAGCTCATCATGGCTACGCAGGCCACAATCAGCCACCCGTTCCTGCCGCCCACCCGCCAGACGAATGCGATCGCTCCCCACGCGAAGATCAGGACGCACGCCGCTACCGCGATTCTCTGCGCCGCGTCCGCTCCTACCCGGGGAAGCAGCCAGTCCAGGGCGAAATCGAACAGCACATTGTTCGACTGCCTCACCACCCGCAGCCCCTTGACCGATCCCTGCGAAATCAGGGCATGGAGCCAGGCGTTGTAGATATGGCTGGAAAGGTCCCCGGCCTGGATCCGCGACTGCCAGAAACAAGGGATGACCAGCACCGCCGATACCACCAATCCCGTGATCGCTCTTCGCCATCTGCCCGGCATTTCCTGCCTGGTGTCACCGTCGCCCTTCATGGTCGGCAAGACAGTATACCGACTTGGGAGTGGGCCCAACCCTTTCCCAACTCCACACGCCCCTTCTTGGTGAACAGCTCCTTCTTCCGGCACACGCCCTCCCGCGTCGCCAAGGCGTGTAACTGGTGGCTGACCGCTACTGGAAAACTTGGCGCTGGATCGGTGGGCAAGTCACCGCCGGCTCCGCCCTAGTTACTGCGAGTCGCGCGAATCTTTCGATTGTGGTCGCGATCGGCGCTATCGTTCTTTGCTTTGAACCCCATTTAATCCTGCGCCGTCGTCCGCGGGCGCCATAGCAAGAGTTGTGAATTTAGCTCGTCTCGCGGGGTGGCCCAGGTTCGGCGAGCAGAATCGCGAGCAGACCTGGGTTACATATCGCAGCCAACCTACAGCGCCTGCGTGGTAGCGGCAACGCCAACGCCGACACGGCATCCTCCATCGGCTCAGGCTACAATGCTGCAACACCAGCAAAGATATCTTGAGTCCCGGTGGAGGCGATTGAAGACTGGACAAGCAAAAAAATTCATCCTGACATATCTGGCAGGCATGCTCATCATTCATGCCTACGCATCCTGGGCCATCGGCGACAAGTTGCGAAACGGATATCAGGACTTCACCATTTTCTATTGCGCGGCCAAGATTCTCCGCTCCGGCCTCGGCTCTCAGCTGTACAACGAAGGCTTGCAGCTCCAGGTGCAACGCTCGTTCGCCCCTAACGTTCCCATCCGCCAGGGGCCTCTGCCCTTCAATCATCCCGCGTTCGAAGCGCTGTTATTTGTTCCCTTCGCCAGGCTTTCCTACTTTTCCGCCTATCTGCTTTGGACGGTAGCCAACCTCGGGATGCTCGCCCTGTTGTTTTTTCTGCTCAGGCCACATCTCTCGATCCTGAAAGAAATCGCGCTGCCCGAGTGGATGTTCGCCTGGCTCGCGTTTTTCCCGGTATTCATCGGATTGTTGCAGGGGCAGGACAGTATTCTGCTGCTCCTGCTCTTCGTCCTTGCCTATCTCGCACTGCACTCCCGCCGCGACTTCAACGCGGGCTGCTGGCTAGGACTCGGCCTTTTCCGCTTTCAATTCGCCCTACCCTTTCTGCTGATTCTGCTGTGGCAAAAAAAGTGGCGGGCGGTGCTGGGTTTTGCGCTCATCGCTTCGGCGCTGGGCGGCCTGTCACTGGCGCTCGTGGGCTGGACCGGGACCCTGACCTACATCGACTACGCTCAGCGCGTGGAAAGGGGCACGACGGGAGCCATCGTGGCGGCAACCATGCCCAATCTTCGGGGCCTGGCAGCGTGGGCTGCCGTGGCAGGAGTCCCGCCCTACGTCGTCATGGGCACAGTGGTGTTGTTGTCCGTGGCCGTGCTGCTGTTCGCCTCATCCATCTGGGGCATTGACCGCACCGGACGCCTGGCAATGTGTGCCGCCCTGTTAGCGGTCAGTCTGGCCAGTTATCACGATCATGAGTATGACCTGAGCCTGTTGCTGTTGCCCATCCTCCTGGTGGGCGAACATCTCAAACTGACTAAAGCGGCAGCCAAGTCCAGTATCGGCCTGTTAGGCCCGATGATCGCGCTGTGGAGCCCTTTGCCGGCGATCCTCTGGTTTGGCTACCCTCAGGCAAACCTGCTGGCGCTGGTGCTGTTGTGGTGGCTGTGGTCAATGGGCCGCCGGGCCTCGGCTGCGGCGGCCTCCGGCTAGAGCTTTTACACCGCCAATCAACGCATAGCTGGCAAGCAGCAGAATCTCAGGCTCAATCGGCTGGCGATAAGTCAGGAACGCGTGAGTGGCGTAGAACACCAGCGGAAACAGGCCAATCACCATTGCATAAGGAAATGCCATCCTCGCCCTTTGCCGGAACAGCAGCACCAGCCCTGTCCAGCAGGCTACTGCCACCGCTCCCCATATGACGGGATAGGGCTGCGTCCAATAGCCGACTGCCCGGTCGCCGCACATCAACAGGAACCTCACCGGGTGCGATCGAATGAATTCCAAAGCCAGCCGTTGCCGGCTCTCCATGAAATTGATCTCGCCTTCCCGGCTGTACGCCTCGGCATGATTTAAGGGAAAGTCGCGGGGAAAATTCACCGCATGGATGGGCGCGCCTTCATGATTTCCGATCCAGAACTCCATCCCGAAGTTGTCGCGTACCGGAATAAACCGGTGAAACACCTGGTAGTTCCGAATTGTCCACGGCGCCAGCACCACTACGCAGACGGCGACCGAGACGGGAATCAGATACCTGCTTTGCCCGCGCCCTCGGCGCCTCCACCAGAGCCAGACCCAGAGTGGCAGAAGAATCGACGCCAGGCCGGTATCAGTCAGCAAGGCCGCTCCGGTAACGGCGCCGAACAGCGACCAGGTCGCCATCGAGCCCGACTCTTCCAGTGCCGGTGTCCACCACAGCACCAGCACAATCATCAGCCCCACCAGGCTGCTGTCCCACAGGCGCAGCGATACCACCCCTTCATAACCCCAGCAGGCGCAAACCCAACCCGCCAGCAGGCCCGCCGCGGGGGAGAGATCACGCCTGCCCAGGCGAACCATCATGGCGGCCGCGACTGCGGAGAAGATCGCATTCAGCACCACGGCGATCCAGAGTGACCGGTAAGTGTATGCTCCCGCCAGCTTGAAGATTCCTGCCAGCAGCAGTGGATATAACGGCGGCTGTTGCGCGGTCGGCGCCAGCGGCGTGTTCGGCCAGGGCGAACTGAATCCCCACCCCGAGACCAGGGCCCAGGCAATGCGCGATACTTCGTTGTTTTTGTAGAAAAACGGCCAGATGGTCGTGGGAAAGAACTGATTCAAGAGCGCGAACCGCACCCCCAGGGCAACCACGAAAACCGTGGCCGGAGCACTCGCTATCTTCACCAGGAACGATGCCCGCTGCTTGCCCATGACTCTGCGCCGATGATACTCCATCGTAACCGCGCGCTGGTCACTCTGTTCATGGTCGCCTGCGACCCGCATCACCACTGCCTGTGATCCCAGTCACAGGACGCTGCCAAACCCCGCGCCATAATAAGGTCGTGGAGCAGGCGCAGATCGTTCCAAGGAGGACGCTATGAAAACCTGGTCTCTGATCATCCTTATTACCGCTCTGTCCCTCTCGGCGGTCCCTGCCTCTGCCCGGCAGGGCTCGGGTTCCGGTGTTACGGTGCCCAGGTACGATCCGGCTACTGAGTCAGTCTTCAAAGGGACCGTGCAAGAAGTGAAGGATCGCCAATGCGCTGTCAGCGGAGGCATGGGAGCCCATGTGATCCTCAAGCTGGGCAACGACCAGACCATCGAAGTTCATCTGGCGCCGAGCGCGTTCG
>Ga0335080_10003167_pt1 | contig 16607 bp, 15 predicted proteins | sample Lox_Sample_34_FD_206720 | JGI IMG/M metagenome (GOLD analysis project Ga0335080, IMG submission 206720) | Soil microbial communities from Loxahatchee National Wildlife Refuge, Florida, United States - Lox_Sample_3.4 | ecosystem: Environmental > Terrestrial > Soil > Wetlands | place: USA...
CATCGAATTGCCGGGCTCGGCCGACGACGGAGAAACTGGTCATGGACGTCATCACGTTGCAGGCGGGCGCCACGCAGCTGGCGATCGCGCCGGCGGCCGGCGGCTCGATCGCGCGCTTCTGGCAGGAGCACAAGGGACGCACGATCGAATGGATGCGGCCCACGCCGCCGGCGGCGCTGCGCCGCCGCATGCCCCTGGCCATGTCGAGCTTTCCGCTGGTTCCCTATTCCGGCCGCATCCGCGATGGCCGCTTCAGCTTCCAGGGGCGGAACGTCGTGCTGCCGCTGAACTTCCTGCCGGAGAACAACAGCATTCACGGCCAGGCCTGGCAGGTGCCGTGGCAGGTGGTGCACCACGACAAGGAACTGGCCGCACTCGAATATCACCACAAGGCCGACGACTGGCCCTGGCAGTATCGCACATCGCAGGATTTCATCCTGGCGCCGAACCTGCTGACCATCGAGATGTCGCTGACCAACGAGGGCCCGGGGCCGATGCCGGCCGGTCTTGGGCCGCATCCCTATTTCGTGCGCACGCCGAAGGCGACGGTGACGGCCGGCGTCCGCAAGGTCTGGCTGAACGACGCCGAAGTGATGCCGAAGGAACTCGTCGATCCGCCGGGGGATCGCGACCTGCGGCGGGGCGTGCGCGTCGATGCCGTGGCGATGGACAACTGCTTTCTCGGCTGGGACCACCGTGCGGTCATCGAATGGCCGGAATGGCAGGCCCGGCTGACGATGACCGCCGACTCGCCGCTCGATTTTCTCGTGGTGTACACGCCGGCGAAGCAGGATTTCTTCTGCGTCGAACCGGTGAGCCAGGCAGGGGACGCCGTCAACTACGTCAATGCCGGGCGCACCGACACCGGCCTGCAGATTGTGCTCCAGGGGCAGACCCTGCGCGTCTCCATCCGTTTCCAGACCGAAATCCAGTGAGGCACCGTGCCCGACACCCCGCTTCCCGATGACGTGCTGAAGGCCCTGGGCCAGCTGGACACGCCGACGATCTGCAACGCCCTGGAGCTGGTCGCCCCGCAACGGCGTGGTTTCGGCTATACGACGCGGCCGTTCGTCTGTGCCCGCCTGCAGCTGCCGCCGATCGTCGGCTACGCCCGCACCGCGACCATCCGCGCCATGCATCCGTCCGAGCGCAGTGCGGCCGAACTGCGCGAGCAGCGCCTCGCCTACTACCGCTACGTCAGCGAGGGCCCACGCCCGAGCATCATGGTGATCGAGGATCTCGATCCCCTGCCCGGCTACGGCGCCTGGTGGGGCGAGGTCAACACCAACCTGCACAAGGGGCTCGGCTGCCTCGGCGTCGTCACCAGCGGCTGCATCCGCGACCTGCCGCTCTGCGCCGAGGGCTTCCAGCTGCTGGCCGGCAGCGTCAATCCCTCGCACGCCTACGTGCATCTGGAGTCGATCGAGAAGCCGGTCACGGTGCATGGCATGACGGTCCAGCCCGGCGACCTCCTCCACGCCGACCAGCACGGCGCCGTCGTGGTGCCGGTCGCGGTCGCCCGCCAGATTCCCGAGGCGGCCGCCCAGATCGGCCGCCGCGAGCAGCACCTCATCGCCGCCAGCCGGCGGCCCGATTTCGATTTCGCGATGCTGGCCCGCGCGATCCGCGAGGCCGACGAGATCCACTAAAGGGTGCGCCCGCGTTAGGGATCGGTCATCGCCTCTCCGACGGCACTTCCATCGTCCCCAGGACAGGATGTCGTTGACTTTGTGCCGGGCTTGGTAGGACTGTCAGCGACGCGGGTGGGAATTGGTGCCGGTCCGCGGCGAAGTGCGCTCAACGAGAAATCTAAAGCTCCCAGGCAAAATGGGGCCACAGGACGTTTCAACGGGAGGGATAACGTGAAAACCACGATTCGCATTCTGCAAGCCTCGCTGATTGCCGGCGCGGCGCTCGTCTACGCCGGTTCGGCCGTCGCGGCCGACGTCATCGTCGGACTGATCACCAAGACGGAAGGCAACCCGTTCTTCGTCAAGATGCGCGAGGGCGCCCAGGAGAAGGCCAAGGAGCTCGGCCTCACGCTGCAGACCTTCGCCGGCAAGTATGACGGCGACAACGAGAGCCAGGTCGCGGCGATCGAAAGCCTGATCTCCGCCGGCGCCAAGGGCTTCGCCATCGTGCCGAGCGACTCGTCCGCCATCGTACCCACGATCAAGAAGGCGCGCGACGCCGGCCTGCTCGTCATCGTGCTGGACACGCCGCTCGACCCGATCGACGCCGCCGACGACACCTTTGCGACCGACAACTTCAAGGCCGGCCAGCTGATCGGCGAGTGGGCGAAGGGCACCCTCGGCAACAAGGCGGCGAGCGCCAAGATCGCCTTCCTCGATCTCTCGATCAATCAGCCGACGGTCGACTATCTGCGCGACCAGGGATTCATGAAGGGCTTCGGCATCGACATCAAGGACCCGAAGCGCTACGGCGACGAGGACGATCCGCGCATCTGCGGCCACGAGATGAGCGGCGGCAACGAGGACGGCGGGCGTACCGCCATGGAAAAGCTGCTGCAGAAGTGCCCCGACGTGAACGTGATGTACACGATCAACGAGCCCGCCGCGGCCGGCGGCTGGGAGGCCCTGAAGGCGGCCGGCAAGGACGACGGCAGCGTGCTGGTCGTCTCCATTGACGGCGGCTGCCCGGGCGTGAAGAACGTCCAGGCCGGCGTCATCGGCGCGACCTCGCAGCAATATCCGCACAAGATGGCTTCGATGGCGCTCGAGGCGATCGCCGAGTTCGCCAAGTCCGGGAAGAAGCCGGAGAAGACGCCGGGCCTCGATTTCTTTGACACGGGGGCGACGCTGATCACGGACAAGCCGGTTCCGGGCGTCGAGTCGATCGACACGGCACAGGGCCTGAAGCTCTGCTGGGGCTGATGCCGCGGAACGCCTGAACCCAGGAGGAGCAGCAGCGCTGCTCCTCCTCCTTCCGGTCACCCCTCGCGTGGATTCGGCCGATGACGAGCACCAGCGATACTCCAAGCCAGCGTGGTCCGGCGGACTATGAGCGCGTCCTGACGGGCGCCGAGACGACTGTCGCCGCCTTCGATGAGGAGAAGCGCTCGCCGCTCAAGCTGGTGCAGCACTTCCTCCACGAGCACGCGACGGCGGTTCCCTTCATCGTCCTGATCCTGAGCGCCCTGATCTTCAGCGCGCTCGTCGGCGGCCGTTTCTTCGCCCCGTTCAACCTCTCGCTCGTCCTGCAACAGGTGACGATCATCGGCGTCGTCGGCATCGCCCAGACGCTGGTCATCCTCACTGCCGGCATCGACCTCTCGGTCGGCGCCATCATGGTGCTGGCCTCGATCATCATGGCGCGGTCCGCCGTCGTCTGGGGGATCCCGATCGAGGTCGCCTTCCCGCTCGGAATCGTCACCGGCGTCCTCTGTGGCTTCATCAACGGCGCCCTGGTGACCTATGTGCGGCTGCCGCCCTTCATCGTCACCCTCGGAACCTGGAGCATCTTTGGCGCTCTCGTACTGTTCATCTCGCGCAGCGAGACGATCCGGCAGCAGGACATCGAGGCGACCGCCTCCTTCCTGCAGCTGATGGGCACCCGCATCCAGATCGTCACACCCTGGGGCAATGCACCGATCACCTACGGTTCGATCCTCATGATCCTGCTGGCCGCACTCGTCTGGTACACGCTGAACCGGACCGCCTTCGGCCGCCATATCTACGCCACCGGCGACGACCCCGACGCGGCGCGCCTGGCCGGCATCAACACCGATCGCACGCTGCTCGCGGTCTACGTGATCGCCGGCCTCATCTGTGCCATCGGCGGCTGGGTCCTGATCGGCCGCATCGGCGCCGCGAGCCCGCTCGCCGGGCAGACCGCCAACCTCGATTCCATCACCGCCGTGGTGATCGGCGGCACCAGCCTCTTCGGCGGACGCGGCTCGATCGTCGGCACGCTGGTGGGAGCGCTCATCGTCGGCGTGTTCCGCAACGGCCTCGCGCTCTACGGCCTCGACAACCTCTGGCAGGAGTTCGCGGTCGGTCTCCTGATCATCGTCGCCGTCGCGTTGGATCAATGGATCCGGAAGGTGGCCGCATGACCGCCGCACCCGCGCCGCAGCCGATCCTGATGGCGCAGGGCCTCGTCAAGCGCTATGGCCGCGTGACCGCCCTCGACCACGCGAATTTCGACCTGATGCCGGGGGAGATCCTCGGCGTCATCGGCGACAACGGCGCCGGCAAGTCGACTCTCATCAAGGCCCTGTGCGGCGCCGTGATTCCCGACCATGGCGAAATCTTCCTCGACGGCAAGCCCGTGCATTTCCGCTCGCCGATGGATGCCCGCGCCGCCGGCATCGAGACCGTCTACCAGAACCTGGCCCTGTCGCCGGCGCTCTCCATCGCCGACAACATGTTCCTCGGCCGCGAGCGGCGGAAGCCGGGATTCATGGGCAAGTATTTCCGCTGGCTCGACCGCGGCCGGATGCAGCGGGAGGCGCGCGAGCACCTTTCCTCGCTCGGCCTGCTGACCATCCAGAACATCAACCAGACCGTCGAGACGCTGTCCGGCGGCCAAAGGCAGGGTGTGGCCGTCGCACGCGCCGCGGCCTTCGGCAGCCGCGTGGTCATCATGGATGAGCCGACCGCGGCGCTCGGCGTCAAGGAATCGCGCAAGGTGCTCGAGCTCATGCTCGGGCTGAAGAAGCGCGGCCTGCCGATCATCCTCATCAGCCACAACATGCCGCATGTCTTCGAGGTCTCCGACCGCATCCACATCCACCGGCTGGGGCGGCGCATCGCGCTGATCAGGCCGTCGCAACACTCGATGTCCGACGCCGTCGCCATCATGACCGGCGCCATGAAGCCGCCGCCGGAGGAGCAGACGAACTAGGCGTCGAGCCGCCGCGGCATTCCCGACGTCGCCCGCATCCTCGGCGCTGTGTGGTGCCGTCACGCTCTACGCACCGCGGCGTGGGCATTCGATCGCAGCAGTTTCGTGCAATTCACGGCAGCGCCCGCCAAGGCTGTCCCGGATCGAGTCGGTAGATTGCCGATCCGGAGGTGACCCATGCGCCTTTTGGTTTTGCTTTCTCTCCTGCTGGTCGCGGCTTGCACGAGCGAGGACAGATCTTCTGCCGACTTGTCTTTCGCCCCTGGCGCAGGCGTGGCGCCCGAGGGCTACCGCGGTGAAGGATGCGGCGCGCTGATCTGGCGCGGTTATGTACATCAGGACTTCATCGACGGAAGCGATGGACGTGCCTGTTACTGACGCGAGGATCACGCCTGCCTCAGCAAAGCCGAGGGCCATGCGCCGCACGGTTTTATGGGACGACGACGCCATGCAGGTCGGCGCCGTTGTCGAGATGGAGTGGGGCCGCATCCGCGGGCGCGGCCTGATGCGATTGCACTTCATGGAAGCTGCCGGGACAGACGGGAGACATGTCCCCTCCTGTTCCCCCGTTCCCCGGGTGGACGGAACAACATCCCTATAGGGATGTTCCGATGTCCCTGTCTGTCAGCTCCTCCGGCGCGACCGGGCGGCGGCGCTTGGCCGGCTTGGCGGTGGAGATCAGAGTCGCCCGGTGGAACGACTGGCGCGTCGCCCGCTATGACCCGAAGGGCAAATCGAGCGCGTCGCGGCCGCGGCCGACCTACCCGATCTTCGGCGGCCCGCGGCCGGGCGTCGCCCACGTGACTTCCGCGTCGATTGGCCTCCCCGCCGGACGAGCTGGAACCGGCGGCCGCCAACGGGCGGCTTCCTCGCCCTTGATCCGGACTTCCCTGGCCCGCCGGGAGCGCATTTTGCCGCGTCGGCAAGCGGCGAGCGACGGATTCCCGCCGCTTCCCCGTTGATCCCCGGTCTGCCGGATCCCCTGCGGATCCCCTCTGCGTCAAACGGTAGCAGGCTACGCATCAGCATCTGTCACCACATTGCGGCAGCGTCACCATGCGGCAACCTCGCATTTTCCTGGGAATGCGATTGTCAGGGAGTGCGTCCATGAAGCGTCGTGTTGTCGCTGTGACCGTCCTGGTCGCGGCCGCGGGGGCGGCTGCGTTCACGTGGCATCTCAATCACGACGCGGCGACGGCGTCGCCGACCGCCGGCCCCCCACCGGTGCCGGTCGTGGCCATCGGCGTCCGCCGGCAGGACGTGCCGATCTATCTGACCGGCATCGGCGCCGTGCAGGCCTACAATACCGTGACGGTCAAGGCGCGCGTCGACGGCCAGATCGACAAGATCGCCTTCACCGAGGGCCAGGACGTGAAGGCCGGCGACCCTCTGGTTCAGATCGATCCGCGGCCGTTCCAGGCGGCGCTCGACCAGGCCATAGGCAAGAAGGCGAGCGATGCGGCGCAGCTCGCGAACGCCCGCATCGACATGCAGCGCGACGTCAATCTGGCCGCCCGCGGCGCCGTGTCGCAGCAGACCGCCGACTCCGCCAAGGCCCTGGCGGCGCAGCTGGAAGCGGAAGTGGAGGCCGACCAGGCGGCGATCGACAGCGCCAAGGTTCAGCTGGACTACACGAACATCACGGCGCCGATTTCGGGACGCACCGGCCTGCGGCTGGTTGATCAGGGCAACATCGTGCACGCGACCGACCAGACCGGCCTCGTGGTGATCACCCAGATCGAGCCGATCTCGGTGGTCTTCACGCTCTCGGAAGACAGCCTGCCGGACGTCACGCGGGCCATGGCGCAGGGCGCGCTCAAGGCCGAGGCCCTCAGCCGCGACGGCAACACCAGCCTCGGCCAGGGTACGCTGGCGCTGATCGACAACCAGATCGACCAGACCACCGGCACGATGCGCCTCAAGGGCACGTTTCCCAACAAGGACCATGCGCTGTGGCCTGGGCAGTTCGTCAACGTCAAGCTGTACGTGTCGGTGCGCCACGACGGGATCACCGTGCCCGCGGCCGTCGTCCAGCGCGGGCCGCAAGGCGACTTCGCCTATGTCATCAAGCCCGACCAGAGCGTCGAGGCGCGGCCGATCAAGGTCGCGCAGATCCAGGACGGGGTCGCGCTGATCGACAGCGGCCTCGATCTCGGCGAGCAGGTGGTCCTCGACGGCCAGTACAAGCTGCGCCCGGGCGCGCGGGTCGAGCCACGCGAGGCCGGCACGAGCGCCGTGGCCAGCACCAGCCGCGCCAACCCGCTCTGAGACGCCGTCCCCGTGCAATTCTCCAGGCCCTTCATCGAACGGCCGATCGCCACCTCGCTGCTGATGGTGGGGATCCTGTTCGCCGGCATCATCGGCTATCCCCTCCTCCCGGTGGCGCCGCTGCCGCAGGTGGATTTCCCGACCATCCAGGTCTCGGCCACGCTGCCAGGCGCCAATCCGGAGACGATGGCCTCGGCCGTCGCCACACCGCTGGAACGCCAGTTCGCGCAGATCTCGGGCGTCACGCAGATGACCTCGACCAGCGGCCTCGGCACCACCAGCATCAGCATCCAGTTCGACCTCAACCGCAACATCGATGCGGCGGCGCAGGACGTGCAGGCGGCCATCAACGCCGCCGGCGGCCAGCTGCCGCAGGACCTGCCGAGCCCGCCCACCTACCGCAAGGTCAATCCGGCGGACTCGCCGATCCTGATCATGGCGGTGCAGTCCGATACCCTGCCGCTTACCGAGGTCGACGACGCGGCCGATACGATCCTCGCGCAGCAGATCTCCCAGATTGCCGGCGTCGCCCTGGTCAATATCGGCGGCGAGCAGAAGCCGGCGGTGCGCGTGCAGATCGACCCCGCCAAGATCGCCGCCCTCGGCCTCTCGCTGGAGGACGTCCGCAGCGCGCTCGAGAGCGCCACCGTCAACGCCCCCAAGGGCACCTTCGACGGGCCGCAGCAGAGCTTCGCGATCTACGACAACGACCAGCTGCTGAAGGCCGGCGCCTACAACGACGTCATCGTCGCCTATCGCAACGGCGCGCCCGTGCGCGTCCGCGACATCGGCCAGGCGATCGCCGGTCCGGAGAACGCCAAGCTCGCCGCCTGGCAGAACGGCAAGCGCGGCATCCTGCTGATCGTCTACAAGCAGCCCTCCGCCAACGTCATCGACACCGTCGACCGGGTCAAGGCGGCGCTGCCGCGGCTGCAGGCCGCCATCCCGCCTAGTCTCAACGTCAGCATCATCTCCGACCGAACGCAGACGATCCGCGCCTCGGTCTCCGACGTCCAGATCACGATGCTCGTCACCATCTGCCTGGTGGTGATGGTGATCTTCCTGTTCCTGCGCCAGTTCTGGGCGACGGCGATTCCTGGCGCCACCGTGCCCCTGGCGCTGCTCGGCACCGCCGCGCTCATGTATCTCGTCGGCTACACCCTCGACAATCTGTCGTTGATGGGCCTCACGATCGCCGTCGGCTTCGTCGTCGACGACGCCATCGTCATGATCGAGAACATCATGCGGCACGTCGAGGCGGGCATGAAGCCGCGCGAGGCGGCGCTCAAGGGCGCGTCGGAGATCGGCTTCACCATCCTGTCGATCAGCTTCTCGCTCGTCGCCGTCTTCATTCCGCTGCTGCTGATGAGCGGCGTCGTCGGCCGCCTCTTCCGCGAATTCGCGGTGACCGTCACCATGGCCATTCTGGTCTCCGCCTTCGTGTCCTTGACCATGACGCCGATGATGTGCGCGCGCTTCCTTCGCGAGCGAAAGCACGAACGGCATGGCCGGCTCTATCGTACAGCCGAGGCCTTCTTCGACGGGCTGCTGCGCCAATACGATCGCGGCCTCCAATGGGTGCTGCGTCATCAGCCGATCATGCTGGGCGTGCTGCTGCTGACGATAGCTGCCACCGTGTTCCTCTATATCGAGATTCCCAAGGGCTTCTTCCCGCAGCAGGACACCGGCATGCTGACGGGAATCTCCGAGGCCGCGCAGGACATCTCCTTCGCCGGCATGATGGAGAAGCAGCAGGAGCTCGCCGCCGTCATCGCCCAGGATCCGGACATCGCGAGCTTCGTCTCCGCCGTCGGCCCGGGCGGCGCCTCGCCGGCCGAGAACACCGGACGCTTCTTCATCACGCTGAAGCCCCACAACGAGCGCAAGGCGAGCGCCGACGAGATCATCAACCGCCTGCGGCCGCAGCTGGCGAAGGTCGAGGGCGTCGCCCTCTTCCTGCAGGCCTCGCAGGACATCAATGTCGGCGGCCGCCTCAGCCGCACGCAGTATCAGTACACGCTGCAGGACGCGAATCTGGCGGAGCTCAACCAGTGGGCGCCGCGCATGCTCGATAAGTTCAAGTCGCTGCCGCAGCTCCAGGACGTGGCGAGCGACCAGCAGACCAGCGCCACCTCGGTGACAGTCACCATCGACCGCGATACCGCGTCACGTTTCGGCATCCAGCCGCAGATGATCGACGACACGCTCTACGACGCCTTCGGCCAGCGCCAGGTGGCGCAGTACTTCACCCAGCTCAGCCAGTACCACGTCGTCCTCGAAGTCGATCCGCGCTTCCAGGCCGATCCGGCCTCGCTGCAGAAGATCTACGTGAAATCGCCGGTGACGGGACAGCAGGTGCCGCTCGGCGTCTTCGTCAAGTTCGATACCGACAAGACCAACTATCTCTCGATCAGCCACCAGGGCCAGTTTCCGGCCGTGACGCTATCCTTCAATCTGAGCCCGGGAACCTCGCTCGGCCAGGCGGTCGACGCGATCCAGCAGGCCGAACGGCAGATGGGCAAGCCCGTATCGCTGGTCGGCACCTTCCAGGGTACCGCCCAGGCCTTCCAGGATTCGCTGTCGACGCAGCCCTATCTGATCGGCGCCGCGCTGGTCGTGGTCTACCTCATCCTGGGTATGCTCTATGAGAGCTACATCCATCCGCTGACGATCCTCTCGACGCTGCCTTCAGCGGGCGTCGGCGCGCTCCTGATCCTGATGGCGTTCGGCTACGACCTCAGCGTGATCGCCCTCATCGGCATCATCCTGCTCATCGGCATCGTCAAGAAGAACGGCATCATGATGATCGACTTCGCCCTCGAGGCGGAACGCCATGAGGGCATGACGCCGCGCGAGGCGATCTACCGCGCCTGCCTGCTGCGCTTCCGTCCCATCATGATGACGACCATGGCGGCGCTCTTCGGTGGCCTGCCTCTGATGCTCGGCCACGGCACGGGGTCGGAGCTCCGTCGCCCGCTCGGCTACACGATCGTGGGCGGCCTGCTGCTGAGCCAGGCGCTCACCCTCTATACGACGCCCGTCGTGTATCTCTATCTCGACCGGCTCAACAACTGGCTGGCGAGCCGCCGGCGCCGGCCTGCCGCCCCCGAGATCATCGGCCCCATCCGCATCGACGAAGCGGCCGAGTGACCCGCATCCCGGTCCGCCTCTCTAGAGCCGGCTGCGCGCATTTGCCTCACTCGTCGGACCGGCATTGGACTAAAGTCCAATTGTGATCTCGTCCGATGGCCTCTATCACCGGTGCGAATGGGCCATAGTGGGCCGCAAAGGCCCGCTGCCAATGGGGGAGACGACATGTCCGAATTCAAGCTGCTCAGGAATCTGCCCGTCGCGTATATGATCCTCGGCCTCGCCGGGGGGCTGGCGGGCTGCACCACCAACATCGCGAAGATGGAGAGTGTCCAGGCCACGGGCGGGACGCCCTTCACGCAGGCGTTGACCGAGGAATATCGGGCCTTCGTCGCGGACGAGAAGGCGGAGCGCGACTGGCACGCCGCCGACTATTTTGCGGTCAAGGGTCTTGCGGCCGCGGGCGGCCAAGTGGTGCTGCCGGAGGAAGTGCCGCAGGCCGGCGATCACACGCAGCCGCTGACCGACGCACGGGCGCGCCTGATTGCCGCACTCGACGGCGGCTGCCAAGACAGCAACGGCAACGCCGTTCCGTGCCGGGACGCCAACCCGGCGGCGGCGGCGAAGGCGCAAGTGGCCTTCGACTGCTACCAGCATGAGGCGCAGGAAGACTTCTGGTACGAGAACCTGACCGACGACCATGTGAAGCCGTGCCGCGACAAGTTCGAGGCGGCGTTGGCAGAACTCGGGCCGAAGACGATGGCCGCGGCGCCGAACACCTACATCGTGCTCTTCGACTTCGACAAGTCGAACATCAATAAGGCCGGTCAGGCAGTGATCGAGCAGGTCCTGGCCGATGCCAAGAAGATGGGCACCGTCCATGTGACCGACACCGGCCACACCGACCGCGCCGGCACGGAAGAGTACAACATGGCGCTGTCGCTGCGTCGGGCCGACTCGGTCCGCGATGCCCTGATCAAGGGCGGCATCCCGGCCGACGTGATCACGGTCGCCGGTCGCGGCGAAAGCGAGCCGGCAGTGCCGACGGCGGACGGCGTGCGCGAGCAGGCCAACCGTCGCGTCGAACTGATCCTGCAGTAATCCCTCGCGCCACAGGGGGATGGAAGCGGCGCCGGGCAACCGGCGCCGCTCTTATTTTTGCGATGCGCCCGACTGGCCGACTTCCTTGCATCGAGGACCGGCCCGGTCGCCGCGACTGGACAACGGACTGCCCCGGCGTAGAATCGAACCCGCACCGTCATCGAGAGCGGAGACCGGGTTCGAAATGTACAGCCAGACGACGCGCGCCATCACCGTGACGGTGGAACCTTTTTATCTCGAAGACCAGTCTTCGCCGGACGAGTCGCACTACGTCTGGGCCTATCACGTGAAGATCGAGAACAAGGGCGGCGCCACGGTGCAGCTGCGCAACCGCTATTGGCGAATCACCGATTCGCATGGCCGCATCCAGGAGGTGCGCGGCGCCGGCGTCGTCGGGGAGCAGCCGGTCCTGAAACCCGGCGACAGCTTCGAATACACCAGCGGAACGCCGCTGCCGACCCCGTCGGGCTTCATGGTCGGCACGTACCAGATGGAGACCACCGACGGACAGCGGTTCGACGTCGCCGTCCCAGCGTTCTCGCTCGACAGCCCGCACCAACCCAGCCGGGTCAACTGACCGGCTCCGGTGGAACGACAGCGCCGCAAGCCCACCCCGATTCAGTTCTTGGAGGACGACGCTCTGTGACCAGATCCAGCCGTCTGCTCGAAGCCCGCCGGCCACGCAAGACTGCCCGCCCCAAGAACGGCGGCGACAAACCCAGCCGCGACGAGGCCAGGGAAGCCGTCCGCACGCTGCTGCGCTGGGCCGGCGACAACCCGGAGCGTGAGGGTCTCGTCGGAACGCCCGACCGGGTGGTGCGCGCCTATGAGGAATTCTTCTCCGGCTACGACGTCGACCCGGTCGCCTTCCTGACGCGCACCTTCTCGGAGGTGGACGGCTATGACGAGATGATCGTGCTGCGCGACATCCGCTTCGAATCGCATTGCGAGCATCACCTTGCGCCGATCATCGGCCGCGCCCACATCGGCTACCTGCCGAACCGGCGCGTCGTCGGCATCAGCAAGCTCGCGCGCGTGCTCGAGGCCTATGCCCGCCGCCTCCAGATCCAGGAAAAGCTCACGGCCCAGGTCGCGAACACCATTCATGAGGTCCTGCAGCCGCGCGGCGTGGGAGTCATCGTCGATGCGGCGCATCAATGCATGACCACGCGCGGGATCCACAAGCCCGGCATGAGCATGGTGACGAGCCACATGCTCGGCACCTTCCGGACCGACCCGTCGACGCGGCGCGAATTCCTTGCCATCGTCGGCAATCCGCTGACCGGCCATCTGCCCAACGTGTGATGACAAGCTCTGCGGTGCAGAATGCGGGCGCGCATCGTGCGCCGATCGATCTGATCCGCCGGCTGGTCAGCTTCGACACGGTTTCCGCGCACTCCAATCTCGCGCTGATCCATTTCGTCCGCGACTACCTCGCGGGCCTCGGCGTCGCCAGCCGCTTGACCTTCGACGCCGCCGGCAGCAAGGCGAACCTGTTCGCGACCGTCGGCCCCGAGATTCCCGGCGGCATCGTGCTGTCCGGCCACACCGATGTCGTGCCGGTCGCCGGCCAGCCCTGGTCCGCGGACCCGTTCACCGTGGTCGAGCGCGACGGGCGTCTCTACGGTCGCGGCACGGCCGACATGAAGAGCTTCCTCGCCGTCGCCCTGGCCATGGTGCCGGAATTCCTCGCCGTGCGCCTGCGCGTACCCATCCACATTGCATTGTCCTACGACGAGGAGGTCGGGTGCCTCGGCGTCGGCGGCCTGCTCGCCGATCTCGCCGCGGCGTTGCCGCGGCCCGCGATCGCCATCATCGGTGAGCCGACCCTGATGCGCCTCGCCAATCGGCAAAAGGGATTCTACGGCTTCACGACGACGGTGACCGGCCGCGACGGCCATTCGAGCGGCACCCACCGGGGCGTCAATGCGGTGACCTATGCGGCGGAGATCGTCGGGTGGCTGGTGCGCCTCGCCGACGAAATCGCCGAACGGGGCCCCTTCGATGCAGGCTTCGATCCACCCTACACGACGCTCAACGTCGGGGTAATCCGCGGCGGCACGGCGGTCAACATCATTGCCCGCGAATGCAGTTTCGACTGGGAATTCCGCCCTATCCCGGACTTCGATGTCGATTCGATCCGCCGCCGGCTCGACGCCCACGTTGCCGAGCATATCCTGCCGCGCATGCGAAAGGTCGCGCCGGAGGCGGACGTCGCCACGCGCGCCGATCTGGGGCAGCCGGCGCTGACGCCCGAAGCGGACTCGCCGGCCGAGGCCCTGGTGCGGCTGCTGACCGGCGCCAACACGGCCGGCGCCGTCTCGTTCGGCACCGAGGCGAGCCTGTTCCAGGACGCCGGGATCTCGGCGGTGATCTGCGGCCCCGGCAGCATCGAACAGGCGCATCAGCCGGACGAGTTCATCGCGCTCGAGCAGGTGGAGGCTTGCCTGACGTTCCTGCGCAGGCTCAAGACCTGGGCGACGGCGACCTGACTTAAGCGCGGATCAGCGCCGCGATCTCGTCTTCGGAGAAAGTATAGACGGAGCTGCAGAACTCGCAGGTGGCGACGACCCGGCCGTCGACCATCAGCGAGCGCACCTCCTCGGCGGGAAAGGAGCGCAGCACGCGTTCGACCCGCTCGCGCGAGCAGCGGCAGCCGGCCCGCACGGCGGCCGGCGTGAAGACCCGCACGCCGTCTTCATGAAAGAGACGATAGAGCAGGTCGTTGGGGGCGAGCCCCGGGTCGAGGAGTTCGGTCTCCGTGCTGCTGGCCATGAGCGCCAGGCCGCGGCGCCAGCCGTCTTCGACCTCGTCCGCGGCACCGGCTTCCGGCGGCAGACGCTGCAGCATGAGGCCGCCGGCACGCCAGCCGGCATCGGGCGTGCGGCCGGCCGCGATCTTGACGACCGCCTCCAATTGCTCGGACTGGCGAAAGTAGTGGTGCACGCAGTCGGCGAGCGTCGCCCCGACCAGTTCGACGATGCCCTGGTAGCGCTCGGTATGCGCGCCCTGGTCGACCGTAAACGCCAGGTGGCCGGCACCGAGGAGTTTCGGCACCGACGGCACCGTCGCCGGCGACGCCGCCAACACGGTCGCCAGGCGTTCGCTGTCGAACTGGGCATAGGCGCGCAGGTCGCCGTCGCTCGTCATGTCGGCTACCATCAGGCGCACCGGTCCGTCGCCCTTCGTCTGCAGCGTGAAGACCCCTTCGTACTTCAGCGCGCCGGCGAGTGTCGTCGCCAGGACCAGCATTTCTGCCAACAAGCTGGCGACGGCATCCGGGTACTGATGGCGATGGAGAATGACTTCGAGCAAAGGTCCCAGGCGCACCAGACGCCCGCGCACGGCCTGGCCCTCGAGCTTGAACGGCTGGATGAGGTCGTCGAGCGGCGCCGGCTTGCCCTGCGGGCTCCGGCGCCCCCTTGTGCCTGGAGCGGTCATCGCCTCAGCCGACTCCGAGGCACCAGGTGAGGATGCCCTTCTGCGCGTGCAGGCGGTTCTCGGCCTCGTCCCAAACGACCGACCGCGGGCCGTCGATCACGGCGGCCGTCACCTCCTCGCCGCGGTGGGCCGGCAGGCAATGCAGGAAGACCGCGTTCGGTTTCGCCATGGCCATGACGCGCTCGTCGACCCGATAGCCGGCGAGCAAGTTGTGGTGCAGGCTGCCGACCGGCTCGTCGCCCATCGACACCCAGACATCCGTCACGATGCAGTCGGCGCCGCGCACGGCCGTCTCGACATCGGCGGTCACCGTGACCTTGCCGCTGCGCTTCTTGGCCCAGGCGAGGACGCTATCCGGCGGGGCCAGCACGTCCGGGCAGGCCAGCCGCAGCTCGAAGCCGAACTGCACCGCGGCCTGGATCCAGGAGGTCGCCATGTTGTTGCCGTCGCCGCACCAGGCGATCGTTCGGCCGCCGATCGGCCCCAGATGCTCTTCGACGGTCATCACGTCGGCCATCAGCTGACAGGGATGCGTGCGGTTGGTGAGACCGTTGATGACCGGCACGCTCGCCGCCGCCGCCATCTCCAGGAGCTTCTCTTCCTTGGTCGTGCGCAGCATGATGGCGTCGACGTAGCGCGACAGCACGCGCGCCGTATCCGCGACCGTCTCGCCGCGGCCGAGCTGCGATCCCTGCTGCTCCAGCACGATCACGTCGCCGCCGAGCTGCCGCATGCCCAGCTCGAACGATACGCGCGTGCGCGTCGACGGCTTCTCGAAGATGAGAGCGAGCGCCTTGCCGGCGAGCGGCTTCTCCTTGCCGCCGGGCGCCGTGCCGCGCTTGTACGCCACGCCGACGTCGAGAATGCGGCGCAGGACCGCCGGCTCGATGCGATCGAGATCGAGGAAATGGCGGACTTCGGCGGCGGCGGCCCGGCCCATATCATCCCGCCCCGTCGGCGGATTTGGGCCACCCGCTGCAGACCGCGTCGAGAATCGCCAGCGCGCCGTCGACGTGGCTCTCGTCGATGATGAGCGGCGGCAGGATACGAACGACGTTGTCGCCGGCGCCGACGGTGAGCAACCCGGCCGTGCGCAGCCGGTTCACCATCTCGGTGTTCGGCACCGCGCATTTGATTCCGAGCATCAGGCCGGCCCCGCGGACATCGACCAGGATGCCCGGATGCCGCTTCACCAGCGCCTCGAGGCGCGCGCGCAGCACGCGGCCCGTGCGGTCGACATTGGCCAGGAAGCCGTCGGCGAGCAGGATATCGAGCACGGCGTTGCCGCAGGCCATGGCCAGCGGGCCGCCGCCGAAGGTGCTGCCGTGGCTGCCGGCCGTGAGCGCCTTGGCGACCTTTTCCTTGGCGAGGCATGCGCCCATGGGAAACCCGCCGCCGATGCCCTTCGCGGTGGCGACGATGTCCGGCTCGATGTCGGCCCACTCGTGCGCGAAGAGCTTGCCGGTGCGGCCCATGCCGCTTTGCACCTCGTCGCAGAACAGCAGCAGGCCGAATTCGTCGGCCACCGCGCGGAGGGCCTGCAGATAGTCCGCCGTGGCCGCGCGCATGCCGCCTTCGCCCTGCACGGGCTCGATCAGGATCGCCGCCGTCTCGCCCGTGATCGCAGCACGCAATTCGTTCAGGTTGCCGAAGGCGACCTTGTCGAAACCATCGACGATCGGATTGAAGCCCTTGAGGTGCTTCTCCTGGCCGCCGGCCGCGATCGTGGCCAGCGTGCGGCCATGGAAGGCTCCCTCGACGGTGATGACCCGATAGCGTTCGGGCGTGCCGTTCTCGTCGTGATACTTGCGGGTCATCTTGAGGCCGCACTCGATGGCTTC
>Ga0335080_10003168_pt1 | contig 16604 bp, 11 predicted proteins | sample Lox_Sample_34_FD_206720 | JGI IMG/M metagenome (GOLD analysis project Ga0335080, IMG submission 206720) | Soil microbial communities from Loxahatchee National Wildlife Refuge, Florida, United States - Lox_Sample_3.4 | ecosystem: Environmental > Terrestrial > Soil > Wetlands | place: USA...
CCCGTTCGGGGTTTGACGGGAGAAGGGAAAGACATGGTCCCAGAGCGCCCCCCCATATCAAGATCAAGTTTGGACTAGGACTGGGATCAACTCTGCTCTGGCTCTGGTAACCCTTAACTCTACCATGCATGATTGGTGAAAGATGCCGAGGGATCGCACTGACTAAAACTCAGATCAGATCGGGCACCCGACCTTCCCCATTTTCAAATTAAGCGTTATGCGAGTAGCGCACGGCGTCAATTCCTCACGTTGTCGGAGTCACTTTGGCTCGGTTCTGATCTTCATCAAGGCGGATACGCAAATCCTTCGTCAACGGCGGAGTTCGCTCAGAAATACCCAGGTTTAACAAGGTGCTTCGATGTCGGAGATACACCGACTGCATCCGATATTGAATTGTTCTACTGGTCGCGACCTTCCACACGGCGCGGAGGGGTTCGACAAGTAATCCTCGAAACTTTGTGCCCCACCTCTGATGCGATTCGTCACTAGATTCGCCCTAACAAACTTGATCACCCGCGCGTCGTTATAGCTGCGGGCTAAATGGTGGTTCAGAGTCGAGAAACAATGCTGCTGACGGGTCTTCTTCATCGAGGCTACGACTGGGCAACATCGATCATCACAAATTTGAGGCCAGAGAACTCGCCCCGCGCGTCCACGGCGAAGTCAAGTATGGAAACGCCAGCGTCTCCGAGACGATCGGCGACGTCGGGGCGCAAGAGTCGGCCGTTTGTCGGTGACTAACAGTTTTTTAGTGGGTCTTGTGTCACTTTCTGTAGAAGAAAACAATCTGGCACTGTGTTATAGTTGACAGGGGTTCGTCTCTGCATTGACAGGAAAAAACACTTAGCGCCCTCGTCGTTGCCGAGAGGTAGTTGTGATTTGCCCGTCACGAAGTCTTACGCTGTTCGCGATGGTTCTGCTCTGTTGCCTCTCATGCAGCCGAGAGAATTCCCCGTCAGGATCAGAGTCCTCCGGTCTCACTACCTCTGCGGAACAGGCGGCAGCTCCGCACCACGACCAAGACTCGGTGGCCGACACATTGGGATCGGAGCTCATTCCGGCAGAGGCGACTTCGAGCGATGCGGTTGAAGACGCAACTCGGGATCACATAGTGCTTCCTACGAACTTCGGCCGCCGCACTGGAGACCTCGACGAGATGGTCAAGGCGCGAAGGATCCGCGCTCTGGTAATGATCAATCGGATCTCATTCTTCTACACAAATGGAAAACCAAAAGGCACGACTTACGAAATGTTGGAGGAGTTGCAACGCGTCATGAACAGGCGGCTTAAGACTGGAGCTCTCAAAGTGCGGATTACGTTCATACCGGTGCGTCCCGACGCGCTTGGACCGGCACTGACCGAGGGTGTGGGTGACGTAATCGCACAGGGCTTGTGGATCACACCAAAACGGGAAGAAAAATACGCGTTCACCGCGCCAATCAAGACGGACGTCACGCAGATTATTGTCACCGGTAAAGAACTCGCGAACGTCAGGAGCTTCGACGATCTCGTAGGAAAAGAAATCTATGTTAATCCATTAACTGCAGCCTATGACAACTTGAAACGGATAAGCGAGGAACGTGTGCAGGCGGGGAAAGCACCACTTTCACTGAAGGTCGCGGATCGCAACCTCGTCGATGACGACTTGATTGAGATGACGAACGCCGGGTTGATCCCGGCCACGGCAACCATGCAGTACAGGGCACGTCTATGGGAGCAGGTTCTACCGAACCTCACGTTACATCCAGAAATGGTTATCGCGAGCCAAGGTCACTTGGGATGGGTCGTACGGAAAAACAATCCCAAGCTGAAGAAGTTGTTAGATGACTTCATCGAAGACTACGGAGAGGGAACGGCGTTCGGAAATACTCTGCTTCAGCGGTACTTGCAGAAAAACAAATGGATCAAGAATTCCACTTCCGCGGGTGAAATGAAGAAGTTCGCGCAGTACGTGGAGTACTTCAGGAAGTACTCCAAACAATACGATTTCGACTACTTGATGATAACGGCACAGGCTTACCAGGAATCGACACTGGACCACAGCAAGAGGAGTCCTGCGGGTGCAGTGGGAATCATGCAGGTGATTCCAAAGTATGCAGCGGCGAAGCCCATAAATGTTCCTGACGTCAGCAAGGTTGACAAGAACATTCTGGCAGGAGTTCGCATGTTGAAGCACATCGTCAAGAACTACTTCGACGATCCAGCCATTGATCCGGTGAACCGGACGCTATTCACATTTGCCAGCTACAATGCGGGCCCCACTCGTATCGCACGGCTGCGAAGGAAAACATCAGAGGAAGGTCTGAACCCGAACAAGTGGTTCGGCAATGTGGAACTGGTAGTAGCCAAGGATATCGGGGAAGAGACGGTAGCCTATGTCGACAATATCTACAAGTACTACGTCGCCTACAAACTAGCGGCAGAACGAGGGGACGAATTACAGGAGGCGAAAGCGGCAGCGGCCAACTAAAAGCACCATACGCAAAGTGGCAGAACCCAACAGTCTTGGCCCGCCAAGGCGCAAGAAACTCAACCTAATAAGGACAAAATACAACGACGGGCCGGGATCGTCACTTCAAAGTCTCGTGCTGGTCCTGCTGGTTTGGCGAGTGCGGGACTAGAGGAATTGCGAGCGAGGTTGCACTGGGAACTGATGCTCAGCACTTCACACCCTGACAGTTGCTGAGCAGGTGCTTATGAGCTACATGTTGTACCGCCACTCGTTTGCCGGCTTGTTGCTCCACTCGGAATCCTTTCAACGAAAATCAATAGGAGGTGGCCGATGAAAGCTAAACGATTCGTGATTGCAACGCTTTGTCTGATTGCGGTAACGGCGGTTGCCGTAGCTGACGACGAGGCAGACAACGAAAAGAAGCGTACGGAAATAAGAAAGATGTCGCAAGAAACGCTCGCACGCCTTTACCAGGCAGAACCCCCGGCCAAGGCGGCAGTCGAAAAAGCCTACGGATATGCCGTCTTCAGCAACCTGGGGGTCAAGATTCTTCTTGGCGGCTCGGGCAATGGCAAGGGCATGGCCATCAACAACCAGACCAAGGCTGAAACGTTCATGAAGATGTTTGAGCTGCAGGCCGGACTCGGCATGGGAGTCAAGAAGTTTCGGGCGATCTTTGTATTCGAGAATGAAAAGGCGTTCGATGGATTTGTGAACTCCGGTTGGGAGTTCGGCGGGCAAGCCTCGGCCGCCGCCAAAACCAGTCCTGAGAAGGGTGGATCGATGCAAGGTGCCGCCTCGGTTTCCGAGGGCGTCTGGATGTATCAGCTAACGGACAAAGGACTGGCGCTGGAACTTACCGGCAAGGGCACCAAATACTCAAAAGACGACGACCTCAACAAGAAATCCTAGCCGTTGATCGGACGAACCTGGAGAGTCTCGCTAGTGGGTGGCGAGTCTTTCGGCGGGCCAGCTTTAGCATCGAGTCAATCTTAAGAATTCATGCTTCGGCGTCCGTGGGCTCGCAGGGAAGGGACATCTCAAACGCCTTGGCGATCGGTTTCCGTTACGACTTTAGCTGGAAAACTCCGCACACCCAGTAGACGCGTTTCGGAATTTGTCGTTCGCTCGCAGCCGATTCGCTCAATGGTGGTTCGATCCATTCGCCGCTGTCACTTCTGGCAGTTGTGCTCGGCTGCACGAAGGATATGCATTGCATATCCTACGACATTGATGGGAGGCAACTATGGCCGCTCGACCTCTTCCTCCTCCAAAAACGAACCAGACACCAAAAGAGACAGATGAAGCGCGTGCCACCGAAAGATCGCTACAGCAACGAATGCTGGAAATGATTCGATCCGCCTCGAAGTCTTACGACCTTCAGAATGGCCTTCGGGGAGTGATGAAGAGACGCTGGTTTCGCATCACAGGCATTGTGATTGGTGTTCTGGTGCTGCTTTTGATCGCGCTCCCGTTTCTCATCGACGTGAACAGTTTCCGTCCGAAAATTGAGTCCGAGGCGTCTAGTGCTTTGGGGCGTCAGGTAAAGCTGGGAGACCTAAGTCTCTCGATCCTCTCTGGCACCGTGAGTATCGAAGACATCCGCATCGCAGACGATCGTGCCTTCAGTACTTCGCCGTTCGTGACTGCGAAGTCGCTCATGGTAGGCGTCGAACTGATGCCACTCATTTTTTCCAAACAGCTGAACGTAACCAAAATTGCGCTCAATGAGCCCCAGATCATGCTGCTGAAGGCAGCCAATGGCACATGGAATTTCTCGAGCCTGGGCGGAGCTGCCGCTAGCAAAACCCCTGAGCCGCCCCCGTCGACTTCATCTGCACCCCAAAATTTTTCCATTGGCAAGCTGGAGGTCAACAACGGAAAGCTCACCCTCGCAAGCGTAGGCTCCAAGGCCAAGCCGCAGGTGTTTGACAAAGTCAATATCGATGTGACGGATTTCTCATTCACCTCGAAATTTCCTTTCGAGCTGACGGCTAAGCTCCCGGGTGGCGGCGATGCCGATCTTTCCGGAAAGGCTGGACCAATCAATCCGCAGGATGCCGCAAAAACTCCGGTCGAGGCATCCGTAAAAGTGAACAATATGGATCTGGCAACTTCCGGATTCATCGATCCGGCGAGCGGTATCGGCGGGCTCGCGAAATTCGAGGGGACGCTGAATTCCGACGGCAGCCAGGCCAAAGCGGCCGGGCAGGTCACCTGCGAGAAGATCAAGCTGTCGCCCAAGGGAACGCCGGCTTCGAAAGGTATAAACGTCAAGTACGGCGCGAACCTCGACCTGAGCAAACAGGCTGGAACAATCACCCAAGGCGACGTGTCCATCGGCAAGGCAGTCGCTCATCTCACGGGTGCGTTTCAAACCCAGGGAGAATCGCAGGTCCTAAATCTGCGGCTAAATGCTCCGAATATGCCCGTGGACGAGTTGGAAGCAATGCTACCGGCCGCTGGAATCGTCCTTCCCTCAGGATCGCAGCTTCAGGGAGGGACGCTATCGGCGGACCTCGGCATCACGGGTCCGGTAGACAAGCTCATCATCACAGGTCCAGTGCGTCTTGCCAATACGCAACTAGCCGGATTTGACCTGGGCTCCAAACTCGGTGCGCTCTCGGCCTTCACTGGAAAGACTGCGTCGAGTCGCGATACGTCCATTCAGAACGCAAGCCTGAATGCGCGCGTAGCGCCCGAAGGTACGCGGGCCGACGCCATCAATGTGACAATTCCAGCCATCGGTGTCGTCACCGGAGCCGGCACAATCAGTCCAGCTGGAGCACTCGACTTTAAGATGAATGCCGATCTACAAGGTCGCGCAGCCGGAGGATTGACGAAGGTCGCAGGCATTAGTGGCGGCAACAGCGGAGGTATTCCTTTTTCTATTACCGGCACGACGTCAGACCCGAAATTTGTTCCGAACATGGCTGGCGTAGCTGGAAGTGTTGCTCAAGGTGCGTTAGGACAGGCGGCATCAGGAGCGGTTGGGGCTACGAAAGGTGCAAATGCGACGACGGGTGCCATCGGTGGCTTACTCGGGAGAAAAAAGCCGAAATAGTACCGAGTAGGGCCGACGTCACTGGGTTTGAAATCGTTTCTAACGACTCAAATCGTAGCGGCTCAACGGTGAGCGTTGCAAGGATCTCGTCCAGCGATCGCACAATCGTTATGGCGTAGTGTGGCTCTCCGACGATTTGGAACATTCGAGCCAAACCGAATCCTGTGGGACTAGGCATTACGAAGAAGCGACGACAGCTCTCGCCATGAAGCGCGGGCTGGCGCTGCGCCAACTGACGAACCCATTCGCCGGACATCGAGAATTTGGTCATTAGGATTTTGTTTGCTGAATCAAATTCAAATCGAAGGCCCCATATTGACAAACCGTTGCCCAGCATCCTATTCCCATCGCTACGATTAATGAAGTTTAAGCGGAGAGCCGGGGTGTTGGCGTAACATCGCGATTACACTTATCGATACGGTTGGTCAAAACGTTTTGTTCTGTAAGGCGTGAATAGCCCTTGTCAGTTTTCGCAACGTGAGGGGCTTGATGACGTTTTTCCCCTTCTTAAAGTTTCGTATTGCGCACTCTGCAACTCTGGATCGTCGGGATAGAAGTTTCGTGGAGAATTGCTTCGCTTCTGCCCGGATTTGATCCAGATACTTCGGATCGACTACCCTCTCGTATTCGCGGGAGGTCTCGTCCGCTGGGTCTAGCAATCCTGCTTCCGGCATCATGGACAGATCGACTCCGCCTGCCCAGCGCGTGGACGCCTCTTTTCCGATGTAATGGAACTCCCCCGCGACGATATGCCTGCGCGAAAGCAATCCGACGGTCCTACTCGTGCATACGCTGCCGTTGGGTGCACAGAACTTGCTCTCAGCTCTCGACAGAATGCGATTGATCTCGTCTTCCATCGTTCCGAGAGCAAGCCAGCCAGGAGGCTTCGGCAATTTTGACGAATAATTGTCGTAGATGTGGAACGTCTCACCGCTGATAATGTTCAACATCTTGCGCCCGTGCAGATCGTTGAGTTTTTCTGGTTGCGGCATGATGAAGTATCCTGTCCAGAGAGGGTCTTTGACAGTTTCACGTTTCGGGAATGGGACTGTGACGACGGTGAACGGACGAAGTTCATCCTTGAACACGCCAAGTCGTTTCCAGACTTGAGGGGTTGTAATTGGCACCGACATTACTGCGGGCTGTTTCAACCACGACGGCGGCGTATGTGGAAGACCGAGTTCCCGCAACAGGACGAAATGCCAGGACTCATAAATCCATGGGGGCAAATCTTCTTTCCATTTCCGCCGAGTCCTTCGCTGCCAATCCGCAATCGTGTATGGTGCCTGAAGGAATCCCAGCCCGTGACCAGAAGGTTTGCGGACGAGCAACCTGGCGCCCTCCAGATTGAACAAGCAGTACAGCTTTGCTGAGATTCCGTAGAAGTTCAGTTGCTGGCGATTCCCACTCGCGTCAAAGTTTTCCGTTTCGAGTTTGAGAAACGGCGTCTTCAGCTTTTTGCGCCACGGACTTAGCTGCTCGAAGCGCTTGCGAATACGATTCACCTCGGCAAAAGACAGCGCCCGGATGGCATCATTCCCGCTCCCCACCTGATATTTTGGAATCCTGTGTGGACCGCCCGCGCATGGCATCAAACCACCATCGTTGGTCGAAACGATCATCGCGCTATCTGTGTCCATCGCGGCAATCTGACCGCCCATATCCCGCACCGTGCGCTCCAACATCGCGCAGAGTAAATGCGACCCGCCAGTGACGAGTGAACTGATGACAGGGCAATGGAACTCCGAAGGTCGCTCCCAAATCTCAAGTGGTGGCGTCAGGTACTCTGTTTCCCCTGAGAAGACCCGTAGTTGAGAACACGAATCCAGAGACCTAACGTCGATTTGGGAGTAGATTCCGAATGCGGCACTATTCGCTGCCACCTTGATTCCGCTTGCCAGTTCCGGGGTTTTGGACTTCATTGAAGTGCGCAACTCAACCAACTTGACGGCCAGATCGTCACGACGAGGATCAACTTTGACCTCACCACGCAGCTTGACCGGCACGAGTCCAGGTTGGACGCCATGGGGAACCACCTTGATCGCTTTCAGAATCTTGAGCGGTTTACCAGCCATCAGTTTCGCCGCGATTACCTCCAGCCCGGTCATCCAAATTGGCTGTTTTGAAGTGAGATAGTTCCAGGCCATGGTCGGGTCGGAATCTGCTCGCTGGCCAAACTTCGCCCGAATCGGAATCACGTCGTCGTTCAGTTCGACGAGCGCGAACCAGCGAAGTCCCTTCCAGAACCCTGGTCGGAAACAATCACCCAAGCTTGCACGTTCCACCAACTCGCGTGCCGCTTTGGTGAAGTCCGGGAACTCAAGGCTCTCAGCGCACAATATCTCTCGGCAGTTCAGCAGATAACTAACCGCCGGGAATTGCGCGTGGAAATCAACATAGGTCACAGGAACCGCTGCTCGTCTGATCATGCATTCGGCACGACCACCCGCAGACGCCTGGGCAGCAATCCCATTGATCTTGTGCGGGATCTTGAACTTTTCCTGAGGTGGCTTTATCCCCATGGCGGAGAGATAGGATTTGGCCAAAGTGGCCGGGGAGTAGCAGCGGTCGGGCAACAAGTCAACTGGATGTCGCCCGAATTCCTGCGTTAGACGGTTGAACAATTCCAGTTCGGCAACTACATCTTTTAGCAGACGCTCTATTGCTAGCTTCGTCACACGCGAATAATTCTTGCGCTGCTTGCTGGCCGGGACTCCAAAGATTTCACATGCGGTCGGGAATGAACACACTTCTCCGGTCAGAACGGAGGTAAACGTCTTGAGGTCGAGAATGTGAACGTTCGAGAACTTGCTGTCCTCTTCCTGCGCGGCATCGAGGTCGTGAAACTTGTATTTGATCGGACGATAAATCGCCTTCGCGGCATCCAAGCTCTCAATCGAAATCCCGGGTTCGTATCCACTAGGACGAATCTTGCCGGTCTTCTTGTCGCGGAACATCCGGAAATAGAATGAAAAGCCTCGGCGCGCCTTCGCGGATTTGTTCCACTTGACCGCGATACGGCTAATCTCGCGTGGCGCATCGTGCGCGACGATGAGTGCTCCGGCTTTAAAATATTTCAAGAAAACACCGCGCCGGAACTGTTCCACAGTGCCGATCTCGTAGGCGCTACCCTTCACAAACCGGATCAGAGGCCGGAATACCTCGGGAAGGTCGGGATAGAACAGGCCGATTTCCTTGGCGACGTACTCCGAGCCCTCCAGTTCGGCACAGATGTAAGCACCCAAGAGAAGGTCTTTCCTCTCGTTGCTTGTAGTTGCGCAGCGAAATATGAGTGCGTTCTTTGGCTGCGTTGCATGTCGCTTCGCCCGATACTCCTTCTGTGGAGTCACTGGAACTGTGAGCACACGGAAAAAGAGGTCAAGCGTGTCGGGCACGTTGATCACCAGTCACTATTGGCACTCGTGGTAGAAGGAGATGCCCTGTGCAATCTCACACAACAGACTGACCTTCTCGACCTCTATCAAAAGTCTCAGGCGTTCGGCTTCGTTGGGAATGTTTTTGATTCGTTTCACTATGTCGGCAGAAAACTGTTCGTTGAGTCGCTTCAATTCAGCCCAATCTCGCATGATGTTTACTCTCCTCTCGTTTCCCGTTTACACTTCGTTATCTGTTTCCCACCAGCTCGGCGTGATTCTTCATACGTCCTGAGTTTCTCGGCGCAGAACTCCAGCCCCTCAGAAATCTTCGCTATTGTCGATGCGTTAGCGTGGCCCGTAACCGCAAGCGAACGCAGGGCCATCTCGACCGACCGGATTGCATTTCGTTGCTTTTTCATATCGGCACCCGCCGACAATCGCTCTTCAGTCAACTGAACATGATGGAGCTGGCACACCTCCACAATCAGGTTGGGGTTGTGCCTGCGTCCAAGGAGGTGGTCACCTTCAATGCAAAATGGGCAGACTTTCCTCGGTGGACGCACGTGCTGGCGGGAGTTACGAAGGACAGTCTTTCCTTTGCGCCCCATCATTGCTCACCGTCCACACTGGTGTACAAATTCTCCATCTTCAAAACGTCAGCATCCGCCATTTCCAGAATCGCTCCCGCGTCAGCGAAAACTTCCTCACCCGCAATGCGGACACCCCTCCATTTGGCCTCGAATTCCGCCATGCTCAACTTCCCGTAGAGCAACTTCTCACGGTCGTTGTAATAGTCCGATAGCTGCGTCGCTTGACGAGAATTACGGGTGCGTCTCGGCACGTCGCCCATGGGCATCGGAAAGAGGAGATCACGCACACGGCGATCAGCTTTGCTCGCACGCACTGGATTGCCACGACCTCCGCCGAGAAGATCCCGACCCGCATATTTGCGTGCAGTGCGCGAGCTAAGGTGGAACTTCCGTAGGAGTTCCTTGTACGATCCCACGCCACGACGCAGGTCTGTAATGAAGTTGGTGGTCCGATCGTAAACGGCTTTACCACGTGGACTGAGGGTTGAATAGCGTGGCGAACGTTCGCTCGAAGTCTTGCGAGATGCCCGCCGAGTTTTTGCTTTGCGTCCTGCGGAATTGTGTTTCATTCCGCAATGAAAGAGCCGCACCCTACAAATTTAAAAGGACGCGGAATTTGTTTTTGTGTCCGGCTATCAGGAATTCAGGACAATTTATATGCGGAACTACTTGAGATTAAAATCGCTTACGTGGGCAGACGTCGGAAAGATCCCGAACCAGATGGCTGGAAGAAAAAACTCCAAAGTGTGTTCTTCGAACTCGCAGAGCTTAATCGGGAATTCGAAGGGCGCTGGGCAAGGATTCAGGCCGGATGGAGACGCAAGCTGAAATCCGGAGGTAAAGCAAATGCAACAGATGCTCGGAAGAAGCTTTCGGAACTGATCACTAAGGAGACGAGCCAACTAGAAAAATGGTATGAGGAAAAGCTCGTCGACATAAACAGACGGCATACACCGATTTCGTACAATCCCATAGCCTACAACTACCTCTCGCTTGATCGGCCACTCCCTGACTCAGAGGGAATTCGCGAGTACATCCACTTCCATCGGCACGGGGAATCATTGCATGCAACCGAATTAAGAGATGCACAGGGCGATCTCGATGCCTGGGATAAGATCTCCCGCACAGAAAAGGATTACCGCATTCTCGCGTTCGGTAAAGGCCCAATCGCACCGTTTCAGGAAGACGTTATGCATCGTCAACTGTTGCAGTTGGTAATCTGTTACGAGCGCGAACGAATGACCGCTGACGAACTAGCGGAATGCTTCGATCGATACTGCGCGTGCGGAAAAGAGAACCACGATCCCGACGCTCTCCGAAAAATGCGCGACAGATACGAAGTCGAACTCAGCGCGAAGTAAATAGTCGGGCAAATCTCGCTTAAGATATAATAATTACAACAACTTAGCGGGCCTGCCGCTGTTGGAAGCAGCGACAAGCCCTGACCGAACAAGGAGAGGAAACCTCCATGACGGCCTCGCACAAACTACCGCCTTCGTCTGTCCTCGAGCAAGTTCCCAAGCATGGCGTGATCGTCATGTCCGGCTTCGGATTGCGTTTGAACGTCCAGCATGGGCAACTATCAGCCGCATGGGGTATCGGAGAACAGCGCCACCATGCCCGGATCTCGCGTGTGAGTCGCGGTCTCAGGCGCATTGTCGTGATTGGTAGCGATGGTTTTGCAACTTTTGATGCGATCCGCTGGGTTTCGGACATCGGCGCGTCGCTGGTATTCCTCGATAGACGCGGAAAGCTTCTGTTCGCATCGACTCCAACTGCCAGCAGCGATGCAAAGCTACGCAGGGCGCAATGCCTTGCGCTCGCAAATGGCACAGCCCTGAAACTTTCCAGAGAACTCATTTCACAGAAACTCGATGGCCAGGCTGCAATCGTCCGCGACATGTTGGGAAACTCTGGAGCAGCGGATGCAATTCTGCGGCTCAAAGGTCAATTAGCCGAGACTGACGATATCGACTCCGTCAGACTTGTGGAGGCCAAGGCCGCGAAGGTATATTGGAGCCAATTCGCAAGCGTACCGATCCGATGGCCTCGGAAGGACGAGGACCGAGTAGCAGTCCACTGGAAGATCTTCGGTTCTCGCATCTCGCCGCTAACGCATAGCCCACGGCTCGCCGTGAATCCACCTAACGCCTGCATGAACCTCATTCACGCCCTCTGCGAGGCAGAGTGTCGCATAGCGCTAATTGGTCTCGGTTTAGACCCCGAGATTGGGATCCTGCATTGCGATGTACCGTATCGATCAAGTCTCGCGCACGATCTTCAAGAGCTCCTGAGACCCAAAGTGGAAGCATTCTTGCTGAACTGGATTCAGACGGAGTGCTTCCGAAAAACGGATTTTTGGGAAGACAGAAATGGAAATTGCCGGATCGGATCGTTCCTTGCTAAGAGGCTCTGCGAAACGGCAGATACCTGGCGAAAGTTTGCTGCGCCCATCGCCGAGTGGTTAGTGCGTGAGTTTTGGAAAACGATACGACGACCAGACATGCCATTCACCACACGGCTGACTCAGGACAACAAGCGCGCGGTGAAAGGTGCCGCTCCTATGCCCGCTCCTCAGGCACCCGCTGCACAACACTTGTGCGCAGGCTGCGGAAAAATCATTCCTCCTGCAAGCACGAATTGCTCGAGTTGTGCAGTAGAAGGTTTGCGCGTTCGAATGGTGGATGTGGCTCGCAAAGGGAGAATTGCGTCGAGGTCTCCGTTATCGCGAGCGCGATTGTCGGAGACTCAGCGAAGACAAACGACCGCTTGTCACAGCTGGAGCCCTGCTGATCATCCGAAATGGCTGACCGAGGACGTATATACGAATCAAATCCAGCCGCGCTTGCCGAACTACTCACTTTCGAAGATCGCATCAGCAATGGGAGTTTCGATTCCGTACGCATCGGACATCCGCAGGGGCGGACGAAGACCGCATCCGCGCCACTGGTTGTCGCTCTCACAGTTGGTTCGCTACGAGCGCTGAGTATTGCACGAGTCGAGCTAAGTGAATTTTCGAAGTGCTCTCACGAGTTCTTCCAGGCCGGGTTCGTCAGGAAGAGCAGCCACCTGATCTACGAATTGTTTCTGTCGCTGAGCCATGTACTCGTCCGGATCTCCTCGAAATACACCGCCGCCCAAGTGTCTCGCTTGTGAAGCGAAGGCCTGCACGATACGTTCTCTTCGTTCACCAGTAAAGTACAGGATGAGTTCTTTGGCAAAGGCTGGACTAGCAAATGCGAGACCTGGGATCGCTTTCTCGATCAGTTTTGCAATGTTGCGGACCCCTCGTTCATCAACGGTGGGGGCTACTTCAAGAATGAGACGCAGCGCCTGCTCCTCATGCCCTGCGACGTTCCAGAAGAGATCCCCCAGACTCTCCGCTGAATCTGACTCAATGAGACGAGCGATGCAGTCCTTACCAAGTTGATATCGTTTTTCAGTAGGGACGCTGGAGAAGGAAACGTCCGCATGCGTAAGACCGAAGCTGCGAAACCCTCTTTGGTGTTGTTCTTTCGCTTGGAAGCTTCGCTCGATACGGCGAAGCAAGAGGTTGTATGTCTCATCAGGGAATAGACTAGTGAACCTGCTAAGGAACCGTGGAATCGCTCCTTGGTCGAATTCCCAATCATGCACTAGTAGAAATTCAGAAGCGACGGCCGCTGCTTCATCACGAGTCAAACTGGTTAGCGGAACACCGTAGGGACCAAAGGCATCCACGAGATCAGCCGCGATGACCTGGTCTCCGTCAGTGTGAATGGATAGCACTGCATCTTTCAGATTCTGTCGCAATTCGTTGAACTTCCCCATGTACGTAATTGCAAAAATGGCTCCGCGTTTGGCAACGGGGTCAGGATAGCCTGCAAATGCCTGAATGACGGCGATATCCTCCTCCGTTGCTCCCTCGAACACACGAAGGTTATTTGCGGAAGCGCGAATTACATGAACAGCTCCCGATCGCAGAGCGCTCAAAGCCCTTTGCCGGAAGGCGGCTGGGTCCGCAACATGGATCGAATTCAACACTGAGGAAAGATGGCCCACCATCTCGCTGATCTGCGGGTGAGATATCAGCTGTTCCGCCATCTCGGCTAGGAAATCGGGTCGGTCGGCGAACGCAAGCATGAACCGATGAAACCCCCCTGTCTTGATACGGATCTCTATGCAAGCTTGCGTCTGGTCAATGGTGAAACGAGCTTGGTTCCCCGCACCCGCGACGAGCCGTTCAAGGCTGGATCGTCCCTTCTTCATCAACTCGGTAATAGCTCGCTCCCAATCGACTTCGTTAAAATTGGTTGAGAGGAGCGGAAGCTGATGATCATCGGTGCATATCGCGTCCACAACAGCGACAGCGTCTTCCGTTACGGTGCTTGAAAGAGCTGCCTTGGCACTCTCTCGTATCGCTTCGGGACAGTTCATTCCCGTTGCAGATCGCAAGGCATTGTAAATCCTGGCCTTCAGAAGAGGATTCCCCGGCCGCAAATATCTCGCGAGAAGCGCTTCGAGACATCTCTCCCTTTCATGATTTTGCCAGTCTCTTTCTTCCTCAGTTGTTTTTCGACCGACGCGATTGAGAAAATGATGCAATAGATTTTGCATAATAGACACAGAGTGAAGAGCGGGATGTCCATCACCCTGCAATGCAAAATCGAGGTAATCCAGAGCACTTTCACGAACCGGCCCAACCGCTACATAGTTCAGGCCAAAGCCACCGAATGACATCGTCATCTCATCCTGCCACTCGTTGAATTCGCCCTCTCGCTCGAGGATCTGCTCAATTAGATTGAATGGAGTGAAATCGCCAGTGAAGGCATCGCTTCGATGGTTGAGGCGTATGGCCTGGACGAGCATCGAAAAGTTCAGAGCCGGATCACCGAACCGATGCCAAGAGGCGAGGCGCTTCAGAACAGTTTTTGCGCTGGATGCGCTCTCGCGCCGGTCCGACTCTCCTTTGGCAAGCTCCCATAGAGTTGTGACTGACTCTCGAACTCGATTTGGATGGAATGCCATCGCTTCTAAGAGAGTTGGCAGGGTGGATAGCACATAGTCTTGCCCAGCTCTGTAGCGGTTGCTCCCGTCTGTTGTACCTATCTGGATGGGATCGTTAATCGCGGTTCTTATGAGGGCAATAACATGGTCAGGTTGGTAAATCGCGGCAGCGGAAAGATCGGTAAGAATCTCGTGCCGCACGTATTCGTCCCCCGACCGAAAACGTTCGTGAATGTCAGACCAGATCCCGCCGAGCAGATCCAGCCCGGTCTCCCCAGACTGACCAAGACGCCAGTCTAGCTCTGCAAGGTTGCGCATGAGACTCTTTAGCGAATGAGCTCCAAAAAGCCCATAGATGCGATCTGCGTAACCTGTTGAGCGACCTGCTGAACCGAGACAGCGTTCTTCCAGAAGATAATCAGAGAGCACATCGGGGATAACTCGCACGGGCTTCGGTCTGGCCGTAAGGATTCCATTCGTGGTCAGAGCATCGATGGTTGTGAGAATCTCGTCGAATGGTCTAGAGAAAAGCTTTTGCGCGGACTGTTGAAACTCATGTCGCTCTACGTCAACCGGGCCGAGTGCGGCGATAAGGTACAGAACTGGGCGCGGTTCAATAGCGAATGTCGGACTCTGGAGGTCCATTTCGTCTAGCAAGCGATTGAAGATTGTAGAGCGAAATGCTTGCAGGGTTGTCAGTGTGGATGGATCTATGCGGCGAGAGGCGATAAGCCGGCCGCCAGCGACGATCACCAGAGGACTGTTACTCCCAATCTCGGCTAGGTGGGCTGCAAAGTGCCGAAAGGCATTTCCCAGAACTTGTTCTGCTAAAGCCCTGCTCTGTTCTCGATTTAGTTCCTGAAGTTCTGGAAGTTGCAAAACGTGGTTTGCATCTAATTTTCGAAGAATCTGCTGTGATAGATGTGTTGCACTGCCCGGGCGGGTGGAGACAATTAACTTAAGTTGTCGGTGACCAGCAGTATCTTGCAGTAATTGGAGGACCTTGGGAAAGTTCTCCTGTCTGTGAGCGTCATCGACGATCAAGGTCGTGCATGCGATCGGAATTTCCTTTTCGGCGTCCACATGCCAGAAAGGCTCATCCTTCAGAAAAACAGGCGCGTTTGTACTCGCACTGGCCCAGTCGTGAAGGATTTTGCTTTTGCCAATACCCCCCCTGCCGCTTAAGATGCAAACACGATATTTCTCGTCCTTGGCGAAATCATTGAGTGCCCGAATTTGGTCGTCACGTCCGAGAAGTGTTGTACCGAAGTCTAAAATTTGAAAGTGGCCAGCCGGATTCTTGCCTTGAAAATATTCAGCAGTGGAAGCGAAGGTCTTCCTAGCACCTGGTCGTCCACGGGCTTCCCACTCATCGAGCGCTAAGATCACCGCAAGTGCAAGACCATCGGGCGTGGTGAAGTAATCTGGTGTAAATCGCTCGCACGCACGTCCCTTAAAGCTATCGAGAGCCGACCTCTTTTCTGGCACCTCTTCTTCATTTTTCCACGATGAGTGGCCCTGTTCTCCACTAGGCTTATGTTTCACAAATACAAGCGCTTCCTTAGCGAGTCTAAGAAGTTCGTCGTACTCCGCAGAAGTGTACGTAGCACCGGAGTCGTCCGGAAGCAAAGTCCCCGCTTTGAAGCCGATCACCAATATCATCACATCAGAACTACGCAGTTCCTCAAGGGCGGTCTCGCGCGGGGTGCTCGGCGTAGCAACAAAGTATTCCATTGCCAGAGTTGAAGTGCGTTTCTTGTGAAGCGCTTGGAGGACGGCTTTCCGCTCTTCAACCAAATCACGAAAGGTCGAGCTGAGAAAGACTTTCAAGCAGTTACCTCAAACCAAGGAGAGACTACACGCAAGCTGGCCAATGATGATTGCTACGAGAATCAACCATCTCATGAAGCACATAATTGTAGATCAGTTGAGCAGAACCGAGTTTCTCGATAAACAGACCCGCCCGAAGCGCAACGTGAGTCGGGCCGAGTTGATCCCATTCCCAACCCAAACCTGATTTGCACAGGGGGGGGCGCTCTGGGACCATGTCTTTCCCTTCTCCCCGTTCGGGGTTTGACGGGGTGGTATAAGGAGACGGCAAAATGCTCCCTCCCCTTCCCCGCCACATCTTGATT
>Ga0335080_10003169_pt1 | contig 16603 bp, 16 predicted proteins | sample Lox_Sample_34_FD_206720 | JGI IMG/M metagenome (GOLD analysis project Ga0335080, IMG submission 206720) | Soil microbial communities from Loxahatchee National Wildlife Refuge, Florida, United States - Lox_Sample_3.4 | ecosystem: Environmental > Terrestrial > Soil > Wetlands | place: USA...
TCGCTGGGCCGGGCTGAGGTCCAGCACATATTGCGGAAAAGCCAGCTTCGAGACAGAGACATTGAGGGCGCCCTCCATCTCCGCCAGCAACTTGTCTATGTAGCGGCAAGTAACACTCAACCGCCGCACATGATTCGAATTGAGCGAATTGGCAGAATCCTCGGGCATCAGTCCTCCTCCCTTGCATCACAAGGACGCACGGGAGTGCCTTCCGGCTTTGGACGCCTATTAGGATTGTCTTGGGATCGGGAGGAACGTCATGAGCACACGAACCCTACCAAGAAAATCCTTTCTTCGTAGGAGTCATCTGCCCAATGGGCGGTTAAAGGCGAACTCCAACACCCAAGTTAATTATGACGATTGGCCCTTGGGGAGTCAACGTCCTTTCAGGGGCAATGACCTAGGTTACTTCTCTGCCTACAGCACCAAAGAGCTTCACCTTTGATTCTTTGACATCATGTGCGCTCACGGTAAACTGGGTTCGCTTTTTCAAGCTGGTGAAGGAGTTCACCGTAACCGCTGTTCCCGCGATTGACATCGGGGAAGGCTGATGACTCCTGACAAGAGGATTCTTGTCTCGGGAGGGCATCGTCCCCAGCAGACAATCCATAAATCCTTTAAATGGCAGCCGAGTCTGGCCGTTTGCGGACCGGAGGTCACAACGTTTTCGCGTGGGCCTGCCGAAATCCCGGAAGGAGACGTAAACATGGAAAAGATAGACCTTGAAACGGCTGTTCTCATCGCCATTGCCAGCGATCCTTACCTCCTGAATAAGGCCATCGATGAAGGATTCCGGCCTGAGTTGTTTCAGACTGCTCCGGCACGAACGCTGGCCACAATCCTCCTCAGCCTGCGGGAACAAGGTGTCACTACGATTGACCCATTGCTTCTGAAGACCCAAGCAGAGGAACGCGGCCTGGCAACTCCGCAGGTTATCGAGTACCTGGAGAGGTTGAGTCGTTTTCGGCCACCGCAACTTGACCAGTTGATGGCATACCTGGAGCTGTTGAAGGACCGCTCAAGCCGTGAACGATTGCTGGGACTGGCTGCCAAGATTCAGGGTTATGCGTCGCAAAGAGATTCCGGCCCAAAACCGATTGTGGACTTCACCGCAGATGCTCTGCAGGAACTGCTTGAAATCCAGAAGCAGCGGCTTCGGAAAAGGTTGACTCCGGTTGGAGAACTCATGAGGCACATCGCCAAAGAGACCGAGGAGCGGCCTAAGGGGAAAGTTCTTCTGGGTCGCTCCATCGCGCCATTCCAGCGACTCAATGAAGTCCTATCGGGGTTGCGACCCGGGTTCTATTACGGTTTGGCGGGTGCGCCACGCCGCGGCAAAACCAATCTGGCCTTGCAGCTTGCCAGTTCGCTTGCGGCCAACCACCAGATTCCAGTGCTCTTCTATTCCTGGGAGCAGACCCGGCGCGTGCTTACAGCACGCTTGATCGGAAAGGAATCCGGCCTCAATCCGACGAGGCTTTTAACTGAAGACCTGGCGAGCGTGCCCGATGGTCCAGAGCGCATGGCGAAAGGCCTAGCCGCCATGCATAAGTACGGGCGCTTCCTTTTCATTGTGGAAGGCAATCGCCACGACACCATCGAGCGTATCCGCGCGTCTGCCTACAACCTGATGCACGAGTTCCGCGCAGACTCAACTGCGATCTTTCTTGACTACCTGCAGAAAATCCCGCTCACCAACCCACCCACCGACGCACGTGCACGCATTGACGAAATCTCAACCGGCCTGGCGGATCTGAGCCTGGAACTGGCTTGTCCGGTCTTTGCGATCTCTTCCATCGATAAAGAGGGCTGTCGTCTCGATGACGAGCCGACCGGAGAGGATGCGTTTGACGAACTGCGAGCGCGTCCCCGGCCTACGATGCACAACTGCACCGGTGGGGGCGACATTGAATATGACTTAGATGCCGCGCTGATTCTCTCAAAAGACTGGCATGCGACGAAGGAACTTGAAGAATTGTTGCGAAGCAAGTACAGCGGAGGCAGATTTCCAAAGATCGACATCATGGTTTTGCACATCGACAAGAACCGTGATGCGCCGCAAGAGGCAGGCCAGGCCATTCAGTATGCATTCTTCGTGTACGAGAATCGTTTCGTGGAACTGGACTACAAGAGCGAAGATCAGGACAAGCCGGATTTCCATCAGTTTGCCAAGGTACAGGAGATCTTCTCCTGTCTGAGCACCGGAGGACATCTTGGCGCTTCTCGTTCGAGCGCAGCCCGATTCAACGGATAAATGTCTGATTGAGCACCTCCCCTGCAGCTGCGTATCAATGCTCCTCCAACCATCTGCGGAATCCAGGATGTAAGGAGAGGCGCCACATTTCTTCTCGCGTGAACCATCCGGTGGCATCGGTTTCTCGTACGCAGAATGCCTGGAAGGGAGAGTCGACATCCGCGGTGACGGTGTGGAACTTCCAGCCGCCTCCACAGTCTTGGGCGTCCATCCCCGTCACGCGGTAGGAGGACACTTGGCCAATCTCTTCCTCGGCTTCTCTCCGGGCTGCGAGTTCGGGTAACTCACCCGGCCGGATCGCTCCTCCAGGGATCCCCCAAGTCCCAGCATGGTCGACCCAGCGAGACCGTTGCTGGAACAGATACACAGGTTCTCCGTGTTCCGGCACCTGCTTCAACAATAGCCCGGCCGCTCCGTCCGCGCCCCAGTGGATGTGACCTTTTTCGCAAATAGTCCAGCGATCCACGGAGGACATTTGCTTCGGCTGAGTCTTTCTGCCGGGTCCGCTCATCGGCGGCTCAGACTGGCAACATTCCAGCTCATGCGGAAGTCGATATAGAGTGGCGTCACCTTGATATGTTCATCGGAACGATACTTTGGATAGTTCGCCATCTCGACCAATGCCACAATCGCGCCTGGGTTACCTTCACTGAACTCCAGCACCTTCTCCAGAAACTCCCCAAGATTGGAGGCCAGCAGACCAGTTCGCTTGACGACTTCACGCGCAAATTGCTCCGCGACAGCATCATCGAAGTTCCGGATTTCGCACCTTTGCGAGCGGTCTCCGTAGGTCGATTGCAGGAAACCGGTATCTTCCATGTGGCTGGAGCGTGCTACCAAACTCACCGGCGTCGACCCCCATCCCATAATTTCGCGTACCGTCGAGGCAAACGAGTAGGAGGGACGTTTTGGGTGATCGAGGACAATGGAGTATTGTCCCTCTCGCAGCGCGTCCGTGACGATTCCTTTCAACGACACAGCCGACTTTGCCTTGATTCCATCCTCGTTGCGAAATGCAGCCTGAGCACGGGCGCTGCCATTGAGCAACAAACTCGCGGCCAGACTGCGAAATACCGTATTGATGGTGGCAGACTCGGCGCAGTAGAGGATGGAGTGCAACCCTGACAAGAGGCTGCGAAGCAAAAGAGTCTTGCCGACACCGGATGGGCCATAAAGCAGGAACGGTCGCCCCTTGGCCAGAAACTGGTCAATTCGCTGACGTTCGTCCGAGCGATCAAAGATAAATTCCCCGGTCATAGGTTCCGCTCACCTTCATTCTCCGCCAGTTCGTCACGCAGTCGAAGCTACGGGGGAGATTTGCTCAAATCTTAACTTCCGTCGGCTGCGGGATCATGAGATGTCCGCCTCACTGCAAGGAGCAATCGCAGTACGTTGTCTCCCGCATGATTGGCCGCTGCCTCCCGTCTTGCAATTTCCTTGTTTACCGGCGGCAAGGCGACGTCGAGATGGGACTCAAGCCAGCCTTGTATCTCCCCGCGCAAGAGCCAGTCTTCCACTGCCGGGAGGTCTTCAATCAGCCGCTCAACCGCCAATTTCTGGTCCCGCTCATCGGCCACGGTCAAGGCAATGGCCGCTGCTCTCGCTCGAATTTCAGGGTCACTGTCGTGCACCAGCGCGGCCACTTGCCGCCAGTCGTGCACGGAAAGACGTAATTCCTCAAGCAGCCGCAACGCACATCGCCGCCGCCGCCGGCTTGACGCCCGTTCATTGGCACCCGATGGATCAGGCGTGCGTGCGGCCTCGATGAGGTCAGCATGGGCGGCCTCTCCGATCTTGCGCAGCGACTCCTGGGCCGTGGTACGGCAAAAGTCATCCTCCAGGGCCGCGATCAGATCTGGAATTGCCTCCGGCCGCCGAAACTCACCCAACACCTCAATCGCACCCAGCAGCAGTTTCCTGCGCAAGACACCTCGCAGGGCTTGGTAAACGTCGTCGGTACGCCAGGCGCCAAGCGCTCGCGCTGCGGTGTTCTTTACTGCCTCCTCTCCATGCGCTGCGATGGGATCAGGGATGTGCTGTTCCGAGGCCAGATAGTCGAGCAAGACCTGTTTGGCTCCGAGCTCCGCGAGCGCCCGCACCGCGCGCTGGCGTGGCACAAATATGCCGCTGGGTTTGCCCTCGAAGAGGAACCGGCGCAGCGGCCCGACCGCTCGTTCACCGCAGGCCACCAGCATGTCGACCCCCAGCTCCCCGTCATGCAGTGAATTCAGGCTATCGACCAGGCCTTGGATCTCCTCCTCGAAGAGGTCCCGAAAGGCGCGACCTTCACGTCGCTCCACCACCGTGTCAACCCCTTTTCCGTCATTTGCCCCACCGCGCATAGACGGAGTGGCCAGCGTATTTGGCTTTCGTGCCAAGCTCTTTTTCAATTTCCAGCAAACGGTCGTACTTCGCAATGCGCTCGCCGCGGCAAGCCGATCCCGTCTTGATCTGTCCTACGCCGGTAGCGACGGTGAAGTCGGCGATTGTCGTATCGTCAGTCTCTCCGGAGCGGTGCGACACCACGCAGGTGTAGTTGCTCTTTTGCGCCATCTCAATGCAACGCAGGGTTTCGGTGACCGTACCGATTTGATTTAGTTTGATGAGGATCGCGTTGGCTACACCTTGCTTGATGCCCTTGCTAAAAATTTGCGGGTTAGTCACGAAAATGTCATCGCCAACCAGTTGTACCTGGTTCCCGAGGTTAGACGTCAGCTTCTTCCAACCCTCCCAGTCGTCTTCCGCGAGGCCGTCCTCTAGCGAGGGAATCGGGTATTTGTGTACCCAGTCCGCCCAAAGCGCGATCATCTCATCGGAAGTCTTGCGCGATTTGTCCGACTTGTGAAACACGTAATGACCGTCCTCGTAGAACTCGCTGGCTGCGGGATCGAGATTGATGGCAATATCTTTCCCCGGCTCGTAGCCCGCTTTCTGAATTGCCGACAAGATTAGCTCCACAGGCTCTTCGTTCGACCGCAGTCGCGGCGCAAAGCCCCCTTCGTCTCCCACACTGGTCTCGTAGCCCTTTTCTTTGAGGACCTGCTTGAGTGTTTGAAATGTCTCCGCTGCGGCCCGCAAGGCTTCACTGAAACTCGGGGCGCCGAGGGGCACAATCATAAACTCCTGAAAATCCACGTTATTGTCGGCGTGCCTTCCGCCATTGAGCACGTTCAACTGCGGGACGGGTAAGGTGTACTCCTCACGAAACGCAAATTGTTGGTAAAGAGGAATTTTCTTTTCCGCTGCAGCGGCCTTGGTTGCCGCAATCGAAACTCCGAGAATCGCGTTCGCCCCCAACTTCGATTTGTTTGGCGTCCCATCAAGCGCAATCAACTCATCGTCAAGAGCCTTCTGGTGCCCAGGATCCATACCCTTGACGGCCGGTTGAATGAGCTTGGTCACATTGAGGACAGCTTTGAGCACACCCTTTCCCTTATAGCGTTTGCTGTCGCCATCTCGCAGTTCGACAGCCTCGTGTTTCCCCGTGGAAGCTCCCGAAGGGATCTTTGCTACGCCAATGACACCATTCTCTAAAGTGACACTGACCTGTATCGTCGGATTACCTCGCGAGTCCAGAATCTCCATCGCGTCGACACTTTTTATTTTTGACATGAATTCTCCTTGCCATGATCTACGACTCCCTATACCGAACCTGTTTGCAGCACTGTGATTAAGTCCTTCTCTACGTCTTGAGGAAATGCCAAGGCCTTCAAACGTCCAACGGTTTCATCGACCGGGTAAGGGAACGATTTCAGTTGAAATGTGCCGTCCTCCCAAACTGCATAGCATGCATCTGGCTTGCCGGTCTTGGGTTGGCCGAGGCTCCCGGGATTCACCACCAAGCGCTCGCCGATCCTGCGTACGAACGGAGTGTGCGTGTGGCCGACCAGCAACACATCTGCCTTTATGAGACCGAGTTCCTTGATCCACTCATCCGACTCTTCCGGGCAGTAACCGTACAAGGGGTCTGAAGGCTTGGCGTGACAAAGATAAAAGCGAGTGCCTTCCCGCTGTAGTTCTAGATTCAACGGCAGCTCTCGTAGGAATACTCGTTGAGCGCTTTTCAGGACGGAAGCCGTATACTTGCGGGTCAACTCGGCCATTTTTTGATAACGGGCCGTACAACGCGGGTCCACGTCATATCCAATGGAATGATCGTGGTTTCCTCGCACCACCACGGTGCTGTTGGCCTTGACGAAATCCACGACTGCGCCCGGTTCCGGGCCGTAGTTGACCAGGTCGCCAAGCACCCAAAGTTCGTCGTAGTTGTCGTGCAGGGTGCGCAACGCCGCATAGTTTCCGTGGAGATCAGAAATGATGGCGATCTTCATCCCGCTTCCTTCCTTGGTTCTGGTCTGCAAGGGTTTGCTCCAACAAAGGACCGGATAGCCCGGGACACGGAATCGTGTTCTCTGCCTGCAGGCTCATCTCGATATTGGTAATCGTGCTTACGAATAAACTCCCGCAAATCATCGGCAAGTTCTCTGGTGCGCGTTTTGAGTTGCGAGAAGAGCCGTTCGCGGTTCGCCGGGTCCTTCCAGAGTTGACGTGCGAGCTGGCCATGGCGAACGCAGAGCCCATGCTTGCTTAAGGGCTCAGCGAATTTACGCTCGTCGGCCAGTTCCTCCAGAACCTCCGCCAGAAAACGCTCCTTGTCGCGATTGTCCTGGCAGAATATGCAGTCATGTCCCGGCGAGAACGGGTGCGGATCGCGCCGTTTCAACAGTGTCGATCTTGAATTAGGTTCGACCGGCGCAATATCCATCAGCCCGGCCTCAGAGAGTCGCGCGAGGCCTTCGCAGAGGATTGCCATGCCGATTCCTCCGGTCGCCCAACTCTGGTCCTCAATTTCTTTCGCCATCCAGAAATGGCGGAGACAGAATCCGCCGCCATCCAGAAATTGTTGCCGAACTCCAGGAAACATCATGCCTTCGTACAAGAACGAGTGGATACCTTTGCACTCGGCGGCATGCACCGCGGTGCAGATCGCACAACCGCCTAGCGCAAACGCCTTTTCGAAGGCCCCCCGTGTAAACCACAGTGCAGGACTATCCGGGGGTTTCTCGTTCTTATTCCCTTTGCCAGGACTCAAATCCATGCTCCACAAAAAGCTGCAAACGCGCGCTCGTCTTCTCGACGCTGTTGACGGCCGACCCTTCGCCGATACCCGCCGGCAGAAGCGTCACGGCATCACGAAGCCCGTGGCTTCGAGCTGCGGGATGCCTTCAACTCAGTTTTGCGGAATCTTTGCCGGGAAATGACTCCGCGACAAGGATCCGCTTGTCAGGAGTCATCAGCTGTGCCCGGCTTATGCGAGTGGGACAGCGGTTTTGGTGAACTCCTTCACCATGTGCACTATTTTAGTACAGCCAAGATTGCCGGGAAAAGGCCAACCATGATCGTCGTACGTGGTGGTCCGGCGATCATTGTTCCCAGCTCAGAGTTTCCTTTCCGAAGTGACCGTAATTGGTGGTGCCGCGATAGATGGGGCGAAGCAGATCGAGCCGTTCGATGATCGCCGCTGGCCGAAAGTCAAATCCTCGGACAAACTCGATTGCCGCTCCGTTCTCTCCCGTACCAAATGTCTCGACCTTTACTGATACCGGTCGTGCCACGCCGATCGCGTAGGCCACCTGGATCTCAGCCCGCTTTGCCAGGCCCTTTCGTACAATCTGGCGAGCCACGTAGCGGCAGAAGTAGGCTCCGCTGCGGTCCACCTTCGAAGGGTCCTTGCCGCTGAATGCCCCACCTCCGTGGTGCGCGGCGCCACCATAGGTATCGGCAATGATCTTCCGCCCGGTGACGCCGCAATCTGCAGGCGGACCGCCATGGACGAAGTTTCCCGTCGGGTTCACCGCAAAGCGAATATCACGATTGAACCACTTGCCGAGAGCGCGGGGTGCTAGTGTCGATCGCACATATGCCGCGATATCCGGTTGCGTGACGTCCGTCGAGTGCTGGGTAGACACGAGAACATCGGTCACCCAGGCGGGCGTGTTGCCGTCATAGAGTACCGAGACTTGAGATTTGGCGTCAGGGCCGATCCAAGCATAGCGTCCACTCTTGCGATCATCGGCTAGCCCTTTGGTGAGCCGGTGCGCCAGTAGAATGGGCAGTGGCATGAGTTCGGTCGTCTCATCGGTCGCGTAGCCAAACATGATGCCCTGATCGCCGGCTCCCTGCTCGTGATCGACATTCTTGTCGGCATCGACACCTCGGGCGATGTCGGGCGATTGTTTCGTCATGAATTCGAGCACCTGCACCGCTTCAGAGTTGAACGCAGTCGCGCGATCCGTGTAACCGATCTGCCGGATCGCGGACCGCACAATGGCCTCGTGATCGACGTGGCCATTGGAACTGATTTCTCCACCCAGCACCACCGTGTTTTCCTTACAAAGAACTTCGCACGCAACCCGCGATTGCGGCTGCTGTGAAATATAGGCATCCAGAATCGAATCGGCGATGTAATCGCAAACCTTGTCGGGGTGGCCTTCCGACACAGATTCCGAACTGAGGGTGAAGCTCGTTGACTTCGGTGCGGTGGGGTTTGAGAGTGTACTTGCCTCGAGAACTGAGTCAGCCATGATGCATGCTCCTTTGGAATTTGCACGCACCAGGAGTCCAAAAGTGAAAAGCCGCCCAGCATCGGGCGGACACTTCTGGCGGAGACGGCTTCGGAAAAGCGTTCCGCACATCGAGCGACTTTCGCTCAGGCACCGCGGCGTCTCCACGACCCGGTTGCCGGACCCGGCCTGCGCCGGGCCACTCCTGATGCTGAACAAAGACTAGAATCGAACATAACGTGGTGTCAAGATCGCAGGATACCCGGCTTATCTGAGGGCGACGGGCAAATCGTTCCTCCTCGGCTGCGTGCATCCAGTTCATAGTTTTCGGCTGCGTCGTATGGCGGCGTAAGCAGCATTGATCTCAATTGTCTTCTTGGCCGCCAGGTCTTTAAGCTCCTGGCCGAGGTGGGCAACCCGGTCCGGATGATAATCCATGACAAGTTGCTTGTATTTTTTCGCGATCACTTCGTCTGGATCGCCTTCCTGGGCTCCCAGCACGATAAAGGGATCGCCGGAGAAGCCGCGCCCCATGAAAGCTTTGTCCGATTTCGGCTTAAATGCGTTCTGCACGAGAGTTGAAAGAAGGTGAGGTTGACTGCGGCCATCGACCGCGTCGAGATCGATAGCCCTTAGGACGTTCCCATGTTCCAACAGCACCAACATTCTGTCGTGCAGGGGTTTGTGGGCGAAGTTTCCCAGATGTTGCCATATCTCGGCGGAGAGTGGCTTCGACGGGTACAGCCAACGCACGTCTGCGCATGCTGTGGAAACGAGCCCGGCCCAAGGGCGATAGAGGGCATCCGGGTCGAGGATCAACCCTGTCCGCACCACCGCAGACTCGACAAACGTGTACAGTTGCTCAACCGTCGCCAATTCAATCGCTTCCAAGGCCATGATTACACGTTCCTGCGGCCGCCCTACGGACAATCAGTCTACATAGATCCCATGCCCTAATTCGCGCCATCATCCGCGGTTGCATTCTTCGATTCGACGGCCACCTCGGCGCAGGCTGTCGGGGGAAGGGACCCGATGGAATCCTCAGCTCGGCTATACCAGTCATCCCGGTTAAGCGGGAGATGACTTTGGCCGTGGTCTGGCTTGCTGAGAAGAATCTGATACAAGTTGAGCCGCCCGGTTGTGAATGCATGTGCCGAGCCGGCCATGTAGAGGCGCCACACACGATAGGTCACGTCGCCAACAATGCTGCGTGCCTGTCCTGCCTTGGCCTCCAGCCGCCGCACCCAGTGCCGTAGGGTGAGCGCGTAGTGCTCCCGCAGGCTTTCAACATCACGCACTTCGAATCGTGCTGACTCCGCGGCTCGCACAGCAACGTTGAGTGGAACCAGTTCGCCATCGGGAAACACGTGCTTGTCAATAAAGGATGGGCCTTTCCTCTGAAACGTGGCGGAGTTGGCGATGCCATGGTTCAGAAAAATGCCACCGGGGCGCAATAGCATCCCGGCGCGGAGAAAGTACTCGGGCAGCAAAGCCTCTCCGACGTGCTCAAACATTCCCACACTCACCAGTTTGTCGAACTCCTGAACGGCCTCGAGATCGCGATAATCGCAGACCTCGACCTTGCACCGTCCTTCGAGGCCCGCCTCCTTGATCCGCTGGCGTGCCAGTTCAGCCTGTGGGACGCTGAGTGTGATCCCGAACGCAGACACGCCATAGTTCCTGGCTGCATGTATGAGCAGGCCGCCCCAGCCGCACCCCAAGTCGAGCAAACGATCTCCCGGCCGCAGTCTGAGCTTTCTACAGAGATATTCGAGCTTTTGTTCCTGTGCAGCATCCAGATCGTCCTGCTCGGACTTAAAGTATGCGCAAGAGTAAACCAGGGCCCGGTCCAGCCACAGTGAATAGAACTCGTTGGACACATCGTAGTGATAAGTGACCGCCTGCCGATCGCGTTTTTTGGAGTGGACCGCGCCGTCCAAATCGGCCGAACTTCGCCCGTTCTGGCGTCCGCTGTTGGCCGGTAGTCGCGCCAACAGGCTGCCAAACTTCAACCGGGCGATGACCGAGTATTCCCGAGCCAGAAGGTAATCCGCGAATTCGAATGCGGCTAGGAGGTCCCCTTCCACGTCGATGTCGTCATAGATAAATGCTTCCCCCAATGTAAGCTCGCTTGGCGTCAGGAACATATTGCGTAGCGCGCCCGGATGTTTCAGAAGCAGCGTGAACTGCTCGCGATGGCCCGTGTGCCACTCCGTGCCGTCCCACAAGCGCACATTGAACCCCGGTCCGCGGTAATCTGCGCCTAATTCTTCAAGAAAGCGAACACTGGTTTGCGCCGCAGGGTCCTGTGACCTTACCGTGCTAGTTAGCATCCTTGGTTAGTATCCTTTCTCCTCGATCGTTTCCACGGGCGTTGGGGAGACATCGAAACCGAGTCCCTCGTCCGGCTGCCAGGCCGACTCCGTGATCCTCTGCAGAGTGTCGATGTTGATGACCTGGTTTCTGCGCTTGTGCCGGAAAACCCGCGCATGGAACTTTGCTCGCGTGGCGGGAGGCCGATCGTGCAGCGTCCGCCGCGCTGCCTCTCGTGAGCAAGACAACAACCAGGACGATGGTCAGCGCAATCCAGAGCAGGAACATGACCACGGTTGCGTAATCGACTCCCGAATTGCTTCCAGCTCTGTGGCTAGAGCGCATCTTTCGTCCGAACCTCCGCGCAGATCCGGTATCCTCGGATTTGTTCCTCCTGCTCAAGCAGCATGGGGGCGAGTCGGATGCGTCGTTGAGTTGAGTATCTGTAAGACTTTCCGGGCTACCTTTTCCACCACCGTGTTCCGGTCCCCTGTCAATTTCTCAACCTCGCTCGCCGCGGACCTGTCGCCGATTTCACCGAGTCCGCGTAGAGCGGCCACGCGGACCCCCACGTCGGGGTCGCGCAGGAGCCCGGTCAATACCGGAACGGAGCTGCGCTTCCGGCGCGAACCCAATGTCCAGCAGATCTGCGCGCGCATCTCCGCATCCGCGCGCGGCAACGCCGAAACCAGACGACGCTCATAATCCCGCGAGTAGAAATCCACGTGTGCGCCGCACTTGGGGCATTTCGCCGGCGTAGTCTTCAATTCGTGCCAGCAATCAGGACAGAAGATCAGCATGACCAACCTCCCCTTGCTCAGGGCAATTGCCGCGAGCGGAGCTCAGTGACTGCGCGCTTGACCGCGGGCATCCGCGCCAAGTGGCGGAGGCGTCATGGCGCTGACAAGACAGCCAGCGTTCCAGTTACGCTCTTCGCACGCAGATTTGTACGGGTGCTTGTCGCAAGAGCTGCTTGTTGAGCGGCCCGGCGGCTACAACTCCCGAGGCAAGCACCATGCTTGTCAGGAGTCATCAGCCGTCCCACTCTAAAAGGGAAGGACAGCGGTTAGCGGTGGTACTCCTTCACCGATAACTGCAGTATTCAGTTTATTTGGATGATCGGCAATGTCAAGGGATTCCATTCTTGCACGGGTCAAGGATTGACGTTACGCGGAAGGTTCAAGACGCGAAGAGATTTACAACGTGTGCTGCTACCCAGGTCTCGGACGTGACTTGATGACTGTGAGCCAAGTCCGTTCGAGCTCGGGGGACTCAGATCTTGTAGGCGGCTCCACCCGCCTTGGCAGCGGAATAATTCAGCGCCTTGCTTCATAGGAGCACGATTCACCTGCTCTTGTGATTCAACTGCGGTTGTGATTGAATATTGTCGGCAAAGGAGTTTGCACTTCTCGGTGTATGCCGGGATAAAGCGCCCGTTGTTCGAAGTGGCTGATAACTCCTCCCCGCTGTAACCATGCGAGGGATTCGTACGGGAGGCGCCACGAAAGATCAGCGGCTCAGCGCTGCAGCAGTGGGTGATTTTCCGTCGCCACCACACTGCTTTCTAAAGCTTCCGCTGTTTTTCCATCTAGGCAAGTCCCGCCAGCAAACTGCGATTAGCTACCTTAAAATCGATATCCTTGAGAGTCAGAAGAAATTATCCGGCGAGGTTCTCCGATGACGCGCACGGTTGCTTTTAACATCATTCAACTCTTGTTCGTGATTGGTTTCGCTCCCTTGTACTCTGGTGTCTTGAGTCGATTCAAGGAGAACGTCCAGAGCAAGCGCGGCCCCAGCATCCTTCAGCCGTATCGTGACCTCTGGAAACTCTTCCACAAAGACGAAGTCGTTTCGCAGGAGACAACCTGGATTTTCCGATTCACACCGTATCTCGTTTTTGTGATTCCCTTGTTCGTCACCACCTTGATTCCTGTTCTGACAGATTATCCGCTGGCTTTTGCCTTCATGGGGGACATGCTGGCGGGAGGCTTTTTCCTCGCATTCGCCGGCTTCTTCGCTGCGCTCGCAGCGGTCGATACCGGAAACCCCTACGGCCCGATGGGGGCCAGCCGAACACGTATGGTGGGGTTTCTAGCGGAACCGGTTTTCATGATTGTGTTCTTTACCGTATCGTTTGTCGCGCAATCAACCATCCCCTACATTGTCCAGCAGAAATGGGTCGCAAGTGCGGCGGCGTTCTTTTCTCCGGCGCATATTCTGCTGCTGATTGCTTTCCTGATGCTGATTCTCGCGGAGGGAGGGAAAATTCCGGTTGACAATCCAAGCGGCCACTTCGAATTGGCGATGATCGACGAATCCAAAGGGCTAGAGTACTCCGGCCGCGGGGCCGCCCTGATGAAATGGGGCGGGCAGATGAAATTCCTGGTTCTGACTTGCATTTTCCTCAACGTACTGGTTGCTCCCTGGGGCCTGGCGCACGGAACAGGGGTGGCAGATGTTCTTTTGGCGGCGCCGCAGATTCTTTTCAAGATTCTTCTATTCGCCATTGTTCTTGTGATGATTGAAACCTCACTCTCTAAACTGCGGTTGTTTCGTATTAGTGAGTTTTTAGGGGCTGCGTTCATTATCTCTGTCGCCGCCATGGTGACCAGCATTTTCCCCGGAGGCTAGAGTATGCCGAGTTCTATTCCGCATGCCTTAAACACCCTCTGCGCAGGGCTGATCCTGATTTCTGCCTTCGCCATGGTGGCTACGCGCCAGGTCCAGGGAGTCACTCGCTTTTTCGTCGCGCAATCAATTTTGTTGGCAACATCCTGTTTTCTGCTCGCCTATAGCCAGCATTCAACTGATCTTTTCGCGCTCGGGCTGATCACAATCGGGGCCAAGGTCGTTACAATTCCCTGGGTTTTGCGCCGGCTTCTGCCCGCGGACTTTTACGAGCGTCGAGAAATTACTCAGGGCATCAATATCCCGACTTCGCTCCTGCTGGCGCTCTTGCTGGCGATCTTTGCTGAATTCTTAATGAGTCCGATCGTGGACGCCGCGCATAATCCTGTTATCGCCCTGAACCTGCCGATCGGGCTGGCCTGCCTGCTGATCGGCGCCTATTCGCTAGTGGCGCGGCGCGAGGCTATTCCGCAACTAATTGGAATCCTGGCGATGGAAAACGGTACTTTCTTTGCCGGAATTGCCATCGCTCCGCAGCTCCCGATCATTGCCGAACTGGCCATTGCGGTCGATGTGGCCCTCATCGCGGTCGTTGTGGGATTGCTCACACGGACTATCCGAGAGACCCTCGGTACTACCGAAGCGGCATCGCTCGGTGAACTGAAAGAGGAGGCTGCCAAGTGACGCTGATCGCGATTCTTGCGATTCCTCTGTTGGGCGCCTTGCTTTGCTGGTTCCGGCCTTTGCAGAGATATGCTTGGTTCGTAACGCTCAGTTTTTCGTGGGCAGTGTTTGTTCTTGTGCTATATGTTGCCGCTCAAGTCATTGCTCATGGAAAGGTCGTCGCCATTCCTGGCTGGTTCGAGGCAGATGGCCTCAGCGCTCTTATTCTTCTCCTGGTCAGCTTCGTTTGCGCTCTCGCGTGTGTTTTCGCGGGAGGCTATATGCGGCACGGGCACGATGATGGCCGCTTGTGGTGGTTTTATGCCAACTACAACTTGTTCGCATTCGCTTTGTTAGCAGTCCCATCTCTGGCGGGTCCGAATCTCACGTGGGTCGCCGTTGAACTTGTCACACTCTTCGGAGTGTTGCTGGTTGGCTTCGACAACACGGCCAGTTCGCTCGAAGCAGCCTGGAAATTCGCAGTGCTTACCATCATGGGCGCACCCATTGCATTGTTCGGATTTTTCGCTTTGTTTTGGGCCTACCATTCCGCGACTGGGGGCGCCCGGGAAACCTGGGATGGACTTCGTTTAATGGCTGGTTCCATGAATCCAGCTCTGCTGAGGCTTTCGTTTCTCCTCGTCTTCGTAGGGTTCGGAGCGAAATCAGGACTGGTGCCCATGCACACTTGGCTGCCCGACGCACATAGCCAGGCCCCGACCCCTGTGTGCGCGGTTCTCTCGGGCGTAAAGACCACAGTCCCGCTTTACGTAATCCTCAGATTCTTGGGGGTTATCCTTGCGTCTCCTAGCGCGCGTTTGGGCAACTGGATGATCGTGCTCGGCCTGATGTCCGTGGGGATCGCCGCATTTCTTCTCCTCCAGGTCCGCGACTACAAGCGGATGTTCGCCTATTCCACGGTAGAGCATATGGGCATCATCTTGACGGCCGCGGGCTTTGCAACGCTGGGCTCTGATTCGGCTGCGGTCGCCCAGATGCTGAACCACTCCATTACCAAGTCTCTTTGTTTCTATGCAGCCGGCATGGTGTTACTCGCCCTGGGAACACGCCAGATCAAGGAAGTTCGCGGACTGTTCCAGCTCTCGCCCTTCGCCGGCGGCGCCTTGCTCTTATGCGCCTTGGCGATCGCGGGCGCTCCACCCTTTCCGATATTTCTAAGCGAATTCTCGATTCTTTCGGCAGGCATCCGGTCGGGACATAATACCGCCGTCGCAATCCTCGCGATTCTGATTGTGGTTGCTTTCGTCGCGATCATGTTGCACGTAAACAGCATGCTGTTTGGTAAGCCGGAGTCGCATTCAACCGCGGAGGCGGTCCCTTTAAGTTGCCGCACCGCTGTAGTGGTGGCGGCGATCCCCGTCGTCGTATTGGGCGTTTATATTCCCGCCCCGATCCATTCGCTTTTGCAACTCGCCGCACAACAACTAGGGGGACACTGAAATGCCCATCTCTTCCTCACCTGTCGAGAGACCAGCGCGAATGGACCTTCAGGACTTGATCGCAGCTGTTAGACAGCGCTTTGGGACGGCTCTGTCCAGTTCAAAAAGTGATAAAGGTTGCATACTCTCCCTCCCGGTGAATCAACCAGAATCCTTGCCATCACTTTGCCGGTTCCTCTTTTGGGATGGAGGCTGTTCCTTTGGTGGCATCATCGCTGAGGAGCGTTCCAGCCATTGGCAGCTCTACTACTTGTTTCTTCTCCCTTCAGCCGGCTGGATTCAAGTGACTCTGCAATTACCGATTGAGGCATCTACCGTTCCAAGCATCAGCCCCGAAGTGCATGCGGCTGATTGGCACGAGCGCGAAGTCGAGGATCTATTCGGACTTCACTTCGAGAACCATCCTCGGCTGGGTGACTTTATCCTGCACGACCAGGTTTGGCACGAGGGCATCAATCCAATGCGGAAGGAATTCGATGCCAACCAGCCCCATTTTGAGCGAAGGCCGGATGTACATTGGCGTCCTCTATTGGTAGTTCAGGATCCCGGTTCATTCGCTATGCCCGTAGGCCCAGTCTATGAGGGAGGCATCGGCGAGTCCCTGCATTTCCTACTGGAAACGGTCGGCGAAGATGTGATCCGCGCAGCGCCACGCCTTTTCTATAACTATCGCGCGGTAGAAAAAATTGCAGAGGGCAGAACTATTTCAGATGTCTTGTTGC
>Ga0335080_10003170_pt1 | contig 16598 bp, 14 predicted proteins | sample Lox_Sample_34_FD_206720 | JGI IMG/M metagenome (GOLD analysis project Ga0335080, IMG submission 206720) | Soil microbial communities from Loxahatchee National Wildlife Refuge, Florida, United States - Lox_Sample_3.4 | ecosystem: Environmental > Terrestrial > Soil > Wetlands | place: USA...
ACGTTCATGCTGATCATCGGCGTGGCTGTTGTTCTGTTCGGAATGTATCTGCAGCGAGACAATGCTTATCGAGTTAAGCGGGCGCAGGGGATCGTGGATGAAATCGAACGATTGGAAATCGGAAAATCCGACCACGCTGTCGCCGATGCGATCGCGGCAAAGTTCGGAATTGCGCCGCCCCCGTATTGGTCGAGAAACCGCTACAACAAGGAGAACTGCGCAGCACCTGACCATCTTGAGCGCTGTACATACATTCTGCTGATGAACAGCAGCCCAGTCGAATTGCTCCTTCAGAAACACCGATCCATGCCGCGCCTCGGCATTCCGGAATGGTGGGGGGACGCCCAGATAAGTATCGTGAGCGGGACCGTAGACCGATATTCCTTTTGGGTATGGTATAGGGCGTCAAACGGCCGCTGGCGTGGATTTGGCGCTGACGTAAGTACGGCCTTGCCCAGATTTGAACCAGCACAAGCGCGCATATCAGATTCCTATTCAGTCCGGCGCAATGAGATGACACTCGACAAACGTGAAAGGGCATTTGGACTGGAAACTGCGCTTACTCCAACCGCGAGCGCCGAAGAGCGGAAGCGCGCGCTGCACATCGATTTTAGTTGCCTGTCTAAGGGCCGGGGGTGCGGCGAAGTGTGCGAGGTTATGCCGGAGGCATGGAAAGACTTCTATGAAAAGCTTGGTCACTTCGACGCAGAAAGGCTCGGGCCCGATTATCTGCTCTGCACCGAGCCACCGAAGTGAGCCGAAAATTGCTGCTGATGTTTTGTGTGCGCCTGAATCCCGGACATATAACAAGCAATATTCCACCCTCGATGCTCCTCCTCCTTCCCATTGCGGTTGCGAGGCAGAACACTGAAACACAGGCAGTCTGCTGGCCGAAAGATACCCCTCGCGTTCTGTGATGCGCCGACAAGGGTGAACACAGAAACACACGCAGTGTTCACCCCTAAAGATAGGCGTTCCGTTCACCTGGGCCGCGTCGCAAGGCTCTGCCGAAGAACAGGCTGCGGAAATTTGCTCTGAAAAAAGACCGCGGACGAAAACCTCGATTTGGGCGGGAGCGACCCGGGTGTTTGTGCGGTTTTGCCGCCGCAACCGTATTACCGGGACATACTGCTGTCTGCCGATTTGGAAGAATCTCGCTGTCGCGAGCGAAGGCTGGTGGGCCTGGGTAGACTTGAACTACCGACCTCACCCTTATCAGGGGTGCGCTCTAGCCACCTGAGCTACAGGCCCAACTTGGAAAGCAGAAACGCGCGCCGGTCGCCGCAAGACTCGCGAATCAGCTTGAGAGACGGAACAGCGGCCAGCGAGCAGACGCGTAACAACCGCTATTTTAGCATCTGCCGATGAGCGCGCAAGCGCGCCGTTCTTCCGGTCTACCTGTGAAGCGATAGCTTGCGGAAACCAGCTCCGTGCGTCCACTGAGAAGTGCGCTAGTGGGCGAGGGGGTCGGGCCGAATCTGAAAGTGGACGACCTTCGGGTAAGTGCCCTTTCCGGTCTCGCTGTGGAAGGGCGTGCGCGTGCCCCAGGTGGTCCACACGCCCTTGCCTTTCCAGCCCGCTTTCGCATCGTCGATGCGGCCGTCCATCCCTTTCGCAAAAAAGCCGAGCGGGTATGGCACGCGCAGGATGACGAATCTCCCGTTTACGAGGGCGAGCAGCGAATCCGACGAATTGCCGGTGACGATCGGCGTGTTCTTGCCGAGCCCGAGGGTGTCGAAGCGATCGACCCAGTCGTAGTAGTGAGAGTCGGCGCTGCCGGAGTCCGTGACGTTCTTGAAGCTCGGACCGGGCGTGCGATAGAGCGTCCAGCCTTCGGCGCAATGCTGGCCGGTGGCCGTGGGGCCGTTGAGCGGACCCTTGCACTTGCGACGATCGAAGCTCGCCAAATGGCCGCTGGCGAGCGCGACCCAAACGACTCCATCGCCGTCGACATCCATCCCGCGCGGCGAGTAGCCCCAAACTGGCGCCTTCGGGTTGTTCCAGGGCACTTCGTAGTATTCGGCCAGAGTCGTCTCAGGGGGATTCGACCCCGGATTGAGCCGAACGAGTCCTCCCGGGAATCCCAGGACACTGCCCCACACCATTCCGTCGCTGCTGACGGCGAGACCATAGAAGGCGGCGTTCAGGCGGGTGTCGTTCACGGGATTGTTGGCAACCGCGTTCAGGGCGGATGAGACGCCGAGGCTTTCGCCGGTGGGCGCCGTTACGACCCTCTGTTCACCTTCCACATACGGATCACGCTTCCCGTTGCCATTCGTGTCGAGGACGAGAGCGGTCCAACCCTGGGATTTCTGCTCGTCGTGGGTCTGGTCCCAGGCTTTCGTGTTGAGCCAGCCGACGACGCCACCGCCGCCACCACTGCTGGTCCAGAGCGTGTCGTTGGCATCCTCCGCGAAGATCAGGTGGTGCGTGCCGAAGCAGGTATCGATCGACGAGACTTGCTTCGTCACAGGATCGTAGACGGCCAACTGACGGCCGGAGGCGTTGACCGGCGTAAGTTGCGCGGAGACGAGGGTCGATCCGGCCTTGCAATAGGCAGGATCATCCATGGGGCGGATGCGCGCGGTGATCCAAACGCGGCCACGCTCGTCGAACATGGGATTGTGAACGGTCGTGTGACTGTCCCAGATGGCCTCGCCGCCCCAGACGTTCGAAGGCTGCATCGGCTTCGGCTGGCCGGGCGTGTTCGGATCGCGATAGGGGACTTTCACCTGGCTCGTTGTGTTGCGCACCGGATCGAGCACGGGCAGATAGTCGCGGCTTTCCTCCGGCGATCCGTAGATGAGACCGTTCGCGTTGAGCGTCGGATTTCGCTTGTCCGTTGAGATTTCGTCGTGCAGGTAGGCTTTGGGGTCCGCCCAATCCCACTGCGTAATTACGACGTTGCGCTCGACGCCCTGCGGGCGCGGAGGCGCTTCGGCCGGCAATTCGCCTTGCGCAATGCGAGTGGTCCAATCGCCGAATAGCTCCGTGGCGCGCTTCGCACCGAGCTGACCGAGGCCGCCCATCATGATGCCGCCCGCCTGACCCGACTGCACGCGGCGCAGCCAGGCGGCCGCGGGATCGAGGCTGCTGAACATCGGAGGAATCGTGCGCGTGTAGAGATTGCCGAGCTGATGGCAGGACTCGCAGCTGTCCGTCTTAACGAGGTGAATCCATTGGCCCTGCGTTCGCACGCTGGGCGAAATGCCGTTTCCTGAAGGCCCGCTGCCCGGGAACTCGCTTTTGTCCGGAATCTGCAGCAGGGAGTACCAATAGTTCGCCGGATAGTATTGCGCGGCGGCTCTCGCGTCCGGCGCGACGGCCGGCTTCAAGTCCACGATCCTGCCCGGCTGGGTCTCGACCTTGGGCGAATCCACCAGCCCGTAGCCGCGCGCCCAGACCGCATATTTCGCCTTGGGCAGGTCCGGAATCACGTAGCGGCCGCGATCGTCCGTGACAACTTCCTTGATGTACCGTGTCGGCAGGTCGGTCGTCTCCGCGATCACCCAGACTCCGGCCTCAGGGCCTTCGGAGCTGGCGACGGTTCCGCCGATGTCATCCGCGTCGATCTGCACCTGCGGGCGCTGCTGCGCGTTCAAATGGCTCCGCGCGGCCAGCAGAAATCCGGCGGTGACGACGGCCGCCAAAGTGCCCAGGTACTTGAGTCTCGCGGAATGCATGCCATGCCTCCCGATGTCCGATGCGGAAACTTATACACGCGCGGCGGCGCCGAAGGAATCGAATTGTTAGACGGGGGACGAAGGGCCGCAGGTCACGCAGCCGGGGAGAGTCACAATTTGTTGAGGCCGTCGAGCGCCGCGACTTTGTAGGCTTCGGCGAGCGTCGGGTAGTTGAAGACCGTGTCGCGGAAGTACTCGATCGAGCCGCCGTGGGCGAGGACGGCCTGGCCGATGTGGACAATTTCGGTGGCGCGCTGGCCGATGATGTGCACGCCGAGCAGTTTGCGCGTGTTGCGGTCGAACAGCATCTTCAACATGCCGGTTTCGTCGCCCAGCATCATGCTCTTGGCAAGCTCGGCGTATTTCGAGATGCCGACTTCGTAGGGAACTTTGGCGGCGGTGAGCTTCTCCTCCGTCTGGCCAACCATCGATATTTCGGGGATCGTGTAGATGCCGTAGGGGAAGAGCTCCGGCATGTGCTGGGACGGCGCGCCGAACATGCGACAGCTCGCGAGGCGGCCCTGCTCCATCGAGGTGCTCGCGAGCGCAGGGAAGCCGATAATGTCGCCAGCCGCGTAGATATGCGGGACAGCCGTCTGGTAGGACCCATTGACGACGATCTTGCCGCGCGGGTCAGCCTGCAGGCCGGCCGCTTCAAGGCAAAGCTGGTCGCCATTCGCCTGGCGTCCGACGGCGTAGAGAAGCACATCGCCCTGCACCTTCTTGCCGCTTTCGAGTTCGGCGAAGACGCGGTCGCGCTGCGCATCGCAACCGACGCGGGTGACTTTCTCTCCAAGCCGGAACGTCGTGCCCATCTGGCGCAGATGGTAGGCCAGCGCGTCGGCGATTTCACGATCGACGAAATCGAGGATGGTGGGCCGCTGGTCGATCAGCGTGACTTCGGAGCCGAGGGCCGCCATGAAGGAGGCGTACTCGAGGCCGACAACGCCGGCGCCCACGACAATGATTTCGCGGGGCAGTTTGGCGATGCCGTTGAAATCGTCGGTGTCGAAGATACGCTTGCCGTCGAAGGGAATCTCCGGGCTGCGCGCCGGGCGCGTGCCGCAGGCGATGAGGACGTTTTCGGCGTGGAGAGTGAATTTGTCGCCGTCGCCCTGCACCTCGATCGTGTGCGGGTCGGTGAATCTCGCGAGGCCCTGATAGACGGCCACGCCATTGCGCTTGAGCTGAGCGCGAATCACTTCGGTCTCGCGCGAAACAATGCTCGTGACGCGGAAAGAAAGGTCCTGCAGCGAGACATCGCCGTTGCCGCGGTAGTTGTTGCCGTAGAACGTGCGCACGGCAATGCCAGTCAGTTGAAAAATGGCCTCGCGGACGCTCTTGCTCGGGATTGTGCCGGTGTGGACGCAAACACCGCCGATCATCATCCTGCGGTCGATCACGGCGACGCGCTTGCGGAGCTTGGCGGCGCAGATGGCGCCCTTCTGGCCGGCGGGACCGCTGCCGACGACGATCAGGTCGTAGTTTTGATCGCTCATTCCGAGAGCCGGGTACTCGTTTTGAAACCGCGGCGGGACAAGGCCCCGAGATAATGTCCGCGATAAATCTTACAGGAATATGAATGTCAGTGCGAAGGAGCAATGCACGTGGCGCACGCCGCAAATTACATTGCCGCTTACGCAGCGCCGGACTAAAGTCCCGCCGAATTCAGCCGAGCACAACAAGGTCGATTTCGACGCGCACATCCCGAGGCAGGCGCGCCGCTTCCACCGTCGAGCGCGCGGGCGGATTCGCCGGAAAGTACCGCGCGTAGACTTCGTTCATAGCCGCGAAGTCGTTCATGTCCTTCAGGTAGACCGTGGCTTTGACGGCGCGTTCGAGCGAGGAGCCAGCCGCTTCCACGATTCCCTTGAGGCTTTCCAGAACGCGCGCGGTCTGGCGCGCAACGTCTCCTTCGATCAGCTGCCCGGTTCCGGGATCGAGGGCGATCTGGCCCGCCGTGAAAATGAATCCGTTCGCCTGGACCGCCTGCGAATAGGGACCGATCGCCTTGGGAGCCCGATCGGTAGAGATGATTTCCTTCATGAGGCCTCCGTGGATTGATTGAATCCTCCGGTCAGTCGCCGGTTTGCTGACCGGCAGGACCGAGGGGATACCGGTCGCGAAAATCTTGCGGGATTCCTTTTTGGTTCAGCCAGAGGCGAAACATCAGGCCGAGGTTTCTGTTGGTCGATTGCTCGAGCGCCGACCGGAGATCGTTGTAGCCGACTTCCTGCCCGCGCAGGACCGAGAGAGCGTGCGCGAGTCCCCGGCGCACTTCCTCCGGCCCGCAGATGTCTTCAAGCGCGACGTAGAAGAGCGGCGCCTTCGCAAGAGCGATGCGGCGAGGCCCGACCGGGTCGGTGAGCATGGTGATGCCGAGCGGCGTTTCCTCCGCGCGCGTGCGGGCCTCGTCGTAGCGCCGGAGATATTCGATCACGCGGCGACGGCGGCCCGCGGGTCCCTGCCGAGCTTCGTCAATCACAATCGTGGCGTATTCGGGCAAACCCTCACCGATGCCGATCGACGAGTCCGAGCTTGGGCGGAGCTCGTCCCCGAACCAGTTGTGCGCAAGAGCGTGCGTGACAATCTCGAGGAATTCGCTGCTGCCGGTGCCGAGGGCAAGGGCCGCGGGGTTGACGATCGCGCCGCCGGGAAAGGCCGTGGCTGCGGCGCCTGTCTCACCGGAAACGCGCGCGCGCAGCTCCGGCGACTCGACGACGTGCGGCGAAGGGATGTTCTTGTCGAGCGGGCCGAAGTCCGTTTCGAGCGTGCTCCACGCCGAGGCGACTGCGGCCGCTGCCGCCGCGTTATCGCCTGTGAGCGGCTGAAGCGTCCAAAAGGCGGAAGGGGCATGGCGGTCCGGCGGAGACGAGACGTAGCGACCGGCAACGACGAAGGGCGCCAGATCGTCCTTGCTCAGCTCGAAGCGATATTCGATTTCGCCGCCGGCCTTTTTCTGGCCCTTCGGAGTTCCCCGAGCCAGGACACGGAAATCGGAGGGAACGCGGACGGCGTACGTGGCCGCGCTTTGCGATTTGGGATTGGGAGCGAACAGATGTCTCGGCGGCAGCGGCTCCGGAAACCATCCGCGCGAACCGAGATGGAATTCGCTTTCGCCGAGAGTGATCCGCGAGCCTGTGTTTTCGGGAGAAGCGAGCGTGTACGCGATCGAGAGATTCCGAATCTCCTTTTGCCGCCACGGCGATTCGAGCGCGATGCGCATAGCCCCTGGCGAAGCGTCCGGGGCCTCGTCCGACGGGCTAGCAGGCGCGACGGCGCGGCCGTCGACTTCGACGTGAAGATCCTTGCGGCCAAACGACTTTTCTTCGGGAAGACCGAGGTCCAGGAAAGTCAGAGTCGCATTGCCGACGTTCTGCAGCTTGTACTGAGACTCGATCCGCAGCTCGGGGGGCGTTCCCGGCACGAAATGAACCTCCAGGGACTGCCGCAGAATCCGATAGCCGGGCGCAACCGGCGTTTCGCATGAGTATCCGCACAGCAGAATCAGAACGGGAACGAGACTGAGGGCAAGCGAGCGCGGGAGCGGCCGATTCAAGATGCCAAGATTTTACCGGGAGCAGTTCACCGGGCCAAGGCGGAAAATGGCGGCCAACGCAACCAAGCGAAGTGCGGCGATCCGCGACTCGCTACGATCCGTTGAAGCGCTTCAGGATTTCCGCGTCGCTCCCGCCGTGGCGGCGAAGCGACGTAATGGCGGCAACCTGCGAGTCGGGGACGCCGCGGCGGGCCAGCTCCAGTAGCGTGGCCTCGTGCACGCCGACGTTCTTGAGGCCGGCGAGCGAGGCTCCGGACATGACCGGCTGGTTTGCGGCGCGGTGGCGCGCGACCTCCAAGACGATCGCATCGGAGAGCCCCGCCAGCCGCATCGCCTGAAATTCCCCGGCGGAAAGACCGACCTGATTCATTTTCGCGAGCTCCAGGATCGTGTCTTCACTCATCTGAGCCCGAACCAGGCCCGCGAGAGCATCGCCCACGTCGAAAGGCTGCTTCCGATCCCGGAAGATCTTGAACACGGCGATGCAGGACGCGTCCGAAAGACCGCCCTGACGCGCGGCGGCAACTTCCGCGACCTCGGGAGTCGAGATCTGCATGGCCTTGAGCTGCTGGATCGAGTCGTAGGTCAGGCCCGCGGTGTCGAGCGGCTTGGTATCGACGGGCGGGATGCTATGGCAACCCGCGGCAAGACAGGCGAGCGCACCGACAAGGAACAGTGATGCTACCGAGCGGATGACGGCCGAAGAGCAGTCCCACGGGCGCGCAACGAGCCGTGCCAGAATGAACCCCATGAACTGATTCTACGCCCAGTGAATTAGTCAAGATGAGGATGTGGCGCAAGAGGCATGGGCGCCGGAGGCCCAACTAGACGTTGTAGACGCGCTCGATATCGAAGACGCCAGGAATGCGCTTGATGCCCCCGAGAATGTGTTCGAGTTGCTTGCGGTCGCGGACGTCCAGCGCCACGTCGATGCGGGCCCGGGTGTTGTCTTCGCCGCCGCTTTCAAAGGTGCGAATGTTCGCGCCGGTGTCGCTGATGACGCTCGTGATTCCGGCGAGCATGCCGGGACGGTCCTCCGTGAAGATTCGCAGGCGAACCGGAAATTCGGCCTGGGTGGACGCGGCCCACTCGACGGCGATCCTGCGGTCCGCCTCGTACAACAGATTCTCGACGTTGGGACAGTTCTTGCTGTGGACCGCGATCCCCCGGCCTCGGGTGACATAGCCGATGATGTCGTCTCCCGGAATCGGATTGCAGCATTTGGAGCGGTAGACCATCAAATCGTCGTGGCCTTTGACGACGATGGTCGCCTCATCCATTCCCAGCATGCGCTTGACGGTGGCGCCCGGCTTGGGCTGCTGCTCTTCGGCCGGGCCTGCGACCGGCTGTCCGGTTACTTTCGCCAGCACCTGGCGCGCGGACCATTTGCCGTAGCCGAGGCCGGCGTACAGGTCTTCCACACGCGCGGCCCCGTATTCCGTGGCGACGCGCTGCCATTCTTCCTGCGCGATTCTCTTGAGGTTGACGCCGGCCTGACGGGCTTCCTTTTCCAGGAGCCGGCGACCGACATCGGTGGCCTCCTCGCGCTCATGCAGGTTGATCCACTGGCGAATCTTGCTGCGCGCGCGAGAGGTGCGAACGTAGGAAAGCCAGTCGCGGGAGGGCGTGTGGCCCTTTTGCGTGACGACCTCGACGACATCGCCGTTCGCAAGCGCGTGGCGCAGCGGAACCATTTCGCCGTTCACCTTCGCGCCCGAACATTGATGGCCGACTTCGGTGTGAACCGCGTACGCGAAATCGACCGGCGTGGCGCCGCGCGGCAGCACCACGACGCGCCCTTTCGGCGTGAACGTATAGACTTCCTCGGGATAGAGGTCCACGCGGAGCGTCGAGAGGAATTCGCTCGGCTCCTGCATCTCCTGCACCCACTCGATCAAATGCCGCATCCAGACGATGCGCTGATCGTCGGCCGAAGACGCTACTTCGGTCCCGCCCTTGTATTTCCAGTGGGCCGCGACGCCCTGTTCGGCGATCCGGTGCATCTCCTGCGTGCGGATTTGGACTTCGAACGGCTGGCCGGAATGAATCACGGTGGTGTGCAGCGACTGGTAGAGGTTCGGCCGGGGCATCGCGATGTAGTCTTTGAAGCGTCCCGGAACAGGCCGCCAAATCTGGTGGATCACGCCGAGCGCGGCGTAGCAATTCTTCACCGTGTCGGTGACTACGCGGACGGCGAGCAGGTCGTAGATCTGGTCGAGATTGCGCTGCTGTTTCTGAATCTTCAGGTGCAGCGAATAGAGACGCTTGGTGCGGCCCTGCACTTCAGCGGGAATGCCGTTCTCGACGAGCTTTTCGCGGATCGCGTCCTGCACTTCCAGCAGGAATTTGTCGAAGACTTTCTGTTTGGACGCGACTTTTTTCTGGAGCTCGAAGAAGGCTTCCGGCTCGAGATACCGGAAGGCAAGGTCTTCCAGCTCGCCGCGGATGAGACCCATACCGAGCCGGTTGGCGACGGGCGCGTAGATGTCCAGCGTCTCGCGGGCGATGCGCTGCTGGCGCGGGGGTTCGAGGTACTCGAGGGTGCGCATGTTATGCAGCCGGTCGGCGAGCTTCACCATGACGACACGAACGTCGTTGACCATGGCGAGCAGCATCTTGCGGACGTTTTCGGCCTGGCGGTCTTCGGGAGCGAGCAGGTCGAGCTTGCTGATCTTGGTGACACCTTCGACGATGCGGCCGACGTCAGGCCCAAATTGCTCCGAGATCTTGTCGATCGAGATTTTCGTATCTTCGACCACGTCGTGAAGCAGGGCGGCACAGAGGGAGGTAACATCCAGCTTCATGTCCGCCAGCAAATGAGCCACTTCGACGGGATGCGAAAGGTAAGGCTCGCCGGAAAGGCGCGTCTGGGCCTTATGCTGCTCGGCGGCGAAATCGTAGGCGCGGCGGAGGAGATCGAAATCGTCGCCGGGACGGTTGCGGCGGACTTTGTCGATCAACTCGACGAAGCGCACGTCAACGGCACGCTGCGCGGCGAGGCTGGCGACAGGACGGCTGGCCAAGTCCATAGTCTATTGTAAACCCGTTGCCGGGGCGCTGTCCGGTGTTGTGCCGGTCGAGCGACCGGCGCGGCCCGATTGACAATCGCCCGGCGCCGCACTACCGTCAGCGTAGCCGCCATGCAAAACCGTGGAAACGGAACCTCACGCGCAAGACGCGCGATTTGCCCCGCCGCAGCGCTATTCCTGGCTGCCACGCTCGCGGTTCCGCGGCTGGCGGCGCAACACAAACCGGCGAAGAAACCGGAGTTGACGCCAGGCGCGCGGCTATACAAACAAAACTGCGCCGTCTGCCACGGCAACGACGGAAAAGGGAACGGTCCGCCGCCAAAATCTTCGCCGTTCACGGAGCCGCCGCCCGACCTGACGACGCTCGCCAAGCGGCACGAGGGGCAGTTTCCGAGTGCCTACGTGGAGACTGTCCTGCGGAATGGAGCCTCGGTCCAGGACCACGGACCGGCGGAAATGCCCGTTTGGGGCATGATCTTCCAGGCAACGACGAACTCGGACGAGTCGCAAGTCAACGGGCGCATCGCCAACCTGATCGACTACCTGAAGTCCATCCAGGCGAAGTAAGCAGCGAAGGGCCGCGCCGCTACTGCCCCTTCTCTACCGGATAGCCTTTCTCAATCCAGTCGGAGTGAAAGTCCTTGGGAAGTGACAGAACCTTGACGTGTGTGAAGCCCATCTTCCGGAGCGCGGCGAGCGCCGGACGGATGTTGGGGCAGCGCGTCATCGGACAGCAACCGCAGTACAAGACGATATTCGCATCGTGCGGCACGCCCTGCGCCCACTGGCGCAAGTCCGCGAGGCCCGCTTCGGTGGAACCGGGGCCGTGAAACAGCGCGCCGGGCACGTGCGCGCCGTCATACAGGAAGCGCGGAGCCACGCAAACCACGATCGGCCTATCCTTGCCCGCGATTGCCTTGGCAAGATCCTCCGGTTGAACTACGTCGGCGGCGGGAACGTCCGGCTGTGATGCGGGAGGAGCGGTTTGTGGAGCAGCGGTCCCGGGAGGGACGTACGAAATGAGCAGGCCCACGCTGGCGGCCAGTGCCGCGACGGTAAGAACCACACTGCTGCGAGCCCTGTGGCCGTGAAGCATGAGGCGCATCTTCCCACATTCGCGGGCGAAGGGGCGAGGAAAAGAAACGGCGGGCCGAAAAGGCCCGCCGTGGGAGAACCATGCCGAGACTGGAAAACAGCTACGAACTCGGCGTGAGATTCGCTTTCTTCTGTTTGATCGCCTTGACGCGCTCGACCAGATCGTCCGCCTGCTGCAGGTCCGCAGTCCGCGCGTCCTTGGACGTTTCCATATCGGCCTTCTGACGATACAGGAGGTTCAAGTACGCCATCGCGTCGTCGTATTCCGATTTCAGAGTCATAGCCTTCTGAAGATTCGAGATGCCGTCGTCGACGACCGCGCCGTACTTCTGGTTGAACTGCGACGCGAGCGCGGGGGGCATCGGCTCATTCTCTTTGATCGTCTTCTTGGCGCTCTGGTTATAGGTGTCGCGCATTTCCTTGTTGGCGCGGAAGGCCAAAGACCAGTCGATGACGCCGACCCAGTAGTAGGGTTCGGGATCGTCGGGCTTCAGCTGGATGTGCTTCTGGTGGTACGTCTTCGACTCATTCAACTTGTCCGCGTCGAACGGGCTGCCACCCATGTTGTATAGAATCGAACCCAGACCATCCATCGCCGTGAGGTTGTCCGGCTGGCCATCGAGAATGCTCTTGAACTCCGCGACGGCCTGGTTGCCGTTGTTGATATTTTCCTTGGAAGGCGCGCCGGGAACGTACATGCTGGCGTAGGCGGTGGCAAGGTAGAGCTGCGCATTGGTGAGCGACGGATCGAGATCCTTCGCTTCCTTGAAGTACTCGATGGCCTGGTCAAACTGGGCGTTCTTATAGGCATTGACGCCCTTGTTGAGCCGGTCGCGAGCTTTCAATTTGTCGCAGCCCGCTCCCGAAGCGATCGCGGCCAGCACGACGGCCATAAGAAACAAGGTTTGGGTCTTCCGCTGCATCCCAATCTCCTTAAGAAGTGCGTGGCCCGGCCGCCAACACGCACATAGCTGCAACCGGCCGAGCGATCAAATGAAAAGAACCGGGCTACTGGCCCGCTTCGATCTTGGCCGTGATGAGGCCAACGTGATCGATTCCGGCGCCACGCATGATGTCGATAGCCTTTGCGACTTGGGAGAACGATACATCGTCGTCTCCCTTCACGAACGCCACCTTGTCCGCGCGCTCCTTGAAGATGTCCGACAACCGATCGCCGAGAGTGTTCCAGTCGCTTTGATCCTGGTTGATCAAGAGCTTGTTGCCGTTCAGAACGGAGACGACGATCGTCCGGTTGTCCGGCGGCTGCGGCTTTGCATCGGGCGGAGGAGGCTGCGGAACGATGGTCGGCAAACCGGTCGGCACCCGCGGCGTGATCACCATGAAGATAATGATCAAGACCAGCAGCACGTCGATCAGAGGAACGATATTCGGATCAGAAACCGGTCCGTCTTTGGAACCGCCAACTGCCATTCCCATGAGAGGACTCCTTGATACCCTGTGTCCACCCCGCCGGGCGCGCTAATCGCCCGGAGGAGGAGGCGGCGCGGCCGCCTTGTTCTGAACCTTTTCCGTCAAAAGACCGATATTTTCAACGCCGGCCGCGCGGACCTCGTCGACTGCCTTGACGACGTCGCCGTACTTTGCGCGCGCATCGGAGCGAACGTAGACGGTCTTATCGAGGCGGCCGGTGACGAGATCCTTCACGCTATCCGTGATGGCGTCGAGGCCGACCTCCTTGTTGCCAGGGCTGAGAAACAACCTACCGTCGCGCGTAACCGCCACAATGATTGCATCATCCCGGTCCGCATTCGGCATCTTGTCCGCGTTTTCGGCCTTGGCCATATCCACGGGAGCGCCATGCTGGAGCATGGGCGTGATCACCATGAAGATGATGAGCAACACCAGCATGATGTCCGCCATGGGGATGACGTTCGGGGCGGCCATTACCGGCGGTGCTTTGGGCTTGTAGGCCATCGCTTACTTCTTTCCGCCTCGGCGAGTGATGAAGTAGTTGACCAACTCCATCGAGGAGTTGTCCATCTCGACGTCGAAGGCTTCCACGCGGTTCGTGAAATAGTTGAAGGTCCATACGGCCGGGACGGCGACGAGCAAGCCAAGCGCGGTGGTAACCAGCGCTTCCGAAATACCGCCGGCGACGGCCGAAAGACCCGTCACCTTGGAGCTGGCGATGCCCTTGAACGCATTGATGATGCCGACGACCGTGCCGAACAAGCCGACGAAGGGCGCCGTGGAACCGATCGTCGCGAGACCGGAAAGGCCGCGCTTCATCTCGGCGTGCACGATGGCCACCGAGCGCTCCAGGCCGCGACGGGCCGCTTCGATCACTTCTTCATCGCTCACTTGAGCCGAAGCCGCCTGAAATTCCGAAAGGCCTGTGGCGACGACCTTGGCGATGTGGCTCTTCTTGTTGCGCTCGGCGATCGAGATCGCTTCATCGAGCTTGTTGTCCTTGAGCGCACCGGCCACCTGCTGAACGAAGATGCGCGATTGTTTCCGGGCAGCGCTGTACATGAGCGCCCGGTCGATCATGATGCCGACGGACCACGCGGACATCACGAACAGAATACCCACGACGATCTTGGCCGGAATTCCCATGTTGTGCCACATGGCGAGCAGGTCCCAGCCGACCTCAGGGGCCTGATCCTGGAACATCGCGAGCAAACTCACTAGAAGTACGTTCATAGCCTTCGATCCTCCTCCGTCACCGCCAGTCGATCTCGGCAGCCATATTCTGCCGGTCGGAATTTGCGTGCCACCCCCGGACCCGCGAACGGATCCGGCACTGCCTAGCCACCGAGCGTAAACACAACCTGAATCGTCGTATCGACTTCCACTGCCTCGCCGTTGAGCAGCGTGGGCTTGTACCGCCATTCGCGCACGGCGTCCATCGCGGCGCGCATGAGCAACGGCGGTCCAGACAGGTACTCAAGCTGCTGAATCGTCCCGTCCTTGGCAATGACCGCGTGGAGAACAACGGTGCCGGAAACGTGCGCCGTCTTCGCGATTTGCGGGTACACCGGGTCCACCCTGCGAAGCAGCGAAGCCGCCTGGACTTGGCCGCCGACGCGGATGCGAGTCTGCGTGGGCTTCGGCGGAGGGGGCGGGGCCGCGCCGAGAATTCCACCGAGCACGCCACCCGGAACCCCGCCGGGCACTCCGACTCCGCCCTCGACTCCGGCGCCGACATCGGGAGCTTCGTCCTTAATGACCTGCACCGTCTTCGGGATCACCGTCGGGGCCACCATTCTCTGCGGCGTTACGATGCGCGGCCTCACGACTGCCTTCACCGGCGCGGCCGGCGGCGGCGGAGGCGGAGGAGGAGCGGGAGCGACCAAGAACGTGTTCATGAAACCTTTGGGCAGAGCTTCGGTATAGATAAGTGGGATCAGAATGAAAACGCCCACGATCAGAAGCTGCACGCCGAACGACGTTGCCACGGTCCAGCTTTTGTGAGTCTTGTTCATGTGTGCGCTGGAAACGACGAGCTGGTCAAACATGGTCCTATCTCCTTGCGGCCGCCACCACGCGCTTATCGGCTGCGGATCCGGCGCGGACGGTTGTACCTCTACCACCGTAGAACCTGTTCCAGGCAACCACGATGGGTGCTGCGATGCCGAAACTGGAGTACGTTCCTACCACAACTCCCACTACCATGGCAAAAGAGAACGCGCGAAGAACTTCTCCGCCCATTGCGAACAGAACCACGACTGTCAGAAAAGTCAGGCCGCTGGTGAGGATCGTCCGGGACAACGTCTGATTGATCGACTTGTTGACGATTTCCGTGAACGACTCGCGCTTCATCAAGCGAAGATTTTCGCGCACGCGATCGAAGATCACGATGGTGTCGTTCATCGAATATCCGACCAGAGTCAGCAATGCCGCGATCACCGTCAGAGAGATTTCGTAATGAAAGAGGGAGAAGAAACCGAGCGTGATCAACACGTCGTGGAAGACGGCGATGACGGCTGCGGCCCCGTACACCCACTCAAAGCGGAGCGCAATATACACCAACATGCCCCCGAGAGCATAGAGCGTTGCAAGCAGCGCCTGGCGACGCAACTGCGATCCGACGCGCGGACCCACGATATCGGCGTCGCGAATCGCGAAATCGCCGAGAGAGTAGTCGTTCGAGAGGGTGCCGATCACCGCGGGCGTCGCACCGTCGACACTTTTCAGCTCATCGAAGCTGGTCACAATGCCGCCGTGGTCGGAATCGCGCGCGGCCGTCAGGCGAGCCGCAAGCTGGGTGTACCGGTCGCCGGCGTTCGTTCCGAGGAGCAGCGGATCCTTGCGTGTCAGATCAGCGGCCAGACTGGACGGCGTAGCGGAGTTGAAGTCCGGCTTGCCGGAGGCGCCGCCGAAAGTGGCGTGCAGGACGTCCAGAATCTTTTGTTTGCCCGCGTCGAGCGATTCATCGGTTTTCGTCTGCTCGAGCCCGATCACCACGTCATTCTTGGATCCGACATTCTGGCTGTCACTGATACCCTGAATCGTGCTGTTCGCCAAGCCCGCTTGCTCCAAGCCCTTGCGAAGCTGGTTGATGGGCGGAGGACCGGCGAACCGGACGTAGACGAGGGTGCCGCCCCGGAAGTCTATGCCGTAAAGGGTGCCGTGCTTGACCGCGACTGTCCTGTAGATCGAGAGCCAGCCGGCCACCAATAGGACCAGGGATAGAGTGACGAAGTACTTCGCTTTCCCCATCCAGTCAATGTTGACACCGCGGAAGAGTTCCATTCCCCAGTCCTATCCGTTTACTTTGACACCGTTCTGCCGAGGTTTGTTCCCGAAAGAAACGCGAAACATACCTATCCCTCGAATTCGCTCAAACTAGATGCTCAACTGCGCCTGCCGGTCCATTTTCGACAGGTGATAGTCGAAAATAGCGCGCGACACATAGATCGACGTAAACACGTTGGCGATCAAACCGATCACCAGGGTGACGGCAAAGCCCCGAACCGGGCCCGTCCCAAACAGAAAGAGAAAAATGGCGGACACGACCGTCGTCACGTGCGTGTCGATGATTGTAAGGAACGCCCTGCTGAAGCCTGTCTCCACGGCCGGAGCCGCAACCTTGCCGTTGCGCAGTTCCTCTCGAATGCGCTCGAAGACAAGGACGTTGGAATCGACTCCCATGCCGATCGTGAGGATCACGCCCGCGATGCCCGGCAATGTCAGGACGGCTCCCACATAAGCCATGAACGCGATCAAGATGACGAGATTGAGCACGAGAGCCACAACTGCATTGACACC
>Ga0335080_10003171_pt1 | contig 16595 bp, 14 predicted proteins | sample Lox_Sample_34_FD_206720 | JGI IMG/M metagenome (GOLD analysis project Ga0335080, IMG submission 206720) | Soil microbial communities from Loxahatchee National Wildlife Refuge, Florida, United States - Lox_Sample_3.4 | ecosystem: Environmental > Terrestrial > Soil > Wetlands | place: USA...
AGCGTGAAACACAGTTCCGGCGGTTTCGGTAAGTTCATGAAGGTGGGAACTATGGCCGCCAGCATGACTCCTATGGGTGCGATGGCTCACGGCATGGGTGGCGCTGTCGCCGCGCAGGCCGCCGGAATGGCTGCATCGCAGATGGCCCAGCAGCAGGCGATGAACCAGCTCGCCGGTTTCAATGGGCAGATCAAGTCGAAAGACGATGTATCAGTACAGTACCAGTTGATCGCTACCGGACAGAGCACTCCCGTTGTGCAGAATGCGCTTCAGGGCAAGGCCAAGTCCGACGGCGAGGATGTTCTGACTCCCCTCTTGCAGCAGGCTGCCACGAACGTGCTGACCACAGTCAGCCCGAAGAAATGACCGGCTGTTGAGGGGCGTGCCACCACAGAGGCCATCAGATGCAGAGAAAAGTCTTCTCTTTGTACCCTGTGTCCCCTGTGGTGGATTTTTCTCTCGCGGAACATCTCAACTGTTGGTCGGAACTGGTGCTTCCAGACCGGTAATCCCAAGTCCTCTGCCCACTTTTCGCGCCTGTACGTTTTGAGTTGTTGCAATGGGTTAAGCAATCCCTCGCCGCAAAAAAAACGCAAGGATAGTTCAGGATCTGCCGAATGCCGATTCTGTGGCCTGCTTTGCGCGGCGGGCCACGTCGCGCGGATCCCCCGCTTCAAATCCGTTCGGCGAGACCGGTCCCCGATGAGGAATTCTCTGCCATAGGTCCAGGCTTTTTTCGAACCAGGCAGCAGCCTGGCGAAGTGTAGCTGGTTTCGCCGCTCCCCCGGACTTCACACCGGCCATCTTCAGGTCCCCCAGGCCCGCATAGGTATCCGCCAATGCGTACAGCACTTCGATATTGCCTGGACTGTTGTTGAGAAGGTTTTCGGCCGAAACGCGAGCGATCTCATATTGTTGTGCTGCGGTTTTCAGGTCGCCGCTGCGCAAGTACACGCGGCCAATGTGATTTCGCATGATCACTGTGTTGACGGCATCCTCCAGATCCCCGGGATCAGCTACGACAGCGATCGCGTACAGATCCAGCGCGTGCTGGTAGCGTGACAATGCAGAATTGATGTCGTTTCCACGTTCCAGTGCTTCTCCAAGCAGGCCATACGTGCTAGCCAGCAGTGCGCGGGCATAGGAATCATTAGCCTCCTGCGTAGCGCGCAACGTGTCAGTCATGGCCTGCTGGAGTGCGGCGGTTCCCTCGCGTACCCGGCCTGACTCGACTAATGCATGCCCGATGTCTCCCTCGGAGGTAACGAGCGTCAACTGGGCCACCATATCGTGCGGATCAATGGCAGCCAGCGGCCGGAGCACTTCTTCTTCTTTTCGATAATGTGCCAGAGCCTCGCGAGCCTGGCCGCTCATTAATTGGGCGTCGCCGATGCGTGTCAGGCAAATCGCCAATCCCCGGCTGTATTTCGCATTGTTGGCATGGTTGGCCAGTGGTTCGACAATCTTCTCCGCTTGCTGATAGTGATCCAGGGCCTGCGTCACCTCAGCACTTCGCAGGTAGTCGTCTCCCACACTGATCGCGGCGCGGGCCAGAAGGTACCTCTTCTCCGGATCCGCGGAGTTGCCATCGGCAATTTCTTGCAGCAGTTGCAACGCTTTCAGATGCTTCTGCAAGGCTTCCGACAGCGCCGCCGTGCCACCACGCAACCCACTGCCGCCCTGAAGATCGCCAAGATATTGGTAGCCCTGAGCTAGAACTTGGAGCACTTCCGGATCCCGGGAATGTTCGCGCGACTGCGTTTCGGCTATGATGACCGCTCGTTCGAGAGATTGCTGACCTGCCTTGCTTCCACCCGGTGACAGCCATTGGGCTCGTCCAAGCAGTTCATAAGCCCGCGCAAGCGCGACCTGGTCCGGGAGGCTACTCGGGTCGGCGGCGGCAATGGCCTCTCGAATCATTGCTGCTTTTTGCAGGCTCCTCTTGGCAGCTTCGGCATCGCCGATGCTCGATTCGTACGAACTCCCCTGCAGTGTGCCCAGACGGTCGTACGCCGCTGCCAGTTCGCGCTGCAGCGAAATGTCGCCTGACGCCTCCTTGGCCAGACTGTCCAGGTATTCCTGCGATCTTTGTACGATCAACTGTCGCGCCCGCGCAGCGCCGGGGAGACTTTCCACCGACCCGTGGATCTCGTACATCAGGGAGTCCGCTAGCTTGCGCACTTCGCTGAAACGTTGTTCTGCGCGCCGTTGATTGGCCGCGGCGATTCGAGATTCCCGAACCGTGGCCGCAACTCCCGCTCCGATGGCAGCCAGCAGAACCGCAACCGTGGTCATGCCCAATTTGTGCCGCCGCACAAACTTCTTCGCCCGATAGGTCCACGATCGCTGAGTGGCGGTAACGGGTAACCCTTCGAGGTGCCGACGGATATCCTCAGCAAACAACTCGACTGACGCGTAACGCAAGCTGGGTTCCTTGCGCATTGCCTTCAGCACGATGTTGTCGAGATCGCCTTTCAGTTTCCGCAACTGCCGGACAGACGACGCTCGAAGCTTGCCCTGTGTCTTTGCACCGTGCAGCGATGAATGTGCGTTCGTACTCATCCGTGTGCGACCGCGGAACTCGGTTTCGTGGGTTCTACCTCGCAAATGATGCGGGCAAATTCCAATGGTGTACGTGCGCTTTGCGGATACGGCGATACACCTGTAAGCAGGCGATAAAGGACAACCCCCAAGGAGTACACATCCGTTGCCGTGGTGATTGGCTCACCTCGGACCTGTTCCGGGCTCGCGTATTCCGGCGTCATGGCGCCCAGCAACGTTGTCTCATGCCCAGCCGTCGAGTCCAGCAGCTTGGCAATACCAAAATCCAGCAGCTTTGGAACTCGGTCCGCGGTTACGAGAATGTTGCTTGGCTTGATGTCCCGGTGAATGACAAGTCGCTGATGTGCATACTGCACCGCCGCGCACACTTGCGTGAAAAGTCGCAGCCGATCATTGACGTCCAGATTGTGTTTCTCGCAGTACTGATCGATGGCCGTTCCTTCCACCAGTTCCATGACCAGATAGGGAACGCCTTCTTCTGTCGTGCCTCCGTCGAACAAGCGCGCAATGTTCGGATGATCGAGTGACGCGAGAATCTGGCGTTCGTGCAGGAAGCGTTCGAGTACTGCCGCGCTATCGTATCCGCCGCGAACCAGTTTGATCGCAACCTCTTTCGTATACTGTCCATCCGCCCGTATGGCGCGATACACTTCTCCCATTCCACCGCGTCCTATCTCTTCTTCAATTTGGTAGACGCCGATGCGGCTGCCGATGCGGCTGCTGGGTTTGCCTAGCGCGTTCTTGACGTCTGCGGCGGGAACATTCAGGAACTGGCTAGCAGCTTCGTCGTGGGAGTCCAGCAGGGAGTCGACCTCGCTACGAAGTTCTGCATCCTGCCCACAAGCTTTGTTCAGATACGCCGCACGCTCGTCGGCCGGTAGAGCGACGGCGGCAGCCAGCAGCTCGCGTACCTGCTGCCAACGTTCGGGATTCATCTGGCTGCTCCCCGGTCGGATTCCCATCCCGGATTTACTCGCGGCAGCCGGTCGTAACCGTTTGCAGGATAGTCTTTTGCGATGGGTGGGATTGATCTGGGGAGAATTGCGACGTACGCATGCGTCACAACCTGTCCACTCCAGGAATGGGCAAGGACCCGTGTTGCCGGATTCATTGGCCCGCGCTGCATGTCTTTCCCTCAAGACACGCGGGGGAGTGCGTGAGGTGGGGGGAAGCATAAACATTCCGTTTTCGGGTGTCAATGTCTACCGGAGTTAGTTGTCTACCGGAGTTAGTGTCTACCGGAGTTAGTGCACATTAGAAATGTCCCCGTCTTGGCCACAATAGAAATGTCCCCTGGTTGAAGGTTTCACCAAGCCGCAGAAAAGATCGGTGTTTTCATTTGCTGATATCGATTCCTTCTCCAAGGATGATCCGGTGCCGGAATGCAAGATTTGGGTTTCGGAGATGGGGGCGCGGGGGAAGGGGCAGGGCCCCTTCTCTCGCTCAGCTTTGTAGAAGCCGCCTTCAGTTCGCGGAACACCAGACGGTGGTCGCGATAGTGAATCGCCAGCTCTCCGGTTTGGTTTTCCCGCACCAGCACGGGACTCTTGGTCGGAACTCTGGGTCGGCTAGGCCGTTCGAGTTGCAGCAGTCGACTCCGGTAGTGCACAACCCAATCCTCGCTGATCACGCGCTCCTGTTCCAGCCAGAAGACTTCGTCCAGTTGCCGCGACGTAGGTCGTCGCCGGTGATAGTCGGCGGGTGCGGCGGCCGCGTACGCGTAACGCCGATTGTGTTCGGCAAGATAGTGCTCGTCCAGATAGGCATTGGCTTGCTCATCGTTCGCGACGCCGGCCAGCCGCAGTTTCTTCACCAGCCGATCCTGATGCGTGCCGTGCGCCCGCTCCACTCGCCCTTTGGCTTGCGGCGAACTGGCGGCGATAATCTCAATGCCCAGCTTGGCGCACATACGTCCGAACTGCGTCACCGCCGGCTCTCCGCGCATGCGCTCCTGGGCATTGGGCGGACGCACATAGACGTTCTTCCAGTCGGTGTACAAGGCTTGCGGTATCCCGTAGGGTTCGATCCAGCGCCGCAGCACTGCCACCGCCGCCCAGATCGACTCCTCCGCCGAGAACCAGCCCAGCGCTTTTGTCGTGGCATCATCGACCATGTGCATCAGGCAGCCGCGCGGCCCCCGCTCTTCCAGCCACTCGTGAAAGCTTCCATCCAACTGCACTAACTCGCCAAAGTGTGCCTTGGCTTCCCGTCGCTGGCGGTACGGTTTCCGCCGCCGCTGCCGTTGCCACAGGCCGGCCTCTTTGAGCCAACGCCGCAGGGTTTCCGCATGCACGGCGAGTCCGTCATCGCTGGCCAGGTGCTCCGAGGCCAGCGTCGGCCCGAAATCCTGGTATCGCGCCTGCACCTGCTTCAGCACCGCTGCCCGAAACTCTGCTCGGTAGGCTCGGTTCGACACCCGTCCACAGTTGCCATGCTGCAGCGCCTTTCGCCCCACCTGCCCGATACCGCTCCCAGATCCGCTTGCTCTGCCGGTAACTCAACTCCAGCATCTCCGCCGCCTCACACAATCGCAGGCTGCGCGCCTTTACCCGACCCATCACTTCCACCCGGCTCAACTCTCTTCTGCTCAAGCCCGTTCTCCCCAATCGTGTCCCTCCTCCCCGGAGGAACTCTAAAAGGGGACGTTTCTAATGTGGTCTCAAGGGGACACTTTCAATGTGGTTCAACATGTCTACCGGAGTTAGGTAACAACAGGCTGATTGCACAGATCAGCGGAGCCGTTCGGACTCCTGAATCAGCCGCAGCCCGATCCGGGCCCTCGCGTTGTTGTGATCGAGCTTGAGAATGAGGTTGTATTCGTATCGCGCCAGACGATAGTCCCCGCGCCGCGCCGCGATTTCAGCAACTCGCAGCAACTCAGGAACATTCCGTTTGGTGAAGCCGTCGACCATCACAGGAGCTTGTCGAGCCGACTTGTTCTGCACTTGCCCGGAAGCTTGAAGGTTCGCTTGTGCGTCGGCGCCGACGAGGGACAACGGTGACGTTTCCGCAGGTGAGTTCGGCACCGGGACAGGGTGGACAGCCGTGGCAGGCTGCCCACTCGGAACAGGTCCTGCTTCTGGAGGAGCGGGATTCGTCGTGGGCGAGGAATTTTCTGCTGAAGTATCACTCGTCGGCGGATTGGCGGATTGGCTTGCATTCGTCGCGGGAGTTGATGGAGCTGTGGAGTCCGTGCTAGTGGGCTCGGGATGCGGGACTGTGCCGACTGAGGTGTCCGAAGACTGTCGCTGTATACCAGCGTTGCTCTCCGAAGCGTTCGCACCGCTGGTCCCATGCGAATACTGATCAGGTAAATTCGCTTTGCTCTGCGACAACTGCGGCGATGCACCCAACAGGTTGCTCAGAAACTCCGGATAGGAGCCAGTGGTTGTATGCACGTAATATGTCCAGCCCGCCGTGCCCAAAAACAGCATCAGGAATCCGATCGGCAAATGGCTTCGCCGCTTTGGCGGCAACTCTGTTAGCAGGTAGCTCGGCGGAGTTGCAGGTGTAGGCAGTTGAGGTGCTTTCACCGCGGGTATCCCCGGAATCACGGCCGCGGGTGTCATGTGCAGGCGCGCCGCCTGCTCGGCCAACGCCGCCCGCATCTCTTCGCATGTTTTGAATCGCTCTTTCGGGTCCTTGGCAAGCGCCTTCCGGATTACCGCATCGATCCCGCCCGGGATCGCCGGATTGACGAGCGATGGCGCCATCGGGTGTTCATGCACTATCTTGTAAAGGATTGTCGTGACATCTCCCTGGAAAGGCCGCTCGCGTGTGACCAGTTCATAAAAAACGGAGCCGAGCGCGAAAATGTCCGCGCGATGATCCACTTTCTTCCCCGCCAGTTGCTCGGGAGACATATAGCTCGGCGTCCCCACCACCAGGCCCGTCTGCGTGAGCGAGGTGTCCTCGATTTTCGCGATCCCGAAATCGAGTATCTTGATCATGCCCTCCTCGGTCACCATCAGGTTTGCCGGTTTTAAGTCGCGGTGAATCACGCCACTGGCATGCGCAAATCCCACAGCCGCACAGATCTGGTCTGCCCATGATAGAAATGTTGCGAGCGAAGGCACGCCCTCATCGGCCAGCAACGAGGCCAGCGTTGTGCCCTTTACATATTGCATGCTCAGATAAACAGCATCGTCCTCTTGTCCCACGTCATAAATCGTAATGATGTTGGGATGGTCCAGTTTCCCAGCCGCCTTGGCTTCCTGCTTGAGCCGCTCGATCAGTTCCTCGCGCTTCGGTGCGTTGCGGTCAATCGAGATCGTCTTGAGCGCAACCGTCCGTCCGATGAGTTCGTCATAGGCTTTGTAGACGGCACCCATAGCGCCGCGCCCGAGTTCTTCCTGCACCTGATAACGGCCTACGGTTTTCAGGCCGGCCCGGCTTGCCTGCCGCAGATGCCCGTAGGTCGATTCATCGGTCCAGAGCATCTCGTAGATCGCTTCCGGCCCGAACGTCTCTCCGGCTTCCCGCACGGCCTTGGAGTTGAATCGGAAACCGGGCACACTCTTCATCTGTTCGTAAATGCTCTCGGCAATCAGTATCTGCGCCGACGTGACATTCGCCAGCATGTCGGCGGGAACCGCCGCGTCTGGCCCGGAGACCTCTTTGGTGTCGCTGGGATAAATCAGGATCGAAGGCACCACCTGCTGTGGTTCCGTTTTCCGATGGAAAGTCAGAAATCGCTGCTGCAGGGCTTTCGCCGCCGAGAGCGCATGGATCGCATCCCCAAACTGGGCGCACCACAATTCCGGTTGCTGATCGCCGATCTCTCCATTGCCCTCGCGCACGATCTCGCGAAGGAGCGTAGCGATCTCTTCATCCTGCGCCAGTTTCAACCCAATTGGGGGTTGGGAGGGCCCGCCATAACTCCACACACGTACGAACACGGAGACACAGGCGGCGAGCGGAATTCCTTCAGACTCGTGGGCTAGCCTCCCGTTGGATTCTTGTGGTGACTTCGGCACGTCCATGGATGTTTCTTGTGGCGAGAACCTCGCAACCATACGAAAACACGCATACTTGCGAGCCTGGGGAAGGCGATCCCAGAATACCGGACCGTCACGCTTTTTCCAGTTACTTTGGTCTAGGCCAGATTCTATCGGGGATCTTTCTTCCTTAGTGGGTACCCCAGAACCTGCTCTGAGCTTGCCGAAAGAAATATCTCGGCGGCCGGCGGGGTTAGTCAGAGCCTATTCATGAGAACCGCGTCGCGAACCACATCAGTTCTTTGTCTGGGAGGCGTAACATTGCACCCATGTCATACTCCAACTTCTCACGCCGTTCTTTCTTCGCGATATCGGCGGCCTTGCCATGGGCATTCCGTGGTCTCGCCGTCGATGGGCCCACTTCCAAATCCATTCCCGTGGGTCTAGAACTCTATTCTGTTCGCGACGGTCTGCAGAAAGACCCCCGAGGCACGGTCCGGGCCGTCGCACAAATGGGATATCAAGTCGTCGAGTTCTATGGTCCGTACTTCGACTGGTCAGAAGCGCAAGCGAAAGACATGCGCAAGCTCATGGACGAGCTCGGTATCCGCTGTCTCTCCACTCACAATGACGAAGCGAATTTCGGCGACGCCAAGATCGAGCACGCGAAATCGCTAAACCTGATCCTCGGGGCGAAATACCTGGTGCAGGCTTGGAGCGATCCCAAACCCAGCATCGACGGATGGAAGCAACTGGCCGCCAATCTGAACACCGCTTCCGACAAGCTCGCACCAGCCGGGCTGAAGGTCGGCTATCACAATCACGATGCCGAGTGGAGACCAGTAGAAGGGAAGCGCCCGATCGAGATTCTCGCCGCGAACACAAAGCCCGCCGTGATGCTCCAGCTCGACGTCGGTACATGCCTCGAAGCTGGCGCCGATCCCGTTGCCTGGATCCAAGCCAACCCCGGACGCATTCGTTCCATCCATTGTAAAGACTGGTCTCCTGACTCCGGCGTCGGCTACAAGACGCTGTTTGGAGAAGGGAAGGCCGATTGGAAGGCGATCTTCCAGGCCGCAGAGAACGTCGGCGGGGTCGAATACTACCTCATTGAGCAGGAAGGCAGCCGCTATCCTGAACTGGAAACGGCACGCCGCTGCCTCGATGCATTCCGCAAGACGCATCAGGGACCTGGGATCGCGTGAGAGAAATGAAACCGGCGGCTCCGCTTTTCGCCGCAATTCCGAGAAATAGGATTTGGAAATTGCACAGGGCCTGTCAGGCGCACAGTTTTCTCGGACCGGCTGTAAGATAACCGTATGCGCAGTTTGCTGATGCTAGTACTATTTGCAGTGACTCTTACCGTAGCGCAGAACTCGTCGCCTGCGTCTCCCACTAAGTCGCAAAAAAACGACTCCACCTGGTCTGAAAAGACCGCAAAGCCCAATCCGAACCTGGCGCCTCCCAGTTCCGATCATGTCGATGCTTCCTCACTGCCTGATGACATCGGAGACAGTTCCAGCAAAGACACGCAGATCGATATAAGTCCCCCTCCGAACGACGACAAGGAGCATCCACAGAGTGGCGCGGTGTTGACCGACGAAGGTTCTTCCAAAGATGGCGGTCCGATGGAATTCCATCCATTCGATCCCCATAAAGCCGCGAAGGACATCGAAGTCGGAGATTACTACTTCAAACGCAAGAACTATCCAGGCGCGGAAAGCCGTTACCGCGAGGCGCTCGTATATAAAGACAACGACGCCGTCGCAACCTACAAACTCGCTGTCTGCCTGGAAAAGTTGAATCGTCCCGACGAGGCGCTGACCGAATACGAAAGCTATCTCAAGATTCTTCCGAACGGTGCGGAAGCCGCAGAGGCCAAAAAAGCCATCGAGCGATTGAAAGCACCCGATGCGAGTGCCAAACCAAACTAGCCCGCGGCCTGGGGAGGCAGGCCGGGATACCGCCAGATCACCGCGCTCTCTTGCCTGATCGGAACTTCCTCTGCAACCCATTCCCATTTCCCACCGAACTGCGCTCCGCCTCGCCCAGCACCAAGTTCGCTGGCCACTTCGGCCCGGATTGCACCGGCGATTTCCGACCTGCCGATCGAACGATCATTTCCACGGTATCCATACAGGCATGTACGGCCTGTGTGCGTAACGATCCATCGAATCCGCCACGGATAATCAACATCGCGGTTCCGTGCATCAGCGACCATATCGCGAGCATTAGCCGGTTGTGCTGCCGCGCTGTCCCTCCCAGTCTTTCCGCCAGCCTCTGCCGCATCAGGTTAAACGAAGGCCAGGGCTCATATAGCGAGGGAGCCCTCCCCACGCCATCAAACAAAACTTCATAACTGTGTGTATTGTTCAAGGCAAAGTCCAGATATCCTTGAACCGCCTCCGCCAGCGTGCCCGTCGGGCTGAGCGCGGCGAACAATTCGCTCCGCGCTTTCAGCCGTAGAGCGCGGAGTATATCGGCCCGATCCCGATAGCGTTCGTAAACCGTCGGGGTGGTGGTTTTCGCAGCGCTGGCCACCGCTCGCATCGTCAGCGCTTTTTCTCCCCCCCGAGCCCACAGGCGCGACGCCGCAGTCAGGATTCTTTTCTCCAGATCGGGATCGGCATGCCGCGGCACGTTGCCTCCAAGACAAACTTTAGTAACGTATTTGTTCCACAGCGTATTAGTAACGTTGTATACTTAATTCAAGGTACACAGAACGCGACCTCGCAGAGTTGGGTCCCGCAGGATTCCGGTACGACAGCCCTCCCATATGAATCCCGGGACCCGCCTGCGTTTGCTCCGGGATCTTCGCACAAAAAGAGCCCTTTCAGCATGCAGTCCGGAAGTGGAAAACAGATTGATGTGGCCCGTTTGAAAGCCAATGCAGCCGCGGCGGGAATCGAAATCCTCAGCGCTCATTGCGCCGCAGACCGCATTCGCCTCAACTATTCCCCGGAAGACATTGTTGCCTTCGCCGAACGACGCGCCTCAGAAAACGCGATCATTTCCTCCCACGTACTGTGCCGTTTCTATTCCCGGATCGAGACTTGCCTGCGACGGGCAGACGAACCCAAACGTCGAGCCGCTGCCTCACCGGGTATCTCCTGAGCTACTTCTCCACCCGGATAAACTCGCCGGTGGAAGCATCGACCGACACAGTCAGCTTCGAATTTTCGCGGCCAGACCCGAAAATAACATGCCAGATCAGTTGATTTGTATTGCGGTTCCAGTCGCACACATATGTGACCGGCGTATCCGGCGTTTTTTCCAGAATCTTGTCGCCACCATGCTTCTGCGCCGTGGCTAGAGCCTGGTCGGAATCGATCTTCAGAAACTGTATGTCCCACGTCTGCATGGAGGCATTGGTCGGGCTATAGCTGTCCTCAATTCCGAAATTAATACCGCGCGAAGGCGCGCCCTCCGCCGTGCTTCCCGACCAGGTATAGGTTTTGGCGAGCCGTTGCGTCGCTGAAGCAAAGCCAGCGCGCCACACCGCCCATTTCCCATCGTGCCCATTGCCGTCGCTGGTTGCAATCGACTCCACACGATATGGCTTCGCATCCTGGTTCCACCCGCGCGCCGCCACGTACAGTTTCTGAAACCCCGAACGCGCGGTCAGCAGTTCCGGACCCTTGACCTCCGGTTTCGCTTGTTCTGCCGGCTTTTCCGGTTCCGAAGAACAACTCGCCAGCATCGCCAGAAGAACTAGAACTGCGCTAAATGCCGTAGCACTGACACAACGGAATTTTCTCCGGATGTACTTTGTGCGCGACAACGAATTGCTGGCTTCTTTTGCGCATCGAGCGGAGGCAAGGCGCGCCCTTTCCATGGCATCCCTTCCTGACATAAACCGATGTGGATTTTGTTTGCGGGAACATTCTAACCGACCGGAAGTCCTTCGTGTACCTCCGCGTCCTTCCTGGTTATCGCCCTTGATTCTCTTCCTGCGTAGCAAAACTAGTACTTTTCGCCTTGAGGAACGCGCCTCGAGCGTTCCCGAGGATCTATGAGCTCGCAGAACTGGCCGAAATTTCAAAAATCCTGCGATACTTAGTCGCGTGACGGACAACTCCCACGACGCACGCTATTGGATTCAGATGCTGCAACTCAACCCGCACCCCGAAGGCGGTCACTACCGCCAGACCTACAAGTCGGAGTTGATGATTCCAGGCAGTTCCTTACCCGAACACTGTGGGCCACGCGCCGCTTCCACCGCTATCTACTTCCTGATCAACGGCGGGAATTTCTCAGCCTTCCACCGTCTCCGATCCGACGAGGTGTGGCACTTCTACGCCGGCTCGCCGCTGCAGGTGCACGTTCTTGACCCGGCAGGGACGTATTCGGCACTGCTCCTCGGAAACGATCCGGATGCTGGCCATCTCCTTCAGGCCGTGGTACCGGCAAAGAGCTGGTTCGCCTCGCACGTGGCAGATTGGACTTCTTGGGCGCTCGTGGGATGCACGGTGGCCCCGGGGTTTGAGTTCGCAGATTTTGAAATGGCGCGCCGCGAAGACCTGAGCGCCACGTACCCGAATCACCGCGAGCTGATTGCGCGGCTCACACGCGATGAATTCTAAAGCGACGCCTGGCATTTTCTTTAGCAGCTAGATCGACGAGCTTGCTCTTCGGGTTTCATACCTCCCGCTGTGTGCCAAGTTCAACTCCGAGCCAAGATCAGCTCCAAGGCAAGATCAGCTCCAAGGCACAAGTGCAAAGTCAGGGAATAGGAAACGAATCACAGCCTTATGTGATCGTAAGCACCGGGATTTCAGCACACATCACCTTACGCTTGAGTTCTCCTCGGGCCCTATTACTGTGAGGTCGTGCCCCGGATGACGAAGTTACTGTGTGCCTGGTGCGGGATGGGTATTGAACGCCCGGGCTACAACCAAAACTTTGACGGACATACCAGTCACGGAATGTGTCCTGCTTGTTCGCGCGCCTTGGCCCTTCAGGAAAACGGTGTGCCCCTGCAGCGCCACATCGATAGCATCCCAGTGCCCATATTGGTTGTCGACAACCAAAACACAGTCATAGCCGGAAATACCAGAGCCGCCGAGATTCTTGGCCAGAGATTGGATGGGCCGCCTGCGCAGTCACCGTTTGGGTTAGTGTTCGATTGTGTTCACTCGCATCTTCCGGAAGGATGTGGACGCACGATTCATTGCACAGGTTGTGTCATTCGTAAGAACGTTGCTGCGACGTTCAACACGGGCGAGCCTCGCATTTCGATTCCAGCCACTCTTAGTGTCGATAGTCTGGATCATCCTTCGGAGGCGGTCTTCCATATCACAACCGTGAAGGGAAACGGGATGGTTCTGATCAGAATTGATTCCACCACGCCAGCAGCGCCGAATCGCCCTCAAAGCAGTTGAGAAGTAGAGGCGAGAGATCGCTACTTATCTTGCCGCCGTCGCCTTCTTGGGGAACATTTCCCCAATCCGCCGGATCTGCGCGCCTACACCCTTTAGCTTTTCCTCGATATGCTCGTAGCCACGATCGATGTGATATACGCGGTCGATGATGGTCTCGCCCTCGGCAACGAGCGCTGCGAGCACCAGCGATGCCGACGCGCGCAGATCGCTGGCCAGCACCGCTGCTGCGCTAAGAGGTGTCTTTCCTCGCACAACCGCTCGTCGTCCTTCGATCTTGATGTTCGCGCCCATGCGTACCAGTTCAAACGCGTGCATAAAGCGATTCTCGAAAATATTCTCGGTGATGATTGAGGTGCCGTCCGCCTGAGTCACCAGCGCCATATACTGCGCCTGGCAATCCGTGGGGAACCCAGGATGCTCTTCAGTCGCCATATCGGCGGCGGTAAACGGATTGTCGCCCATCACGCGGACCGCGTCCTCGGAACTCTTCGTCTTTACTCCGACTTCATGCAGTTTGCTGAGCAAAGCGCCAAGGTGCGCCGGTTCACATCCCGCCACGTTCAGATCGCCGCCGGTCATAGCCCCCGCAATGATGAACGTGCCGGCCTCAATGCGATCGGGAATAATGCGGTGCTTTGCCCCCTTCAGCTTGCTCACGCCCTTCACGCGAATGGTTGGGGTGCCTGCGCCTTCGATCTTTGCTCCCATCTTGTTCAGCAGATCGGCGAGGTCAGCAACTTCCGGCTCGCGCGCGCAGTTCTGCAGAATCGTCTCGCCTTCGGCCAATGTCGCCGCCATCAACAAATCTTCGGTACCGGTGACGGTGATCTTGTCGAAGACAATCTCACTGCCTTTCAGGCGATCCGTCTTCGCTTCGATGTAGCCGTGCTCCTGGGTAATCTTCGCCCCCAGTCGCTCTAGTCCCTTGATGTGCAGATCAATCGGACGCGCCCCGATCGCACACCCGCCCGGAAGAGAAACACGCGCGCGCCCGCAACGTGCCACCAGGGGTCCAAGCACCAGCGTAGACGCGCGCATCGTTTTGACCAACTCGTAAGAAGCCTCCGGTGCGGCGAGATTCTCGCAATGAATCGTGGTGCGATGCTGCGCGCGTCCGTACCCGAGTTCCACTTCGGCGCCCATCGCGGCCAACAGGTTGCGCGTCGTCTGAATGTCGCGAACCTGCGGAATGTTTTCCAGTATGACGGGATGATCGGTCAGCAGTGCGGCTGCCATGCAGGGCAGCGCCGCATTCTTCGCACCACTCACCCTTACCGTGCCGAGCAGCGGTTCGCCACCGCGAATCACAAACTTGTCCATGGATCAGTCCTTAGGCCGATTGTAATGGAGGCACATAGCCTCCGAGTTGATGTCGAAAGTACGGGAGGGCTCCGTCTTTCGATGTGTTAACATCGCCTCAGCGCAAAAGGGCGCACCCGGCCCGCGGGAAGGACAGAAGTCCACCTTGCTTTCGAAAATTCCTATTACGAACTAACTTTCTGCCCGTAAACAGGCGGACCTCGGGCGCAGGAAAGGAAGTTCGTATGCCTGTACGACGTCTTCCCGAGAAACCCAATCTTCAGCATCTGAAATATCAGGCGAAGGATTTGCTGAAGGGTCATCGTGCGCACGACCCCTCAGTCGCACAACGTATCCGCGAGTTCCACCCGCGCTGGACGAAAGCCTCCGATGCTGAAATCTTCGCAGCCCATCTGACCCTGAGCGATGCGCAGCTTGCCATCGCGCGCGAGTACGGATTCGCGAGCTGGACCCGGTTGAAGCGCCGCATTGAGAGGCCGAAGCCTGCTGATGCAGTCACTCTTCCTCATCATGAGCGGATCGAAGACCCGATCTTCCGCCTCGCAGTCGACTTGATCGACGCCGGTGATGTCGAAGAATTACGCGATCATCTGAAAAAGCATCCGGCCCTGGCTCACCGGCGAGTGGAGTTTGAAGGCGGAAATTACTTCCGCAACCCGTCACTGCTAGAATTTATCGCCGAAAATCCCGTACGGCGCAGGAAACTGCCGAACAACATCGTCGGCATCGCAAGAGTGATCCTGGACGCCGGAGTCGAGCCGTCAGCGGTTAATGAAGTGCTAATGCTTGTAGCCACGGGATGTGTGCCGCGAGAATGTGGTGTACAGATTCCGCTGATTGATTTGCTATGCGATCGCGGCGCGGATCCGAGTCACGCCGCAGAAGTCGCAGCGGTCCTCTTCGAAATGCAAGCGGTCGACGCCCTGGTTGAACGAGGCGCCCACATGACTCTGCCGCTAGCGGCTGCCATGGGCAAAATCAACGAGGTGCGCGGGTTCCTGAAGAAAGCCGACCCACACCGCCGCCACTTGGCATTAGCCGTCGCTTCGCAGTATGGCCATACAGAAATCGTGGCGCTCTTGCTGGATGCAGGCGAAGACCCCAATCGCTTTAATCCAGTCGGCGGGCATTCGCACTCAACCCCGTTGCATCAGGCCGCCGGAAATGGCCATCTCGAGGTGGTCAAACTCCTGGTTGCGCGCGGTGCAAGAACGGACGTGAAAGACATCCTGTTTGGAGGCACGCCCGCGGAATGGGCGCGCCACAGCAGACAACAAGACGTTGAGGCATATCTCCGCGAAATCGCATCGCCCAAGAACGCTTCCTAGGAATTGAGTCGTGCAATGGCCTGCCGCGCATGGCCTTTGGACCCTTTCAACGCCGTTTCGGCTTTGGCACGGCTCACGCCGGCTGCAACCATGACAACTGCCACCGGAGTTCGATTTCCACTTGCTCTGAGGGTGCGCGCCGCCGTGTCATGGTCGGCGCCCGTTGCCTGCTCGATGATTCGAATCGCCCGCTGGACCAGCTTTTCGTTCTTCGTCCATACATTGACCATCAGATTGCCGTAGACGTATCCCAGTCGGGCCATGGCTCCCGTCGAGATCATGTTCAGCACCATCTTGTGCGCGGTGCCCGCTTTCATGCGCGACGACCCGGCGAGAACCTCCGGTCCGACTTCCGTCACGATCGCGAAATCGGATACCCGCTCCAGCGGCGAATTCCGATTGCAGGTGAGAGCAACTGTCCAGGCTCCGCGCCCGCGCGCATATTCGACTGCTGCGATCGTGAATGGGGTTCGCCCGCTGCTCGCGATCCCGATCACGACATCGTGCTTGCCCGGTTTCCGTTTCTTGATCTCCTGAATAGCCAGCTTCGTATCATCTTCACTTGCCTCAGTCGAAGCGCCCAGGGCCCGAGGCCCTCCCGCCATGATGTACTGCACCATGCGCGGGCTGATGTTGAAGGTCGGCGGAATCTCCGACGCATCGAGCGCGCCGAGTCGCCCGCTGGTGCCAGCGCCAACATAGATCAATCGTCCGCCTTGGCCCAGGCCGTCGGCCACTAAGTCGATGGCACGAGCCACTTGCGGCAGCGCTCGCCGGACGGCACGCGCCACGGTCGCGTCCTGATCGTTGATAAGCCGTGCGATCTCGAGCGACGACATCTGATCGAGATTCGCCGCCGTGTTGAGAATTTGTTCGGTAGGAAGTTGCCTCAGATCAGACTGGGGGTGTCTCGAGCGCGTCAAGTCACATGCCTTTCGTCAGTTCAGATCGATTGGGAAGCTGAGCCGAACAGTTTATCAAGCCGTCCCTTATTGCTGAACGACGCGACCATGCCGTCATGCCGATGAGCGCACTTCTCCACGATCTCTGCAGACCGTGTTAGCGAT
>Ga0335080_10003172_pt1 | contig 16593 bp, 15 predicted proteins | sample Lox_Sample_34_FD_206720 | JGI IMG/M metagenome (GOLD analysis project Ga0335080, IMG submission 206720) | Soil microbial communities from Loxahatchee National Wildlife Refuge, Florida, United States - Lox_Sample_3.4 | ecosystem: Environmental > Terrestrial > Soil > Wetlands | place: USA...
GGGCGCGCTGTTGCGGTCATGGAATTCCGTGCCGGTGGATCGCGACGGCGGCGGTGCGGCGGGTTTGAAAGCCATTCTCGACCGGTTGCTCGCCGGCGGCGCGATTATTTTGTTTCCCGAAGGCACACGCACTTTTGACGGCCGGTTGCGGCCCGCGCGCTCAGGGATCGGGCTGGTGGTCATCAAGTCCGACGCGCCGGTTGTGCCGGTGCGGACATTCGGGACGTTCGAGGCTTATGGGCGGCACGTCAAAATTCCCCGGCCAAAACAAGTGACCGTGAAATACGGCGAACCGATGCGGTTCGAAAAATTACGGGCCGAGGCGAAAAATTGTTCCAGGACGCGGCTCAAGGAAATCTACCAGGAAATCGCCGATGAGATCATGGCGGCGGTTGCGAAGCTGGAGCCGCGGAAGGATTGAATAAAATCCGAAACCTGAAAACCGAATCCCGAAAGAAATCCGAAGGCCGAAAACCGAAGCGGTGCTAATGAGATCCAATGTATCGTTTCGTCTGCGGAGTCCAGGTCGATTCGGCGTTCGAATTTCGGGCTTCTTTCGGATTTCGAGAATTCGGAATTCGGTTTTTAAATCCCCAGATTCGACAGGGTATTGCTGATGGCGTTGACGATTTGGACGAGTTTGGGATGCGATTTTTCGAAGCCATCCACCGACGAGCGCAATCCCCGAAGCGAATGGTCAAGGGATTGGGGGTTTTGCCGGGTGCGGGTGGCCTCATGGGCGGAAACCTGGGCGAACCCGGCGATGCTGGCGGCCTGTTCATCGTGCGTTTTTGCCAGTACGCCGACTTCGGACTTGAGCTGGCCGAGCAACTGAAGCAGCTCACGTTTGCGGGCGTCATTCACGGCATCCGCGCTGCGGATCTTCGCCTCAATTTCGCCAATCGTTTTTTCAATCATGGTTTCCGTTCCAAGATTAACCCTTGCCACGAATTCGGCAAGCGCGCAGAACTATTGGAACCTCGCCCTTAGCAGTCCTTTTAAAAAACGTCATCTCGCGTAGCAGCCGAGGTAACGAGATTCAATTTTCCCATTAAACAATCATTTGTTCGGAGCCTCCTCGCGTCGGCTGCTACTTCATTAAATGGTCGGGCGGAAAAACCGGCTGAAGCCGGAACTCCAAACCGTGTTTTTCACCAGCGCCCGACATGCGGCAGGACTGGCCGGACCAGTTCCCAGATGTTTTCGCAGACGACTTCCACCGCGCCCGCGCCGTTCACCACGCGCACCCGGTTCGGTTCGGCGGCGGCGATGGCTTCGTAACCCCGGGCCACGCGCTCAAAGAAATATCGGTCTCCCTCCTCAAGCCGGTCGCGGACGAACGGCAGGGTAGCCTGGCGCGAGGCGAGGCGTTCGGCGCTGACTTCCGGCGGCACGTGCAGCAGCAGGGTCAGGTTGGGCCGCGTGTCGCCGACGGCAAAATCAATCACGCTCTTGACCAACGCCAGGTCCAACCCGCGTCCGTAACCCTGATACGCCGTCGTCGAATCGTAAAATCGGTCGCACACGACAATTTCACCGACCGACAAGGCAGGGCGGATGGTTTCGCGGACGAGTTGCGCGCGGCTGGCATTCATCAGCAGCAATTCGGTCTCGTAGGTCATCGTCACATTCACCTTGCTGTGCTTGAGCGTGTGGCGGATTTCCTCGCCGATGGGGGTGCCGCCCGGTTCGCGCAATACGCGCACGCGATGTCCGAGCGCGCGCAACCGTTCGGCCAGCAATTCCACCTGCGTGGATTTGCCGCACCCTTCCGTGCCTTCGAATGTGATGAACAAGCTCTTGGTCATTTAAGATTTACGATTTACGATTTACGCGCTGTGCAAAAGTCCAAAATGGATTTTATTTCGTGTATTTCGTGGTTCAAACCTTTTTCAACTTCGGGCCTTTGGGTGTGTCTTCGATGACCCAGCCTTTGGCCTTCAATTCGTCGCGGATGGTGTCTGCGCGCTTGAAATCCTTCGCTTTTTTCGCGGCGGTCCGGGCTTCAGCCAGCGCCAGAATTTCAGCGGGGATTTCCGACCCGGATTTTGTGCCAATGCCGAGCGCGGAATCAAAATTCTCCCAAGTTCCCAGTGCGATTGCTGCACGTTCGGGAGTGAGCGTGTTTTTGGCTAATCTGCTGTTTGTCTCACGAACCCAATCAAACACGCACGCCCACGCCTCAGATATATTAAGATCATCGTCCAGAGCATCTACAAATGGCTTGATTGAAGCCGGATCACCTGCAAAACCGGTTTGAGAACCTGACAAATCACGCAATTTGCCGATGCATTCATCAATGCGCGCCAGCGCGGCGCGCGCGCCGTGCAGTCCGTCGAGCGTGAAATTGAAGGTCTCGCGGTAATGCGCGGTGAGCAGCGAATAACGGATTTCGCGCCCGGTGAACCCTTTCGTCAACAAATCGCGCAGCGTGAAAAAATTGCCGAGCGACTTGCTCATTTTTTTGCCTTCAACCAACAGGTGTGCACCGTGCAGCCAGTATTTGACGAACGGCTGGCCGGTGGCGGCTTCGCTCTGGGCGATTTCGTCCTCGTGATGCGGAAAAATGAGATCCTCGCCGCCGAGGTGCAGATCGAAGCTCGGGCCGAGGATTTTGGTGCTCATCGCGCTGCACTCGATGTGCCAGCCGGGCCGGCCTTCGCCGAACGGGCTGGGCCAGAAAACGTCGCCGTCGTCCGGCACGCGCGCCTTCCAGAGCGCGAAGTCGGCGACGGATTCCTTGGCGTAGTCATCGCTCTTGACGCGTTCGCCCGCCTTCATTTCGTCGAAGTTCAACTTGAGCAACCGGCCGTAGGTGCCGCCGCAGCCGCGGTATTTTTCGATGCTGAAATAAACCGAGCCGTCGGCGGCTTTGTAAGCGATGCCGCGTTGGACCAATTTTTCGATGAGCGAAATGATGTCGGCGATATGTTCCGCGGCATGCGGCGTGTGGTGCGGCATGCGGCAATTGAGTGTTTTCAAGTCCTCGAAAAATGCGGCTTCGTATTTGCCGGTGAATTCGCGGAGGGAGGTTTTGGTTTCCCGGACGCGTTTGATGATTTTGTCCTCGACGTCCGTGATATTCATCACGTGCGTGACGGCGCAGCCCTTGAATTCGAGGGTGCGCCGGACGAGGTCGCCGAAGACGAACGTGCGCCAGTTGCCGATGTGCGCGAAGTCATAGACGGTCGGCCCGCAGCAATACATGCCGACCTTTTTGCCCGTGGAATCGAGCGGCGCGAAGTCCTGGATTGAGCGGGACAGGGTGTTGAACAGTTTCAGGGCCATTTGTGTTTGCGGTGCAAAGTTAAAGTGTGATGCGCGAAAGAAAAGCGGAAAGTCGAGTTTGGGATGTGAAAAACTGTGGACGCCGCCGGCTTTCAAACCTAGACTTCGCAGCAAATTCCGGTCGGATGCGGGCTGGAACAAAAAAAAGCGAGGCCACATGGACATTAAAATCGTATGCGGCTGTGGTCAGAAATATATATTTGAAGTTGACCCGGAAAACGGATTAATGCCGGGCTCGGTTCAGTGTCCCGCGTGTGGAGCGGACGGGACGCAGGAAGCCAACGACATTCTAACCCAGCTTTTTCCCGACGCACCGGCCGAACCTCCTCCCGTCGTAGCCAAGAGCGCTCCCCTTCGAGTCAGTCTGCCCGTTCGCCCCGTCGCGGCGGCCGGTCCGCCGCCCCCGATTCCCGCTCCAAAGGCCATTGTGCCGCCAAAATCTCCGGCTTCCAAGCCGAAGCTGACCTGGTATGAACATGTTTGGGCTGCCCTGCCGCTTTGCCTGGTGGCTGTGGGTGGTTGCATTGGCGGCGGCATCGGCGGCGCCGCCTGGGTGGTAAATCGTGCGGTCTTTCAGAAAGTGAGGCAGCCCGTGTTGCGATACGTCTTGACGGGTTTGATTTCGGCGGCTGCAGTGGTGGCCTGGCTGGTTCTAGCCTCGGTTCTTTTGAGGTTGCTCCACCGGCGATGATTCAAGTCCGGCTTGGGAATTTACTCCTGACTTGACTGGCGGTCGGCGTTTGATGGTTTCGGCCGCAGCCGTTGAAATCTTTCCACAAATAAAAAGAACACGCCGGGGCCGAAACAGAGCAGCATGACGGAGATGCCGGTGGTGATGCCCCAGAACGTGCCGAGGGGCGCGCAGCAATCGCCGCGGCGGCGGACGATGATATGGCTGGGGACGGCGACGAGGAGTTCAAGGACGCTGCCGCGGAGGAGCCAGCGGATGACGCGTTTGAGCAGCGAATCCGGGCCGTCGGATTTGGCGAAGCTGCGAAAGATGACGGCCCAGATCACCCAGAGCGCCAGCCCGGTGACTGCGGCTCCAAATTCGGTTTGGAAGTGGGAAGCCGCCACCTGGTTCGGCTTGAACGGCAGATAGTAGCCGAAAAAATCAAGGCCATCTTCCTGGAAGTAGAGGCAAAGAACCGAAAGCAGTCCGGCAAAGCAAAGGTTGGCCAGAAAGAACGCCGTCACCACGACCGGAATTTTCAGGGGGCGGCGTGCGGGCAGCCGGCGTTCGGCGATGTTAATGGGCAGCAGAAGCAGGAGCGCCTGTCCGGCGAGGAGCACGGCCAGCCAGAGCCAGTAGCCCTCACGGTGATACATTTTCAGCGCGTTATGCAAACTGACGCCTTTTTCCGACCAGCCATTGAAGGCAATCCAGATAACGGGCGTGGTCAGCAGCAACAACGCAACGGCGTACAGCAGGATGGTGAGGGCGGCCCAACGTTTCATGTGACGGGGTGAATTCAGCCATCAAGTCCAACAACGCGCCAGTGAAATCGGCGCATGGAAATTTCAAAAATCCGTTTTTAGCCGCTTGCAAAAACATCATTCCAACGCCAAACTTTCCAAAACGAGAGTTAATAACCGGCCTCAAAAAAAGAAACACATGAGCAAGGAAGCAAAACTGGAGTTGGACGGAAAAACCTATGCGCTGCCAGTGGTCGAAGGCAGCGAAGGTGAAAAGGCGGTGGACATTTCATCGCTGCGCGCGGGCACGGGTTACATCACGCTGGACGACGGTTACGGCAACACCGGTTCGTGCATCAGCAAAATCACATTTATCGATGGCGAAAAGGGGATTTTGCAATATCGCGGTATTCCCATCGAGGAACTGGCGGAGAAATCCAATTTCATCGAGACGGCGTATCTCATCATCTACGGTGACCTGCCCAACCGCGCGCAGATGAAACGGTTTTCGGATTTGCTCACCGACAACCAGTTTTTGCACGAGGACATGAAATTTCATTTCGAGGGTTTTCCCACGGGAGCGCACCCGATGGCAATCCTATCGGCGATGATCAACGCGTCGAGCTGTTTCGACGAGGAACTCATGAACTGGCAATGGGGCAAGGCGAAACAATTCGACCTGTATGTCGCCCGGCTGATTTCGCAAGTGCGGACGATTGCGGCGTATTCGTATCGCAAGTCGCGCGGACTGCCCTTGATTTATCCCAAGCGGGCCTACAAATACACGGCCAACTTCCTGCACATGCTGTTTTCGATGCCGTATGAGGACTACGAATTGAAGCCGGAAGTGGTCAAGGCGCTGGATTTGATTTTCCTGCTGCACGCGGACCACGAGCAGAATTGCTCCACGTCCACTGTGCGCATGGTGGCGTCGAGCCAGGCGAACCTGTTCGCCAGTTGCGCCGCGGGCGTGTGTGCCCTGTGGGGACCGTTGCACGGTGGCGCGAACCAGGCGGTGATCGAGATGTTGCAGGAGATTCATCGCGAGAATGATGACGGTTCGAAATTCATCACGGCCGCGAAGGACAAGAACAGCGGCCGAAGGCTCATGGGTTTTGGCCACCGTGTCTACAAGAATTACGACCCGCGCGCCAAAATTATCAAGAAGGCCTGCGACGACGTCTTGTCCAGCCTGCATATTAATGACCCGTTGTTGGACATCGCCAAGCATCTGGAGACGGCGGCGCTCAAGGACCCGTATTTCATCGAACGCAAGCTTTATCCGAATGTGGATTTTTACAGCGGCATCATCATGCGCGCTCTGGGCATACCGGTGGAAATGTTCCCCGTGATATTTGCGATTGGCCGGATGCCGGGCTGGATTGCGAATTACAAAGAAATCATGGAGGAAACCAAGAGCCGCATTTACCGGCCGCGGCAGATTTACACCGGGCGCACGCTCAACCATTACGTGCCCCCGGCGGAACGCAAGTAAATACAGGCCCAAAAGCGTTGTTTTTACCGGTTTTGTCTTCAAAATTTGGTGATGACAACACCGGGGAAAGGCATGCATCCTGCTCAATTCAGGACACCAATGCCATGAAGAAAATTCTGGTTATAGACGACGAGGAATGGTTGCGCGAGATGATTTATCTGGCGCTGAAGCAAAAGGGCTTTGAAGTCATCGAGGCGGTCAATGGTGCGGATGGCATCGAAAAAGCGCGCAAAGAATTGCCCGACCTCATCCTCTGCGACGTGAACATGGAAAAGGTGGACGGCTATCTGACGCTGTCCTCGCTGCGCACGGAAGCGCCCACGGCCTCCATCCCCTTCATCCTCATGACCGGCCTGGCCGACAATGCGGGGATGCGGCACGGCATGGAATTGGGCGCCGACGATTACCTGCCCAAACCCTTCACCACCGATGCGCTTTACGCCGCCGTGGATGCGCGCCTGAAAAAAGCCCAGACCGTTCGCGACGAAGCCGAACGCAAGCTCGCCAATTTGCGCGACAACATCAGCCTGATGCTGCCGCATGAGTTGCGCACGCCGCTCAACGGCATTCTCGCCTACGGCGAAATCCTTGCTGCCGACGCCGCCAAGCTCAAACCCGCCGAGATTGCCGAAATGGGCCACGTCGTTCACCAATCCGGCAAGCGGCTGGAACGGCTCATCGAAAACTTTTTGATTTACGCGCAGCTCGAATTGATTGCCGCCGACCCGAAGAACGTCAACGCCCTGCGTCTTGGCCGGACGGAACATCCCGCCGCGTTGATTGAGAAGCACGCCACCGCCCAGGCCGCGTTCGCGAATCGTGCCGCGGATTTGTCCTTCGAGCTGGCGGACATTCCCTTGCCGATGGCTGAGGAATATCTCAGCAAGGTGGTGGATGAACTCACCCAAAATGCCTTCAAGTTTTCCGATCCCGGTTCGTCCGTCCGCCTGTCGTTGAGCGAGGCGTTCAATACCATTACCCTGGCCATCAGCGACCAGGGCCGCGGGTTCACCACCGAGCAAATCACGCGGGTCGGCGCCTACATGCAATTTGACCGCACGATGCAGGAGCAGCAGGGGCTGGGGCTCGGCCTGGTCATCGCCAAGCGGCTCGTGGCTCTGCACGGCGGAACGCTTTCCATCGTCAGCGAACCGAGCATGGGCGCGGTCATTTCAGCCAAATTCCCCAAAACCAAGACCGAGGCGCCGGCGTGAGGAGACGATAAAACTTCAGAACGGCAGCCGTCCGTAAAGCATAACCAGTCCGCGTCCGGCCAGTTCGGCCATAAAAAACACCAGGACCATTCCCACCAGCGGTGCAAAATCCACCTTGCCCGCCCGCAACGGCACGGCGCGCAAGGGCAACAACAACGTTTGGGCTTCGGCATTTACGTAAGGCCAGACCGGATGTTTGCCGAAGTAAATGTAACTGTTCAGCAAATGCAGGATGAGCAGCGCGCCGATGATGTATTTCCAGCACAGATAACTTCCCAGCCCGATGACCAGCGCTGCTTCAAGGTGATGTGCCGGCGAGACGGGCGGGGGAATGACTTGTAACCATGCCAGCAACCAGCTCGCCAGCCACCAAAGGGCCGCTACGACCATCAGGGGCAGGAAAAATTTCACTCCGCGCGACCAGCGATCAATCACGCCCAGAGGCATCCGCACCAGCCGATGAAAAGGCGGAGGTTCCGGGCCGGCCAGAATGGAAAGCAGCAGCAAACAGAGGTAAAATGCACCCAGCATCAGCCCGAAGCTGAAAAGGGAAAACAGCAGAATGCGTCCGAAGGAATCGCTCCGGAATGAGAGTTCAATGATGCCCAGATTGAGTCTTCCCGCCGCCCAGCCCACGCCCGCGCCAATTTGCCAGTAAAGCACCGCGCGCAGCAGCAGCAGCCCGCCCAGCACCGCCAGTAGATGCCATCGCCGCAGCCGCCGCGGCTCGGCCCGCCGCAGCGTGCCAATCAACGTCGCCGGCGTCCGCCGGCCGAGCGGATCGAAGCGGACCGTACGCCAGTTCAGCCACAGCAGCAAGGCCGCGAGGTTCAAAATGAAATCAATCAGGGCCATGAAAACGTGATGCGTATTACGTAGTGCGGGTTACGTCAAGCAAGGATCGCTCATCGATTCTCGATGAAAGACCGAAGCTCGAATGTCGAAACCCGAAAGAAATCCGAGGATCGAAGCTCGAATCGTGAAGACCCGGCGCGCGCATTTTTGCTATTCGAATTTTGGGCTTCGCGTTTCTTTCGGTATTCAGCATTTGGATTTCGGGTTTCCAACCCCGTGAAAAAATGACGAGGCTTGAGCCGCCTTCGTTCGATCCCCCATGACTCACATCATCTTCAACAGCGTATCCGCCATTTCCGACGGGGTGGCGGCCACGCCGATGCCTGCGGCTTTGAAGGCCGCGATTTTTGCCGCCGCCGTGCCTTCGCCACCGCTGATGATGGCACCCGCGTGCCCCATGCGACGTCCCGGCGGCGCCGTGGCCCCGGCGATAAATCCCGCCACGGGTTTCTTGCCATACTGCTTGAGCCAACGGGCGGCTTCTTCCTCGGCGCTGCCGCCAATTTCGCCGATGACCAGAATGCCGTGCGTGTCCGGGTCGTCGTTGAACAACTTGATGACGTCGAGATGCGATAACCCTGGGACCGGGTCGCCGCCGATGCCGATGCACGTGCTCTGGCCTGCGCCGCGGCAGGTCAACTGCCAGACGGCTTCGTAAGTCAGCGTGCCGCTGCGCGAAACTACGCCGACGTGGCCTTTTTTATGGATGTAACCGGGCGCAATGCCGATGCGGCAGCCGCCGTGGGAATCTTTTCCCTCACCGGGCGTAACGACGCCGGGACAATTCGGGCCGATGAGCCGCGTCGCGCGGTCTTGCAAGGCGCGCTTCACCTGAATCATGTCGCGCACGGGAATGCCTTCGGTGATGGCCACCACCAGTTCCAGCCCGGCATCCGCGCCTTCCAGGATGGCGTCGGCCGCAAAGGCGGCCGGAACAAAAATGGCGGAAGCCGTCGCGCCGGTTTGTTTCACCGCGTCGGCGACGGTGTCGAAAATGGGGACCTTTTTCCCCCCATGTTCAAAGACCCGGCCGCCCTTACCAGGGGTGACGCCGGCGACGACCTGCGTGCCGTAATCCAGCGAGAGCTGCGCGTGCCGCGCGCCGAAGCTGCCGGTGATGCCCTGGACGAGGACTCTGGTGCCGGGTTTGACGAGAATGGACATGGGGAAATCAGTTCTGGCTTTGTTGCTTTTTGATTTCTTTCAAATACTTCACGGTGACTTTATCGTGATCGCGGTTCATTGCTTCTTTTGCGCGGATCAACGCTTCGATGTCAAGTATCCGGCATTTGCCATAAGGCAATTCCACTTCGACACTGTGTTTCCAAACTGCCTCAAAGTTGCCAACCCCCAGGATTTCACCCAGGCAATCGACGATTCCCAAATCTGTCTTCAAATACAAATTTTTCAGGCTCGCACACTGCTCCGGCGTCAGTTCCAGAGGTAAATCCGGCCTTGACCGATGCACCGGATGCACCTCCGCGAATGCTTTCTGAATGCGCATCAAATTCGCCTCGCTGAACCGGCAGCAAATATCCACATCGAGTGTGACCTGGGCGACACCATGCGCCACCGCTGCGAATCCGCCTACCAGGACGAACTCGACTTGCGACGAAATCAATCGGTGCATCAGTTCGCTAAGATTTTGCATGATGTTTCTTCATCGCTGTTCGCAGCAACTCGGCAAAATTCAAAGCGTCATCATTGGCCTGCATGCGTTCCCACGGCGTTTTCGCCAGGTTGTCTCTCAATAACGACAAATCAATGTCGCTGTCCGCTGACACACCATAGGCCGATGGAGCTTCCTTCAAAACCATCACCGCTTTGGCGTCTTTTTTTGGCATTGATTTACTTCGCGTTCCGTTTGTGGATGCAAATCGTATTGCCGTCGGGATCGAAAATGAAGGCCATGCGGCAGACCGGCGTGGGAAAAGGCTCCGCCCGGAACTTCACGCCCTGCGCGCGCAGATGCGCGATGGCGGCATCGAAGTCTTCGACCTCCAATGCCGCGGTGCAGCCGTCGGGACCGGGGTTCCAGCCGGACATGCTGCCGATGGACAATGCATGCGGCCCGAATTCATATTCCACCCATTTGCCGTCCGGCAGTTCGGTGACGGTGGTGGGTTTCAAGCCCAGCACGCCCTCGTAAAACTTGCGCGCCCGGGCGAAGTCGGTGACGGCATAGCAGCAAAAGGCGATTTCGGTGACTTTCAGCATGACCATGATTGTTTGTTGTTCAACGCGCTCAAATCCGGTTTTCCCGCCATCAACCCCGGCACGCGTTGCAATAGTTTAGCCGCCGACTGTTGCAGGTGATGACGCAAACCGCGACGGGCGGGACGCCGGTCAATGACCGCGTGCACCATCTGTTCGCGCAGGGCATCGCGCCGGCGTTTCGTCTGCTCGTGTTGTTGGGCCAGTTCAATCATTTGCTTCTGCAATTCCACCAGCCGGCGATACGGCTCCAGGTCGTCACCGACCAGTTTCGCTTCCGCCTTGTCGTTCCAGTGCCGCGCCATGTGCCTCATTACGTCAAAATGTCATTGCCCCACCGCCTTGACCACTTTTTGTGCCGCGTCGGCCATCGAGTCGCCGGCGATGAGTTTCAGGCCGGATTCGGCCAAAGTTTTTTTGCCGGCGGCCACGTTATTGCCTTCCAGTCGCACGACCAGCGGGAGTTTTAATCCGGTTTCCTTCACCGCCGCCACAATGCCGTTGGCGATGACGTTGCAATCCATGATGCCGCCGAAAATGTTCACCAGAATGCCCTGCACGTTCGGGTCCTGCAGAATGATTTTGAAAGCCGCCGTCACCTGTTCCCGGCTGGCGCCGCCGCCCACGTCCAGAAAGTTCGCCGGACGGCCGCCGAAATGCTGGATGATGTCCATCGTGGCCATCGCCAGCCCGGCGCCGTTGACGAGGCAGGCGATGTTTCCGTCCAGCTTGATGTAATTCAGGTTGAATTTGCTGGCCTCGATTTCCAGCGGCGCTTCCTCGTTCAGGTCGCGCATTTCCTGGATATCCTTGTGCCGGTAAAGCCCGTTGTCATCGAGCGAAATCTTGGCGTCCAGCGCCACCACGGTTTCCTTGCCATCGGGCAATTCAACCACGCACATCGGATTGATTTCCACGAGCGCTGCGTCGCATTCCCACCACGTATTGAAAACGCCGGTGACGAATCTGGCGGCGGCGTTGAACAAATCGCCCTTGAGTCCCAGGGCGGCGGCAATTTTGCGCGCTTGAAACGGCATGATGCCCGTGGCGGGATCAATCCATTCCTTGAAAATCTTTTCCGGCATTTTGGCCGCGACTTCCTCGATGTCCATGCCGCCTTCGGTGCTGGCCATGACGAGCGGCCGGCCGGCTGCGCGGTCCAGCAGCACCGCGAGATAAAATTCCCTTTTGATTTTTGCGCCGCTGGCGATGAGCAATGTCTGCACGCGGCGGCCGTCCGGCCCGGTCTGTTTGGTAACGAGCAAGTTGCCGAGCATTTTTTCGGCGACGGTGACTGCCTCGTCCGCCGACGCGGCGGCCTTCACCCCGCCTTGAAAACCGGTCTGGAAAATCCCTTTGCCGCGGCCGCCGGCGTGAATTTGGGATTTGACGACCACGCGGGCGCTGCCACCGCCAATGATCTTTTCCGCGGCGGCGCGGACTTCCGCGAGCGAGCGGGCGGAAATTTCCAGCGGGACGGCGACGCCGTATCGGGCGAGCAGTTGTTTGGCCTGATATTCGTGGATGTTCATTTCAAAAATTGACCGGACGCATTAAAAACGATTGTGACTGGAAATCAAACTTTTAACACCAGCAACTGGTTAAGGGATCAGGATTGAGGGTTGAAAGTTGAGCGTTGATTCGTCTTTGTTTCACAATGGAATGAGCATTCGAGGCACAGGGGTCATTCAGGCCACCGGCGGGACAAGATTTTCATTGCGCCACGGGGCAATAATTGATACCATTTTATTGTCGTAACATCATGTCGTATCACCAGTTGCACCATGAAATCCTCGTTGAAATCCCTCACTTTTGTCTTAATCGCCGCCGTAGTATTCACCGGCAGGCCATCCGTCAATGCAGCCCTGCTGGCGTATGAACCTTTCACCAACGCCCCTGGCACGGCCATCATCGGCTCCAGTGACGGCTCCGGCTTCTCTGGCGCTTGGCAGAACAACTCCAGCGGCGGCACGGCCACCAACACGAGTTACGCCCTGAATTACACTGATAGCGCCGGCAACTCACTGGTCACCGCCGGCGGCGCCGGCTTTTTCCAGGGCCTGACCAGCGCCAACACGAACATGCAGCCTTGCCGGCTGTTTAATTTCGCGCGCGGCACCAACGGCGCCGACGGCGTCACCACCTGGATCAGCTTTATCGTCGTCCGCCAGGGGCCAACCGGCACGCTGACGGGCAATCCGTACGGGCGGGGGGCCAACGTTTGCCACGACGTAAACGCCGGCGGCACGCAAAAGCTGGCCATCGGCAACAGCAGCGGCGCGGCCACCAACACGATTGGGCTCATCCCCCAAGGCGCCTCCGGCAACCTTAAATCGTCCACCAACACCTTCGGCAATTTCACCAATTTTGTGGTCGTCCGTATTGACCATAAATCGGGCGCGCTGGACAACGCCCGGCTGTTCGTGAACCCCAACCTCAGCGTCGAACCTTCCACCAATGCCGCCAGTGCCAGCTCGCTGGGCGGTTTCGATTTCTCCTTCGACCGTCTCCGCATCTTTGCCGGCGGGCAAAGCAGCGCTTCCCAACCGTACGCCGAAATCGTGGTGGACGAGTATCGGGTGGGTGAAACCTATGCTGACGTCGCGCCCTACACCAGCCCGGCGCCCGCGACCAACGGGCCGCTGGTCATCACCAACATCTGGTTTTCGCCCAACGGCGTTGTCCTGGCCGGCACCGGCGGTTCCAACAACGGCACCTATTATGTATTGCGCGGCACCAGTCTGGCTGAGCCCAGCACCAACTGGCCGGCCATTGCCACCAACACCTTTTTGAGCAATGGCAACTTTAAATGCACCAATCCCATTATCTGGGGCAACGCGGAATATTTCTATCGGCTGCTTGCCGGCGGCCAACCGCCCGCCCGCCCCATGGCCCCCGCCATAATCAGCCAGCCGCAAAACCAGTCGGTGACGGTGGGTAACAACGCCATATTTAGCGTGGGCGCCAGTGGCACGGCGCCGCTGTTCTACCGGTGGTATTTTAATACCAACACATTCCTGGCTTATGCCATGGGGACATCGTTGACCGTCACCAACGTCCAAAATATCAACGCCGGTACCTACTCGGTGGTTGTTTCCAACAACGTCGGCTCCGTCTCCAGCACCTACGCGACGTTGACAGTCAACCCGGCGCCGGTCGCCCCGTCCATCAGCACCCAACCGCAGAGTCTGACGGTGACGCAGGGGCAGAATGCCACTTTCACCGTGGCTGCCGACGGCACCTCGCCGTTGCATTATCAATGGTATTTCAACGCCAACACACTGCTGGCCAACGCCACGAACTTGTCCTTTACCGTGAGCAACGCCCAGTACACCAATACGGGCACCTACTCGATCATCATTACCAATTCGGTTGGTTCGGTCACCAGCACCTATGCCTCGTTGACGGTCCTGATTCCGCCTTTCATCACCACGCAACCGCAAGATCAATCGGTGACGGCGAGCAGCAATGCCACATTTTCCGTTGTTGCCGGCGGCACCGCGCCGCTGTCCTATCAATGGTATTTCAACACCAACACGCTCTTGGCCAATGCCGCCGGCACGTCGTTGACCATCACCAACGTCCAGGATACCAACGCCGGCACCTATTCGGTTGTTATTTCCGGCGTCGGCTCGGTTACCAGCGCCTTCGCCACCCTGTCGATCGCCTCCACCGGGCTTGTCGCCGGCGCGTATTTCGTCTCGCCCTCCGGTAACGATGGCAGTCCCGGAAGCGAAGCCAGCCCGTTCAGAACCATCACCAACGGATTGCGGGTCGTGAGCAATGGCGGCGTGCTTTACCTGCGCGGTGGCACCTATGCCATGCCTTACGAACTGAGCCTCAGCTTGACGGCCAGCCCTGCCAACCGCATCCGTATCTGGGCCTATCCGGGTGAACTCCCGGTGATTGACAACACGGGCATCGCCAGCGGCGACGACGGCATCAGTATCAGCGGTTCCTGGTACCACTTAAAAGGCATCAAACAGGAGTTCGCATCCCACAACGGCATAAGAATCCTGGGCAATTCCAATATTGTCGAATGCTGCGTCATTTTCAGCAACGGCAACACCGGTCTGCATATATCTGGCGGCAACGGCGCTGCCATCTACCCGGCTTACAACCTCGTCCTGAACTGTGACTCCTACCTCAATTATGACCCGCCCGTTGGCGGAAACGCGGACGGCTTCAGTGCGAAGTGGAGCCTCGGTCCGGGAAACATGTTCAGCGGCTGTCGCGCCTGGTGGAACTCGGATGACGGTTGGGATTTGTGGATGGGCAGTTCGCCCGTGATCATTTCCAACTGCTGGGCTTTCTACCAGGGCACGAATTACTGGAACAGTTCCTCCTTCGACGGCAACGGCAACGGCTTTAAACTGGGCGGCAATAATATTCCGGCCGCACATCGCCTCGTCCGCTCCTTGTCCTTCGTCAACCAGGCCAACGGCGTTGACCAGAACAACAACACCGCCGGGTTGACCGTGGACAACGTCACCTCCTGGGCCAACGGCAAGGCCAACTTCGCCGGCGCCAGCAGCGACTCGTTCACCGACGGGACGCTGTTCACCAACAACAGTTGGCAGGTGATCTCACCCGCCGTCAGCACCGGCGATTTCCAGAGCATTGATGCTTCCCTGGTCACCGGCCCGCGCCAGGCCGATGGCAGCCTGCCGGACCTGCCTTTCATGAAACCGGTCGTGGGTGGCCGGTTGATTGACAGGGGTTGTACCAACGACGTTTCCTTCCTCGGCAACGCGCCTGACTTGGGCTGGTTTGAAGTCCAATGAGGAATTTCGTCAACTGTATCAAACGGTTGCAACTCATTGCCGGGATTGTCGTCGCCACGTTGGCGACGATTGGCCCGGCTCGCGGCACGGTGTTGCTGGATGAAACATGGGCGGATGGCAATCGCACCAATACCTTCTTCCCCACCGACGCCGCATGGTGGTCGTCCAGCGCACCGGGCAGCGCGGGACAATTGACTTCGCTGGCCGGCTCCATGAGCGGGTCCGTGGCCGGCGGCAGCGCGGTGCTTTGGGTCGGTTATTTTACCACCAACAGCGCGGCACCCGTTTCGTTGGTGAACATCGGCGATACCCTGACGCTCACCCTTAAATTCAGCCTCATGGGGCTTGGTACCAACAACGCCTCGTCTGACTTCCGCGTTGCCGTGGCGAACACTTATGACTCCGCCACGGTCAGCTCTCCCGGCACGGCACGCGTCAGCAGCGACGCGTCCTTTGGCAGCGGTTCGCTCGGTAAAGGCGTTCAAGGCTACGCTTTGTTCCAGAACCTGTGCTCCAATTTCAGCAGCGCCAGTCCCATAATTCTCCGCGGGCGCACCAATCTGACCACCGCCACCCTGTTGAGCGCCACCGGCGACTGGCAATGGCTCGGCAGCGGTCCGGGCAGCACGAATTCGTTCGGCGGTTTCGCCAACGGCACCACTTATTCCCTGCAATTGAATCTCCGGAAGCTGGGCCTGAGCGCACTCTCGTTCAACGCGAATTGGTCGAACCACTCCAGCGGTGCCACGTTGAGTTACACCGTCACCAATTCCGCTGCGGATAATTTCAGTTTCGACACCATTGCCCTTCGTCCGCAGACCGGCAACACCACCGCCACCAATTTCACCTTCACCAATTTCAAGGTAGAATTCACCTCCGGCGCCGCCGGCAATCATCCGCCGGTCGCCAACCTGGATGTTTTTACACTCTCGCAGTATTTGTCGGTCAAAATCCCAAAATCCAGCCTGCTCACCAACGACACTGATGCGGACCATGATCCGCTCACACTGGCCGGCATCAATCCCACCACCACCAACGGCATCACGCTCGCGACCAATGCGACCGATATTTATTACACCAACCTCGCGAATGTGAACGACAGTTTCACCTACACCATCAGCGACAGTTTTGGCGCGACGGCGGCCGGCCGGGTGCTCATTCTGAAGGCCTCGACCATCGGCCAGACGCAGACTGTGAGCGTGACGGGCGCGACCGCAACCGTGTCGTTTACGGGAATACCCGGTTATGTTTTTGAAATCCAGCGTTCCACCAATCTGATGGATTGGGTCGCGCTGAACACCAACCTCGTTCCCGGCAACGGCCTGTT
>Ga0335080_10003173_pt1 | contig 16591 bp, 15 predicted proteins | sample Lox_Sample_34_FD_206720 | JGI IMG/M metagenome (GOLD analysis project Ga0335080, IMG submission 206720) | Soil microbial communities from Loxahatchee National Wildlife Refuge, Florida, United States - Lox_Sample_3.4 | ecosystem: Environmental > Terrestrial > Soil > Wetlands | place: USA...
CCAATTCTGCAGTGATCGGAATGGGGTGCCCCTGTTGAATCAAACGCCGCTTCTCAACTCTGAGATCGTCAAAAAAGCCTATGGTGACAAACTGACCATATTAGCGGCCGCGCGGAAGCAGTACGATCCCCACGATCGATTGCTCAATCCGTATTTCCGGGACTTGTTGTCCTAGCCGACAGGGTCGGAATAGTCGCATGAAGATGCCATGGAAATTCGCGATGCTGATCGCGCTTGTGATCTGCTCTGTGAGCACGCGGTCGCAATCACCTTCCGCAGCACCCTGGGCGCCCATCAAGGTGTGCCCTGGTGCCTTCCCCACCGACCTGACGGCGACAGACTGCAGATACAAGTTGTCACAGAGAACGCTGGACTTCGTTGGCGGCTCCGTAACTGACCAGGCGGTACTCGGAGCAGCAGTTTTTGGACTTGGAGCGCAGATTATCCAGTCTCCGTCTGAGTGGAAAAGAACATGGGATGGCTATGGACGCCGGGTAGGTTCGCGTTACACGCAGGCTCTTGGCAAGGGTACTGCACAGTACCTCATTGGCCTGATGCTGAATGACGACCCGAGATTCCTCGCATTGCGGAACGATCCGGGCGTCCTTGCAAGACGCAGAGCCGCTGTCTGCAGGATGTCTAACCAAGGTTCGACGCAACCGTGCCCCGATGCGGAGTCAGCGAGCCTGGATGCTCTCACTCACGACGGCTGGCGACGCTTCGGACACGCATGGTACGACGTCATCACAGTGCGACGATCATCCATCAACGGTAATGGTCATCGCATTCCTGCGATTTCACGCATCGGCGGTGAAGTTGCTGGAGCATATGCGGGCTATCCATGGTATCCGGGATCTGAAAACACCATTGGTCAGGTCGGGCAGAGGGCTGCCGGTGCTTTCGGTACGGCGGTTCTTTCGAGTTTCTATACCGAATACCACCCGGAAATCACAAATCTACTCGGCGCGATCTTTCGCCGGGGACGCCAACCCAAATCCAATGCAAGTGCCAACCCATGAAGATAAGAATTGCAATTACGCTGCCCATGCTATTGCTCCTTCCGCTCGCAGGGTGCCATGTGCCCCTTCAGTCCTATCGGTTGAGTCCCTTCCATCCGGCGATTCAGGTGCCCGTCCCCACTGATGACGCGACCAAAAGTGGTCCTGACGAGCCTCCCGTGAAGGACTGTGTCGATGCGAGCTCTCCTATCTGCCTTGCTTTTATCGAGGTTGACGATATGGGCGAACTCTTCGACAAGGTTGAGCTGGATACAGCACTTAGTCTTATTCGGCAGTCCAACCGGCTCGCGCAGTCCGAACCTGGAGAGGCCGATCCGATTGTCATCACCTTCGTTCACGGCTGGAAGAACAATGCGAGTCAAACGAACGCCAATGTCAAAGGTTTCAGCGTCGCACTGCAGGAGGTGTACCGGCGGCGTGGGAAAACCCATCACATAATTGGCATCTATGTTGGTTGGCGAGGTGATCTGATCCGCTCTTATTTGCCCGTGACACGTCAGTTCTCTTACTTCAATCGTGAAGGCACGGCCGTTCGGGTGCCGGGAGCAACGCTCTCAAGCGCCCTGACCCAGATCGCGGCCCGAACCCACGAAAATCAGCGCGCTCTCGCCATCTTCATTGGACATTCATTCGGTGGTCTCTTGCTCGAGCGCGCCTTGAGCGAAGCTACTGCCAGCCAGATTGCGCAAGCTACGATCAGCAGTCAGGAGGCGGCAACCGCTCAATCCGACTCTGATGCGAAAAGAGACGCTCTGGCAGGTGAACTTGCTGTCGATTCCCGCGCTGACCTGGTCATCTTTATCAATCCAGCCGGAGCTGCAACTGAGGCGAAGCAGATGCTGGATTTCCTGACATACAACAGGTACAGATATCAGCCCACTGCTGGCCAGGATGCCGCCGCAACCGCTTCAGAGCTTGACCGCCCCTTGTTTGTGTCGTTGACATCGACCGCCGATATGGCGACAAAGCTCGCTATGCCGATTGGACACGGTCTGCCTTTTCTAGGCTTCAAAATGAATGGGAGCTTCCGCGATCTTGACCAGGCTCCCGGCAAGAAATACGACCTCGCATGCTTCGACCCGCACAGATCAGCACCTTCCTGGGAATTGAAAACAAAAGACGAGGGCGCACAGTCACAGGGAGCCTACTACATGAGCACCGCGCCGCACATGCAGGTACTCCAGAGTCATCTCATGCTCAAAGCGATCGGCACGAACCAGATGATCGTGGCCTCCACGGGCCAGAAGATCCAGATTGAAGATCCAAATGCAATCGCGGAATGCAAAAAGGAACTGTTCAACAAACAGCACCTGAACGTCATCAGTACGTTCAAACTCGCAGACACCAAAACTTGCTTTGCGGTGCAGGAACGGCCCAACCGCTGCAACGGAACCCCGTACTGGATGATGGAAATCGACCCAGACGTCGTGCCGGATCATGGCACGATCTTTACGGGTCGCTTCATCTCGTTTCTCATCGAAACGTTTTTTCAAACACCGAGTGGAATGCCCCTGCAACGCTTGCATCCCCAGTTGATGAACGGCTTGACCACAGGCAAAGCCGGTTCGACTGATCATTAAGGTTGTGCTTACAGCCACGAAGTTGTGCCTCTCTGGGTTCGGGAACCTGAAGAATGAGCTTGCGGACTGCTTGAATCAATGGCATCCTGCTTGGCAGTTCTATGCCCCAGAGGTTGAACCGCGGCTTTCCCAATAGGTCCAATTCCATAGACTTCCACTCTGACTTTGGAGCCCGTGCCTGAGGGAAGGAGCGACTGGATGGATGAGCGAGTAGAAAAGATAGAGATTGCGGCAAAACGATCGTGGGGCGTGATCATGGCATGGATTGCTGGCATCACTGCCCTGATCGGTTTCATCGGCACTATTGGTGGCGGTGTGGCATGGTTTAGAAATCATCACCGCGAGGATTCTGAATACAAGACGAAAATGGCATTGGCTCAGACTCAGACCAGCGAAAAGCAGTATCAGGCGGCCCTAAAGACCTACCAGGAAATCCTGAAAGAGGATCCTCTTGATCGAGTGGCTCTTGACGCGCAACTCGACACCGCCATGTTATGGGTTGAAAACTTCTCCATCTACGTGCGCCAGGGAAAAGACGAAGGTGATATTTCGGCTCCGGCACTTGACGATATTTTCCCTGTTCTCACATCTGGGCTCGCGAGAGCCAAAGGAACGCGTGCGGCGGATGTGCAGGCGCATCTTGGGTGGGCCCATTTTCTGAACGAGAAGATTGCGTCCCGCGAAGACGATTCCGTGGCGGTGAACGACTGGCATGCTGCATTGTCCGCTGATGCCAACAATGTATACGCAAACGCAATGTTGGGGAACTGGATGCTCCAAACCAACAACGGAGACCTTGCGGAGAGCGTGCAGCATTTCCATACGGCCGTGGCGCAAGGACAGGCGCGAGCCTTTGTCAGATCCCTTCAGATCGGTGGGCTCCTATACCTCGAGCGACCCGGCGCTCGCGCTGAAATGATGAAGGTTGCCAACGAAATGAGAGACCTCAATGAGCCTCTCGACGGGGGATATCGGCACCGGATCTCGAGTTGGCTGTTTGGCCCGTCGGTGACGAATCTCCAGGAGCTTCGTGAAGCACTGGCGGCAGTTTCATCTGATGATGCCTGGAAGACGTATGTTTGGCTTTCCAATAAGACCGTCGACAACTCTGGAATGCAGGATCTGAATCGTGCGTTCATCCATGCAAATCTCCTTGAACTCTCCGGCAACCAGGCTGGCGCATTGAGTGAATACCGCGAAATTCAGCAGAAGCTGCGCAATCAGCCTGGATCTCTTCAGGATGCGGTCGAAGCTGCGATTCAGAGACTCCATCACGTGTGACATCGGTACCGACGCAATTCAATCCGGGAGATTCTAGAACATGGCCAAGAAGGTGATCATCTGCGCCGACGGAACCTGGAACACTCCACATGGTCCCGCCACCATGGCAGACGATACAAATGTGCGCAAGCTCTATCTGATGTTGGTTGATTACGCAACGCAGTTGAAGTATTACGACAGCGGGGTAGGAACAGACGGAACTCCATTTGAGCACTTTTTCGGCGGAACAATGGGCGACGGCCTGTTCGAGAAGGTCCAGGACGGATACGGATTCGTCTCGTATGTCTGGGACGTGGGAGACGAAATCTATATCTTCGGTTTCAGTCGTGGTGCCTACACCGCGCGTAGTCTCGCCGGAATGCTCGCTGCATTTGGGGTACCTACTAAGAATCTCGACAACCGGACGGTCAAGCGCGTTTTTGATGCCTACCGCATAGGCGATCACGACCAGCGCCTGAAAGCGAAGGCCGAGTTGTCTGCAGAATACGGACTGGCTGAGGTTAAGGTACGAATGGTCGGAGTCTGGGATACCGTGGGTGCACTGGGAATTCCAGGCCACCTGTTCGGCGATTTTGACCAGGCGAAGTACGGATTCCTCGATACCACGTTGAACCCATGTATCCAGAACGCATTTCACGCCATCTCTCTCGATGAGAGGCGGGCCTCATTCTCGCCAACACTCTGGACAAATCCCGATGGTAGTTCAAGAAATAACGACGATCAGGTCCAGCAGGTATGGTTTCCTGGTGTTCATTGCGACGTGGGAGGAAGTTATGCGCAATGCGATCTTTCAAACATCACGCTGCGATGGATGATCGACAACGCAAAAAGATGTGGATTGGTTTTCGATGATGGCGCGGTGAAAAACTGCCTTCCTGCGAGCTACAAGCCGCTCGGCCCGGCACATGATGAATGGAAACTCATTCCGTGGGGAATGCCCAGGAATCGTATTGCCCCTTCAAACGCGGTGATCGCGAATACCGTGAAACTGCGTTTGAGTAACGGCATCGGGTATCTCACGGCCGCTCTCAATCTCCAGGTCGAGTCTTATCAGCAAATCGTCGTGATTCCCCAAAATGAGATCGATCCATCTCATTAGTTGCGTACTCAGATCAAGGAAACAGAGAGTCCCATGCTTGGCCTGTTCATTGAGGCCTTGGGCTTGTTTCGTTCTCGCGGGATGTCGAATATCGACCGCTAGCTTCTTCTCTTCCGCCGTTTCGGCTTGGAGATCGTCGCGCCCTCATCCACACTGCGAATTGTCCAGAAGTCGGAAGCGAGCTTGGGAGAAGTGAGGTATGCGTAGGGCATGGTGAAATAGCCTTTCTTTCCCCAGCTTGTCCCCCATGAGTTTCGAACCAGGAATGTGCGCTTGGCGTCATCATAGCCGACTGCCATCACTGCGTGCCCACCAATGCGTTGCTCATTGAATTTCGGCATGCCGAGCACTCCGCTCTTCTCAACTGCCGCACTCTCAAACGATTGGTACACGGTAAATCCGAAGACGAATGGATATCCAGAAGCTATACAGCCCCGCATCGTGTCCAGATCCTGAATTAGACGCTGATAAAGCACTACAAGGTCCGCCTTCGCTGCGGTGACTGCGGCATCCGATGGTGGGTCTTTGAACTTACTGATGTCATAAGGCCAGAGTCGTTCAGGAGGTGCACCCTCTGTCGCGACACTTTTGATTCCGTCGCGAATCTGCGCTCCTGCATCGCTACCAACGGTACCTTCCATAACCCTCTCGTTGTAATAAATAAACAAGCGCGAAGGGATGAATTTCTTCTTCTGGTCAAACTCGATTGCTGCGGCGATCGCATTGGCGGTACAACTGCCCAGTTGGCCCTGATCGTAGACAGGTGGGCATTTCGCCGACAGGTCCATCTTGCTCGGTATACTTCGCTGGATAGGTGTAGGCGCAGCGTACAGAAAATCGCGCTGGTCGGGAAGATCTGGAATCCAGCCATATTGCTGAATCCTGTGTGCTCCGGCAATCCTGGATCGGGCCATTGAAGTTCTCCTTACTAAATGTCAACCGGTGCATAACACCGAAGTCCTTGCCGATTGGAAACAGAAGCAAAACAAGTGATTTCAGAACAATACCTCAACTTGAATGAAATGCAAGAGAAAAGTACCTCTACAGCCAGGGAGGCAACTCTGACGCGCATTGGTGCGCCATCGTGCAGTACGCAGGGGGCGCATGGGGCGCAGATTGTCACGCCTACATGTCTCAAACAAGCGATTTCCTTGATATGCTCAACCAGACAAGGGCCGATTGCGCAGCTGACCGCCTTCTGAATTTGTTCGGCCTGGGCGTCGAGTTCTGACGTGTCGATAGGAGATCGTTGTCCAATTCGTCATATCCCGGCGATTACATCCAGGAGATCGAGCCAGGAGCGCGCGCGATCAAGGCTGCGAACACCTCCGAAACAGGCTTCGTAGATTTCTTCCCGCGCGGCCCGGTGAACGAGGCAGTGCGGGTCACAAGCATAACCGTATTCAACGAGATCTTCGGCGGCTTGGACTCGCGAAGTGAGGCGAGTTACGGGATTATGCAGTATTTCCAGAACGGTGGTGAGGTGGCCTGGGTAGTCCGGGTGCTCGCTTCTGGCGACACTCGCTCCGCTACCTGGATTCAATCAGAAGGTGTGAGCGCACTTCTGGGCGCTGGGAACCACGCAGGCGGAATCTATGCCCTAGGTACCATCCCATTTAATCTTCTGTGTATTCCTTGTGCCGCGAATCTTTCGAACGATAGCGTAAAGACTTTCTACACTGCGGCAGCAGAGTTCTGTTCGGAACAGCGCTCTTTTCTGATTGTGGACATACCTCGCGATCAGCGGGTTCCGGGTCCAGATGGGATCCAGAAATGGATTGCGAGTCTCGGCCTGGTGGAGAAGAATGCGGCAGTTTATTTCCCGCGAGTCCTTATCTCCGACCCCTTGAACAAAGACCAGTTGCGTGACACCGCATCGAGTGGGAGTGTAGCGGGTGTCTTTGCCCGAATGGAAGCATCTCGCGGAGTATGGAAAGCGCCGTCCGGAGCCGCTGCTGCATTGGAAGGTGTGGTCTCGTTGACCACCAACATCAGCGACGCAGAAGATGGGGTACTCACCTCGCTCGGAATCAATGCACTCCGTAACTTCCCAGCAGGTCGAAATGTCGTCTGGGGAGCGCGCACGCTCGAAGGAGTAGACAAGCTAGCAAGTCAATGGAAGTACATCCCCATTCGCCGTATGGCGCTCTTCCTCGAACGAAGCATAACCGATGGGGTGAAGTGGGCCACATTTGAGCCGAACGGCCCACCCCTTTGGGCCCAGCTTCGGTGCAGTGTAGATGCGTTCCTCTTCGCTTTGTTCCGTCAAGGGGCGTTTCAAGGTGCCACAGCGAAAGACGCCTACTTCGTACAATGCAATCAGGAAACCACAACTCAGAACGACATAAACCGGGGGATCGTGAATATTCTCGTCGGTTTTGCGCCGCTCAAGCCTGCAGAGTTTGTGCTACTTAACATCTCGCAGCTGGCTGGACAAATTTCAGCGTGATCCCCTGCGTCGGGACTCGTCATTTCGTTCGGGAATTACTTGATGCCTCTTCAGTCTCCGGACCTCGAACTCTCCCAAATCGTAGGTGAGCTCGCCCCTGCGTCCATTGCCGATGTCATTTCGAAAATGCAGGCAATTGACTCATTGCTGCCAGCCAACGACGGGCTGAAGTGGTTTAACCGCCTCTATCTCATGGTTACGCTTCAGGTCGATCAACGACCACTAGGCGGTTGGAAGAGTTCCAGCTGGCTCCTTCGCCTCGATGTTGAATTCGCAAGGCTGTACTTCAATGCTGTTGAAGCGTACCTCATGCAAAAGGATGTCCCCTCAGCCTGGGGGGCCCTTTTCGACGTGCGCCATCTGACCGGAATCGATCGCATTCAATTTGCCCTCGCCGGCATGAACGCCCACATCAACCATGACTTAGCTCTCGCACTTCTTGCTACAGATGAGGCATTGAGCGTCACTCCCGATTTGAATAGTCCCGAGCACACCGATTATCTGGCGGTGAATGGGCTCCTGAACTCTCTCATGCCGAGCGTTCTGAGCATGCTTGCCAGCGATGCATTGGGCGTAATTGCACAAGACTCCGGTAAGGTCGGTCGTCTCCTTGCTTTCTGGAACATATGCGAAGCGCGCAATCTCGCGTGGGAGTTCGCTGATCACCTGCGCATTCTTCCGGGCCCGGCTCGTGATGTTGCCCTGGGCGCGCAAGACAAATTGACCGGGGCATTGGGCCGCGCCATCCTAAGCACTGCCTGATTGGCCCCAATCGGTAAACGACTTGTTCCGCCCCGAAGGTTGAGATCTCTGGAACCTCCGCCAAAGATCATCTTGCAATGTTCTGCAGTTCTGCTATGCTCGCTTCGCTCCCTCTTGGAAGTTTCCCCGGAACCCGTGCAAACTTAGTTCGACTTTCGTGAGACAAGAGCTTCGGGTTCATGCGCAATTTCGGAATCTCAATTCTTCAGTAGTCAGCGTCTTCTCGGAGGAATGTGGGATGGCAGATATTGCAAGTGAATGGACGAACTTTCTAACCCAGATGGTTGGGTTGAGTGTCGCCACAGAAAGGGTCACCGAAACAATCAAGCAGTGGATCGTTTCCAAGCCGGCGGACGCGCAGGCGGCCGCAAGGAACAGCGTGGTTATCCAGTCGGTTGCAATCGCAAGTGGAGCGCTCGTGGTCGGCATGAGCGGCCTCAATCCCATGAGCATGCCGGGTTTCGAGCCCTACAAGCCCGACCGCCTGGCAGACTGGCTGTGCTGGTTGGTTACCGGACTGTTAGTGTCGGGTGGTTCGGCTTTCTGGAATCATCTTCTCGACATTCTCAAGGCAACGAAGGTTGAAAGGGAGGAAACTGCAAGTGCGATGGCCGTCGCACAGGGCAAACCTCCAATTCCATCATAGGCGCAACCGTACTTCCGGCCGCCACTCCCACCATGAGATTTCCAAAGAAAACGCGATCTCTCCCGAAGCAATACGGGCGCAAATTGTCGCTCGTTCTGGCGATGGAATACCTGTTGCTATCTGTTCCGCTCACGGGTTGTTCTCTATCTCCTTTGGCTAAACACGCAATCGCATTCTCGCAGGCTTCGAATATTGTCATTACAAATTCCAAGGATGCATACCGCGCCGCCAATCAATTGCGGCAGAGAGAACAAATCGCGGCTGCGGTTTATGCGTATGAACGAACGCCTAATTGGAATCCCTACACAGATATCAGGCCCTTGCTCACCCCCACCCAGCTCGAGGCACGGATCACGGTTCTGGACGGTCTAAAGATATATGCGGATTCTCTCGTTGAGCTTATAGGAACTGAATCCAAATCGGACTCGGATAGCTTAAACAGCACCGCGGCGGGATTGGGCTCCAGCCTCAAATCCCTCAGCCAGACTGTTTCGACTGATCTCGGAACTGCAGTCCCAGGTGTTTCGGCTCTCACTGCTCCCCAGGCAAACTTGATCAGTACTGCCGTACTCGCCCTCGGTGAATACCTTCAACGCCGCAAGGTAAAAGGGGCGCTACCCAAAGTTACGGAGGATATGGACCCAAACATTCAAACCCTCTGCGACTTACTTAAGGCCGACGTAAAGGTCCTCCGGCGCCAGGCGGATGTCGACTACACAACTCTGGTGGAGACGCAAAATCAGTTCATTCAGAAGGAGGGACCTTCTCTGAACCCAATCCAGAAACGGGCCGAAATCGAAAAGCTGATTTCAATCGCCAGCCAGCAGAAGGCGAACGACGACCTGCTTCAAAAGCTCCAGGATGCGATCGGAAAGCTGGCCGAAACTCACCATGCGCTCGTCACCGCCGTCCAAAACAACAATTCGGAAGCATTGACTCAGAAGATTGCCGACCTCATGGCGGCAGGCCAGGAACTTGGAAATTACTACCTGTCACTCCCAACCGAATAACCATCTGAGGAGAACCCATGGGTACCGGACTCACTCCTGACACTCTGAAGAATCCAGACGTCGCCGAAAGCTATCAGATTGTCTATGATCTCCTGACGAAGGCGTATTGGGAATCCAGCGATCTTAAGTCCAAGGATCTAATCTATGGAGTTCAACAGGAAATTGGTGACATTATTACGGAATTGGATGAGTCCGACATCGCCGAATTAACTAAACGATTCTCCGTTCTCAAAACGAAAATCGAAGCCACAAACCAGTCTCTGGCACAGATCAAGGAAGATATTCAGCAAATCACTAAGAACATCAGCACCGCTACTTCGATTGTATCTTCCATAACGAAAGTGCTCTCGCTCTTACCGGCCTAGTTTCGCGGACAGCCGTACCTCGAAGTCATCGCCGAGCACGCCCTCCAATCAATCGCTCCTCATTTACTGGGATCGACGAGAGCTTGATAGACCAGCGGGCGACTTTCAGACTCTATATTCGGGCTTGCAGGACCCATCATGCGCTGGACCATGCCGATGAAGATGAGATCATTGGTGGGATCCACCCAGAACCAGGTTCCTGCCGCACCACCCCAGGAGAACGAGCCTTTGCCCTCCGACATGTTGGCCTCCAGCGGGTCGAAAGCCACGGCGCACGAGTAACCGTAGCCGAACCCCGGCCGCAATGTCATCGCACCAATTCCGAATTTGTCGGCGAGCAACTCTGGGCGCAGATGGTTCGAGGTCATCAGCGCAACAGACGATGGTGCCAGGATCCGCTTCCCATCGAGTTCTCCGCGGTTGAGCAGCATCTGCATGAAGCGGTAATAATCCGCGGTGGTCGAGACCATGCCGCCGCCCCCCAGCGGCAGAGTTGGCGGGCTCGCGAAAAGGCCCGAGAGACCGCCGCCCGTCGGGTCAGCCACGAGGTCGCCGTGGGGATTCGTAACGTAGAGCTGCGCGAACCGCCCGCGCTTATCTGCAGGCACATAGAATCCCGCATCCTTCATGCCGAGCGGATTGAAGATGTGGTCCCGCATGAAATCTGGCAGGCTCTGCCCTGAGATCTTCTCTATGATGTATCCCTCGATATCCATTGAGACGCTGTAAACCCATCTTGTTCCGGGTTGATAAAGCAGTGGAACCGTCGACAGCCTGTCGACGAACTCCTGGAGAGTACGAGAGCCCCACACTTGCTTCTCGCTCATCATCTTGTCTACTGGAGTGGCGCCGAAGATGCCGTACGTGAAGCCCGCGGTGTGAGTCATGAGTTCGCCCACGGTGGGCGGATGAACGGGATCTTCGAGCTCCATCTTGCCGTCTGGGCCAATTTCCTTGAAGACCTTGAGGTGAGCGAATTCGGGGATAAATTTGGCAATCGGATCGGACGGAAGCCATCTTCCTTCTTCATAGAGAATCATCATGGCCACACCGGTCACCGGCTTGGTCATCGAAAAGTCACGGAAGATCACGTCCTCTGTCATAGGCGAGCCAGCTTCCGTATCGCGCTGACCGTAGGTGCGGAAGTCCACGATCTTGCCATGCCGCGCGAGGAGCGTCACAATGCCCGCCTCCTGCTTCTTATCGACCATCTTCTGCATCAATGCGTGGAGTCGCTCGAGGCGCTCGGACGAAAAGCCCACCGACTCCGGCTTCACTTCGGTCATGTTAAGAGTGGATCGCGTCGTCGCAGTCTTCTCTGCACTCTGCGCTCTTGTGGTTCCGAAGCCGAACACCGAAACAAGACCGGTCAACGCCACTTTCGCCGCCATTGTTTGCCAAGGGATTCTCACCGGACCTCCTCATCGTTGCGAACCTTCTTCCAGATTCGCTCTTTATAAGTACTCGACATTTCCATCCACGCCGATCGCTTGGCCGCTAATGTTCCTTCCCGCCGGCGAACAGAGATACAGGCACATCAGCGCCACGTCATCCGCAGTCACCATGCGGCGCAGAGAGATCTTCTTCAAATACTCCCCGCGCATCGCAGACTCTTCGACACCCGCCAGCGCCGCGCGGGCGCGAATAACGCCATCCATTCTTGGACCTTCGACAATGCCCGGCAGCACGGCGTTCACGCGGATGTCCAGCGGTCCAAGTTCGATGGCAAGCGCCTTCACCATACCCACGATCGCCCACTTGGATGCGACATACGGCGTGCGCCAGGGCAAACCGAGGCGACCGGCTACAGAAGAAATGCAGATGATGTTCGCTGCCTTCGATTCTCGTAGCATCGGCACTGCATGATGTAGGCAACGATACTGTCCATTCAGATTCACCTCGATAGTTCGATCCCAGTCATCTTCGCGAATGGCATCAACTCCAGCTGTGGGACCTGCGATTCCAGCGCAATTGATCAAGACATCTAGACCCTCAAATTTCGTATTTTGCACTTCAAAGAGCGCTGCCACCTGCATCTCGTTGCCCACGTCCGCATGAGTTAAATGGCAGGACGGAAAACGGCGCTGGAATGAAGCCAGCGCGTTGTCATCGACATCGCAGGCGTGAAGCAGTGCGCCCGTTTCAGCGAATGCAGATGCGATGACCGCGCCAATCCCGGAAGCTCCGGCAGTCACCAACACACGCAGCCCCGGCGGCGGATAGAGTCGTGCTTTGAAGGTCATCTTTGTGTCGGCTCCGGCCATACTCGGCCTCGTCTATCAGATATCAAGCAAGCTGTCACGCGAATCGGACATTCTCTGGACCTTTCAACTGCAACATCTCTCTGACTTCGGCAGGCGTTGCGACTTCCATGGAGAGTTCCTCAAGTATGCGGCGCATCTTTCTCACCTGCTCGGCGTTGCTGGTCGCCTTGAGGCCCGGGCCGATATAGATGCTGTCCTCCAGGCCCACGCGTACGTTTGCGCCGAGGATCGCACCCATCGTCAGAATCGACATCTGATGACGTCCTGCACCCAGGACTGAGAGATGATAGGCCTGCCGCCCGAACAGCCGGTCCGCGGTCGACCGCATGATGAACAGGTTTTCCGGATCGGGACCGAGCCCGCCGAGTATTCCCAGAACGGCCTGAATGAAAAGCGGCGGCTTGATGATCCCGCAATCAACGAAGTAGGCGAGATTGTAAAGGTGGCCCACGTCGTAGCACTCAAACTCGAAGCGAGTTCCGCCTTCACCAAGATTGCGGAGGATGAATTCAATGTCCGCGAAGGTGTTCCGGAAGACGAGGTCTTTCATGCCTTCGACCTTCTCCTTCTCCCACGGGTAACGCCACTCGGTAATCCGCTCGGCAACAGGGTGGATGGAGAAGTTCATTGATCCCATGTTCAGCGAGCACATCTCCGGCTTGACTTTGAGGGCATAGGCAAGTCGCTCCTCGAGCGTCATCTGCGTACTTCCGCCCGTTGTGATGTTGATAACGGCGTTGGTACATTGTGCTAGGGCCGAACATATCTGTTGAAAGAGTTCCGGTTCTCCTGACGGCCTGCCATCCTCTGGATTTCTCGCGTGCAGATGGAGAATGGCAGCTCCGGCCTCCGCAGCTTCGACCGCGCTGTCGACAATCTGAAATGGTGTAATGGGAAGATGCTCCGACATCGTCGGTGTGTGCACCGAACCTGTTATCGCACACGTGAGGATAAGCTTTCGCTTGTTGCTGGGCATCTTCGCTCGAGGGGGTCGACTGACAACCGACAAAGGATAAGAATCAGGGGAACAGATGCGACAGGTTTGCAGCGGACATGTTTATGTCGTTTTCCGACACCACCTGCGTGCCGCGGTATCGATCCGCGTGCGCTCAGGTCCTGTAGCGTGCCGGCGTTGTGCCGGTCCATCTCCGAAAGGCATGACGGAAGTTCGCTGCCTCGCTGAATCCCACCAGCTCCGAAATATCCTCGCTACTGAGCTTCGTGGTGCGCAGGTATTCCTTTGCCAGGTTGCAGCGGACATCATCGAGGATCTGCATAAACGAGAAACCCTCGGCGTAGAGCTTGCGATGAAGCGTGCGAACCGTAGTGGCGAGCCGCTTCGCAACATCCTCCATGCTGGGTGAATGCCCGGGCGTCGACGCAATGATCTGGTAGACCTCACCGGCGATGCCGGATGATGCCTTAGTCTCGCCAACGATGCGGTCACACGTCTCCTGCATGATCCTCCAGGTGAGACCATGCGCCATGCGCGGTTTCTCAAGAAGTATCGATTTCGGATAACAGAGTACAGTCGCCGGCTGGCCGAATCGCACGGGGCAGCGAAGATACCGCCCGTAAAGGTGAGTGTGTCCGGGCGACGAATAGGAAAGTGCAGCACGAACCGGCAGGCAACGGTTATGCTCGACCACGCCGCGCAGATGTGTCGCAAGCTGAGTCAGTTGCTGCTCTATCAGGAAGCGCATCAGAGCGGCAGGATGGATGCCCGAAGGAGTCATCGCCAAAACCCACGAGGCGCAACTTCGCTCTTCACGCCACGACATGGATAGAAGCGGAGTTGCCAGTTGGTGATATCTCACGGCCAGCTGAAAGTACTCGCGAATAGTCGGGCTGCACACGAGCGCAAACCCATACATCCCATATGCGGATAACGGTATTCGGCTGCCCACGCGAAATGGCGTCTCAGGGTCTTTCGACAGCGCGAGCGCATTGTGGCAAACCGTGATGTACTGCCGAATGGAAGTGAGCGTCCCTGGCTGGTTCAGACTTTCGGGATGCAGACCCGTACCGGACAGGCTCCCTTCAGGGGAGATTCCCTGCTCGCTCAGAACATCAACTAGGGCCGAGAGCTTGTACGGCGCATATCGCTTTTCGTTCCAGAGGGGTTGCATGGCAACAATTCCGAGTCCGAATCGAACATTCTCGCGTCCGATTAGGACCTATGTGGTTTGATTGTGCCTGACTAGTATTCCATTTTGGAATAGACTTTTTCGCTGTTCAATGAACCTTGATTCAAGGAGCATGCAACACGTGACCGAAAGAGATGCCCTTTCCGCGGAACCCCTGTTCACCTTGAGCGGCAAAGCCGCGATCGTTACTGGAGGAGGACGAGGAATAGGCAGAGCCATCGTCCAGCGACTCATATCCATAGGGGCCAGCGTGCTCGCGTGTGACATGGATCAAGCGGCACTCGAGGAGACGCAAGCATCTTTCGCCAATCCCAGGCGTGTCCTGATCCTCCGCGGCGACTTGATGGAACCTGCTGTTCCTCAGCAAGTTGTCGATGCTGCGCTCGACGCTTTTCATTCCATCGACATCATCGTCAATTGCGCCGGTTTCAGCTGGGACAACGTGATCCAGAAGACGACGGACGAGCAGTTCCTGACGATGTTGAATATCCACGTCATAGCGCCCTTCCGCTTGCTGCGGGCGGCTTCCGGATACCTTCGCGAAACTGCAAAGCAAGAGATCGCTAAGGGGCGGCGAGTCATGCGCAAGGTTGTAAATATTACCTCGATCTCCGGGACGGATGGTAATCCCGGTCAGGCAGGTTACTCGGCCGGAAAGGCCGGAGTCATCGGACTTACAAAGACTATGGCGAAGGAATGGGGTCGATACAACATCAATGTCAACGCAGTCGGCTTCGGCCTGATCCAAACGCGCATGACGCAGCCCCTCAACTCGAAGGGAAGCGTCACCATAGCCGGGAACGAGATTCCCATGGGCGTTCAGCCCGCACTGCTTGATTCGATCCAAACCGTCTGTCCGCTCGGGCGCATGGGGACTCCCGAGGAGGCGGCGGACGCAGTGCTCTTCTTCTGCTCGCCGCTATCCGACTACGTGACTGGCGAGGTCCTGATCTGCGCCGGTGGACTTCACTTTTGAGCCTGCATCAACAATGGTGAAGACGACACCCGAGACGGGATAAGCTGCGACATCTCCGAGCGCCAATCTCGCTTGCAACTGACGCTCGCAAGCAGAATCACGTGAGGAGTCCGGTCCCACATCCCGGGAATGCATCTAAGTAGTTCATGCATTCGGAAACGCAAAGCTCCAATGTCGGTTTGGACGTCCTCGAACTTCTACGACCTCACAAACGCGAATTGTGGCTCGGACTGATCGCGATTGCCGGCGAAAGCGTCGCAGGCCTGCTTGAGCCGTGGCCCTTGAAGATTGTCCTCGACGATCTTTTGCAGGGCAAGAATCAGCATGGCTGGCTTCATAGGTTCATCTTCGCCACAGCCGGATCGGAGCCTCGCGATGTGGTGATTTTTGCTTGCCTCGCCGTTCTGGTTATAGCGGTGACGGATGCCATTTGTACCTATGGGGAAAAGTATCTGACCACCAATGTCGGCCAATGGGTCGCACATGATCTTCGATGCACCATCTACACGCATGTGCAGCGACTGTCGCTCTCCTATCACGACCAGCAGCCCACCGGAGATCTGATCAGCCGAGTCACCGTTGATATTGATGCAATCCAGTCCTTCATCGTGTCCGGACTCCTCACCATCCTGGTGGATTCCCTCACGCTGGTCGGCATGATCGTCGTGATGTTCTGGATCAATTGGAAATTCATGTTGATTGCTATGGCGATCGTTCCACCGCTCTTCTTCACTGTGAATGTCTACACCCGACGCGTCAAGCGAGCATCCCGGGATGTGCGCAAGAAAGAAGGCAAGATGGTTTCACTCCTTTCGGAGGTAGTCTCGTCGATCCGCGTCGTAAAGGCATTTTCGCGCGAGGACTACGAGGTGCGGCGCTTCGAAGGCGAGAGCCTTGAAGCAGTCGAAGCCGCATTCGCCGCGCGATCGCTGAAGGCCCGTCTCGTTCCAATCGTCAACATCATCACCGCCGTGGGCACCTGCGCCGTCCTCT
>Ga0335080_10003174_pt1 | contig 16590 bp, 8 predicted proteins | sample Lox_Sample_34_FD_206720 | JGI IMG/M metagenome (GOLD analysis project Ga0335080, IMG submission 206720) | Soil microbial communities from Loxahatchee National Wildlife Refuge, Florida, United States - Lox_Sample_3.4 | ecosystem: Environmental > Terrestrial > Soil > Wetlands | place: USA: Florida...
ACACCGGAGGCCTTGAAGGCAGTCACCTCGTTGTATTTCGTCAGCAGGCCGAAGCAGATCAGCACCGCTACCAGCACGCTTACGGGCACCGAATCGTAAATCAGGTGCGGTCCGAGGAAAAACAGATACTCGCCCACGCGCGCCATGGCAATGTGGTTGCGAATGATGTCGCTGAGAAGCTCGAAAAAAGTGAACACTTCGGCCATCGTGACCAGACTGACCAGCAGCACCACGAAGTAAAACAGGAAGCTGGAAAGGACGTAAGTATCGACAAGCTGCGGCAGAAACGGCACCCGTAGCAGCATCCGCGATATCGCCGCATCGGGACTTACGGGAAACACGCCCCGCAGGCTCTCGATCAGCGATGTCCAGCGCATGCGCACCACCGACATCCAGTCGCGGTCGCCGGGCACGTCCAGCCGGGATATCAGGACCAGCCCGATGGTGGCAAACACGATATCCGGCAGCCACACCGCCAGACCCGTGGGCAAGGTCCTCTGCCTGGCCAGACCGATCAACGTGATCAGCCCCATGTAGTAGAAGAAGGCCAGTCCCAGAGTCAATACGAAGGCCGTGGATTTCCCGCCGCGCCGCGACGAGACACCCAGCGGCACCCCGAGCAGCGCCAACAGAATGCAGGCCAGCGGCAGCGCCAGCCGTTCGTGAAACTCAATGCGCGCCTCAATACGCCTGGTCGGATCGACGTCCTTGTCTTTATAGGCAAACCGGTACAGGGGAATCGTATCCAGCTCGGTCACCGCCCGGATGATGCGGACTTCGGACGGCCGCTGCGCCTCCAACAGCTCTTCGCCGTGCTGAAAACGCGTGGAATAGAAATCGGTCACGGCCTTGCCGACGTCGAAGGTGCTACCGCTGTGCATCGAAAGCTGGATGCGGTTGTGAGGCGCGTCGGGGACGGCCAGGGCCGACGTGGCGACGGTGATGCGCGGCAGGTCGCCGCTTTCGTGTCCCTGCGATTTCCGGCTGTCCGGCGGCGTGAGGTCGGCCATAAAGATGTTGCGCCAGCGGAACACGCCGCCTTCAGGAATCACCTCGCCTACATAAAGGATGGTATTGGGGAACTGCTCCTCAAAAACGCGCGGCTGGACTTCGGCGGTGAGCTGCTCGGCCACCATGCGGTTGAGCGTACGGTCGGTCTGGTATTGCGACCACGGCGTCAGCCAAAGCGTCGCCACCGCGGTGATCGCAAAACCGACAAGGGCCAGCGCCATCACCGGGGGCATCACCGAACGGCTCGGAACACCGGCCGCGCGCAGGGCGACAATCTCACCGTCGCCCGCCATCCGGCTGAGCGCGATCAGCGTGCCCACCAGCACGGCCAGCGGGATCGTGTATGGCAGGGTGAACGGGATCGCGAGCAGGAACAGGTGCAGGACCATGGAGGGCGGGGCCGAGCTGCGCACCATGATCTCGAACAGTCTGCTCAGGCGCTGCAGGAACAGAACGAAGGTCAGCAGCGAAAGCCCCAGCGTCGCGTTCACTGCGATTTCACGGAAGATGGAGCGGCTGAGGATACGCATTGATGATCAGCTTCCGCGTCTCATTTCGCGGTCTCCCGCGGCGGCGGCGGCACGATGGGGATGCGCGGCACTTCGTCTTCCACCGGCTCCAGCTCCAGCTCGTCGAACAATACTCCCGGCGAGACTACCGTGGACTCCGACACGTAGCCGCCTGCTCCCATCATCGCGAAGGGCGCGTTGTTGTCCAGGTAGTTCAACACGGCGGATTCGTTCGACGCAGCCAGAACATCCCGGAATGAGCGCGTCGAGAGGCCGCGGAAGCGTACGCCGCGAATCAGCTCCTCGCGCCCGTCGGGATAAACGCGATAGATTTGCACCGGCATGGGCACGGGCCGGGTCCCCCCGCCAGATCGCGTCATCGCCACCAGCATCTGCTGCAGGTCTTCGGCGTTGGCGGAGGTCGGAAAATCGATCTTGCGCACCAGAATCCCGTACGGCTTCTGCCGCTCCTGGCACAGCGCGATCAGCTTCTGCTTCATCTCGGCCAGTGCCGTAGTCGTAGTAGCGTGAACAAACAGGTTGCCGAGTCCGGCGCCACGCGCGCCGTACGGGCCTGGCAGCCGCGCCGCGCCGTTCGACTTCTCCAGTCCCTTCTTCACCGGCGTGCGCGTCAGCAGGAAATCCTTCAGCACGCCCTTGTCGATCAGCAGGATCGTTTGCGCCGGAACGCCTTCATCATCGATGTCGTAGTGGCCGAGCAAAGCGGTCCCGTGCCACTCGGTCTGTTTGGGATCGTCCACCACGTCCATCCACTCGGGGAAGATACGCGATCCCTGGCGGCCGTCCAGCTCGCTCGGCGACCACGGCAGCGGCTGCCCCGGCTGCGGCACGGGTTTGCGCGTAAGTTTCAGGTTATTCACCAGCACGGCAGCGAATAACTGCGCGGCGGCCTGCGGCTCGAACAGCATCGGACCGGTATAGGCTTCCCCGCGTGGCGCGGCTGTCAGCGCTGTCACGGTATCGGCCACCGCACTCACCGTGCGCCGCGCGTCAAGATCGGAAGGCATCGCCGAGGGCTCGAACGCTTCGCTCACGTCGCCGTCCCGAACCACCATTCCATCCGCAGCCTGTCCCCATGCGCGAATGCGCACAAAGGTCAGGTGATCGGGCCGCCGCATCTCCGTCCCTTCCGAGGTCATGGTGTAGCTCGTCGAATTGATGAACTCGGATTCGATGTTCGATCCCAGCACCTGCGGATAATTCTCGAATATCGAGGACAAGGATACGGTGCGGTCGCGCCATGCCGTCTGGTCGAAGGCGATGTGAGCGGGAGGCAGGATCAGGTGGACCCCGCTGGTTTTGGTGTAGTCGGCCAGCGGCTCGGTTAAGTTGACGTTCTGCAGGGCCGAGCGCTTGTGACCGATGGCGTCGAGCGCGATTTTGTAAGCCGCGTCGGTGGACAGCCAGATTTCCTGACGCAGCGCGCGGTAGTCGTCAACAATCGGCAGCGTGCCAGTATCGAAGCGCACACCCGCCGGAAACTCTGAGTACACGTAGTTGGCGTTGTCGAAAATATAGTCGCCAACGCGAACGCCGACTCGAAAGACGCGAACGCGCGAACGTGTTTCCCCGAGCAGCCCTCCCAGCGACGCCGTGGCTACCCAGGTGTCGGCGTCGTCGAGCGTGTAGCGGATCAGATACGGCGGATCGGAACCACCCACCACGCGCAACTCCGGAATACGTCCCATCTCATCGTGCATGGCGTGCAGGAGGATGTCGTTATCCTGGGCGACGAGGGGCGCAACCGTCAGGCACGCCGCCACCGCGGCCCAGCCATGCCACGCCTTCTTCACGGCCTGACCTCCGGGCGCGGGAGGAACGGCGGCCGGTCGAGAGACCGTTCCTTCTTCTGCACCTCAATCTCGGAAACCAGCAACGCCGGCGAAACGGCCGAGACCGGCACGCTGCCCGACTCGGCCCCACAGATGCCATTGAACACCGAGGAGTGGTCCGAGGTCGCCAGAATGCGCGAAAAGCTCGCCAGCGGGGTGCCTACGATGTCCACGCCGCGCACGAGTTCGTCCGGCCGGCCGTCGGGATACACGCGATAGACCACTACCGGAACAACGGTGAACGCCTGCAATCCCCGGCGCCGCGTGGTTGTGTAGCCGCTGACGACGTCACGGAAGTAGAGGCCGTAGGGCTTGCCCTGGCGCTTGATCTCATCGACCAGCATCTCCCGCAGCTTCGTCTCCGGCACCTGCTTCCTCGATTCGACAATCAGATTCGATTGCCGCGCGACGATGTCGAACCCAGGCTGCCGGCGCCCGTGTCCGTTCGAATGGTCGAACCCCTGAATAGGCATGCGCGACATGAGGAACGTTTTCAGGATGCCGTCCTGCACCACGGTCACCGGCCGCGCCTTGACGCCTTCATCGTCGTAGGAATACCAGCCGCTCAGATCCGTGCCGCCGTACTCGTGCCGCGTGGGATCGAACACCACGGAGAGGAAGTCGGGCAGCACCGGCTTGCCGATGCTCCTGGTGAAGGTCTGGCCCTCGCTCTCGTCTTTCTGCCGCTGGCCCTCCACGCGGTGCCCGAAGATCTCGTGAAAGAAGACGCCGGCGGCGCGGCCTGAGAGAATTGCCGGACCCACGAAGGGATCGACAACGGGAGCATCGAGCAGCCCCTGGAGGTCGGCCGCGACCTGCTTCGCCGCTGCCTCCAGCTCGGAAGCCTTCGGCAGGCGGTCCGCATCGGCGGCTTCAAACGTCGCTCCCGTGGCGAGGTCCATGCCGTCGGCCGCCTTCCCGCGCGCCAGCAGGATCACGCGCGCATAGACCCGGCCGTGTTCGATGCCGGCGCCGTCGGTATTGACCAGCGTCCGCGTCTCGCGCTCGATCGCCACGGTCACGTTCGACGACACGACGGCGGGCGAGGCGGCCAGTGCCGCGGCGGCGCGGCGGATTCGTTCGGTCCACTCCGGCTCGGAGAACCGGTAACGCGGCGTCGGTACGCTGAAGGTGACGGGTTCCTCGGCCGAGAAATCGCCGGAGTCGTCGTCCTGCTTCACACTGGTCTGCGCGTCGGTGCGCGCCTGGGTGTAGCGCTGCGCCGCGGCTCGCCACGCGCGATCGGTCTCAAACCACAGCGTCTGGCGGATGGAATCGGGAATGTCGTCCAGGGCGATCGCCGCGCTCACTCGAAAACTGCCCCGCTCGCCGCGAATCGCGTGGTAGTTGTCGAACTTTGGGCTGCCGACCCGCAGCGAGACATCCAGCAACCGGCTGCGCCGCTGATTGTGCGACTGCAGGGCGCCATTCACAGCGGAAATGACATCGGATTCCTCGTCAGTGACTTCGTAAGCGATGTAGTACGGAGCCGGATTGGCCTTCTGGCGGAGAGCGCTGAAGTTGCGCTGGAGTTCGTCTTTCAGTATCCCCGTGAGATTCGCGGAAAATGCCGCCGGAACCAGCAGCGCGAGCAGAACGTAGCGCACGAACTACCAGAATAGCAGCGGCGCGGCTCCATGCGGCGGCCTTCAGCAGACCAGAGAGACGACGCCTTTCTCACGCAGGCCGGTGAGCGCAAGCCCGTATCGCCCGCGCACGCCGGTCTTTTCGAAGATGTGCTTGAGATGAATCTTGACCGTGCCGGGGCGGATGCCCAGTTCGCTGGCGATTTCGCGGTTCTTGAACCCCTGCTCTACAAGCTGCATCACCTGCTGCTCGCGCGCGGTGAGCTCGGAGCGGCCATTGCGTTCGCGATGCCAGGCGTCGCGCAGGACCCGGTCTTCCATCCAGCTTCCGCCTTCTGCGACGGTCTGCAGGCAGGAAATCAGTTTTTCCACCTCCGTGGTCTTTCGGATGATTGCCTTAGCACCGCCCTGGAGGAAGCGCAGCGCCTCGGCTTCCGTCACCGCGATGCCCCACACCACCACTGCCGGCGGGGAGGCAAGCGCCTTCAGGCGGATCAGCCACTCGAGCACAACATGCATGCCGAAGGCCTTGTCGATCATAAGGATGTCAACCGCGCGCGACTCCGCGAGCTGCCACCCTTCCTCGAGCGACCCGACCGAGTGTGTGCAGCACATGTCTCCGAATTCACTGAGCAGGGCTCGCAACCCCTGGATGGCAATCGGCTGTGTATCGCAGACGCCTACGGTTTTTCTGTTTAGTTCCGTCATAGTCACCGTCACAAACCCGAATGGCCCCGGCGCCTGATCGCCGGACCTCGTGCCGGGCTTATCGGCAATGTCCTTCAGACGTTTAGTCTGCCAGGTAGAAAAAGGTTCTCATGTTATCCGCACCCCCCGCCGATGTAATCGATAGTGGTTCGGCCGGATCGCATGTCCTCACATCACCCGAGATCCAACGGGAGCTGGAAGGCGCTGTTCGTCAGCCCTAACAACCAGTTAACGCTGGAGATGCTGCCGCTGGTCTCGCACCACCCGGCACTCTCGCCCGCCTCGCAGTTGCGATCCTATCCCACCCCCCATGAACTTCGCGAAAACATTGCGGCTCACGGCGCGAACCTCTGCTTTCTGGACATCAGCACGGAGCCCGAGCGGGCTCTCAAATGCCTGTCCGACCTCCTCGAAATCGATCGCAGCCTGCCGGTGGTGGCGCTGCTCAACGGCAACGATTCCAACCTGATTCTGCGCTGCCTTCGCCAGGGAGCTACCGAGTTCCTGGCGCAGCCATTCACCCAGGACCAGCTCAGCGCGGCGATGGCCAAAATCGCCCGGCTGAATCCCGGCGCGGCAGCCAAAAAAGCTCGTGTTTTCATGGTGGTGCCGGCCAAGGGCGCCTGCGGGGCCACAACGATTGCCACCAACCTCGCGTGGCAGTGGAAGCGTTTCGGGGCGAAGCGGGTACTGCTCGCCGATCTCGATCCGCTGGCCGGCACTCTCTCTTTTCTGTTGAAACTAAAGCCGACCTTCAGCTTCCTCGACGTGTTGAACCGCTCCCGGGACATCGACGAGGATCTGTGGAAGGCCATGGTCACGTCGCACAACGGCGTCGATGTGCTGCTGGCGCCGGACAACCCGGGCGAGGGTCAGTCGGATCTCGCGGACGCTTCTCCGGTGATCGACTATGCCCGTTACAACTATGATGTCGTCATTCTGGACACGGGCGGCGTCTACGGGCGCTGGAACGTCAGCATGGCCCAGTCCGCGGACGAGGTTCTGCTGATTACAACCAATGAGCTGCCGGCCTTGCAGGCGGCGCAGCGGTCGCTTGTCTACCTGCAACGGAATCAGATCGGACGGTGGAAGACCCGGATCATCGTCAACCGATACGAGCACGGCGTCGGGCTGGCGCATGATGTCATCGGCACGGCGCTCGACACGGATATCTGTCAGGTGTTGCCCGCCGACACGGATGCGGTCCAGAAATCTCTGATGGACGGAAAGCTGATCCAGCCGGGTAGTTCGCTCGGCAGAAGCCTGCACACCCTGGCAGACCGGCTGGCCGGCAGGGAACATAAGGGCGAAAAAGGAGGCTCACTGACCTCCAGCCTGCTTTCTCTGTTCTCGCGGTCTACGCCGTAGCGGCTATTTTCGCACGACGTCCGCCAGGGCGATGCGTCCCCTGGCGTCGATGCGATAGAGCCGGCCACGCCAGTGAATGGTGTTGCCGAAGAAGCCCGCAATCCAGAAGAAAAAGCTGACGACATCCTGCAGCGGGACGGTAAGCCACGGCACCGGAGCCGCCAGAGTGTGACGGCACACGGCCCAGGCGGCAGCGGCGCGGGCAGCCAGAACCGGACCCAGCAGCGGCAGCCAGGTCGGATTCACGAAGCACAACAGCAGCGCCAGCGGCAGGGGATTGGTGAACACCTGTCCGATATAGCCGGCTGGACGAGACCGCCGCGTGCTGCGCGCCCACCGCAAGCGGTGCGACGCGTTGCGACTCAGGGTCTGTGGACCCAGATGATGTTCCACCACCGCGTGCGAAAGGAGCACGCGGTGGCCGGCATCGGAAACGGCCCGGCCAATCGCGAAATCATCGGCGTGAACCTCGCGCATTTTCGCAATGCCGTCTACTTCAGCGAAAACGCCGCGGCGCACGGCGAGCGTCGGACCCAGCGCGAAGGTCATTCCTTCCAGCAGGCGGGCGGCCATGACACCGCCGAAGAATTCGGTATTGCTGAAGGCCTGCTCCAGCCGCTCCCACAGCGCGGGACCTCCCACGGCGCGATAGGGACAGGTCACCAGACCGACCCGCTGGTCGGCGAATTCGGCGGCAATAATAGACAGACAATCGGGATCCATGGCCACGTCGCTGTCGCTCATCACAATCAGGTCGTGGTTCGCCCGCGCCAGCATAAGCTCGAGACTGAATACTTTCGCGCTCGGGTAGGGCGCCTCGCCCGTGACGGTCACGGAAGTCGGTACGTGCGGGTATTCCGCCCGCAGCGCTTCGACGATGGGAAGGGCGGAATCGCCCGCGTCGCGGACCGCAAAGAGGATCTCGAAAGACGCGTAACTCTGCTCGAAGAGACTGCGCAGATTGCTGGCGAGTTCCGGTTCGGCGCCGGCCAGCGGCTTGAGTACGCTGATCGGAGTCGTCACCGCAGATCCCGGCTTCTGCCTGCGCCAGCTCCACACACCTATCAGCACGATGATGCAGTAGCCGAGAGACCCCGCGACAAGCACTGCCAGCGTAATCGTCAGAAACTCGCTCATTCTGTCGCAGTCTTCTCGACGACCAGGCGGCTGAGATCGGCCATGAATCCTTCGAGAGAGCGCACGCCCTGATCGCCGTGCTTGCGGTTGCGCACGGAGACGGCCCCGGTCTGCATTTCACGGTCGCCGACAACCAGCATGAACGGCACCTTCTGCAACTGCGCCTCGCGGATCTTGAGGTTGACCTTCTCCTTGCGATCGTCGACGGCGGCGCGGAAACCGGCGTCGCGCAGCTTCTTGCAGACCTCGTTGGCGTATTCAAGCTGACGGTCTGTGATGGGCAGTACCGTCGCCTGCACCGGCGCCAGCCACACTGGGAACGCACCCGCGTAGTGCTCGATCAGGATTCCGAAAAAGCGTTCCACCGAGCCGAACAGCGCCCGGTGCACCATCAGAGGCTGGTGCTTCTTGCCGTCCTCGGCGACATATTCGAGGCCGAAGCGCCGCGGCAGCGTGAAATCGAACTGAACCGTAGACAACTGCCAGAGACGGCCGATGGCATCGACAAGTTTCACGTCGATTTTGGGCCCGTAGAAGGCGGCTTCATCAGCCATCACCTTCGCTTCCATCTTCAGCCGGTCCACGGCTTTGTGCAGCGCCCCCTCAGCGAGCGCCCACTGGTCCGGCGTGCCGTCATATTTGCCGCTGGCGCCGCCGTCCCACGTCGAGATCTCGGCCTGATAGCTGTCGAAACCGAAGGTCTTCAGCACGTCGGTGGCGAACTCGAGACAGCTCACGATCTCGTCTTCGATCTGATCGGGGGTGCAGAAGATGTGCGCGTCGTCCTGCGTGAAGCCGCGGACGCGCATCAGGCCGTGCATCACTCCGGAACGCTCGTAGCGATACACCGTGCCGAGCTCGCCGAGCCGCACTGGCAAATCGCGATAGCTGCGCAGCTTGTCGGCGTATATAAGGATGTGGCCCGGGCAGTTCATGGGCTTGAGCTGGTATTCGGCGTCGTCCAGCTCCATGGGTTTGAACATGTTCTCGCTGTAGAAGTTGGCATGGCCAGAGGTCTTCCACAGATCGAGACGCATGACGTGCGGCGTGTAGACCAGTGAATAGCCGCGCTTCAGGTACTGGTCGCGCATCCAGTCTTCCATCGTCCTGCGAACGATGCCGCCTTTCGGATGGAAGAAGATGAGCCCGGGTCCCGCAAGTTCCTGCACGCTGAACAGGTCGAGCTCCTGGCCGAGCTTGCGGTGATCGCGCTTCTTCGCTTCCTCGAGGCGATGGAGATACTCGTCCAGTTCCTTCTTCGTGAAGAATGCGGTGCCGTAGATGCGCTGGAGCTGCGGGTTCTTCTCATCGCCTTTCCAGTAGGCGCCGGCTATGGAGAGCAGCTTGAACGCCTTCAGCCTGCCCGAGGAGGGGACGTGCGGACCGCGGCAGAAATCGATGAAGTGCGGGCCGAGCGTGTACTCGCTGAAGACATCGCCGGCTTTTTCGGTGATGAGCTCGCGCTTCATCCAGTCATCGGCGTACTTGTTCAGGCCGTGCTGCTTCTCGGTAAGCTGGCGCTCGAAGGGCAGATTCTTCGCCTGCAGTTCCTGCATGCGCGCTTCGATCTTTTCGAGGTCTTCGGGCGTGAAGGGCGTTTCGCGCTGGAAATCGTAATAGAAGCCGGTGTCAGTAGGCGGGCCCACGCCGAGTTTCGTCTCCGGGAACAGCTCCAGCACCGCCGCAGCCAGCAGGTGCGCGGTGGAATGCCGATACACGTTGAGCGCTTCGGGATTCTTCGAAGTCAGAATCTGCAGATTCGCGTCGCCTTCAAGCGGACGGGTGAGATCGAAGAGCTCATCGTTGACTTTCGCGACGACGGCGTCGTCGGCAAGGCGCGGCGAGATGGAACGGGCGACGTCGATGGGCCGCGTTCCCGCGGGGACTGACTGGACACTGCCGTCTGGAAGCGTAACGTTTACGGTTTCATTCATGTTTCAGAAGGGCCGATACTTGACTCCCAGATTATCAAATGGGTGCGCAAATTGGCTTCGTTTTGTGGCAGGGAGGAACAGCTCCGCAGCGTGTGGCGAGCGCAATGACGGCCCGGCGCATCACGCGCGCATAACGATGCATAAACGTTTTCGCGCAAGGCTCACGGAAGAGGCCTTGTGACAGTGTTGTGGCTCTGTGTTCTCAGCCGATTGCAGCGTTTGACACATCTTAGGTCACATTCATTGAGAACGCGCGTATAGCACCGCAGAATGTTCGAAGAGTTCGAGCGGGCGCTGCTCTGCCGGCGCCCCCGTCAACAGCCCTGCCGGCTACTCGTCCGAAGGCCGGCAGGGTTCTTTTTTCTATGAACTCTTCGCGGGAGGAGAAACGAAGTGCAACCCCTGCTGCTCCTTGCGCTCGGCATGATCCTGTCATTCGGCCCGGACACGACACTGCCCACCCTGCCAGCCCAGACCGAATGGCCCGCCTGCGCGGCGGGGCCGGAGCCTGCGGCGTCGGCCATCTGCCTGAACCAAAGCGCGCTCGAGATGGAACGGCGTGGTGACCTGGCAGGCGCCTCGCGAATGCTCGAACAGGCCAGACGGCTCTGGACACGCGATCCTGCGCCGCCCGAGGTGTTGCGCGCTACCATCCTGACCAACCTCGGCGAGACCCTGGAGGAGCTGGGACGCTGGCGCGAATCGCGCCAATGCTTCGAGGACGCGATGTCGATCTATCAGACCGCGCTCGGACGCTCCGACGTGCACACCGCATCGGCGATGGTGCGATTGGCCACCATGGAAATGATGCTGGGGAACACGCCGCGCGCCGAGGAACTGCTCGACGCGGCCCTGCCCGTGGAACGGAACGCCATGCCCGGGTCGGCGCGGGAACTGGCGGCGGCGCTCAGCTTCACCGCGATGTTCACGCTGCAGAGAGGCGAGGCGGCAGCCGCCGAGGAGCTGGCACAGGAGGGAATTGCGGCGTCGGGCTCGGAGAGCAAAGAGAGCCCGGAATACGCAGCCAGCCTGACCACGCTCGCCGGCGTGTACATTGTCGAACACGACCTGACGCGCGCCACGCCGCTGTTGAATCGCGCCATCGATATTCTCGAGCGCAGGCTGGGGACCGATCATCCGCGCCTCGCGCCGGTGCTGATGGACCGGGCCATGATCTACCAGGGCGAAAAGAAGACGTCACTGGCAGAGACAGACGGCGAAAGGGCGGTGGCAATTCTGTGCCGGGAGTCGGGGCCGGACAGCATCAGCGCGATCTGGGCAAAGACGCGGCTCTCCGGCATCTACCTGGACGAGGGCAAGACGACAGAGGCCGAGGCGATTCTGCCCGGCGCCGTGGAACGGCAGCGCCGTTTCTACGACAAGCCCAACTGGCGCGTGGCCGCGAGCATCGGCGAACTGGGGCGGCTGCGAGCGGCCGAGGCACGAACCGACGAAGCCGATACGCTTTACCGGGAATCGCTGGCGATGTTCGAGTCGGTGGCCCCCAACAATCCCGAGGCCGCGCGGACCATGCGGCGGTATGCCGAGTTGTTGAAATCTCAGCGCGGATCGAAACGCGAGATCAGACGACTGATGGCGCGAGCAAACTCGATTCTGACGACCGGCAACACCTTGCTGGCACGCTGATCCGGTGGGCCGGCAAAGTGGCTGTCGAGAGTGTACGACGTGGCGTCGTCCTCCAGCGCGACGCCATTACTTCCCCACGACCGTCACCACAGATTTGTCTGGCCCGCTCCAGGCCGCGGCGCCCTCGTGCCTGAGCCGCTGCGCGGCGTCGTCCCAGACGAGCTTCGTGATCGATCCGCCGCCGTTCTCGTAGGCGTACGTCTTTCCGTCGTCCTGAAACAACGTGAAGCTGCCGTTCGCACCGGGATAGACGCGCACCGACGCTATTGTCTGCGGCTGCTGCGCGCTCAGCACTTCTGACCCCAGCGGCACAATGCTGCCTGCCCTGACAAACAGCGGCAACGTATCGATCGGGGCCTTGGCTACAATCGTCTGACCGCCATGCAGCCGCTCATCGGTCCAGTAGTTGTACCAGTCGCAGCCGGCCGGCAGGTACACCGTGCGCTGTGTCGCGCCCTGCTCGCTCACCGGAGCCACCAGAAACGCGGGACCGAACATGTACTCATCGGGAATATCCGCCGCCTTCGGATCGGCCGGAAAATCCATAAAGAGCGCCCGCATATACGGGGCGCCCGTCTGGTAGCTGCGATAGGCCGCCGAGTACGTGTACGGCAGAAGCCGATAGCGCAGCTTCAGATACTTCGCCAGAATCGGCTCCGCATCCTTGCCGTAGGCCCACACCTCGTTGTGTTTTCTCTCTCCGTGGGCGCGCATCACCGGCTGAAAGGCACCCCACTGGAACCAGCGCACAAACAACTCGGGGTAGTCCTCGTAATTCGCGATCGTGTCCCGCGCGTCCGATCCGTCGATCAACGGCTTGTGTTCGGCATGATAGTCCGCCGGGAGCTGCGGCGAAAAGAACCCCGCGATGTCCGTATCCCAGTACGGCATCCCGGAAGCGGCGAAGTTCAGCCCCGCGGGAATCGAGCGCTTCAGCATGTCCCACGTCGCGACAATGTCGCTCGACCAGAACACCGTCCCGTTGCGCTGCGCCCCCAGGTAAGACGCCCGCGCCAGAATCAGCACGCGCCGGCTATCGCCGAAATCCCGCCGGAAGCCCTCGTATACCGAAGCCGTGTGCACCAGCGGATAGATGTTGTAGTAGCGGATGCCCGGGCCCGCGAAGAAGACGTCGTTCGCCGGATCCACGTCGGGCTCGGTTTCATCCAGCCACAGAGAATCGAACCCGTAGGGCTTCACGTAGCGGTCGCGAATCTTCTCCCACCACCAGTGCGCCGCCTCGGGATTCGTGGTGTCCAGATTCGGTCCGATGACATCCTTGTACCATCCGGAATCCGGCTTCCCGTCCGGCGTATGGATCAGCCAGCCCTTTTTCTCGAGCAAGTCGTAGAACTGCGTGCCGCGCGCATAGTGCGGCCACACGCTTAGCATCGTGCTCATGCCCATGGCGTGCAGTTGGCGATTCATCTCCGCCGGATCCGGCCAGCGCTTCGGATCCAGATCCATCTCACCCTGCTTCGTCATGTTGAGAAAGTCCACCACCATTACATCCAGCGGCAGCTTCTTCTCGCGATAGGTCCTGGCTACATTCAGCAGTTGCTCCCGCGTTGGATAGATCGCCTTGCTCTGGATGTATCCGTAGGCCGCCCTCGGCAACAGATGCGTCACGCCGGTCAGCAGACGATAGCCGGCATAGATCTCGTCGGCTGTGTCACCGGCGATCACGAAATACGAAACGCGGTCGCCCACTTCGGAAGACCACACGTTCCGCTGATTGAAGCCCAGCGCCACCGTCGTTTTGGAAGGGTTGTCCCACACCAGCCCGTAGCCGCGGCTGGACACCATGAATGGCACGCCGACATTTTCACCACCCAGTGCCCCGTAATCGTGCCAGCAGCGGATCTCGTGGTCCCGCAGATCCATCCAGCCCTTCTGCTGCTGCCCCAGGCCGTAGTAGTGCTCGTCGGCGGGCGAGTCGAAGGTCGCTGTGATCGAATGCCCTTTCCCCGAATCCTGCCGCGCCACCTCGGGACTCTCCGGCATCATGTCCCAGGTCCGCATATGCAGCAGCATCCTGCCGTCCGGAGTCGTCACCAGCAGCGCATCGTTGTGCGGAGCGTGCCAACCCCCGCCGAAGTAGATCTCACGGAGTTGGTTGTTGATCGCATCGAGAGGCATCGGCTGCGGTTTGCTGGCGGGCACGTCCCCCGGCGCGAGGCGTAACACCATCCTGGCCGATCGAAACACATCGCCGCCTTCTGCGTCGCGCTCATGCGTCCATCCCTCCGGCGCGGCCTTTGCTACGAAACCGTAACCGGGAACGCCCGTCGCCCCGGCCTTGTCGCTGCTCATCGTGACGCGAACGATGTTCGGAGCATAGGGCTCGAGGGAAATGACCCGCCCGGCCCGATCCCGCACCAGCGCGGCATTCTGGCCGAAGGAGAGGCCGCCCAACAGCACCGTCAGAGCGGCAGCGCCTCGCCCGCGCGTCATGGACCTGATCCCCCAACGACGACCCGTTCGAGACCAGGGGCACATACAACCCGGTCCATCCAGCATGCGCGCCACCTGCATCGTTCTCCTCTCTCCATGCCCGTACCTCTCGGCCCCATGGAAAGACTACTCTATCGTGCGCGTCGAGGCGCGGCGGCCCACGCACGCCGAAAAAAAAGAAGAGCCGACGGGGTCTGGTCGGCTCTTCATCGTTGCCTTGAGACCTCGCCCCACCACAAGGGTTGACGCGAGGTCTCAGCGGAACATCATTTCAACAGGTCAGAAGTTGTACTTGATACTCAACATCACAACGCGCCGGCCGACCGTATTAAGAGCCTTCCCGTTGGTGAGCGGGTTGATGTTGGTCATGCTCAGGTAGTTGTTGTTGTTGAAGTTCAGCCTGATATCCGCGCTGTTGACGCTGAGGTCGGCATTCGGATGGTTCAGGAAGTTGTAGGTCTGGAAGCGGAACTGGACGTTCTGATGCTCCTTGAACTGGAAGTTCTTGTACAAGGAGAGATCGCTGTTGATGAACCCAGGTCCCTTGATGTACGGCCAGATGTAGGTTCCCTGCTGGCCCGGGGTGGTTTCCGGAGCGAAGCAGGCCGGGTTGAAGTACTGACCCGAGCTCAGGCCCTTGCGCGGATCGCAGACTACGACGGCGTACATGCCCTGCGGATACGCGTTGGTGCCGAGGAACTGCTGCTGACCATAGCCAGGATCGTTGGAGCCGAGACCCTCGTTGATGAACTTGCCCGGATACTGGGCGTTCAGGTTCGGGTTGGTGTTCGGCTGGATCGGAGCGCCGCTGGAGAGCTGGGTGATACCGGAAAGCTCCCATCCGTTCACGATGCCGCCCAGAATCGGGTTGCCGTGAATCGGGCTGGGCAGGTTGAACACATACGCCGCATTGAACAGATGCGTATGGTCGAACGCCAGGACGCCGTAGTTGTTCTTCATGTTGAACGGATCGAGCAGCGTACCCTGGCCGGCGCCGTTGTCGGTTTCACCGTCACGGATGCCGAGGGCCTTGCTGAACGTGTAGTTCATGGTGAAGGTAGCGCGGCCGGTCTGCTTCTGCCACGTCGCGATGAACGCGTTGTAGTTGGAGTAGCTGCCGTGGCTGACCAGTGTGATACCCGTGTAAGCCTGATACGGATAGTAGTCGTTGGTCGGGAAGCTGCCGGAATTCGGATCATTGACGACGCCGGTCTTCGGATCGGGCTTGAAGAACGCGCCGACAGGGATCTTGTTGATGTTGGCGAGCGAGCTGTCCACGATCATGTCGCGGCTGCGATTGCCCGAATACTGGAATTCGGCAACCGAATTCCACGGCACGCGCTGCGAAACGGTCACGTTGTACGTCATGGTGTTTGGCGTACGGTCGTCACCCTGCTGCATCACGTGATTCGGCGCCGTTCCATAACCCGGGGTACCGCTGGCCGGAGTGTACTGGTTAAAGGAGGACCAGCCGAGGCAGCAGCCCCACGTGGTGGTGAGCGTCTCGTAACCAAGAGGAATCTTGGAAGCGTCGCCCGTGCCGGAGTTGTCGGCGATCTGGTAGCGGTATACGCCGAAACCGCCACGGATAACGGTCCTGCCGTTTCCGAAGAGGTCATAGGCAGCGCCAAGACGCGGCTCGTAGAAGAACGCCCTCGACGGGAGCCCGGAATTCGGGATGCTCTTGTCGTTAGCATGCCAGAGCATGCCGGGCCACGGCTGATTGGCGGCGAATGCCGTCTGATAGGCAGCTTCATTCCACACGGCCAGACCGGGACCCTCGGGCGCGAACCAATTGCCCATGTGGTCGAAGCGGAGACCGTAGGTCAGGGTCAGCCGGCGGCTGGCCTTCCAGGAATCCTGCGCGTAGAAGGAATACTGGTAGTACCGCTGATCGGCCGTGGGACCGCCGCTGGACTGTTCGAACGTGGTCGCGCGGGCGGTGACGAAGTCGGCAAGCGGGTTACCAGTGCTGGTGGCGCCCCAGTTCTCATACTCCGCGGTGCCCTGCTGGGCGTCCTGCGGGCCCGGACCAGCGGTCTGCTGGTTGCGAGCAAAGTCCCAGTAGAAACCGGCCTTGAGAGTGTGGGTGCCGAGAACCTTACTGATGTTGTCCGAAATGTTCGGCGTGTCGGAGAACTTACCGAAACCAGCCGAGAAGCCCTTGTCGCCGTAGGTGTAGGCCGAATAGCCGGCGAAGCCTTCCCAGCTGAACAGGTTCGGAATCTGCGGCGTGTAGCCGGCAGCCGTGCCCGCCGGGAACAGGCCGGTCATGTTGAAGCCGAGCTTGCCCGGGTCCACCTTGGACGGATCAGACAGGTTGATGGGATTGAGGAACTTCGCTTCCGCGAACACGAACTCGTTGGTCAGTGTCGGCGAGAAG
>Ga0335080_10003177_pt1 | contig 16585 bp, 11 predicted proteins | sample Lox_Sample_34_FD_206720 | JGI IMG/M metagenome (GOLD analysis project Ga0335080, IMG submission 206720) | Soil microbial communities from Loxahatchee National Wildlife Refuge, Florida, United States - Lox_Sample_3.4 | ecosystem: Environmental > Terrestrial > Soil > Wetlands | place: USA...
CTTAGCCAGGCCGGCGGTGGCCGGGGCGCCGTACAAGGGGCGAACACGGCAAGCGTGAGCGTGAAGCCACCCCGGCAGCCGTCACCAGGCGCTCCGCGCCGCCCGGCAGCCGTCCCGTCCGGCGCCTGTGGCGCGCCCGGCCCGCCTCGTGGACCCTGGCCGCAGGGGGGCGGTAGCCTCCTGGGCGTGACCATTCCGGCACCAGCCGTGGCGGACGGCATCAACTGGGGTGACGTGCCCAGCTGGTTCTCGGCGTTGGTGACCCTGGCGGCGCTGGTGTTTGCCGTTGTCGCGGTCGTGGTCTCGCGCCGCACGTTCCGGCTCGAGTCGGAACGCGACCGCAGAAACGCCGAGGCAAGGACGAGGAGGCAGGCCGCATCCGTCTCGGCGTGGTGGGCCAGGGACGGGGACCGGCACAGCGGCCATTCCTGGGCCGTGCACCTGCGCAATGCGTCCGACACCCCGGTCTACAAGGCCGCCCTGACCATCCTGGGGCTGGGCCAGCACGCAAAGCTCCAAGCGACAGTGATAGAGCTGTCCGTGGTGCCTCCCACCCAGGCGCCCACGATCCATCCCATCGGAATAACGGGCGCCAGGGCGGATGATGATCACGATGCCGATGGCCATCCGCTGTCCGAATACCGGGTGAGCCTCAGGTTCACCGATGCCACCGGTGTCCGGTGGATGCGGGACCAGTACGGGGTGCTCAGCGAGCTGGAGCCGAACCTGCTCATCTGGACCAGCCCGGAGGGGGCAGCGGTGGTGAAGCCCTTCACCGCCGAATTCCTGGCAACCTACGGCGTGACAGCCAAATTTGACCCGGCACGGATCGAGGGGGAGCTGCGGAGTCATTTCATGGACGCGGAGTCCGCGCCGGATATCCTCATCGGCCCGCATGACTGGGTGGGCACTCTCGCCAGCCGCCAGCTCGTCGAGCCGATGACGCTTTCCGGCGAACGGGCCAGCGCATTTGCCCAGGAGCACCTGAATGCGTGCTCATTCGAGGGCGCGCTGTATGCCGTGCCGTCCTCGCTGGACACGGTGGCGCTCATCCGCAATGCCGACCTTGCCCCGGATCCGCCGGAGTCGATCGAGCAACTGCTCGCGGTGGCACAGGAGCTCCGGCGCCAGAACGAGGTCACCGAGCTCATGACTGTCCCGGTCGGCCTGCTGGGCAACGCCTTCCACATGTGGCCGCTCTTCACCAGCGCCGGCGGCTGGCTGTTCGAGCGGAAGCCGGACGGCAGCTGGGATCCGGCGCGGCAGGGAATCAGCTCTCCCGAGAGCATCGCGGCCTTCGACAAGGTCCGGATGCTCGGCCAGCTGGGGGTGATGCGGCCGGAGATCAACCGGGTGCGGTCCATCGAGATGTTCTGCAAGAGGCAGACCCCCTTCATCCTGGCCGCGTCGGGAGCGGTCGTCCCGGCCCGCGCCTCGGGGCTCAACTTCGCGGTGAGCCGCGTGCCGCCGTTCCAGGACGGCTCGCCGGCCATCCCGTTCCTTGCCGTCAACGGCTTCTACGTGGCGAGCCGCGGGCGGAACAAGGCGGTAGCCAGTGATCTTGTTCCCGACTACCTGACCCGGTCGGATGTGACCGAGTACTTCGGCAGGCTGGCGCATGTCGTGCCGCTCCGGGTGCCGGGAGAGTGCGATCCGGCCATCGCGGACTTCCACGCGCTCTGCATGGACGCCGTGCCGATGCCCTCGTTCCCGCAGATAGGCGACGTGCTGGGCCTGATCGGATCAGCGCAGGTGGCGCTGGTCACAGGGGGCGACACGGCTACCGTTGTGCGCGATCTCGGGGACCGGGTGCGGGCGCTCTTCTGAGCGCCTCAGGACGGAGAGCCGATGCTGCCCAGCACGCGCAGCTCGAACTCCCGCCTGGCCGGGTCGGCTGCGGCCACCGGCAGCGAGAGTCCCGGCCGGAGCGGGCGGTTTCCCCGCTTGATGGTCCTGACGGCTTCCACGGTCCAGGCCTGTATCTCCTGCGCTGGCTTTTCGATTCGGTAACAGTCGCTGTAATGCTCGCGCTCGCCGTCGTAGACGTCGACGACGGTGGTGACCGTGAGGTCTGACGCCGAGACGGGGTCGTTCCCCGGCACGAACTCGGCGAAGAACCCCAGCGTGTCGGCTATCCGCCAGATGCGCCGTTCCAGGTCGCGGGCGAGCGCGGGGTAGCCCGCTTTCCGCAGCTCCTGGGCGATGACCTGGTTGTCCCACGGCCAGACGCTCCCGCAGTGGTAGGAGAACGGCACGAACCTGACCTCGGGGCTGGCCAGGGTGCGGACGCCGTTGCGGTCGAGCAGCCCGCCGGAGAACAGCGTCTCGATGAGCGCGTGCCGCCGCCGGGTGATCTCCGGGTCGTCGCCGTCCAGCAGATGCAGCGCGTGGCCCATGTTGGAGGTCCGCACGGCCAGCGGCCTGGGTCTGCCCTGCTGATCCCGGTCGGTTGCCAGGGCGAAGTATCCTCCCCTGTCGTCTTCCAGCCAGAACATCGCACGCACCCGGTCCTTCAGCTCGCGCGCCCGGGCGGTGGCGGTTTCCTGCCGGGCGCGCAGCTCCGCCTCCCCGGCCAGGCCCCTGCCGCGCGCCGCCTCCCCGGCGTAGTAGCGGGCGAGATCGGCCAGCGTGTCGTGAGCCAGCGCCTGGATCTCGATCGAGGCGATGCCCTGGGCGTGGTTCGCGTAGGCGCCATCGGCGTGCATGTAGCTCTCGGGGGTGTCCTTCCAGGCCTGATTCCAGATCCCGCGCGGCTGGGACATGCGGAATTCCAGCAGGCCTTCGGGATTACCCTGCAGCCGCCTTTCCAGCCAGTCCGCGGCGGCCTGGAGCGCATGGCGCATCACATGCTCCCGGCCGTCGGCCCCGGTATAGCTGGTGGCCAGGAAGGCAGGGTCGTCGCCGGCAACACGGAGGACGCCGCGGATGAACAGCGGCGTGGAGTCGATCGCGCCGTAATGCGGCCACTCCCAGCCGTTGAGCGCGCTGATCTCCTGAGCCACAGAACTGCCCGGGTCAGGCGCCCAGTGGATGATGCGGCCGGGCTCTTCCTCGCTCGCTGAGTTGTACGTGACGCCCTGCGACTCGGCCAGCTGGCGGAGCGTCGTCCTGAGCAGCTGCGGAAAACACTCGTACAGGTTCAGGCCCATATAGAGCGCATCGCGGCCCACCAGGGCATCCAGCAGGGTGAACTCGGGCAGGTCGCGGTGCTCGGGCAGGGGGAGCGCGGCGTTACCGGGCCCGCGCGTGCCGATGTCGCCGAGATGGGCGGCGTGCATGAGGCGCATCAGCGCCCGCGATGACGACGGATGCGCCCGCTGGACGGGGGGCCCCAGCAGCGGGCGCAGATCGTGGACATAGATGACGCGCTGGAAGGGCAGCAGGTAGGGATCGAGCCGGGGCGTCAGGTGCCTGAGATCGGGGAGCTCACGGAGCGGGGTGCCGTCGGGGGTGAGCTTTCCTTCGAACCCGAAGAGGCCACTGTCGGTGGTGGCGCTGCCGTGGTGAGACTCGGCGCGGGGATCTGTCATCTCCCGGCCATGATAGTGACCCTGGCAGGCGGGCCGGGGTGAGGACGACCCAGGCCGGCCACCCGCGGCCCCAGGGCGCGGTAGCGGCCGGGACGCGCAGCCCGTTAGGCTTCCGGCCGGACGGCCGGCCCGGCCGGCCATGCGAGAAAGGCTCCGGATGCCGGGTGAGGGCCAGGAGGTCGTCGTCGGCCTCGACAATGGCGGGACGGCCATCAACGCGACCGTGCTCGACACCGGCGGCCGGTTCCTGGTGGACCAGCTCGTCGAGGTGCCGAGCCGGGTCGCCGAAGGCCCCGGGGTGGCCATCGAGGCGCTCGCCGAGTCGTTCACGCGCGTGCTCGGCTTGACGGGGACCTCGCCGCAGGCGGTGCGGGCGGTGGGCCTGGACACGCCGGGGCCCGCCAGCGCGGACGGGGTCATCTCGCTGCGGGGCGCGGTGAACTTCGTCGATCCGGCCTGGCGCGGCTTTGACGTGCGCAGCGCCCTGGAGACCCGGCTCGGCCTGCCGGTGATCTACAACAATGACGCCAATGCGGCGTCCCTGTACGCCCATCACGTCCACTTCGGGCCCGTCGCCGCCCAGCGCTCGTCGGTCTCCCTGATCGTGGGGACCGGGCTCGGCGGCGGCGTGATCGAGCGCGGCATGGTGGTGCGCGGCGCCGCCGGGATGGCCGGCGAGTTCGGGCACATCCGGATCCCGCTGGACGGCCTGCTGGCCGAGGGGCAGCCGGTGCCCCGCTGCAACTGCGGGCAGCCCGGGGATGGCGAGAGCATCGCGTCGCTGACGGGCATCGAGAAGAACCTGCTGCCCTACTGGCTGACCCGCTTCCCCGGCCACGAGCTCCACGCGGCCGGGCCGCCGCGCCAGGCAGCGGCGCTGGTGCGGGGCTATGCCAGCGCCGGGGACCCGATGGCCCTGGAGATCTTCCGGCAGCAGGCGATCGCGCTCGGCAGGCTCTTCACCATCGCGGCGAACTTCACCGACCCGGACGCCTACTTCCTCGGCGGCGGGGTGGTCGAGGCGGTGCCGAGCTTCCGCGACTGGTTTCTCACCACGGTCCGTGAGCACACCGACCTGCGGGCCGAGCAGCTTCCGCGGGTGACCTTCGCGCTGGTGCCCGAGCTGGACATGGCGGGTGCCCGCGGCGCGGCCATCGCGGCCGCCGGCTCGCTGGGATGGGCGCCCCCGGTGCCTCCCGGCCGCTGATCCGGCGCGGCTGGCCGCGGCCCGGTGGCCCGGCCGCGCGCTGGCGTCAGCGCTGCGGCGGCCGCGGCTGGCTGGGCCGGGTGAGCCGGCCGGGCGCCAGCTCATCGACCAGCGCGTCCATCCGCGCGGCTTCGCCGGCCACCCGCTCCATCTGGCGGTCAAGCTCGGCGGCCGTGGGCCGGCCGCGGCGCCGGTAGGACCCCGCCAGGCCGTGGATGACGCTGAGCGGCCTGCGCAGCTCGTGGCCGGTGCCGGCGAAGATCAGGCTCATCCGCTCGCCCGACCTGCGGGCGGCCGCCTCCGACTCGGCACGGGCGGCGAGCGCATGCTCGAGCTGGCCGAGCATCGTGTTGAGAGACCGGGTGAGCCGGCCGGCGTCGCCGCCGGTGCGGCCCGCGGGCACCCGGTGTGACAGCCCGCCCGCGGCGGCCACGGCCAGCGCCGCTTCCGCCCGGTCTATCGGCCGCAGGATGGCGCGGATCACCGCCCCACCCAGGCAGGCGACGGCCACCGCCAGCACACCGCTGAGCGCGAGGCCGGTGACGGCGAGCCTGCCGACGGCGTGGCCGATGCCGCCCACCTCCAGCCCGACCACCAGGGTGCCCGCCAGGCCCGGCCGGGCCCGGCCGGTGATGAGCACGGAGAAGCCTTCCGCGCTGTAGGAAAAGGGGATGCGCCGGGCGCGGTAGTGGATCGGCTCGGTGATCACCCGCCAGCTGCCAGCGCCCCCGGCCGCGATGGTCACCGGCTGCCCTGCCCGCGCCGCGGCCGGCACAGGGACCGCCGGGAGGAGCGGCCCGGGCCGGGTGCCCGGCCCCGCCCTCATCACCAGCTGGCCCGCTGGGCCCCGGACCTCGATACCCAGCACGCCGCCGCCGGGGTAACCGGCGCTGGGGGTGCCGGGCGCGATCCCGTAGATGGGCGATGCCGTGAACGGGCGGCTGATGAGCTGGCCGGCGGCGGCGCGGAGCTGCCGATCCGCCTGGCCCGCAAGGTAGCCCCGGGCCAGCAGGGCGCAGGCCCCGGTGATGGCCATGGCCCCGGCGGCCAGCAGGCACAGCGCCGCGGCCACCAGCCTCACCCGCAGCGAAGCCCGGCCCGGCCGCCGCCCGGCGGCCGCCGCATCCCCTTTTCCCGCAGGGCGGAAGCTGTCCTGCCCCATGGCATCCAGTCTGCCTGCCCGCCACCGGCTGGGCCGGACGGTGGGTCAGATCGTGCCCGCGTCGACGGCCTGGGAGATCCACGGGATGACCTCGTCCAGCATCTGATCCAGCGTGGTGGTCGCCTCGAAGCCGAGCACGCGCTTGGCCTTGTCCGTCGACGGCACGCGCCGCTGCACGTCGTGAGCGAACGGCTCGTCGTGGGCGATCCGCAGCGGCACATCCTCACCCTTGATCTTCCGCCAGATCATGGCGGCCAGCTCGCTCACGGTCGTGGCCTCCGCGGTGGAGAGGTTGAAGTCCTCGTTGCGGGCCTGCGGGTGGGCCATCGCGGTGGCGATCCCGGCGGCGAGATCACCGCCGTAGGTGTAGTGGCGGATCTGCTCGCCCGAGCCGAGGATGCGCAGCGGGTCCTGGCCCTTGAGGACCTTCTGCACCAGGTCGGGCACCACGTGGCTCATGGCGAGCCGCACGTTCCCGGACAGGACTTCCGCCTCGCCCACCGCCCGGCTCTCGCCGGTGCCCACGCAGTTGAAGGGCCGGACGATGGTGTAGGGCAGCTGGTACTGATCCCAGGCGGCGCGGGCGAAGTACTCGACCGCCAGCTTCTGGAACCCGTACGACGACAGCGGCGGCGGGATCTCCCGCTCCTGGCCCTCGTGCGAGGGCCAGTGGCTCGCGTTTTCGAAGACCATCGACGAGGACACGTAGGTGACCTTGCGCAGCCGGCCGGCCCGGTGGGCGCTGATCGCGGCGTCGCAGCTGGCTGCGATGATCCGCTCGTTGGTGGCCAGCAGGTCGTAGGCGTAGGTGTGGAAGTAGGTGATGCCGCCGATCATGGCGGCGCCGGCGATGAAATGGTCGCAGTCTTCGAGCAGCCTGGTCATCAGCTGGGTGTCGCGGGCGTCGCCCTCGACCAGCGTGTAGTCCGGGTTGCCGTCGTAGGACTTCCTGATCCGCCCGTATTTGGAGAAGTTGTCCACTCCGGTGACCGCGTAGCCGCGGGCGAGCAGTTCCTCGACGAGGTACCCGCCGATGAAGCCCGCGGAGCCGCTGACCAGGACCTTTTCCATGGATTACTGTTCCTTCGCCGGTCTCGCGGGTGCGGCACCGCCCTGGTCCCGTGACGCCTGGGCGCGGACCTGCGCCGGGGTCAGGCGCGGGCCGAACGCGAAACGGTACCAGCGCAGGTACTTCGGGATCCACTGCGCGACCTTGAAGTTCGACACCCCCGCCTGCCGGTCCAGCCAGATGGTCGGTATCTCGGCCACCGGCAGGCGCATCCGCTTGGCCTTGGCGGTGAGCTCGATACCTATCTCGAAGCCGTCCCTGGAGTCGATGCCGACCTGCCGGATGAACTCGGTGGAGTAGGCCTTGAACGAGTTCGTGGCATCCCGGGTGCCGACGTGGGCGAGCAGCTGCAGCGACCGGCCCGCGCCCTTGGACAGCAGCCCTTTCAGGTACGGCCCGCCGACCTGCTGGCCGCCCGCCACGTACCGGGAGGCCGCTGCCACGGCCACGCCGCGTTCCACCAGGCGGACCAGGTCGTCGATCTGCCGGGCGTCGTCGCAGCCGTCGGCCATGGTCACCACCGCCACCGGCGCGGCCGACGCCTCGATGCCGTAGCGGATCGCGTTCGCCGGCCCGCGGCCATAGGTATTCAGCAGGTGGCGGACCCGCGGTTCCTTCAGCGTGTACTCGCTGACCACCGGGATGGTGGTGTCATCGTCGGTGTCCACCACCACCAGCACCTCGCACGGCAGCCGCACCGACTCAAAGATGCGGTCGAGCACGGTGCGGATCTGCTCGCCCTCGTTATAGGCGGGGATGACGATGGACACCCGCGTCTCGCCCACCGTCACACCCGCACCCCCTTGCCGAGCAGGTTCCAGATGTCGGCCACCGGCTTGTCCGTCACGAGGTCGGCGTACTCCGGGTGGGGTGCGCCGATGATGAGCAGGTCGGCGGCGACGAGCACGTCGCCGAGCGGCCGCAGCGCAGGGTCGACCGTCACATAGGGGTCCGTGCACAGGACCGCCCCGGCCTTGAAGGCGAGGATGTGCTTGAGCTTGTAGCTCAGGCTCGACCGGATGTCGTCCGAGCCCCCCTTGAAGGCCATGCCGAGGATGCCGACCGTCATCGCGGGCAGGTCGAAGCGCTGCTCCAGCCGGTGCACCAGATACAGCGGCAGCCCTTCGTTGATGGTCATCGCGGTGTGGCCGAGGACGAAGTTGTTGTTGTTGTAGGCGGCGAGCTGCAGCGTGTCCTTGAACAGGCACGGCCCCGCGGCGAACCCCGCCCCCGGCATATCCGCCGCCCGGGGATAGTCGAGGATGAGGCCCTGCCGGATCCGCTCGAAGTCGAGGCCCCGGTCGTTGGCCATCATGTAGAGCTGGTTGGCGGTGGCGAACTTGATGTAGCGCCACACGTTGGTGAACAGCTTGGCCAGCTCCGCCTCCTCCGGTGTCATGGGTACCAGCGTCGGCGTCAGCCGGCCGAACAGGGCGCTCACCCGGTCCATCCCGCGCGCGGTGCGGCTCGACACGATCTGCGGCAGCTCGAACAGCTCGGTCATCGCCTTGCCCTCGGCGATGCGCTCCGGGCAGAACGCCACGTCGATCTGCACGCCAAGGCCGGCGACCATCCTCTCCACCAGCGCCGTCACCCCCGGGTACACCGTGCTGCGCAGCACCAGCATCTGCCCGCTGCGCAGGTAGGGCGCGCAGCCCGCCAGCGCCTTGGGGATGGCCGACTGATCCGGGTTCAGGTGCTCATCCACCGGCGTGCCGATCACCACCACCACATGCTCGGCGGTCGCCACCACGGCCGGGGAGGTCGACGCGGTGAGGCGCCCCTCGGCCACCACGCGCTTGAGCACATCGGCGGCGCCCGGCTCGGCGAAGAGCATCCTGCCCTCGTTGACCGAGGCGACCGAGGCATCGCTCACGTCGTAGATGCCGACCTGTGCGCCCCGGTCCGCCAGCGCGATCGCCAGCGGCAGGCCCACGTGACCGCAGCCGCCCACCACGACCACATCGCGCTCGAACGTGCTGTCAGGCGACCAGTCAGTCACGGGATTACCTTCCGACCACTTGCGCTGCGGGCCTGTAAACGGCGACGCCACCGGCCGTGTAGTCGGGCCGGAAGCCGGTCCTGGCCAGATAGCTGCGGATACCGGGGGTCTGGCGCCAGACGATTACCCAGCCTATGTGCAGGCTGCGGGCGTTGCGGCGGGCGGCGGTGAGCAGAGCCGGGCTGTTGTCACCATCGGTGTCCTGGATCCTCAGCAGGCCCACGTAGAAGGCATTCTCCCTGATCGCCGCCAGCGACGGGCCCGGTATGCGCGACAGATAGGCGATCGCCCGCGGATGGCCGTCGGCGGTCGCCAGCACCTGGGCCTCCGGATCGAAGGGCGCTCCCTCTCCCGGCAGCGGGATCCCGCCCCGGATGCCGAACGGCACGTCCACCACCAGCGATGCCGAGTGATCGGCGGCGATCGGCCGGTCGAGCCGGGGCAGCGCGGTCCGCATCACCCCCGGGGGCGGGGTGCCGGCCCACAGCCCCACCGAGCCGTCGCCCGCCCAGCCTGCCTCCAGCACCGCCAGCAGCAGCACCGGGACCACGAGCACCGGGACCATGAGCACCGCGGCCCGGGTGCGCAGCCACTCGACCGCGGCCCCGGCGAGCAGCGCCGCGGGCACGAGCCCGAGCATCACGAACCGCGTCGCCTCACGGAAGCCCGCCATGCCGGGCAGCTGCACGAACCATGTGAAGGGCATGACGGCCGATACCCGCACCCCCTGCCACACCTCGGCGGCGGGTACGTAGACGTGTGTCCCGATCCTCAGCGTCGACCCCAGCGCCAGCACCGCGCTCCCCAGCCACAGCAGCCCGAGCAGCCGGGCGCTGCGCCGCCGCCACGATACGGCCAGGCCAAGCAGGGCCACCACGGTCAGCACCACGCCGAACGTGGGGATCCCGTCGCCGATCGGCCCCTGGTAGGTCAGCGGCTTCAGCGCGGTCAGGCCGAGGGCGACCACCCGCGGCGAGAGCGAGAACAGCCCGGGGAGGTAGGAGCTGGAGGTGGTGTAGTACTTGGCCACGGACTGCAGCGAGATCGAAGCGCCGCCAGCACGTGTCTGTGCCACCATGGCCACGATCTGCGGGCTGGCCACCACCAGCGCGACCCCGAGCGCCGCAGCCGTCGCCGTCACCTTCGTTAGCCAGGGCGGCGTGCCCGCGGCGCCGTTCCCGCCGCCGCCGCCGTTCCCGCTGCCGGCGCCGCCCGGCCTGCCACGGGTGAGCAGCCAGGGCAGGAGCACCGCCGCCACCAGGATGGCCACCAGCACGGCCGACTGCTGGTCGGTGAGCAGGCTCGCCCCGAGCACCGCGCCCAGGATCACGGCCTGCCGCAGCCGCGGATCGCGGCGCAGCCGCACGGCCGCCTCCAGCGCCAGCGGCAGGAACAGCGCCCCGGCGGCCAGGTTCAGCTGGTACCAGCCGTGCCATGCCAGATCGGAAGACAGGCCGAAGAACGCGCCCGCGGCGATGGCCCCGGCCTGCGAGGGCAGCCACAGCCGCGCCGCCCGGTACATCGCATAGCACGACAGCCCCGGCATGAGGACGGACAGCAGGTTGTACGAGGCGCTAGGGCCGAAGACAAGGGTCACCGGCAGCATCACCACGCCCTCGAGGGGCATGAGTGCGTGGTATCCCAGCTGGGCCCCGGCCGGCGCGGCGATGAGGCGGGTGAACCAGGGGTTGCCCAGGTGCTCCACCTGGTGGGCCATCCACCAGAAATCCCACACGTAGACGCCAGCGTCGCGGGTGGCCGGCAGCTTGCCGCCGGTCAGGTAGGTGATCCGCGGCCATGTCGCGGCGATGCTGGCGGCGAGGTAGCAGGCCAGGATCACCAGGTGCCGTACCACCGGGCTCCCGGCCCTGCCGGGGACCGCCGGCAGCTGGGCCGGCGGCAGCCCGGGCAGCCCGCGGCCACGCTGTCTCGTCGATGTCTTGGTAGTTGTCACTGCGCTTCCCCGTATGCGGCAGGGCCTGCCTGGCGTTCGCGGCGTGGGTTCGGTTCACCGCTGGCGCCGCCATTATCCACGTCACCGCCGGCCAGCGTGCACCGGATCACCGCTGCATAGTGTCATATTCTGCCCCTATTACGGGACAGCCCCTGCACAAGTATAACTTGAGTCACAATAACGAAAAGGCTGGGCATAGATACATGCATGTCACGGCAAATCTTAATTCAACCGATACTTTACGGCGGTCATCGCCCGAGTGGGTGCTGGCTGCCGCGTTTCAGCATTGCACCTCCGGATGGGATGAGTGGCCGGACTCGCTGTTACAGGTGGTGACATGGCCCTGCCGCTGCGTCCCGGCGGAATGAACCCGCGGGCCACGGCGGTTGACCCCTAGCGCATGCCCGACAGGCGTGCCCGCCATGGCGGCCGGGGGAGTGGGACCGGGCCGGCCGATGGCGGGGCACGCGTACCAGCAGAGTGGAGAGCCGCGGACATGACCGACTGGAACAGCAAGATCATCGAGGAGTTCCGCGCCAACGGGGGGAAGGTGGGCGGCCAGTTCGAAGGCGCGCCGTTGCTGCTCCTGCACACGGTGGGCGCCCGGACCGGGCAGCAGCGGGTGAACCCGATGATGTATCAGCCGGTACCGGCCGGTTACGCCGTCTTCGCCTCCAAGGCTGGCGCCCCTACCCATCCGGACTGGTACTACAACGTGCTCGCCCATCCGCGGGTGACAGCCGAGATCGGCACCGGGACCGCCGAGTTCCTCGCCCGGGTGGCCGAGGGCGAGGAGCGCGAGCGGATCTGGTCCGCGCAGAAGGCCGCTTACCCGGGCTTCGCCGGCTATGAGCAGAAGACCACCCGGCAGATCCCGGTCATCATCCTCGAGCCCGCCGGCTAGCACAACTGGCCGCCCGCACCCGGCCGCCCGCGGGCCCGGTGTCCCGCCCGCACCGGCGACGGCCGCGGCATGCCCGGCCAATCCCGGTTCCAGCTGATGGCTGTTTTCGCAAATGGCCAGGCCAGCTGGCCCAGAATCGCAGCCGCCGGTGCCCATTCCATTAACCGGCCGTCGTTAACTGGCAGCCGATTCGCCGGCCACCGCGCTGGGCCAGGGCGCGTGCGGCCGGGGTCAGCTGACGGGCCGCAAGCCGCTCAGCGGCACCGCCCGGGCGGCTGTGACTGGCGGGCCGTAACCAGCCCGGGCGGGTCTGACTAAACAGGGTGGCCGCTAAGGGCGTCCACCGGCACCGGCAGCGCGCGGATCGCTGGCACTTCAGGCCACGATGAAGAACGGCACAAATCGCCATGAACCACGTTTATCCGCAGCACCGGCAATGTGCGCTGGCCAGGCCCGGCCCTGTGCGCAGGCTGGATGCTTGCGATGAGCAGCCTGAAAATTTACTTGACAGCGTGTGCCCGACATCTTGAATGGGAATGGTGGCAAATGCGTGGGGCCACGGTGCCGGAACAAGCTGGGCCCCATGCGATGCGCGGTGCTTGGGGGGCCCGGCCATGGCAGCACACCGCGGCAGACAGCGCGCTCCGGACCGCCGTGAGATTGATGGCGGCCAAATGCCGGGCGCGCGAACCGGCGCGGCCGAAGCGGCCACCCAACTGCGGCGGCTGGCGCAGGACCCGTCCTTCCGGCCGGTAGAACGCGTTCTGGCCGAGCTCGGCACCGTTCCCAGTGACTCCAGCGCCGGGATCGAGGCCATCCGCGCGCTCCGGCGCTGGGGCGCCGAGTACCTGCGCGTAGCCGACGAACTGGAGACCGCCGCCCGCCGCTGCCGCCTCGCCGAGCGGGAGATAGGCGAGCGGATCGACGAGTTCCTGACCAGCTGGCAGGGAGGGCCGGCCGCGGCACCTGCGCACGGGCCAGGGATGGCACCTGAGCGTGTGCCGGAGGCGGCCCCTGCCCATGGGCCGGGTGCACCGCCGGCCGGCGCCCGCAGGCGCAACGGCCGGGACGGCTGGTTCCGGGAACTGCTGCACCGCGGCCGCACCGGCCACGAACAGGCGGAGGACAGGCCCCTGCCAGCCCCGCACACGGGCGCCGCGCCATCCTTAGCGCTGCCAGCGGCAGCGCAGCGCCAGCAACCCGCACCGGCCGGCCCCGCCGCCGACGTGGCGGCGCTGGTGCTCGGGCCGCTGGAGCTGAGCGTCGCTGGCCGGCGGGTGCTGCGATGGAACAGCCTCAAGGCCAGGGCGGTGTTCCAGTACCTCCTCATCCACCAGGGCCGGCCCATCCGGCGTGATGTGCTGATGGAGCTGCAGTGGCCCGACCACACCCGTAACTCGGCCCGCAACAACCTCAACGTCGCGCTCTACAGCCTGCGCAACACCCTGGACGGGCCGGGCCAGGGCGTCCAGCCCGTCCTCTACCAGGACGGCTGTTACAGCCTCAACCCGGAGCTGACGTGGTGGATCGACCGGAACGAGTTCCTCTCCACGCTCCACCACGCGGAGTCAGCCCGCCGGGCCGGCCGCCCGCGGCAGGCCATCGACGCCTACGAGCAGGCCGTCCGGCTCTACCGCGGGCCGCTTTTCGAGGACGACTGCGCCGGCGACTGGTTCCTGCCCGAGCAGCGCCATCTGGGGGAGCTGTACCTGCAGGCGCTGGAGCAGCTTGCAACCGGCTATTTCCAGCTCGGCGAGCTCCCCGAGGCTGTGCGGGCCGGCCAGCTCGCGGTAGGCACCGACCCTTGCTGCGAGCCCGCCCACCGGATTCTCATGCGCTGTTTCGGATCGCAGCATCAACGGCAGCTCGTCAGCCGCCAGTACCGTTCCTGCGTCGCCGCCCTGCAGGACGAGCTCGGCGTTCCGCCCGGGGAGGACACGGTCCAGCTCTTCCGCCAACTCACCGCGGCCATGTGAGCGCCGGCTCTTATGCGCTAAATAAGCGCCTAGGCCGCTTCTTTCGCGGAAAATAACGGGCGATTATGCGCCACTTTAGTGCCGCCTCAGTGGTGCTGCGGATCGTGTAGGGATGGCCGCCCGTGGGCCATCGGCGAAGTCGCACGATGGCGAAGTCGCACGATCAACGCAAAGGAGACGTCTCATGGCGGACGACGACCTGAGGTTCCCCTGCTGGCCCAATGACAGGGACTGGCTTGACGGCAGGACCGAGATCTTCCTGTCCACCAAGCATCTGCGGGCGCACTGGGATGCCGACATCATCGACGTGGACGACAAGAACAAGCACGACACCATCATCGAGCGCAAGGACCCATTCGAGGTCCGGTTCCGGGTCGAGCTCGAGGGCCGGCTCTGGCGGTGCATCTGCGGCAATTGGTGCTTCAACGTCGGCTTCACGGCGATCGGCAAGGGGGAGGACTTCAACCTGTCCGACGTCCTGCCCGACCCGTCGGTGCTGCATCTCAACGACTGGAAGGGCTGCGAGAGCCGCTGCATCGACGTGTGCGTCAGGGTCCCGCCCGACAGGATCCCGGTCGGGTACTGCGGGACGGTCTATGAGGTCGCGGCCTGGTTCGAGCTGCGGTGCTGTGGCCACTGCGATGACCCGGGCAGCCATCTCGCGGTCGCTGGCTACGAGGCCCTCGAGGAGTACCAGTTCGTCTAGGCCGGCCCTGGCCCCATGACGACGGGCCCGGCGGGCCCCGCCCGTACCCGCGGCGAGGAGGAAGGAGCGGCCGGTGGCCGTCGATGACCTGAGCTCGATCACCGGCCTGGAGGACAAGCACCGCCGGGCGCTGGCCAGGAGGCAGATCACCACCCTGGCCGGCCTCGCCGACGCCGACCAGCGTGTCATCTACCGGGCGATGGGGAACATCCGGCCGCGTCCCACCCTCAAGCAGATCGCGCAATGGCAGGGTGAGGCCCGCAGCCGGCTGGGCGAGGCGCGCGGCCGGGCCCAGACGCCGGGCAGGGCCGAGGCACGCGGCCGGGACGAGGCCACGGTGGACACCGCGGACTGGCACCCGGCGGCCTCGTTCGCGGTGGTCTTCGCGCAGCGCCGGGCCGGCGGCAGCTGGGAGCGCCGGATCGAGGTCGAGCGGACCGAGGTCGAGCCCGAGCGCGAACCCGAGGTATGGCCCGGCTGGGAATGCAACCCGATCTGCGGCTGGATGCTCAGCCAGCTGGGCCAGGCGGCCCAGGCCGGCCAGGTCGGCGGCGCCGGGCCCGGCGGGCCAGGCCAGGACGGCGGCGGCCAGGCCCGCGGTGCCGGTTCCCGGCCGGCCAGCGGACCGGCTGCCCCGGCCGGGCTGCCCCGGCTGCGCATCGACAGCGCCGCGATCATCGACGCGGCCAGCAGGGCCGACGTGGTGACGGGGGGCGCGCTGGTGCCGGACCCGCCCGCCGAGCTGGTGCCGCCGGCGCTGGTGGCCTTCACGGTCAGTGGGGCACGGCCCGGCACGCAGGTGCAGGCGGTGGCCCGGTTCCGCGGCCGGCAGCGGCCGGGCCGCAACGCGGCGGACCCGGTGGCCGTTCCCGCTTCCGGCCGCGCCGAGATCAGCCTGCCACGGGCCGTGGCCGGCCAGGTCGAGCTGACCCTGCTGGCGTGGGCGCCCGACGGCAGCGCCAGGCCCGTCTCGGTCAGGCTGCCCGCGATGAGGATCGGCACCGGGGACGCTGACTGATCCGGTTCCCCGCCGTAAGATCTGGTCATACAGGTGGGCTCTGAGCTGGCCGGGTCCTCGCGTGTTCAGATATCACCGGGCGGGGGCCTGTCCGCCAGCGCCCACGGCCGGGGGTCGGTCTGATGAACAGAAAGTCGCCGGGCGTCCTCGCCCCGCCGCGCGAGCTGTATACGCCGGATGAGTGGCAGCGCCAGGGCCGTGAGCGGCGCAAGCAGGCGCCCCGCCTGAGCCACGCCCAGTGGGAGCCGCCGCCGGACCGGCCGGACCCGGTCGCCGTCCTCCAGGAACAGGCCAGGACCCGGGTGCCAGAGCTGGTGCCGATCCGTTATGGGCGCATGACCGCTTCGCCGTTCGCCTACTTCCGTGGCGCGGCCGCGCCGATGGCCTGGGATCTCGCGCACACCCCCAGCTCCGGCATCCGGGTGCAGGCGTGCGGCGACGCGCACCTGCTGAATTTCGGCATGTTCGCCGCCCCTGACCGGCGGCTGGTCTTCGACGTCAACGACTTCGACGAGACCCTGCCGGCCCCGTTCGAGTGGGACGTCAAGCGCCTGGCGGCCAGCTTCGCCGTTGCCGCCCGCGACAGGGGGTTCAGCGAGGGCGACGCCCGCACCGCGGCGCGGCTGGCCGTCCGCAGCTACCGCACCGAGATGTTCCGCTACGCCACGATGCGCTTCCTGAAGGTCTGGTACTCCCGGATCGACATCGACAAGGTCACCGGCCTCTACGACGAGCTTCAGCCGAAGAAGGCGGTGCACCGCCGCCACGCCGACATCGCCAAGGCGCGCCAGCGCACCAGCCTGAAGGCGTTCCTGAAGATGTGCGACAAGGTCGACGGGCAGTACCGGATCCGGCCGGCCCACCCGGTGATCGTCCGCTTCCCGGTCGAGCGCCACCCCGGCATCCTCGCCGAGCTCCGCCACGCGATCGCGCTCTACCAGGAGACGCTGCCGGTGGACCGGCGCGAGGTGCTCCGCCGTTACTACTTCGGCGACTTCGCGCGCAAGGTCGTGGGCGTCGGCTCGGTCGGCCTGGAGGCGTTCATCTTGCTGCTGCT
>Ga0335080_10003178_pt1 | contig 16582 bp, 14 predicted proteins | sample Lox_Sample_34_FD_206720 | JGI IMG/M metagenome (GOLD analysis project Ga0335080, IMG submission 206720) | Soil microbial communities from Loxahatchee National Wildlife Refuge, Florida, United States - Lox_Sample_3.4 | ecosystem: Environmental > Terrestrial > Soil > Wetlands | place: USA...
GAATTGATTGCCGCATGGAGCCTGAATCTGGATCTGGTGACTTCTTCCGGCCATCACTTGGGTTCGCTGATTATTCATCGGATCTACAGCGATCGCGACTTGCAGCTCGATATAAATCTGCTGACATCCATATTTCCGGCGGCGCTGGCGGACGCACTGGACCGTATGATCAGAGACACTGAGATTTCCGCTTCTCTTCAGGAAGTGCCCGCTCTGGTTGCGGCACACGCAGGTTAGCTCGCCAACGATCCCTTCATGTCAACGTTCCCGCGCGCGTGATCCGCGCCGCATAGTTTCCGGATGCTTGCATCACTTATCCACAGCCTGAACCACCGCTGTTACTTTTTGTGCGCCAAGTGCGCATTTACTTTCCTAGTTCACTTGGGAGGGCACCACAGAGATGGGATGGGTCAATACCCGCGATATCCATTTTCTTTCTCTGCAAAGATCGGCATTCTGTGTTGAGTGCGAACTGATTTGCGAAAACAACACGCCGAATTGCCTGTACTGCGGCAGCCAGGCGGTGCTCAGTCTCTCGCGGGTGTTGGGCGGTTCAATGCGCGGCCAGCAAACCGCACATTTGATCGAAGACGCCGAACTGGACCGCTTGGTGCGCGACTTGCTTCGCACGGTTCCTCCTGCGGCGGTTCGCTTGACTGCCCGAGGCGACGACCTTCACGCAGCCCCAATAGCGCGCAGCCGTCATCATGTGCGCACCGCCGGACCCACACATCCCGGCACAGCGCGATCCATTCAATGCGCGGAGACCGCTGCTCTGGACCTGCATCCCGCAGAACTGGATCTGGAGCCAGCCATCAGTGCGATCGCTGAACGCGCCCAAACCCTGACCGGCGCAACCGGAGCCGCCATCGCTCTGCGCAAAGGAGACGAAATCATTTGCCGGGCGCGCGCCGGTCGCACCGCTCCCGACCTGGGCGTCCGCCTGCAGACCGACGCGGGCATCTCGGCCGATTGTGTGCGCACCGGCGAGGTTATGCTATGCCATGATGCTGAGTCGAATCCCCACGTCGACTTGGCCAGTTGCCGGCGACTGGGGGCACGCTCCATCCTGGTGGCTCCCCTACGCTATTTCCGAAGAACCTGGGGAGTGTTTGAAGTTCTCTCCGCCGCTCCTCATGCCTTTGACCACCGCGATGTGGCCACCATGCAATTGCTTTCCAGCATGATGGTGGCAGCGATCTCCAGGCTGGCAAACCTTCGTCCGCTGCGCGAATCCGCGTAGTCGCAGCGCTCCACTCCTGACAAAAGAGACTTTCTTCCCCTTCGGCTGGGGTAATATGGTTTCTCTATGGAGCCGTTGGAATCCCAGCCGGTCGGGGAAGAGAAGCCTGCACGTGAGCGCCGCCAAGCCTTGCGCCAGAGAGTGCATACCCCTGCCTATGCGAGCTTTGACGAGGGTTCTTCGGCCCTGGATTTGAACGAGATTCTGGATATCAGTGAGGCTGGGGTCGCCATTCAGACCGCCGCTGCTTTGGAAGTCAACCGCAGTCTGCAATTGTGTCTCGATCTCTCCGAGACCGGATCACGCATCCAGATTCCGGCTTCGGTGATTTGGACCGACACCGTCGGTCGAGCCGGAATTCGCATTCCCCAATTGCCTGACGAATCGCGGCGAGAACTTCAGCAGTGGCTGTTTCATAACGCGTTGGCAGGCTGTGCCCCGCCGAGTGAAGCGGGTGAGAGCGCACCTTCGGCCGGCAGGGAAGCTCACTGCACGATGGAGGCCGCCGAGACCGTTCCAGCCGACTACACCGCTCTGCTGTCCGCATTGCCCATTGTGGCGGGCGAGGTTGAGTCGATCGGTCCGGACCTAGACGCGGCGTTGTTGCTCATCGCCCAGCGCGCTCTGTCCTTTACCCGTGCCGGCGGGGTTGCGATTGCATTCCGCGAGGGGGATGACCTGATTTGCCACGCTGCCGCCGGGGTTGACGCTCCGCCCCTGGGCGCGCGCTTTCCGATTGGTTCCGGATTCTCGGGAGAATGCGTACGAACCGGTATGCTGTTGCGCTGCGACGACTCGGAGATTGACTCTAGAGTGGATAAGGAAGTCTGCCGTGCCCTGGGAATTCGCTCGATGGCAGCGGTCCCCATTCGTCTGGCCGGAAGAGTCATCGGACTACTCGAAATTTTCTCGCCTGCGCCGCACAGTTTCACCAGCCATGACGACATGGTCCTGCAACGGCTGGCGGAGATCATTGTGGCGGCAGTGAATCGCGCCGCGCTAGCCCACGTCGCCTCGCGTGCGGAAGCGACCGCATCCGTTAAGGATGATGCTCTACCGCAAGATTCCGCGGGTCCACTGTCCGGCATAGCGGGCGCAATTCAAAGCTCCATGCCCCGCTACCAGAAGATCCTGTTGATCGCCGCCGCCGCGACCATCCTGCTGGTGCTGATCTTCCTGTTCAGCCCGTGGCTGAAGCCGCAGAGCCTGAAGCGCGGCGCTCCGGATGCCACGGTGGCCCCTACCCAATCCGCCGATGCGACGCCAGGCCCAAGAACCGTGGCGGAGGCGGCTACACTGGGCGATCTGCAGAAGCTAGCCGAACAAGGCGATGCCTATGCGCAATTTGCTATCGGTGCCCGCTATGCCACCGGCGAGGATGTGAAGCAGGACTACGGCGAGGCCGTCCGCTGGTTCACCAAAGCCGCCGAGCAGGGACATGTTGTCGCCCAGGCCACGCTGGGTGCCTACTACTGGGCAGGGCGTGGCGTACCCCAGGATCTCCCGAAGGCCTATTTCTGGTCGATTCTGGCCCGTGCCGGAGGAGATGAGGCCAGCAAGTACCGGGTTGCGGTGCTGACTTCCCGCATGACTCACGCCCAGGTACTCGCCGCCCAACAACAGGCCGACGACTGGCTAGGCCACCACCAGATCGCAAAGCAACAGTCTTCCCGTCAATAGAGCTGATCGCTCAATCGCGCGGACTGAGGGGTTAGAATAGAGCCAAGGAAGTAGTTCTGATGCCTACCCTTCGCGACATCGTCTATCAGAACGTCCGCGAGGGCGACCTGTACGAAAAACTCGATCGCAACCGGTTGCGTTGTTATGCCTGTGGGCATTGTTGTCCAATACCCGAGGGTCAACCCGGTGTCTGCAAAGTGCGCTACAACCGTGGCGGCAAGCTCTATGCCCCCTGGGGATACGTGGGGGGCGTGCAATGCGATCCGATTGAGAAAAAACCATTCTTCCATGCTTATCCCGGAGCCCTGGCCTACAGCTTCGGAATGTTGGGTTGCGACCTTCATTGTGGATACTGCCAGAATTGGGTGACATCGCAGGCGTTGCGCGATCCTGGCGCGGTTTCGCCGCCATTGCAGGCAGATCCCGCGGCCTTGGCCGAAGACGCGGTACGTATGGGCGCGAAGGTGCTCGTGAGCACCTACAATGAGCCCCTTATCACCAGCGAATGGGCAGTCGCAGTCTTCAAGCAGGCCAAAGCCGCAGGACTGGTCACCGGATTCGTTTCCAATGGCAATGGAACCCCCCAAGTCCTGGAATACCTGCGGCCCTGGGTGGATTTATACAAGGTGGACTTAAAGAGCTTTGACGACCGCCACTACCGGCAACTGGGCGGGCGCTTGCAACCGATTCTCGACACCATTCGCCGCCTGCATGACATGGGATTCTGGCTGGAAATCGTCACCCTGCTCATACCAGGGTTCAATTCATCAGAGGATGAGCTGCGGCGGCTCACCGATTTCATCGCCGGAGTTTCCCCGGAAATTCCCTGGCACGTCACCGCATTCCATCAGGATTACAAAATGATGGAGCCCGACAATACCCAGCCCGAAGACTTGCTTCGAGCCGTGGAAATCGGCCAGAACGCGGGCCTGCATTTCGTTTACGCGGGCAATCTTCCAGGGCTGGTCCGCAATTTGGAAGACACCCGGTGCCATCAATGCGGCACGACGCTCATCAAGCGGCACAGCTACCTGGTGAAAGATTATCGGTTGACGGCCGCAGGCGGGTGTCCTGCCTGTGGCGCAGTTGTTCCCGGACGCTGGTCCTCTCAGTTCGAAGGGCAGTTGAGTTCGCATCCTTTCTTGCTACGGCGGCCCGGCCATTTGGTTACAATTCTCGATCGGCATTAAACGACATCTCATGCGCAAGAGCGGACCTTGGCTACTGCCGTTATTCGTGTGCCTGTTATTGACAGCGTGCTCTCCTCGCGATTTTCTGACGCGGCGTCTTGCTGCCGACCTCATCGTGAGTGCGAATGCCTTCCGAAATAGCCAGCAATTCTGGTTGCGCACCGGAGTCGTCTCCAATCAACTTTATCTTTCTCCGGAATACCTGGTCTTGCAGCGGCGGGGCTGGATCACCGCCGCCAATGTGCCTTGCGGGCCGGACTCGGCTCCTCCCCCCTGCTGGAACGTCGCGCTGACGCCTCTCGGGGTAGAAACGTTTCGCGATCTGATTCCTGCCGGCGCCGCCGCTTCGCAATATCTCAGCGTTCCGGCAGCAAAAAGAGAATTAATTGAAATCATGGGAATCACCAGGGAGAACAGCCACGCCGACGTTGATTTCACCTGGCGATGGGTGCCGCTGAACGAAGTAGGTGCGGCTCTCTATCCCCGGGGCGTGCGCTACCTGTCGAGCGTCCTGTTCAGGCACTATGATGACGGCTGGCGGGTCGTCGAAGGCAGCGCAAAGAGCAGTCAGGGTCTGGACGACGCATTGAAGAACGCTTCCCCGGCACCATAGGCTCCGCCAGAGTTGCTCCCGGAACGACAGACTGATATAACGCTTGGTTCTTCGGGAGCAAGCCAATGACGAGCCCAAGTGTGATCTTCACGTTCCTTCTCGCAGTCCTTCTCTCTATACCGGCGAGTGCTACCGGCAAGCCAAAGCTGACGCTGGACGAATTCTTCAACTTCGTGGATTTTCCTTCCGTGCAGCTTTCGCCGGACGGCAATTCCGTTGCAATCACCGTCGAGCGTGCCGACTGGGACCAGAAGATTTTCCGCAGAGACCTGTGGCTTTACCGCGACGATGGCCACGGCGGCGGGGGGCTTGCGCAACTCACTCAGTCCGGGCACGACAGCAGTCCCAAGTGGTCGCCCGACGGCCGGTGGGTGGCATTTCTCTCTGGACGCAAGCCGGCGTCTGCCCAGGATGGGGAGAATTCTAAAGACGAGGAAGTCAGCCAACTCTATCTGATCTCTCCGAGCGGCGGTGAAGCCTTTCCGATAACCGAAGGCTCCGAAGACATTCACAGCTTCGACTGGTCGCTCGACTCGCAGACCCTCTATTTCGCCACCCGCACTCCCTGGACCAAGAGCCAGAAAGATGAGCACGAGAAGGAATGGAAGGACGTGGTGCGGTACCGCGGAGATGAGCGTGGGGACGAGATTTTCAGCATTAGCGTTGCGGATGCCATCGCTCACCATCAAACCGCGGCAACCCAGTCTTCTGAGGATGAAAAAGAAGTTGCTGGTTCGCCCGGCGCAAAAGCATTGGCGCAGCTCACCTTGCGAGTGGACGGACTGCGAGTCTCGCCAGACGGCCGGAAAATCGCCTTGTGCACGGCTTCGGTGTCTGAGCGTGACGAGAAAATAGAAGAGTTTGAGATTTATTCTCTCGATCTGGCCACCGCCTCGCTGCAAACGCCTCCCCGCCGGGTCACGCATAACGAGGCCGAGGAACTGGACATCCGCTGGGCCGGCGACAGCCGCCATGTCTTCTTCCGGGTTGACCTCGGCTCGGTCGAAGGAAAGTACAAAGACACCCAGGACCGTCTCTACTGGGTGGATATGGAGACCGGGGAGACTACGCGCTGGGCCAGCGATTTTGGCGGACACATCGGTACCTACAATACCTTGTCAACGGGTGGAACCTTAGTTGTCGGTCAGTTGGGAACAGAGGCTCAGGTCTATTCTGCTGCCGGCCTGTCTTCTCCGCTAGCCAGGCAACCCGGCTGGCAGGGAACGTACGAGGAGATTGCCACCGCCGCCCATTCTCCTCGAGTCGCCGTCGTCTATTCCTCCTATGACAAGCCAACGGAGGTTTATCTTGCCGACCGTGTTGACCAGCTTCAGCAGGCAAGACCCATTACCGCGTTCAACAAGCTTTTCACCGAGCGCGACCTGCCGCAAGCCAAGCCCTACCGTTGGACCGCCGATGATGGAACCAGGGTCGAAGGGATGCTCATCTATCCTCCGGGAAAATTCGAAGCGAAACACTTGCCCATGTTCGTCTTCATTCATGGCGGACCCGCTGAAGCCGACGGCAACCACTTCGAAGCCGACTGGTATAAGTGGGACCGACTGGCTGCGACTCAGGGTTGGCTGGTCTTCCAACCGAATTACCGCGGCTCCGCCGGCTATGGCGACAAATTCCTGATGCAGATCGTTCCCCAAATTGTCTCTCGTCCCGGCAAGGACATCCTCTCCGGCGTCGATGCTCTGGTGAAAGATGGCATCGCTGATCCCGATCACCTCACCGTCGGCGGCTACAGCTACGGCGGGTACATGACGAACTGGCTCATCACCCAGACCACTCGGTTCAAGGCCGCGGTCACCGGAGCCGGCGCGGTCGAAAACGTCGCCAATTGGGGAAATGACGACACCACGTTCGACGACGCCTACTTCCTCGGAGGCCGACCCTGGGAAGCGCAAGCTCGCTACCACGATGAGGCCGCTGTTTTCCAGATCGACAAAGTTCGCACTCCCACCCTCATCGTAGCCGGCACCGACGACATCCGAGTCGCGGTCCTGGAGAACTACCTGCTCGACCATGCGCTGCATAGTCTCGGAATCCCGGAATCACTGCTGCTCTTTCCCGGTGAGGGGCACGAGCTGGACAAGAATCCCTGGCACGAGAAGATCAAAGTCCGCGAAGAACTCAAATGGCTGGAGAAGTACGGCCGCTGAGTACCGGGAACTGATAACTAGAACAGACTCCTATTTTCCGGCAGGTTTTGCCGAAGTGCTTGCTAATTTGACGTGATGGGACGCGGCAGCATAGCGGGCGATACCCTTGTAAAGGGCGGTAGCGATCTGCTGACGGTAAGCAGCGCTCTGCAGGTTGTTTTCGTCGGTAGGGCTGCTGACAAACGAAACCTCCGCCAGGATGGCTGGCATGGAAGTGCCAGTCAAGACCACATACGAAGCCTCTTTGACGCCGCGATTGCGAATCTCCGGATTTTTTTGCGCCAGCATTGCGTAGAGCGCATGCTGAACGCTGATTGCAAACCGGCGTGATTCCTGTACCTTTTCCCGAATATCGACCTTTCCCCAGTTAACGTCCTGCAGTTGAGCCGGGGTCGCGGTGCGGCTTCGGGCATTCACGCTGGAGAACGTGTTGGTGTAGTAGGTCTCTACGCCCCGCGCGGTCGCGGAATCGCTGTAGTTGGCATGAACCGAAACGAACAGATCCGCGTCGGCCTGATTGGCCACGCCGGCACGGTCCTCGAGTGGAATGTAAGTATCATCCTGACGGGTGTAGATCACCTCCGCGTTCAACTGCTCCTGCAGCAGAGAGCCCAGACGTTGGGCAATGTCGAGAACCAGATCTTTCTCGAGCAGCCCTTTGCGCCCCACCGTGCCCAAATCCCAACCACCGTGGCCGGCATCCACGACGATGCGGAGTTTTGGAACATGAGCGCGTAATTGAGCGTCTTCGGAGTTCGCGGCGGGCGCTCCCAGGGATGGCTGAGGTTTTTCCGACTGCGGGCGGAACAGATCAAACTGCGCCTTGGATTGTGTCTTCGCGCCGATCGCGCGCAACTCCGCGACCAGCCGATACGGGTTGGTCTCAAGGCTGATCGAGAAATTGGAATCGCTCGCCGTCTCCAGTACGACGCGGGTCACACCCGGCATGGGCTGAGCTACTCTCACGCGGACCAGAAGGGGGTCACGAATCTCAATGATCCGGCCCACCAAACCGGCGGCGAGGGAGGTGTCGTGCAAGTCAAAGTAGATGCGATCTGGGCCGGTGAGCCGATGAGCCTCGTACTGCACCTGATCCTGCAAGTCGATCACGACGGTGCTCGAACCGGTCGCCGACCAATGCCGAATCCCGGTGACCTTGGGCAATACCGCGAGCTTCTCTTCGTCAGGCGAAGCGTTCCCGGTGTCGATATCACTCAATGGCTCGTCTTGCGATTCCAAAGCCGGTTGCAATGGCTGCGGGGCCGTGCTTGCGGGTCTGGCTCGTTGTTCAGAAAGCGGCTGCGGAATTCTGTGCAGTTTCCACCAGAAGCCGGCGCCGGCCAGGGCGGCAACTGCCACCACCACAAAAACCAGCACCAGACCAGGACGGGCGCTCTCGCTTGAAGCGGGTTGAAGATTGGCCGCAGGCTCGACCGCCGGTTCGGGCCGCTCCTCGAGAGGCTCCTGATTTTCAGCGCTTAGCGAGGATTGGCTCGCTTGTGCGATTGCGATAGCAGGTTCGGGTATCGCTTCCTTCTCGGGAGCGACGGATTTCTCCTGCTCCACGGCGCTTTGGGAAATCTCTTCGAGCCTGCCTTCTTCCTCGGGCTTGATGGCAGCTACGGTCAATTCAGCCAGCAGGTTTAGATTTCGAACATCGCAGTCATTGAAGCCGTACGCTTCCGCGGAGAAAGCCTCCAGCACTCCAATCACGGTGCGTCGACCCACCAGAGGTGCCGCCACCATGGATCGCGTGCCCAGGCGGCGGCAGGCATCCATGTCCACGCGAGCGTCAGTCTCCGAATCATCGCAACGGACGATCTCTGCGTTGCTAAAGCACGCGCCAGAAAAACTCGAATTCAGGTTCAGACGCATGCCGCGGTCGGGCGCGATACGCCCGGTAGACGCCCGGCACACAATCCGGTTGCCTTCGGCAAGGGCGATGGCGACCCCATCCGCACCGGTGACTGCCAAAGCGCGGACTGCGACCAGTTGCAACACTTCGTCGAGAAGAAACTCTTCTGGGAGGTTCTCGGAACTTGGAACTGCGGCCGAAGATTCCTGCGCACGACGGTGACGAACCTGCTCATGCAGCGTAGAAAACGCCAGTAGAGCCTGCAGAGCCTCGCGGCTCGAAGCCAGCGGGGAATCGGCTGCGCCGGAAACCGGACCGTCCGCAGTGATGACGAAAGAGTCGGTTGATTCCTTCATCAACTCGGACATCGCCTTGGTCGGGCTTGCGCTCATGAGGTGGTGCAGCCGCTCACGTCGTCCTACTGCCGCACAGTGTGAACAAGCGTGATTCGCGTGTCAATTCACCATTTTGCGTAGGCTATGGCCTGGTTTCCTACCCCTTCTTTCGGCCAAGACGACGTATTACTTCGTAACTTACAGGGGTTTGTTACCAATCGCAACGGTTGCCATGGAACGAAGGTTGGATTTGAGCCCTGCTCTTTCGTAAGCCGCACCTTCCGAGCTCCCGGTCCGGGCGACCCGCCCAGCAGGGCCATTGCGCCGTTCTGTCAGCAGGCATATGCTGAGCAGTAGAAGTCCGGCCCAGGTGGGTTTTGTCGTGGTAGAGAAAATCAGCAAGTCTCGTTGGTTCTGGCCTTTAGGGGTAATCGCTACTAGTTTGGCGGGCGCTGCCGTAGTGCTGTTTCGCGGCTGCTGGCATACCAAAATGAGTTGGCCCGTGAGTTCCTCGGGCCACAGCTACCAGGTGTGTCTCGGTTGTGGCATTAAGCGCCTATTCGACGAGAAATCCTTCCGCAGTTACGGTCCCTACAGTTACGACCTGACCACGCTGATTGCCTGGGACAATGCCCATCATGGCCACACCACGCCGCCTCCTGCGCACGCCCACCGTCCAGCCTCCTGAGGGGCCTATCCAGAACCAGTACAGTTACTGGAAGCTCTACTCACCAGAGCTAAGATTACCAAAATGGAGTCTTTGCGCCTGTTTGCGCCTGCCGAGTCTGAGCCGGGTCCAGTCCGCCAACCACGGTCTTCAAGGAGGGTCGCCGTCGCGCGCGCGGAAGACGTGTCTCCGAGTACCCAGCTGACATTCTCGGATGTAGCCCGTCCTGCCATTGTCCTCGAAGTGGTGCCGATCGCTTCCCGTTCGCCGGCATCCGTCCAGATCGATCTAACCTGGTGGCCGGTGCCGGTTTCGCTGAAGAGCATTTCCCGGGTGGTGGACGGTCTGATCGTGATGGCTGCAGTTTTGATCTTTTCTGTGCTGGCGATCTCCTGGACGAAGCTGTTTCCCTCGTGGTGGGTGGCTGGCGGGGTTGCCTTGGGGGTTGGGATGACGTTCGCTGTCGTATACGTGGCGCTGTTTCGTGGCTTCGGCGATAAGACGCCAGGCCGGCGTCTTGCCGAGTTCGCGGTGCGGCAACCCGCCGACACCGAGGCAGAACGAACGCGCTTTCGTTGAACTCAAAACTAGTGCGCGAAGTACTGACGTTCCAACCAGAGGTGCAAATCACGCTCCAGGGCGGAGCTGATCTTCAGGAAGCGGATACCGGCATTGCCATCCTGATCGGTCCAGGCAACTTCTCCTTTGGCCTTTATGGTTTTCTGGGTGCCGGGCAGAGCGAACGAGAGTTGTACGCTTCCGGATACGTCTGCGGGCGTCAGGAAACGGACGCCTAATCCGCCCCGGCTCAGGTTGGTCAGACGCGCTTGCAAATGCTTTTGCGAACCGCTGGTAAACGAGACCGGCACGTTGAGCGATTGCCGGTGATAACGCAGGCGTCCCTCGATAATCATGTTTCTAGCCGCGGAAAGAGTGTGCACCGCCTGTTCGACCGAGATCGGTTTCTCGAAAACGAAGCTCGCTCCGGTGGATTCAAGTTCGTGGCGTCCCGCCGAGCCGCCCACGATCACCAGTGGGACTGAACTCGGACTGATCCCTCCATCCCGCAAGTCCCGCAGGAAGGCCGCTGAGCCGTTCAAATCGCAATCGACGATCAATGCGTCAATTTTAGACTTGCTCAGCTTGGCGCGGGCGCGCTCCGGCTCCGCGACAATGTCAACGCCAATGTGTAAGCCTCCGAGGATGCACTCCAGAACGCTGACTTCCTGCCAGTCGCGGGAAATAACCATGGATGAGAGTGTCATACTGCCACTCTATGCGGCGCCGTAACCTCTCCCTAGATCACCAAGGTAATGTTGCCAGTCGGGGCCATACGAGCAGACAAAACAGGCAGAGCCGGACGCCTAGAGTCCGGCATCGCGATACCACTCGACGGTTCGCCGCAATCCTTCTTCAAAACTCACCAGCGGTTCGTAGCCAAGCTGTTTGCGGGCGCGCGAAATGTCGGCCAGAGAATGCTTGACGTCGCCGGCCCGCTCTGGCCCGTAGTTGGGTTCGCCGGTATAAGGCGTGAGTTTCTTGAGTGCGCGAAACATATCGTTCAGGTCGATGCGATGTCCGGTGGCCACGTTGAACACCTGGCCCGCTACTTGCGGCGTTGGCGCTTGCGCCGCCAGAAGATTGGCGCTGACGGCGTTATCCACATAGGTAAAGTCACGGCTCTGGCTGCCGTCGCCGAAGATCGTGGGCTGCTGGCTCTTGAGCATCTGGGTGATGAACTTGGCCAGCACGCCGGAGTAAGGTGAGGAGGGATCCTGGCGGGGGCCGAAGATATTGAAGTAGCGCAAGCAGACCGTCTCCAGGCCGTAGCAGCGATAGAACGAAGTCATGTAGTATTCGCTCGCCAGTTTTGCCACGGCGTAGGGAGAAATCGGATTGGGGGGCATGTCCTCGCGCTTGGGCAGGGTGGGGGTGTCGCCGTAAGCCGACGAAGAAGCCGCATACACAACCCGCTTGACCCGGGCAGCGCGCGCGGCCACCAGTAAATTCACAGTGCCGTCAACATTGGCGCGGTTGCTGCCCAGAGGATCAATCACCGATTTTGGCACCGACGGGATGGCGGCCTCGTGGAACACGTAATCCACGCCTTCGCACGCCGACTTCATGGCATCCAGGTCAAGCAGGTCTGCTTGCCGGAAATCGAGTTGGCTGCTGAGTTCCCCAATATTCTCTCGGCGCCCGGTGGAAAGATTGTCGACGCCGCGCACCTGGTCACCCTGCGCCAAGACCGCCCTCGCGAGGGCCGAGCCAATGAACCCCGCAACTCCTGTAATCAGATATCTGGGCATGAGGGTTCATCATAGCGGATAGCATCGCGGCGATGTAACTACCGGAAAGTAACTAGGATCGCAAACCATTAGTGCCTCACATGGCTCAAGGTCGCGGTGACAGGAAAATAATCCTTCCGGCTGACGATTTCCGGCATCCTAAGCTGGAGAGGGTGGTTTGCGCCGCAACCTGCAATTCGTGCTGATGCTTTCGGTGCTGGCTTGGCTGGCGGTGGCTGGGATCCAGCCCTTGCACGTCCCTCCCGCTCATCTTCAACACCTGCTTTCGAGGGTAAGCCGATCGGTTCACTCTCCCGCGTTCGCCGACACCTCAGATTCGCTGCTTCCGGCCGCTTTTTGGACGCTATTTGCCCCGGGTTCCAGCGGCCTGCTGTTCGCTTATCGGGGCCCTTCGTGCCCGGCGTGCGCGAGACAGTTGTCGCGCTGCATCCGTCCACCTCCATACTGCTGATTCCGCCCATTTCGCGGCCCCCCTAAATCAGGGAGACGCCGATATGGTCTTGGCCACAGATTCGTAATACGTGGCCAGGTCTCACGCATTTCAGCCTGAGAGGAATCTATGAACGCCAAGGGAAAGCTACGGATCATTTTCAGTGAAGACGAAGCCGATGACGGTTTCTGCAGCGAGAATCGCGCCGTTCTTGCCGATGCCGTGATGCACGTAATCAAGCACTCGAACTTCTCGATGCTGGAAGTGCACATCATCATGCCCTCGGAGAACCTGGAGCAGATGTTGGACGGCATACAGCAGGCGGGGGTCGATCTCAGCTTCGAGGCAGTTGCCCCGCTGCATAAATTGAATTGAGAGCGAGGGTTGGGAGAGAAGGATTTCCGGCCAATCGCTCGGAAACCGGGGTTGCCCGGGGTCAGTGCGCGAAATCCTTGTCTCCCCGGTCGATAGCAGGAGCTTCCTGACTTCTGCGAAGCAGTTGCAAGAACTCCTCCTTCCGGAGCGAGGAGTTGCTCTGAAAAAATTGCACGACTGCGTTCAGGGCAGCTGCCGGGTTTGCGATGGCTACGATCTGCGTCGAGGCAGCCATCGGCTCTGCCACCTTGTTCGGTGCCCCTGAGACTCTGGTAGAAGACGTGGAAAGCCGCTGTAGCATTTCCTCGAGATTGGCCCGGTCTTCGGGAGACAGGTCAGTGAAGGCTATTCCCATCCCCAGAAAGGGGTAGGTAACACGCACCTTGCCGTTGGCCCGCAATCGTACCCCGACCACCTCGATGACCATTTCGACCGGAGTGTCGGGCGGCGAGGTGGCTTGCACCTCCAGGTAGCAGCCGGTCTTGCTGACGTCCGTCACACTCGCCCAGGTGCGGAAGTCGCTGCCTGTAGTACGAAGTTCGGCGCTGCCGGTGCACTGATAGCGGGGGGCGGCGCGGCGTTCCCTCCCCGGCTTGGAAGAGTCCGTGTGCTCCGTCCCGCTGGCATGCAGGGGAATCGAAGACACGGATGCGCTCGTCTCCTCATTGGCACGCCTCAGCGCTCGAAGATAGTCAACGTTGCTCAGGTCCGGCTCCTGCTTCGCCATGGTGACTCCGCCAGGCTCGGCCCATGACGGGGGGCCGCCACGGGTCAAATCTCACTATGGATAACGGCTTTTTTGGCCCAATACATTAGTTACTTTCGTGAGATTCCTTGCGCTAAAGAGTGAAAGGCAAACTCCCGATTTGGGAGACGGCAGGCTATTGGCTAGAGGGCGGTATGGGTCGCCTCGCGGATTTCCCGCCATAGCTCTTCCCGGCCCTGGCCGGTGCGGGCCGAGTAGGCGACAATGCGTGCCGGAGCGAATTCCTGCGAGAGCGCCTGCGAAGCGCGTGCCCATTGATTCTTCGACAAACGGTCGCATTTGGTGGCCACGACTACGAAGGGACGGCCCGCCGCGCCCAGAAAATCGAGCAATTGCCGGTCGCTTTCCTGCGGGGGAACATTCGCGTCCACCAGCGCCAGCGAGAGCGCCAGGCTCGGCCGTTCTTTGAGGTACGGTTCGATGAAGGTCGGCCACTGTTCCCGGGCCTCTTTCGACACTCGCGCATAGCCGTAGCCGGGCAAATCGGCAAATACTAACTCGGCTTGGGGTCTGCCCGGCCAGCGCACCTCGAAGAAGTTGATGCTGCGTGTGCGTCCGGGCGTGGAACTGGTCTTGGCGATCTTTGCGCTCAGCAGGGAATTGATGACGCTGGATTTGCCCACATTCGATCGCCCAAGAAACGCAATCTCCGGAAGCCCCGGAGCAGGGAAGTGGTTGACGCTGCTTGCCGCAATCACAAATCGAGCCAGGACGCGCACAGGAGAGTCTCGCGTTTCTGGATGAAACTTGCAAGTCCAAGCCGCTGCTGACGGCGGCCGATCAGTGCAGTCCCAGCGGACGCTTCTGCTCCACATCTTCTTCCCGCAGGGGGCGGTATCGGTGCCATAGGTACAGGGCCGCAAACACAATGATTCCGATTCCCACGCTGATCAGGAAAAACCACCGGTAAGCTGGTAGACCGATCAGCAGGATCAGGACCACGGCCAGCGCCACGATTAATCCCGCGGCCCCACGAAAGAAGCTCTTTGGTTCTTGTGTTTGAGATTCCATCGGATCGCCAATACCGTATTTTAGGCTGGCCGATACTGTTCGCCAAAGCGAAACGGCCCGTGTCGCCACGGGCCGATCATGCTGCAATTCAGTTTGACGGCAAGCGTCGATACTTTATTGATGCGCGATCGGGCCTTCTGCGGCAGGTGGCAGTGGAGCAATGGGCTGTGCCGCGGTCTCTGGCATCTCTGGCAGAGCGGTTTCTAGGGACAGGGCCAGCACCTGATCCATCGACTCCACAAAATGCAGCTTCATGGCGTTGCGCAAGTTCTCGGGAACTTCCGCCAGATCCTTCTCGTTGTCCTTGGGAAGGATAACTTCAAAGAGCCCGGCGCGATGCGCCGCCAGCAGTTTTTCCTTGAGTCCGCCAATCGGCAGAACCTTGCCGCGCAGGGTGATCTCGCCGGTCATCGCGAGATCGCGACGCACCGGGATTTTGCTGAGAGCGCTGGAAATCGCGGTGGCAATGGTGATGCCCGCCGAAGGCCCATCTTTGGGGATCGCGCCTTCCGGCACATGCACGTGAATGTCGAGACTGCGATAGAAATCGCGCGACAAGCCCAGACGTTGGGCCCGGGCCCTCACATAGGACATCGCCGCCTGCGCCGACTCCTGCATCACGTCGCCCAGCTTGCCGGTCAGCATCAGTTTGCCTTTGCCGTCTACCACGCTGGCTTCCGTGCTCAGGATCGATCCACCCACCTCGGTCCACGCCAGGCCGGTCACCAATCCGACCTCGCTCTTCTCGTGAGCGAGCATGTCGCGGAACTTGATCACGCCCAGGAAGTCCTCCACGTTAGCCGCGGTGAGATGGACGCTGTAGCTCTCGCCCTCCTTCACCACCCTGCGCGCGACTTTGCGGCAGACGTTGCCGATCTCGCGTTCCAGGTTCCGCACTCCTGCCTCGCGGGTGTAGGAACGAATGATGGAGGTGATCGCGTCATCGGCGAACTTCACGTTCTTGTCCGTCAGGCCGGCTTGCACCATCTGCTTCTTTACCAGGAACTGCTTGGCAATCTCGATCTTCTCCAGTTCGGTGTAGCCGTGCAGGCGCAGCACCTCCATGCGGTCCTGCAGAGCCGGGGGTATGGTGTGAATCACGTTGGCGGTGGCGATGAAGAAGACCTGGGAAAGATCGTATTCGACGTCGAGGTAATGATCCACGAACATGAAATTCTGTTCCGGATCGAGCACCTCGAGCAGCGCGGCGGAAGGATCGCCGCGGAAATCCATCGACATCTTGTCCACTTCGTCCAGCATGAAGACCGGGTTCTTGGTACCCGCCTTCTTCATCATCTGAATGATTTGCCCCGGCAGGGCGCCGATGTAAGTGCGCCGGTGGCCGCGAATTTCCGCTTCGTCACGCACGCCGCCCAGCGACATGCGAACGAACTTCCGGCCCGTAGCCTTGGCAATGGACATCCCCAAGGAAGTCTTGCCCACTCCCGGCGGCCCGACGAAGCACAGAATCGAGCCTTTGGGGTTCTTTACCAGTTGCCGAACCGCGAGAAATTCGAGGATGCGCTCCTTGATCTTTTCCAGCCCATAATGATCCTCATTAAGAACCTTCTCGGCGCGACTGATATTGCGGATTTCTTTCGAGCGTTTCTTCCAGGGCACGGCCAGCAGCCAGTCGAGATAGTTGCGCGAGACCGTAGATTCGGCCGACATGGGCGGCATGGCCTCGAGCTTCTTCAACTCCTGCATCGCCTTGTCACGAACGTCCTTGGACATGCCCGCGGCTTCGATCTTCTTCTTGAGTTCGTCGAACTCGCTCTTCTCGCCCCGGCCCAGTTCCTTCTGAATGGCCTTGATCTTCTCGTTGAGGTAATACTCTTTTTGCGCCCGCTCCATCTGCCGCTTGACCCGCGACTGGATGGTGCGATCCATGTTCAGCTTTTCGATTTCGATGTCGAGCACGTCGCCGATGCGGCTCAGGC
>Ga0335080_10003179_pt1 | contig 16581 bp, 6 predicted proteins | sample Lox_Sample_34_FD_206720 | JGI IMG/M metagenome (GOLD analysis project Ga0335080, IMG submission 206720) | Soil microbial communities from Loxahatchee National Wildlife Refuge, Florida, United States - Lox_Sample_3.4 | ecosystem: Environmental > Terrestrial > Soil > Wetlands | place: USA: Florida...
GCATGATGTTGAGTGGCTTGATATCCCGGTGAACCACGCCCCTCTGGTGGGCCTCCCGCAGCGCTTCCCCGACCGCTATGCCGATCTCGACGACCCTGCCGGGGGAGAGGGGGCCCTCGCGGGCCGCCTCCTGAAGCGTCTTTCCCTTCACGTATTCCATGCTGATATAATGCTCACCGTCCGCCTCGCCCACCTCGAATATCCTGACAATGTTTGGGTGCACGAGCCGCAGGCCAGCGTCAGCTTCCCTGAGGAAACGACGCTTCACTTCATCATCCAGGAGCGCCTGTCGTGAGAGGACCTTCAGGGCGACGGTCTTCCCGTCCCTGGAATCCGTCGCCCTGTAGACTACACCCATCCCCCCTTCGCCCAGCTGCTCTTGGACGCTGTACGGTCCTATGCAGCGATCAGTCAATTCAACTCCTTATTTCAGCAGGAGCAATTTGCGTATCTGCACCTTCTCGCCCGCCCGGAACCGGCAGAAGAACGTCCCGCTGGACACCGTGCGCCCGTCCTCGTCGGTCCCGTCCCATCGCGCTATGTAGTACCCCGCCTGCTTCGGTTCGTTGACGAGCGTCCTGACAAGCTGGCCGAGTATGTTGAATATCCTGATCTCGACATTTCCATCCGCGGCGAGCTGGTAAGGTATGCTTGTCGCAGGATTGAACGGGTTCGGATAGTTCTGACCCAGCTCGAACCTGTCGGGAAGCGGGGCGTCCCCGGCCGGGCCTGGTTCGTCGCTCGCCGAAGACTTCGCAATCCCGCCGAACGCGCTGCCGAGCGTGAGCTGGACCGATATGCCGATTCGGACGTCCTTTGCGATGAACGCGCCCGTCGCCTTCGAGCCGAGGAGCAACGCGAGCGTCCCGTTCGGGGCATAGCAGTTCGCGTTGATCGTGTTGCCTGTGCCGAATGAAGCGGCGATCGGCAACCCGAGTATCGGCCCGTCGCCGCCGGCGACGTAGATGACGATATCCGCCGGCTTCACCTGCGTCCCGGGCTTCGGTCCGATAGTGACGCTCCCTCCCGTCAGGACGTTTTTCGCGATCTCGATATCGGACGCTGCGCCAATGTAGATCTTTGCGTTATCTGCCGCGCTCAGCGTCCGGATCCTGTACAGGCCCCCGCTCAACGTGAGCGTGCCGTTCGACCCCACGCTGACGTCACCGTAGGAGCCGGCGCCGAGCGTCATGGTTTTCCCTGCCGCAACCGCGACCGGTTGCGTCCCCGGGGCTCCCGATTTGAACGTCGGGAGCGCAGTCACAACCGGCAGCTGCACGGGTGTGTGCTTCGCCCCGCCGATCGTCCCGTAGTTGCTCAGCTTGTTGTAGTACACGTCGCCGCCGATCGCCGCGCGCAGGCTTACGAGGAGCCGGTTGGCCTTTACGGCGTACGGCGCGGGGGTTTTCATCCCGGGTCCGAGTATGAGCTCGAAGGGGATGAGGGCCTCGGGGGATTTCGCATCGTTCACGATAATGTCCCCCGATATCACGTTCGAAGCGTCTCCGAATGAGGCGGAGTGCGTCGCGAGAACGACTGTCTTCGCGCTGAACGGAGCGGAGACGAAGACGGACGCGTGAACCTGCCGCGTGAAGCTGTAGACGCCGGCGGCCTGGCTCGCCTGTCTCGACGCGACGATTGAGAAGTCGTACGTCCCCGGGACCGATGTGTTCCTGTACGTGGCGGTGTATATCCCGTTCCCCTGGTTCTGGAAGCTCACCGCCTCCGGCGAGGTGGCGCCGGGCGCCAGCACAGCAGCCTGGACGACCGCGTCGGTGATGGCATTGCCGATTGTCACGTCCTCCCCCGGGATCGGTGTGCCGCCGCTGAAGAGGCTGGTGCGAATCTGAATCGTCGATCCCAGGTTGTACGTCGTGGTGTCGAACCTGACGTCGAATGTCATGTCCGAGTACGCCGCGATGTACCCGAAGAAGGGTTCAGGCGTTTGAGGAAGCTGCTTGCCGTAGACATACAGCTCCCACTTGCCGGGTGCCGGGTGGTCGATGCGGTAGTAGTTGTACGTCGGGCCGGCGAAATACTGGGCGCCCGGGTACAAGCTGTAATTATCGGGTCCGATCACATTGCCCTGGGGATCGCGCACGTAGAGCACGAGCGTGCTTCCCTGCCAGAGAAGTCCGGGCTCAATCGTCGGAGTCCCGTCGTCAACAATGCCTCCCTGCCAGAGGAGACCGCCCTGCCACAGGAGGCCACCCTGCCAGAGGAGACCGCCCTGCCAGAGAAGTCCGGGTGATGGCACCTGGCCTGTTGAGTCAACGGCGGTGCCGGCGGTGGTTCCCCCTCCCGCGAAGACGTACTGCTGACCTGTGAGAAGATTCCATATTTGCGTCACGATCGGGCCAATCAGGCTCGAGTCGACAGCCGAGAAGAATACTCCGCCCGTCCCCGCGGCAACCTTGTTCAGCATATCCTGCCCGCCGCTTCCGGTGAAGCCCATCGTGAAGACAAAAGTGCCTGTGGGCTTGATCGAAGGGAGGACGTCGAGCGCAGTCGGGACCGCGTTCTCTTCGCCTGCGGTGAAGAGTATCATCGCCTGCGTTCCCCCCGGCGTGCCTCCACCGGAGAGGAGGCCCTGTGCTTTCAGGAGACCCGTGCCGAGCGCGCAAGGCCCTCCCGGCCCGACTGCCATGATCGCCGATGATGCCGAGGTTCTCACGGCGGTTGAAATCGGCGTGAGCGGGACAACCACGGTGTCGGGAAGCTTGATGACCGCTATCCGGTCGCCGTCCCGCATCCTGTTGACGAGTTCAACGGCGCTCTTTTTCGAGGCCGCAAGACCGGCGTATGTTCCGGCGAACGAATCCGACCCGTCCAGGACGAGGACGACGTCGATTTGCTCGTTTGGGAGATGGCTGTAGATGTACTGTATCCCCGCGCGGTCGCCTGTGTACAGGTCCCGTTTCTGCGTTTCCGCGTAACCTATCAGCCCGTACATCGTTTCGCTTGCATCGGCGGAATTGTAGAGATCGCCGAGCCCCGATCCGTGGCCGAGCTCGTGCGTCCCGACGTTCCAGATATCCATCGCGCCCGGGGGGGGAGCGCCGGTCGTGCCGGACCAGGTGAAATCTTCCCCGTTGAATGCGATATCGACGTCCGTCATCTCCCCGCTTCTGGCGTTGTAGCGGACGCGCGTCAACGCCGTGGTGTTCGCGTCTGCGCCCGTGATGCCGTTCCAGTTCGACTGAACGTAGACGATATTGTTAAGCCCATCCGCGGTGTCCCCCCACGCATTGGACGTGGACGTCGTCGACGTGTACTGTATCGGCGACTCTGTGCGCCAGGCTGCCAGCGCCGCATTGATGCCGTCTGAAAACTGCGAGGCCGAGGGGGCAATGGAAAACGTGGCGATTCCGTCTTTCCAGTGGAGAGGAATTCCGGAAATCGTCGTGTTGACGATGTAGCCCGCGCCCGCATGTTTTGTACCGGACGTGACGGGTATCCACTGGCTGAACTCAGACGTGTTGCCTGCGGAATCTGTGGCAGTGGCTGTGACGATCTGGCCGGGAACCAGCTTCCCGGGGAAGTCGACTGTGAAGCTTGCGTTTCCGTCAGCTCCCGTTGACACAAGCGTGTCGCCCAGGAATTTCCTCCCCTCGCCGTACCCCGAGGGATCTCCCGTGAAGTCCTCGAAGAACTGGATCCGGAAAACCGAATTGGCGATGCTGTTCAACGTCCCCCGGATGCCGCTCGAGCCCGGGTCGGGGGAGGCGCCCGTCAGGACGGGATAGTTCTGGAGGTTGTTCGGGCCCGTGTCGGCGTCCCCGGGGTCATTCAGCGTCACGCCGTCTGACCCGTTGCCGCTGTACCCGAGATTGATCCCGATGGCGCCGTTGCTGTAAATCGAATTGGAGAGTATGGCATTCCCCGTGGAGGCGAATATGCACACGCCTTCCTGTGCGTTATAGGCGATGACGTTTCCCATCCCGGCAGAGAGCCCTCCGACCACGTTGTTCTTGCAGAGGTCCCCGGGGTTTCCTATACGAATTCCGAAGGCACCGTTCCCCAGTGCCGATGTCCCGTCGGCAGTTTTCCCGATGTAGTTGCCCGCCACGGTGTCGTTGTTTGCCTGGTTTCCGTAGATTAGTATCCCGTCGCCGCTGTTCCCCGAGATAACGTTCCGCCCCGGGGGTGAGCCGCCTCCGATAACGTTGTTGCCCGCGTTAATCAGGTGGACGCCGATCATGTTGGGTATCGCCGAATTGCCGGCGGCATTCGTCCCGATGTAGTTCCCGATCACGCTGTTAAAAGGGGTTGAGTACCCCGTATCGGCGATGATCAGCACGCCGAAAAAGGGATGGCCGGAGATGACATTGCCCGGCCCGATGACGTTGTAGCTCCCGTCCTGTATGTAGACGCCGTGCGCGCCTCCGGGGGATGCAAGTGGGAGTGTGCCCGTGACATCGGTGCCGATGAAATTTCCGACGATGCCGTTATACTGTGAAGCCGTCCCGTGTATTGATACGCCGACATTGTTCCCCGAGATGACGTTGCGCTCGGCGGGATTCCCGCCACCGATGATGTTGGAAGGCGCATTGGTCAGCCCGATTCCTGAATTCGCGTTTCCAAGTGCGGCGGTGCCGGTGGCGTTGGTGCCGATCAGGTTGGCCTGGATGACGTTCTCCGTCGACCCGGCATTCATGATCGTAATGCCGTCCCCACCGTTTCCCGAGATCACGTTTCCTGTGCCGACGAGTCCGAGGTCTCCGGAGGCCGTGCCTCCGATTACGTTGTTCGGCGCTCCGTCGAATGTAATGCCCCCTCCGTGGTTCGGGATGGCGGATGTGCCGCCGGCGTCGGTTCCGATATAATTGCCCAGGATATGGTTCCTGGTCGTCGACTCGGTCAGCTTGATTCCGGCCTCCCCGTTGCCGGAGAGTATGTTCCGTGCACCGGCGCTCACGCCTCCGATGATGTTGTCCGCAGAATACGCGCCAAGCCAGATGCCGAACGTCGAGTTCCCGAGTGCGGATGTGCCTGCGGCATTTGTGCCGACCCTGTTCCCCTGGATGACATTCGCACGCGAAGAGTCGTCCTGTGCGCCGTAAATGAGTATCCCGCCGCTGTTGCCGGATATGAGATTTCCCTCTCCCGGTGAGCTTCCACCGATCCAGTTGCCGAACGCCCGTATGACGTTAACGCCGACTCCGTTGGGGAGAGCCGAGATCCCCGCCGCGTTCGTTCCAATAAGGTTCCCGGTGACTGTGTTCCCGGTTGCGTGATTGATCAGGAGGACGCCGTTGTTCGTGTTGCCGGAGATAAGATTCCCCTCGCCCGGGGCCGATCCGCCGATGATGTTCCCCGTTGCCGGGCCCATATCCCCGCTTATCTGTACGCCGCCCCCGGAGTCCGGGATCGCAGCGGTGCCGGCGGCATTCGTGCCGATGTAATTTCCCCTGATGGTGTTGTTGCTCGCGTTCAGGCCCTGGATTATGATGCCGATGGCGTTGCCCGAGATAATATTGCGCTGCGCAGGGGTGGGACCGCCGATGATATTGCCGCTTGAACGCAGCAGTATGCCGTTGGTTTTGTTCCTGAGTGCCACCGAGCCGTCCGCGCTTGTACCGATTTTGTTCCCCTCGAAGACGTTTCCCGTCCCGCTATTGACGTCTATCCCGTCGCTCTTGAACCTGTTGATGACCAGCCCGCGAATGACGCAACCGTCCGCGGCGATTGTCAGACCCCTGATCCCATCGGCTTCCGAGCTGCCGTCCAGCTCGATGTATCCCGTCTCCGGCTGCGTCGTGCCGTCGATCAGGACGGTTTTGGTTATGGAGAGCTGGGAGATCGGCTGGATGGTGGACCCGCCGGTCATGATGTCGAACATGATGTAGCTTGGGCCGCCGGCGCTATTTGCCGCGGTGATCGCATATGCGAGAGACCCCGCGTCGGTGCTGCTCGACGACCTGACCCGGATCGGGTCGACTGGGTAAAGCGGAAAGTCACGAACGTACGTGTAATCGCCGTCTACCGTGATGTTGATTTCGCGCTGGGTCGTTCCGCCCCCGTGGGCTGCTTCCAGATGCCAGAGACCGATAATAGTGGGAATGGAGACGGTGTAACCTCCGTCCGGGCCGCTCGTAAAGCCTCCCTGGGGATCGCCGTTTATCCATAGCAGTATGCTCGCCCCGGCGACGGGATTCCCGGTAACCCCATCCCGCACGACTCCCTGAATCGTCGTTGTTCCCTGGGCGACCGCCATATTCACGGCGCCGATGATGAGCGCGAAGGCGAGGACAATCCTGAATGATCTGGTGATCTTGTCCATTATTTCTTCTCCCCGGGCCGTGCGGCCTGTGCGGCTGATTTCACGTCGGAGCGGAACTCGTCAATCTGGACTCCCCCCCGGACGGTTTTCTCACCCGTCACCGCGTCGGTTTCGACCGGGACGCGCCCCTGGGCGCCGCCGACGACCTCACGATCCCCGCCGGGTTTCCCTTTCGCAAAGACCACGACTTCTTCTCCGTGCCGGAAGTGGGCGACGCCGGAATATATCTCCCCCACGTCTCCCACTTCGCCCCCGGCTGTAAGGAGAACGAGGGGCTGCCCCGCGGTGCCCCCTTTCAGGAACTCGCGGACATCAATCCGGACGCGTGTAAAAATGCGGGTCCTGTCCGCGTTCCATTCTGATTTCATCCCGGAGACCGTCCCGAGGGCCACGACTTCGGCCATACCGGTGAGTTCCTTTGTGGAGAGCGCCCTTGACCTGGGGCCGAGGGGACGCTTCTCCTGTCCGTGCAGAAGCAGCGGCACAAGCAAGAGACAGAATAGGATTTTCATGGCGGTCCTCCGAGTGAGATTCCTCATGTTCCGTGAATACGTCGTCGTCGTGGACAGGAAGGAGGGGAACGGCATCAATGTACCGAGGCGAAAACGATGCCGCCAAGTACGCTCGTTGCAATTTTAGGTACGTATGTTGCGGGGCTGCGGAAAAGAGGGTGCGGAGGCGCGGGAATTACGCTCCGGTCGTGATGCGGGGAGCGCTCTTGAGGAGGCCCGTCGGGGCTACGCCGTATTGCCTCCGGAAGAGCCTGGCAAAGTGGGATGGGTCGCGGAACCCGGTCTGGTATGCGATTTCGGAGACGTTGCCGGCGTTCGTGCACAGGAGGTCGTGGGCGCGCTGGAGCCGGAGGGACCTGAGGAAGTCTCTCGCGGACAAATTCGTGAGTGCGACGATCTTCCGGTGCAACTGCGCGCGGCTGAGCCCGATCTCATTGCTGAACGCCTCGATGCTGAACGATTCGTCCCCCATGTGTGCCTGGGCGATGCCCGTTGCTTTCTGCAGGAATGTATACTCGGACGAGCGTCCCGGGAATCCTCCACGCGGTTTCAGGACCTGCTCTATCGTGAAGCTCCTGCGCAGTTTCTCCCTGAGCGCGATGAGGTTGCGTATCCTTGCCCGGAGCTCCCGTGCCTCGAATGGCTTGACCACGTAATCGTCCGCTCCCGTCTCGAGACCTTCAACCCTGTCGTCCGTGGCGGCCTTCGCCGTCAGGAGAATGATCGGAATATGGCTCGTCCGCAGGTCCTCCTTGAGCGCCCGGCAGACCCCGTAGCCGTCCAGGCGGGGCATCATGACGTCGCAGACGATGAGATCCGGGACCACCTTCCGGGCCCGTTCTATTCCCTGTTCCCCGTCGGCGGCTTCAATGACGATCGCGTCCTCCGCGAGGATCCCCCTGATATACATGCGGACGTCCTGGTCGTCATCGATAACGAGTATCGTTTTCCTCGGGCCGGTGTGTTTTCTTCCCGGGAGAACCGGCCTCCGGCGGGTTCCGGGGGCGGGCTGCCTGCCGGCCCGGGGGGCGTGATGCGGGGGCGGCGCGTCGCACTCTTCGTCCTTCAGGTGACTTCGTCCCAGGCGAAGTGTCACCAGGAACTCGGTTCCGGCCCCCGGCGCACTCGTGACGCGGACGGTCCCGTGGTGGAGCTCTGTCAGCTCCTTGGTGAGGGCGAGCCCGATCCCCGTCCCTCCCATGGTGTGTTGTCCGGGATACCCCCCCTGGTAAAACCGGTCGAATATGTGCGGGAGCTCGTCCGCAGGAATCCCGACGCCGGAATCCCTGACGAGCACTTCGGCGGCGTTCCTTGGCAGCCGAATCCGCACCTCAATCTTCCCCCCGTCGGGGGTGAATTTGAATGCGTTGAGAATGAGATTATTGAACAACGTCTCCGCCTTCTGGGGATCAAAGAAGAGGGGGCACGACTCCCTGTCCGCCTGGAATGTCAGCCTGATATGCCGCGTTTCCGCGAGAGACCGGAACGTCATGACCAGGCCCCTCAGGAACTGGACGAAGTCAGACTCGTGCGCGCTGAGCTTCACGTCGCCTGACTGCAGGCGTGAAAGTTCCAGGAGCTGGTTGATGAGCGTGAGGACCTTCTCGGCGTTTTTCTTCATCGTGGAAAGCTGCTTCTGCGCGACCCGGTTCCGGGTCCGCCGGAGCATTTCGTCCAGGGGGCCGAGTATCAGCGTCAGGGGTGTGCGGAATTCGTGGCTGATGTTGGAGAAGAGGCGGTCGCGTCCGGCCTGGGATCGCTTGAGCGCGTCGTTCATCTCCTGCAGCTCCCGGGTGCGCTCGTCCACCTTGCGCTGCAGAGATGCGCGGTAGTCATTCACGATCTTGAACGAAAGCGCGTCGTCCACCTCCATCGTGATCGTCGGGACGAGGTAGTTCAGCAGCTCTTCGGCATCCTGGAGCCGGGCTGCCGGCTTCAGCCACACGTTGACTTCGCCCAGGTGCCTGCCGCGGGTTTCAAGCGCGCGTGTGACCGCCGCGGCGGAGGGCTCCTCGGCCCCCGCTTTCGTGTATCGCGTCACCGATTCCTCGTCGGTCACGCCATCCAGCGAAATTGTCGCCGCCGAGAACGGGGCCACCTCGACAAGCGACCGGACAATTGCGTGGAGCGTTGAATCAAGATCAAGGTCGGAATGGAACAGCCGCCCGATATCGTAGGCCGCCTTGAGCTGCATCGCCTGCCGCTGCGACCTGCCCTGGAGCTCCTCGAGCTGCACGTAGCGCGCGAGCAGCGTTTCGTTGGCGTCGTTGAGCTCCCGTGCGGCCCTGCGGACGGCGAGGGGCCAGGTGACCGCCTTGCGGATCCAGGAGAGCGAGCCGCCCCCCTCCGGGCAGATGATATCGTAGATCGCACCGCGCGTGGTCTCGTGCATCGTGACCGTCGACAGTCCGAGGCCCAGGATCCGGGGACCTGCGGTCAGTGAGCCTTTTGTCACCAGGAAGAATTCCCTGCAGGTGCGGTAGCCTTCAGGAAGCTCGAGCGTCATGATGACCCGGTTCCTCGCGACTTCGACAGTCGAGCCGGTGATGCACGCGAACCACTGCGTCCCGGGGCCGCCGGGGCGCCCTGCGAACCACGCGTAGAGTTCGGGCACACGCGTGAAGAGCCGCACGATGATCGAGGCCGTGTGAAACATGGGCGTTTCCACCGCTTCAACCCCCAGTTGCACAAGTTCATCTTCTGTGAAATGCGGCCGCAGGTTCGCCATCATCGTGCAATAGACGTCCCACTCCACCCGCTCCAGCTTGTTGGTCAGGTAGGGAAGGTCATAGGGAACGCCCGCACAGAGTGTTTCCGGAGAGAGGTGCTTCTTCTGGAGGGCATTAATAAACGGCTGGAGGATGACGCACGAAACCTCTTTGTTCACGGGGGCCTCCCCTGCAAGTGGGGATCTCGGGCGGCAACGTTCGTATGCGGATCGGAACCTGGAGTGTTTGAAAATCAGCCGGTCTACGACGGGTGAGGTCGGTCCCGCAGGTCTCCGGGACGATACCTCCTACATGCACATACCGGCACTTGATTGTCGCCGCGGAAAAGGGGGTTGGTAATCCCGATCCGGCAACTCCCGGTGTGCAATTGTCACTAAGAAGAGAATGCGAGCTTATTCCTCATCTATGCGGGTGTATCATCTCCGGTGAAGCCGGCCCCCGGAGGCGTGGTCAGTTTACGGTTGTGCAGGCGTGCCGCATCCAGCGTTCGCCTGGCAAGTACGAGAAGGTCTGTCAGTTGATATGGTTTTTGCAGAACGTGCGTTACCCCGATTTCCGCGAGTGCAGCCCGCCGGGCCGGATCCAGGTAGCCGCTCACGATGAGCACGGGGGCCGCCGGGTTCAGCCGTTTCACGCTTCGGCACACTTCTTCTCCGTCGCGTCGGGGGAGCCCGATATCCGAAATCACCAGGTGGATATCCGCCTGGCGGGCCTCGTAGCTGCGTATGGCTTCCTCACCGTCGGCACAGGGGATGACCGTGTACCCCTGTTCGCGGAGTACTTCGGCAACCAGGTCGCGGGCCAGGTCCTCGTCTTCTGCGAGCAGGATTGTCTCCGTCCCTCGCGTTTCGAGGGGTTCGGCGGTAACGGCAGAAACATCCTCGGATCCCGGCACCCCGCCCGCAGGAAAATAGACGATAAACCTGGTTCCCTGCCGCAGACTGGACTCAACGTCGATAAACCCGTGGTGATTGGTCACGATGCCGTGGACGACCGCCAGCCCGAGCCCGGTTCCCTTCCCCGCCCCCTTCGTCGTAAAGAAGGGGTCGAACATGCGAAGCCGCGTGGCCTCATCGATCCCGGTTCCCGTGTCCGCGACGGAGAGGACGACGTACTGTGAGTCAATCGCCGCTCCGAACTTCTCCCTGAGCACACGCCCGTCCACGACGTCCGTTGACACGACGAGCTGTCCCCCGTGCGGCATGGCGTCCCGGGAATTCACGGCGAGGTTGACGATCACCTGGTTCACCTGCGTCGGGTCCCCGTGGATGCACGGGAGCCGCGGCAGCAATGACAGGGAGATATCGATCGTCCTCGGGAACGTCTCCTGGAGGAGCCGGGCGGTCTCCCGCACGACGTCGTTCAGCTTGACCGTGTCCCGTTTCACCTCGGCCTTGCGTGCGAACGTGAGAAGCTGCCTGACGAGCTGCCCTCCCCGTTCGGTCGCGTACAGTATGGCCTTCGCCCTTCGCTTCCCGGGTTCCGAAAGGTCCCCTGCCTGGGCCATGAGTGAGGCGTTGCCGAGTATGATATTCAGGAGATTGTTGAAATCGTGCGCGATCCCTGCGGCAAGTGTCCCGATCGATTCGATTTTCTGTGTCTGGTAGAGCTGTTCCTCGAGTTTCTTCCTCACCTGCTCGGCGTGCTCCCGGTCGGTCATGTCTCGTCCGATGGAGAGAATCGCCTTTCCTCCCTGGTAGTCGATCACGGACGCGTTCATCAGGAAGTGGATCGGCGTGCCGTCCTTCCTGATGTGGACCGTGGGGAAGTCCCGTATGCTCCCCGTGTCGAGCAATCGGGCGATCAGGGAAGTTCCCTCATCGACGTCCCGCGTCATCGACCGCAGTGACATGCCGACAAATTCTTCTTTCGGGTGCCCGTAGACCTCGCAGGCAACGGGGTTGGCCTCCAGGATCTCTTCGTCAGACGGGCGGAATATGATAATCGCGTCGTTTGCCCGCTCAAACAGCGTCCGGTACTGGAGCTCCGATCTCCGGAGCGTTTCTTCCGCAATCTTCCGCTCCGTGATATCGCGCGCAAACCCGCACGCGAACTCTTTGCCGTTGTATTCGACGATCGACGTCGTGATCTCCACCGGGAATTCCGTCCCGTCCTTCCTCCTGTGCACGGTCTCCGAGGAGAAATGCCTCTTTTCCCGGAGGACCTCCCAGACATGCGCGAGCACCTCGGGCGTTGCAGCCGGGTTGACCGCGCTGAGCGGCTTGCCGATCAGCTCTTCCTTCGTCATGCCCAGCGCCCTGGCTCCCGTGTCGTTCGCGTAGACGAACCTGAAGTCCGTATCGTGCCAGTAGGCCCCGTCGAAGTGGACGTCGATGGAGTGTTTGAGCAGGCGTAGTTGTGCCTCCGCCTCTTTTGCCTCCGTGATGTCGTTGATGATCGTGATGAAATACAGGGGGTTCCCGTCCGCGGTTCGCACGAGGGCGGTGGAGACGTTGACCCAGACGGTGTGGCCGTCCCTGTGAACATACCGCTTCTCGAGCGCCCGCGGCGCCGCTGCCGTGGTGAATGCCATTCGCTGGAGTTCCAGGCTGCTGGAGATATCCTCCGGCACCGTGACATCGAGGAATGTCTTCTGTTTCAGCTCGTCCTCGGTGTATCCGAGTATGGCGCAGAGTGCGGCATTGGCGTTAAGGAATTTTCCCTCGGGGTTGAGTATGCTTACACCGATGCCGGCGCTCTGGAACGCGACGCGAAACCGTTCGTCGGTCTCCCTGATCGCTCCCGGTATGATATCGAACAACGCGGCGTAAGCGATGGAAGCGGCGCCGACGGCGAATATCAGGAGCCCCCATCCCGACACCGAGCGCGCGTAGAGGGCCGGGTCGATCGGCGATGCGAGTACGCCGCTGATGAAGAGGCAGGCCATGAGAACCAGGAACGCCATGGCGATCCCGATGGTCGCAAACGCCGCGGAGCGGTGCCCCAGGATCAGGAGAAGGGCCGAGATCATCGGCGGGAGGATGATCGAGGGAGATAGCAGTCCGAACGTTGCAACGCTCGCGATCATGAGACCCGAGAACACCCCGGCAAGTGTCCACATGATTGTGGCGGACTTTAGCCGGCGCCTCCGGACATAGAGGACCGTGACAACGATGACGAAGCAGATATGGAGGATCAGGAGGGGGTGAATCCCGATGGCCCGGGCCCGCACGAGTGAAACAACCAGTATGCACCAGCTGGAGACAATGAGGAATGGAAAGAGCCTGCCTAAGACTTTGTCCATTACGGAATTTATTGAGAGGCCCTGGCCCGATGAGTTCGAATTCATACACGCTCTCCCCTCGGTGCGTAGTGAAGCCCCCCGGAATGTCATGGCAGAGGGACCGGTGAAAAAATGACAATTCGCATGCCACACAGGCGGAATTGAAACAGCCAAATTCCTCCTGTTCTGGGGCATTCAGGGAGAGAATGGTAGGCCAGCCTCTCAAAAATGGGGAAAACATCACATTCGAAATCACCCGGAACCCTCCCCCGGAGGGGGGCGTTCAACATTTGCCACCAACTTGGGGGGGAAGATGACACCAATCAGGAACCTCGCTTCCGCCGTCTTTGCTTCCGTCTTGCTCTCCATCTCGTCTGCACACGCCCTGGGTGTCACGCTCGTCAATGCGTTTCCGGGGCTCACGTTCTTTCAACCTGTTCTGCTGACACACCCTCCTGACAGTACAAACCGGATATTCGTCGTGCAGCAAAACGGCGTGATACTCGTTTTCCCGAACGACTCGAGCGTCACATCCGCAAAGACGTTCCTGACGATCACCGGAAAGCTGAGCGCTTACAACACCGAAGAAGGTCTCCTCGGCCTGGCATTCCATCCCCAGTTCAGCTCAAACGGATACTTCTACATTAATTACACTGCACCCAACCCCCTGAGGACGGTCATAGCCCGCTACAAAGTCCAGCAGGGGAATCCCAATGCCGCGGACACGACCAGCGCGTTTATCATACTTGAGATCCTGCAGCCTCCCGCCACAAACCACAAGGGGGGGAATCTCGCGTTCGGACCGGACGGGTATCTCTATGCCGGTACAGGGGACGGCGGCGGGGCGAACGACCAGTACCACAATGCACAGGACAGGACGTCGCTCCTCGGGAAAATGCTCCGCATCAACGTCAATGACACGACTGCAACGACGCACTACACTATTCCGCCGGGCAACCCACTTGCCAATGACAACACGGGGTTGAGAAAGGAGCTCTGGACATGGGGAATGCGCAACCCGTGGCGCTGGAGCTTCGATCAACAGACAGGTGTGCTCTGGTGCGGTGATGTCGGACAGGACACGTGGGAAGAGATCGACATCATACAGGGAGGAAAGAACTACGGCTGGCCGATCATGGAGGGATTCGCCTGTAACCCGGTCGCGCCATCCTGCGATTCAACAGGCTTCACCCCGCCGATCTGGATGTACGGCCACGACGTGGGAAACGCCATCGTCGGCGGGTACGTCTACAGGGGAAGCAGGGTTCCGTGGCTCTCGGGGGCTTACATATACGGAGACGACGGATCGGGGAGGATCTGGATGCTCAGGTATTCGAACGGCGCCGTCACGGTCGATTCGTTGATTTCGCCGGGGACGGGGAGCCATATGTCCTCGTTCGGTGTGGACCAGAACAACGAGCTCTACATGGTGATGTACTCATCGGCCGGGTCGATATATCAATTCAAGCGGCAGTCGACTGCGGCTGTCACATCGCCTGAATCCATCATCAAGCGGTTCGATCTTCACCAGAACTACCCCAATCCTTTCAATCCGTCCACTGTCATCACATACGAGATCCCTTCTGCCGGGCATGTCGTGCTGAAGGTCTTCAACCTCCTCGGCCAGGCGGTGGCAACGCTCGTCGATGGATATCAGTCCCCCGGCTCACACGAGGCCCGGTTCGATGCCGCCGGCTTCTCCAGCGGAATGTATATTTACCGGATCACTACAGGGACCGGCTCGCTGGCAAAAGGGATGATAATAGCCCGGTAAACGAAGAGATGGCAAAATTGAGCGAAAAATCGCAATTACTTGGAAGTAAGCATCATTTCGCTTGACCCGTGTACTCGCTTCTGCTACATTAAAAGTGCGGTCGCCGTCCCTTAACCGGGGCGGCAGACAGGGGAGGATCGTGGGCCTTCCTTCGTGAAGCCCCCACCTCTCTTTCCGCGACGCGCCCATCGGACCCCCCACCGTTTGGGCGCGTACTTTTTTTCCGCAGTTGACATTCTGCCGCGCCGTTCCATATATATCCACTCATGAAAAACGACGCACCATCGACCGGGCAACAGGGGACGCTCTCACTCGAGAACGTCCACGGGAGCGTCGACCTTCCCGACCACGACGCGGGATTCTGGCAGCAGTGGCGCGCGTTCGTGGGGCCCGCGATCCTGGTCAGCGTCGGGTACATGGATCCCGGCAACTGGGGGACCGACCTCCTTGCGGGAGCCCAGTACAAATACGAACTCCTCTGGGTGGTGGCCGTGGCGAGCCTGATGGCAATATTCATGCAGGTGATCGCCGCCCGGCTGGGGGTCGTTGCGGGAAAGGACCTTGCCCAGTGTATGCGAGACTGGTACCCGCAATGGACGCGCTGGCCCAACTGGGTGTTCACCGAGCTGGCGATCGGCGCATGCGACCTGGCGGAGGTCCTCGGGAGCGCGGTGGCGCTCAATCTTCTGTTCCACATCCCGATCCTCTGGGCGGTGATCATCACGGGGCTGGACGTGCTCCTCCTGCTGGCGCTCCAGCGCCGCGGGATGAGGACGATCGAGGCCATCGTGCTTCTCCTGGTCGTGACGATGGGGGTGTGCTATTTCATCGAGCTTGTCGTTCTCCCCGAGACGAAGCCCGACCTTCTGGACATGGGACGCGCAATGCTCTCCCCCGGGTTCCGGAAAGTCGGCATGATGTACGTGGCGATCGGGATCATCGGGGCCACGGTGATGCCCCATAACCTGTTTCTCCATTCCGCGCTCGTGCAGAGCCGAAAGCTCCAGAAGGACGACGCCTCCATCAGGCGCGGCATCCGGTTCAACACGATCGATTCGGTGGCGTCGCTCACGGTTGCTTTTTTCATCAACGCTGCTATCTTGGTGCTCGCCGCGACGGTATTTTTCGGCAAGACGAGCGTGGTGGTGCCGGGGGAAGGAGTCGTCGCATTCGGGGCTGACGCGGACTGGATACGCGTTGCGTACCTGACGCTGGCGCCGCTGCTCGGGACCGCGTTCGCGAGCACGCTCTTCGCGGTGGCGCTCCTGGCGAGCGGCCAGAGCAGCACGATCACCGGGACGCTGGCCGGGCAGGTTGTCATGGAGGGGTTCATGCACTGGCGCATCAACCCCTGGGTCCGGCGCGTGATAACCAGGACGCTTGCCATACTCCCGGCGGTGATTATCATCGGCGTCCGGGGAAACTCGAGCATCAACGACCTGCTGACGCTCAGCCAGGTGATACTGGCGCTCCAGCTACCGTTCGCGATGTTCCCTCTTCTTCACCTGACGTCATCCCGGAAACGGATGGGCCGCTGGAGGCTTGGATGGTTTCTCCTCGGGGCGGGATGGGGGAGCGCAATCCTTATTACGGTGATGGACCTGTACGGACTGCCGGACTCCATCATAACGGCATGGCATGTTATCACTGGCGGGTGAAACATGTATAAGAAGATCCTGATCACTCTCGACAGCACGCCGACCGACCAGAAGGTTATCGGGCACATCAAACAGCTCGCGAAGCTCGTCGGCGCGCGCGTGGTGCTGCTCCACGTTGCGGACGGCTGGGCCGCCCGGACATACGGGCCCGATGCCGTGAGCCGGGAGATCACCGAGGACAAGGAGTATCTGGAGAAGGTCCGGCTGCAGTTCCAGGAGGGAGGGATCGACGTGGAGGCGCAACTCGCTTACGGGGACCCGGCGACGGAGATCGTCAAATGGGTGGAAACGCAGGGATGCGACCTGGTGGCGATGAGCACGCACGGCCACCGGTTCCTTGGAGACCTCTTCCTGGGCGCGACGGCGGACCGCGTTAGGCACAGCATCAGCGTCCCGGTGCTT
>Ga0335080_10003180_pt1 | contig 16579 bp, 10 predicted proteins | sample Lox_Sample_34_FD_206720 | JGI IMG/M metagenome (GOLD analysis project Ga0335080, IMG submission 206720) | Soil microbial communities from Loxahatchee National Wildlife Refuge, Florida, United States - Lox_Sample_3.4 | ecosystem: Environmental > Terrestrial > Soil > Wetlands | place: USA...
TGATCCAGAGTTTTCTGCGCCATGCGCTGCGCGACGGCTTTTTCCACGCCGACATGCATCCGGGCAATCTGTTCCTCGATCCGCAGGGTCGGCTGGTCGCGGTCGATTTCGGCATCATGGGCCGGCTGGGCCTGAAGGAGCGGCGCTTCCTTGCGGAAATCCTGCTCGGCTTCATCACGCGCGACTATCGCCGCGTGGCCGAAGTGCATTTCGAGGCCGGCTATGTGCCGAGCCACCATTCGGTGGAAAATTTCGCGCAGGCAATCCGCGCCATCGGCGAGCCGATCCACAACCGCACCGCCGAAGAGATTTCGATGGCGCGATTGCTCACGCTGCTGCTCGAAGTCACCGCCCTGTTCGACATGCGGACCCGGCCCGAGTTGATCCTGCTGCAGAAGACCATGGTGGTGGTCGAGGGCGTGGCGCGCACCTTCGATCCAAAACTCGACATCTGGACGACCGCCGATCCGGTCGTGCGCGAATGGATCGAACGAAATCTGGGGCCTGTCGGACGTGTCCAGGGGGCAATGTCAGGCGCAGGCCAACTTGCGCATCTGCTTTCGAAACTGCCAGAGATCGCCAACCGCGCCGTCACCGTGCTTGAGCAACTGGAAGACATGACGCGAGAGGGCCATATGCTGTCGCCCGACACGATCGAGGCATTGGGCCGTCAAGAGGCAAAGAAAGCCCGCTGGAGCACGATCGCGCTCTGGGTGATCGCCCTCGCCTCTGTCGGGATTTTGATAGCCCTGACCCGCTCTTGATTGCAATGCAGTCATAGACCTGATAGCATTGCTGTCAATACGGGGGAGCTGCATGGCCAGCCTGACCATCCGAAAGCTTGACGAGGCCATCAAGGTCTATTTGCGGATGCGGGCGGCCAGAAACGGGCGCTCGGTCGAGGAAGAAGTCCGCGGTATCCTTCGCGAGTACACCGACGGACGGCTGCAGCCGGCCTCGCCACCGCCATTACAAGGCCCCCTGGCTGCGCCGCGCCGCAATAACCCCCCGAGCCGTGTTTCGGACGAAACCCGCGTCACCCTGATCATCGGCGGGGGCATCGCCGCCTACAAGGCGCTGGACCTGATCCGGCGCCTGAGGGAGCGCCGCATCCGCGTCCGCTGCGTGCTGACCAAGGCTGCGACGCAGTTCGTGACGGCGCTCGCGGCCAGCGCGCTGTCAGGCGAGCGCGCCTATACCGACCTGTTCGATCCCGACAGCGAGTTCGATGCCGGTCACATTCGGTTGGCGCGCGATTGCGACCTGATCGTGGTGGCACCGGCGACCGCCGACCTGATGTCGAAAATGACGCATGGCGCAGCCGACGATCTCGCCACTGCGATCCTGCTCGCAGCCGGCCGGCCGATCCTGCTTGCGCCTGCCATGAATCCGATGATGTGGAGCAATGCGGCCACCCGCCGCAACGCGGCGCAGCTTCAGCGTGACGGCATCGCCTTTATCGGCCCCAATGCCGGCGAGATGGCGGAAAGCGGCGAAGCCGGCATCGGCCGCATGGCGGAGCCGAACGAAATTGCAGATGCGGCCGAGCGCTTGCTGCACCCGGCGGAGCCGCGGCCGTTGTCAGGCAAGCGCGTGCTGATCACCGCGGGACCCACTCACGAGCCGATCGATCCGGTGCGCTACATCGCCAACCGCTCTTCGGGGAAACAGGGCTTTGCGATTGCCGCCGCCGCCGAAGCCGCCGGCGCCGAGGTGGTGCTGATCTCGGGCCCGGTCGAACTCGACGATCCCACGGGCGTGCAGGTCGCGCATGTCGAGAGCGCGCGCGACATGCTCAAAAAGGTGGAAGCCGCCCTCCCCGTCGACATCGCGATCTTTGCCGCCGCGGTCGCCGACTGGCGCGTCGCCAATGAAGGCGGGCAGAAATTGAAGAAGACCGCGGGCGCAGCCACACCCCGGCTCGAGCTGGTGGAAAATCCCGATATCCTTGCCACCATCTCAAAGCTGAAGGACAAGCGGCCGACGCTCGTCATCGGATTCGCTGCGGAGACCGAGCATTTGATCGACAACGCCAAGGCCAAGCTGATGCGCAAGGGCTGCGACTGGATCGTCGCCAACGATGTATCGGCCGCGTCAGGCGTGATGGGTGGCGACCGCAACACCGTCCATCTCTTGACTCGCGACGGCAGCGATATCGCGGTCGATTCCTGGCCGGTCATGACCAAGGAGCAGGTCGCAACCGAACTGGTCGCGAAGGTCGCCAACCGCTTTGGCGAGAACACGGGGAACGTCGCGTGAGCGCGCCGGTCAGGATCGAGATCCAGCAACTGCCTCACGGCGAGGGGCTGCCGCTGCCGGCCTATCAGAGCGCGCATGCGGCAGGCCTCGACCTGCTCGCGGCGGTGCCCGAGGATCAACCGCTGACGCTTGCTCCCGGTGCGCGCGCGCTGGTGCCGACCGGGCTTGCGATCGCGCTGCCGGAGGGCTTTGAGGCGCAGGTCAGGCCGCGCTCGGGTCTGGCTGCAAAACATGGCGTCACCGTCTTGAACGCGCCGGGCACGGTGGATGCGGATTATCGCGGCGAGATCAGCGTGATCCTCATAAACCATGGTCATGAGCCATTTGCGGTTCGCCGCGGCGAGCGCATCGCGCAGATGGTGATCGCAGCCGTCGCGCGCGCCGAACTCGCGCCGGTCACGACGCTCGCATCGACCGCGCGCGGCAGCGGCGGATTCGGTTCGACCGGGCGCTAATCCGTTCCTTTCCTGTGCGAATCTGTAGCAGCCCGGGCATCGCCCCAACACGGGCCACTTGACTCTACCTACCGATAGGTAGACAATCAATTTAGCTTCTTTTCCCTGTGGCAGGCCCCATGTCGACCGATCACATCAATGCCGATTTCTCCGAGCGAGTCGTCATCGCAACCGGCCAGATGCCGTGGATTGCCTCACCTCAAGCCGGCGTCGAACGCCGCATGCTCGACCGCATCGGCGGCGAGGTTGCGCGCGCCACCTCGTTGGTCCGCTATGCGGCCGCAAGCTCTTTCCCCGCGCATGAGCATGCGCTTGGTGAAGAATTTCTGGTGCTGGACGGCATCTTTTCCGACGAGCATGGCGACTATCCGGCCGGAACCTATGTCCGCAACCCTCCGCTCAGCCGTCACACGCCGCGCACCGCGCCGGGCTGCACGATCTTTGTAAAGCTCAGGCAGATGTCACCGGCGGAGAGGGACCGCATTGTGATCGACACCTCAAAGGCTGCGTGGGAGTCGACGGCGCGAACGGGTCTTCGCCGATTGCCGCTGCACGCCGATCCCGCTGGCGAGGATGTCGCGCTGGAGCGCTTGGAGCCGGGCACGGTTTTGGCAGAGACGGATTGCCCCGCGGGCGAAGAGATACTCGTATTGGCCGGAGATCTCCGTGACGGAAACGGCAGCTACGGTCCGGGGACCTGGATCAGGAATCCGGCCGGCCACCGCCATGCGCTTGGATCGGATGGTGGAGCGACATATTGGGTGAAGCGCGGTCATTTGCGCCCGATGACATGACAGGGAACGAATGACGACGACGGACCCAAAACAGAAATCGGACACCGCCGAACAGATTCTCGACCTTGCCGAGACCCTGATCCAGACCCGCGGCTACAGCGCGTTCAGCTACCAGGACATCGCCGACGGTCTCGGTATCCGCAAGGCCAGCATCCACTATCATTTCCCGTCGAAGACCGATCTCGGCATCGCGGTCATGGATCGTTATGTGGCGCGCTTTGGCGCAGCCCTTGCGGGAATCGCGGAGGATCAATCGCAATCGTCGATGGCCATGCTCGACGTCTACGTCGAGCCCTATGTGGCCTATGCGGAGACGCCCGACCGGGTCTGCCTCGCCGGAGCGTTGGCCGGTGAAATCCTGGCGCTGCCGGCGGAGCTTCGGTCCCGGGTCGACGGCTTTTTCCGCACCCATCAGATCTGGCTGACCGAGATCCTCAAACGCGGTGCGGCGCGCGGGGAATTCAGGCTGGCCGCTCCGGCAGACAAGGTTGGTCGTTTCATCTTCGGTGCGCTGCAGGGCGCGCTTCTGGTGAAACGCACCACCGGCGATGTTTGGCAGATGCGCGACGTCATCACTGCAATGAAGTCGGAGCTCAAGGCCGGTGCCTGAGCGCCCGATCCGGCCTGGCCGGACGCCCAGCAACTCGCATAAAAATGCGCTCGGTTGCCTTCGTGCCGCTTTTTTCCCCAGCGACTCTGCCGTTCACGGTCTGGACTCTTACCCCCGGAGTCCCCTTTGGCGATATTGTCCTTTGATTCGCACTCGGTGGGGAAAATTGACCGGGTGCAATGACGTGCGGTCTTTGGGGCGAACCATGTCGGGCGTGATCGTGGCGATGCGTCGGAGGCTGCTGTCGTGCACGGCGCTGGTGCTGGGGATTGACCGCCCGGCCGCAGCCGGCGACCTGCGGCTGCCGCATGCCGTCTCGACCCTGCTCGATCTCAATCACCAGGAAGTCGCCGTGCTGACCACGGCGCTTGCGCTGCTCGGCTTCTCCGTGCTGGCGGCGATCCTTCTGATGCACAACCGCGTTCGCGCCGCCCGCTCCGAGGCAAAGCTGCGCGCCGACATCGCCGACCTGCAGGTGCAGGCCGATTCGTACCGGGCGCTGCTGTTCGCCGAACCGCAGGTCCTGATCTCCTGGGAGGCCGGCGGCGATCGCCCGAAAATCTCCGGCGACACCTCGCTTCTGCTGGATTCACCGCAACGGATCCTGGCGTTCGCAACCTGGCTGCCGCCGGAACCTGCGCGGCGGCTCGATCGAGCGGTCGACGCGCTGCGCGAGACCGGCGAAGCATTCCTGCTCAATTTGACCGCCACGAACAGCCGCGCCATCGAGGCGATCGGCCGCGCCATCGGCGGTCAGGCCATTGTCCGGATTCGCGAGCTTTCGGGGATCAGGCGGGAGCTTGCCGAAACCAATCACCGGCTGAAGTCGCTGATGGAAGAGACCGAGATGCTGCGCGGCTTTGCCGCCGCCGCCCCGTGGCCGATCTGGGCCAAGGGCTCAAAAGGCAACCTGGTCTATGCCAATACCGCCTACGCCCGGACGGCGGAGGCCAACAGTGCCGCGGAAGCCGTCGAGCGCAATCTCGAGCTGCTCGATTCAGGCGACCGTACCGCCATGGAGCGCGCGCTGACCGCGACGGCAGCCTTCAATGCGCGGTTGCCGATAGTCGCCCGCGGCGAGCGGCGGATCTATGATGTCCGCGCGATCAATGTCGGCGGCGGCAGCGTCGGTGTTGCCGTTGACGCCAGCGAGGCCGACGCGCTGAGCTCGGCGCTGGTGCGGATGGCGGAAGCGCATCGCCGCACGCTCGATCAGCTTTCCTCGGGCGTTGCCGTATTCGACAGCCAGCGCAGATTGGCCTTCTACAACGATTCCTACCGCAGGCTGTGGGACCTCGATCCCGCCTTCCTTGACGGCAATCCCGACGATTCGAGCGTGCTCGATCGGCTGCGCGCCGCCCGAAAACTCCCCGAGCAGGCGGATTTTCGCGGCTGGAAGGCCAAGCTGCACGAGGCCTATCGTGCGATCGAACCGACAAAGGACACCTGGTACCTGCCGGACGGGCGGGCGCTCAGCGTCGTCACCACGCCGAACCCCGAAGGCGGCGTCACCTATCTGTTCGACGACGTCACCGAGAGCCTCGATCTTGCCCGCCGCTTCGACCGCCTGATCCGCGTCCAGCGCGAGACGCTGGACAGCCTCGCCGAGGGCGTCGCGGTGTTCGGCTCGAACGGGAAGGCGCAATTGTTCAATCCCGCCTTTGCCAGGATGTGGAAGCTGTCGCCGGAGGCGCTGCACGAAGAACCGCACATCGACACGGTGGCGGCATGGTGCAAGCCGTTGTTCGACGACTCGCTCGCCTGGCGCACCATCCGCGAGGCCATCACCGGCATCGAGAACCGCAATGACGTGCCGCTCAAACTCGAGCGCAAGGACGGCAGCGTGCTCGATTGCATGAGCCGCCCGCTGCCCGACGGCGCCACGATGCTGACCTTTCAGGACATCACCGACACCGAGAATGTCGAGCGGGCGCTGCGCGAGAGCAACGAGGCGCTGAGGGCCGCCGATCAGATGAAGATCGACTTCGTCCACCACGTGTCCTACGAATTGCGCGCGCCGCTCACCACCATCATCGGCTTCGCGCATTTCCTGTCCGATCCTTCGACGGGCCCGCTGACGCCGAAGCAGGCCGAATATCTCGACTATGTCACCAAGTCGACCAACGCGCTGCTCGCGCTGACCAACAACATTCTCGATCTCGCCACCATCGACGCCGGCGCGATGAGGCTCGAGCTCGGTCCGGTCGATATCGCCAAGGCGATCGCGGCCGCGGCCGAAGGCATCCAGGACCGCCTCGCCACCGACCGGATCCGCCTCAAGATCGACATCGCGCAGAATATCGGCAGCTTCATCGGCGACGAGCGGCGCGTGGTGCAGGTGCTCTACAATCTGCTCGCCAATGCGGTCGGCTTCTCGCCGCAGGATGCCGTGGTTGTCGTCAGCGCCCGCCGCACCGATCGCAGCGTGGTTTTCACCGTGACCGACTCCGGACCCGGTATCCCGCCCGACGTCAAGGACAAGGTATTCGACTGGTTCGAGAGCCGTTCGCAGGGATCGCGGCACCGCGGCGCCGGCCTTGGGCTGTCGCTGGTGCGCTCCTTTGTCGAACTGCACGGCGGCAAGGTGCGTGTCGATTCCATCGTCGGCCGGGGCACCACCGTCACCTGCGATTTTCCGATCGACCAGGCCGCGCAGCGCAACGCCGCGGAATGACGTCGCCCGCAACATTCTCGATTGCGCTTGTGAACGAGGCTGCGACCGCGCGCCTGATGGCCGACCTTGCCCTCTTGATCGGGCCCGGCGACGTCATCACGCTGTCCGGCGACCTCGGCGCCGGCAAGACTGCTGCGGCCCGCGCCATGATCCGCTATCTCGCAGACGATCAGGGGCTCGAGGTCCCAAGCCCGACCTTCACGCTGGCGCAGAGCTACGATCTGCCCTCGTTTGCGCTGCTGCACGCCGACCTCTACCGCGTCAACGACGCCTCCGAGCTGGACGAGATCGGGCTGTCGCCGCTGCCCGAAGGCACGGTCGCTCTGATCGAATGGCCCGAGCGCGCCGGCAACGCGCTGCCCGCCGATCGCATCGACGTTGCGCTCAGCCATCGGCCGGCGCTCGGCTCGGCCGCACGAACCGCCGAAATCACCGGCCATGGCAAGAGCGCGGGCATCGTCGCGCGCCTGCGGAATTTGCGGACATTCCTGACCGAGGCGGGCTTTGCCGATGCGCGGCGTCGGCGCATGGCGGGCGACGCCTCGATCCGCTCCTATGCCCGCCTGATCCGCGACGACGGCGTCTTCATCCTGATGAACATGCCGAAGCGGCCCGATGGACCTGCGATCTATGGCGGTAAATCCTATAGTGCCGCCGTCCATCTCGCCGAGGACGTCAAGCCTTTCGTCGCGATCGCAAACGGCCTGCGCAGCCACGGCTTCTCCGCGCCCGCGATCCATCACGCCGATCTCGAGGCCGGCTTCCTCGTCACCGAGGACCTTGGCACTGAAGCCTTTGTCGCAGGCGATCCGCCCGCGCCGATCGCCGACCGTTATGAGGCCGCGACCGATATGCTGGCGGAGCTGCATCGCCAAAGCCTGCCCGAGACGCTGAAGCTGGCCCCGGATGTCGACTACTTGATTCCGGTTTTCAATATCGACGCCTGGCTGGTCGAGATCGCCCTGATGCTCGAATGGTACCTGCCCCATCGCGGCGCGCCGGTCACCGATGCGTTACGCAACGAATTCATCGCAATGTGGCGCGAGCTTTTGCAAAAGCCGGCTGCTGCTGCCAGAACCTGGGTGTTGCGGGATTTTCATTCGCCGAACCTGATCTGGCTTGGCGACCGCGCCGGTATCGCGCGCGTCGGCATCATCGATTTCCAGGACACCGTGCTGGGACCGGCTGCCTACGACCTCGTGTCGCTGTTGCAGGACGCGCGGATCGACGTGCCGGAGACGCTGGAGCTCATGCTGTTCTCCCGCTACATCAAGGCACGGCGGGCGGCGGACGCCAATTTCGATCCCGCGGCTTTCGCCGCGCTCTATGCCATCATGTCGGCCCAGCGCAACACGCGGCTGCTCGGCACATTCGCGCGGCTCAACCGCCGCGACGGCAAGCCGCAATATCTCAGACACCTCCCGCGCATCTGGACCTATCTCTCCCGTTCGCTGGCGCATCCGGAGCTTGCGCCGGTGCAGGAGTGGTACATCGCCCACGTCCCGCCCCCGCCATGAGGATCACGGGCGAGTTTACGGACTGTTAGTCCAACCACCCCTAGTGTGCGGCGGGTCGAGCCACAACCTGGCATCGGTCGCTCAAAAGAGCATGGAGTGCACAACATGGGGAGCGGCGAGCGGAGCAAGGGCGAGCGCGTGACCTTCGAGCGCGGCATACCTGCGCATATGATGGGGATCGACGGCACCTGGCGGCGCGATTGCATCCTGGAAGACGTGTCCGAGACCGGCGCGAAGATCAGTGTTGTGGGATCGGTCGAGGGGCTGCACCTGAAGGAATTCTTCCTGCTGCTGTCCTCGACGGGCCTTGCCTATCGCCGCTGCGAATTGTCCTGGGTCAATGGCGACCAGATCGGGGTCAGCTTCCTGAAACCGGGCGACAAGAAGAAGCAGGCGCGACGCGCGCCGACGGACGCCTGACCCAGGCCGTGGCCGCCTTGTCGCACAGCCGTCATCGGCTCCGATTATGGCCTCCGATCCATGCGCCGGGCGAATCCGCGTGATATGATTCGCCAAAGGCCAGACCACCGCTTCGAGACACCTCCGAGATTTGAGACAAATGCCCGTTAAACCCAGCAAAGCCATGGTCCTTGCCGCCGGTCTCGGCCTGCGCATGCGGCCGCTCACCGACCATCTGCCAAAGCCCCTGGTAAGCGTCGCGGGCCGGCCGTTGCTGGATCATGTGCTGGACAAGCTTGCCGCAGCAGGCGTCAGCGAGGCCGTGGTCAACGTGCACTATCTGCCCGACCAGATCATCGCGCACACGGCCTCGCGCGCGAGCCCGCGCGTCATCATCTCCGATGAGCGCAACCAGGTGCTCGGCACCGGTGGCGGCGTGGTCAAGGCGCTGCCGAAGCTCGGCACGGCGCCGTTCTTCCACGTCAATTCGGACACGCTGTGGATCGATGGCGTGCAGTCCAACCTGACGCGGCTTGCGGACGCCTTCGATCCCGCGCGCATGGATATTCTCCTGTTGATGGCGCCGACCGCGAGCAGCATCGGCTATAGCGGCCGCGGCGACTACGCCATGCTGCCGGACGGCGCCTTGCGCAAACGACGCGAGCATCAGGTCGTGCCATTCGTCTATGCGGGGGCGGCGATTCTGTCGCCCAGGATTTTTGCCGATGCACCGAAGGGCGAATTCTCGCTGACAAGGATGTTCGATGCCGCCAATGAGCAGGAACGCCTGTTTGGCTTGCGGCTCGACGGCGTCTGGATGCATGTCGGAACGCCCGATGCCGTGGCCGCTGCGGAAGAGGCGTTCCTGGAGAGCGTGGTGTAGGGCGAGATCGTCATTGCCGGGCTTGACCCGGCGATCCATCCTTCTTCAAAAAATTTTTTTGCGATGGATGCGCGGGTCAAGCCCGCGCATGACAGCTTGAGAACCCCTATATTGGCGCTTGGTTTTCTCGAATCAGGCAGGTCCATGCGCGTTTTCAGCGTTCCGCTCTCGGTGCCGTTCCTGCGCAGCGTGATTGCCGCGCTGATCGACGGCAGGCTGGTTGACGGATTTGAGGCCCGCACAAATCCTGCGAAGCTTGCGGACGCAACTCTCTATCTGCCCACGCGACGCGCGGTGCGCGTGGCGCGCGAGGTGTTTCTCGATGAACTGAAGGCGGATGCGGCGGTGCTGCCGCGCATTACCGCCCTTGGCGACATCGACGAGGACGAGTTGTTCTTTGCGGAGGAGGCCGAGCAGTTCACAGCCGGCGCGCCGCTCGACATTCCGCCAAAACTCGGCGAGCTCAATCGTCGCCTGACGCTCGCGCGGCTCGTCGCAGCCTGGGCGAAGGGACCCGTGCTCGCGCCGCTCGTTGTCGGCGGTCCCGCCTCGACGCTCGCGCTTGCCTCCGATCTCGCGCGGCTGATGGACGACATGGCGACGCGCGGCGTGTCCTGGGACGCGCTCGACGGCCTTGTGCCGGATCAGCTCGATCAATACTGGCAGTATTCGCTCGACTTCCTGCGCATCGCGCGAAAGCTCTGGCCCGATCATCTCGCCGAGATCGGCCGGATCGAGCCCGCGGCGCGGCGCGACCTCCTGATTGAAGCCGAAGCCGCGCGGCTTTCGAAGCATCATGGGGGGCCCGTCATCGCCGCCGGCTCGACCGGCTCGATGCCGGCAACGGCAAAATTTCTTCACGCGGTGGCGCGGCTCAAACATGGCGCCGTGGTGCTGCCGGGGCTCGACACCGATCTCGACAACGAGGCATGGCAGACGATCGGTGGCGAGAAGGACGCGCAGGGCAAGGTCCTGGCGCATCCCGCCTCCAACCACCCCCAATTTGCGATGCATGCGCTGCTGCAGCGTTTCGGTCTTGCCCGCGACGACGTCGAAATCCTTCTGCCGCCGGCAGCTTCCGGCCGCGACATCCTGCTGTCGGAGGCCATGCGTCCATCGAGCGCGACGGCGCAATGGCATGCGCGGCTGGCGCGGCCGGAGATTGCCGAAAAGATTGCCGCGAGCATCGATCGTCTTGCGGTCATTGAGGCGCCCAATCCGGAGATGGAGGCGCTTGCGATTGCGGTCGCCATGCGCGAGGCGCGGCATCTCGACAAATCGGCGGCGCTGGTGACGCCGGACCGCGCGCTGGCCCGGCGCGTGATGGCGGCGCTGGAGCGCTGGGCTCTCGACTTCGACGATTCCGGCGGCGATGCCCTGGTCGAGACGCCGGCCGGCGTGTTTGCCCGCCTTGCGGCGGAAGCCGTCGCCAGGGGACTGGAGCCGCCGACGCTGCTAGCACTGCTGAAACATCCGCTGTGCCGGTTGAACCGCGCGAAGGACGCCTTCAAGGACGCGATCTCTTCGCTCGAGCTCGCGCTGTTGCGGGGAACGCGGCCGCAGGCGGGAACTGGCGGGCTTGCCCATGAGCTTGCGCGCTTCCGCAACGAGCTCGACAAATTGAACCGCGGCGAAACTTCGTCGCTGCACCACGCCGAGCCGCGCGCGCGCCTGAACGCAGAGCAGCTCGACCGCGCCGAGGCTCTGATTGCGGCGCTGCGGGCGGCGCTTGCGCCGCTGGAGAGCCTGTCATCGACAAAGCCCCATGACTTCGCCGAGTTCGCGGCGCGGCACCGCGAAATCCTGATTGCGCTGTCGCGCGACGAAAACGGCACGGCGGTTGCCTTCGAAGGGCAGGACGGACTGGCGCTGGCCGCGGCCTTCGACGACCTGCTCGCCGCGCAGGAACTGAGCGGGCTTCTGGTCTCGCTCGCCGACTATCCCGAACTGTTCCAGACCGCGTTTGCCGATCGCGCGGTGCGCAGGCCCGAGAGGCCGGGTGCGCGACTGCATATCTTTGGCCCGCTGGAGTCGCGATTGATGCAGGCCGACCGCATGATCGTCGGCGGCTTGATCGAAGGCATCTGGCCGCCGGCGCCGCGCGTGGATCCCTGGCTCAGCCGGCCGATGCGGCATGAGCTCGGTCTCGACCTTCCGGAGCGGCGCATCGGATTGTCGGCACACGACTTCGCGCAGCTCCTTGGCAGCGACGATGTGATCCTTTCTCATTCCGCCAAGGCCGGCGGCGCGCCCGCGGTCGCCTCGCGCTTCCTGCACCGCCTGGAGGCGGTCGTGGGCGAGGAGCGCTGGAAGTCCCTGCAGGGTGCGGGCGAAAAATATCTGCGCTGGGCGCACGAGCTGGACCGGCCCAAGGAGGTCAGGCCGGTTCCGCAGCCCGCGCCAAAGCCGCCGCGCGCGAGCCGGCCGCTACGCCTCTCGGTCACCGCCATCGAGGACTGGCTGCGCGACCCCTATACGATCTACGCCCGGCATATCCTCAAGCTCGACGCGCTCGACCCCGTCGATATGCCGTTGTCGGCCGCCGATCGGGGATCGGCCATCCATGACGCAATCGGCGAGTTCACGAAGCAATTCGCGCAAAGACTTCCCGACGATCCCGCGCGCGTGCTGAAAGAGATCGGACAAAACCACTTTGCGCCGCTGATGGAGCGTCCGGAGGCGCGCGCGTTGTGGTGGCCGCGCTTTCAGCGCATTGCGGCCTGGTTCGCCGAGTGGGAAAAGGCGCGGCGGAACGACATTGCCGGCATCGCGGCCGAGGTCAAGGGCGAGATCGCAATCCCGCTCGATCATGCGCGCATCTTCGTTCTTTCCGCACGCGCAGACCGCATCGAGCGCCGCGCCGACGGCACGTTTGCGATCCTCGACTACAAGACCGGGCAGCCACCGAGTGGAAAGCAGGTGCGCATGGGGCTTTCGCCGCAGCTCACGCTGGAAGCCGCGATCCTGTGCGAGGGCGGCTTTGAGGGAATCGACGGCGGCGCATCGATCGGCGAGCTCGCCTATGTCAGGCTGAGCGGCAACACTCCGCCGGGCGAGCACAAGCCGCTGGAATTGAAGATCAGGCAGAACGACACGCCGCAGCCGCCGGACGAGGCCGCGAAACATGCGCGTCAGCAGCTCGAGGCGCTGATCCGCGCATTCGAGAACGAGGAGGAGCCGTACCGGTCGCTGAATCTGCCGATGTGGACCAACCGCTACGGCACTTATGACAACCTCGCGCGCATCAAGGAATGGTCCGCGGCGGGCGGATTGGGCATCGAGGAATGGTGAAGGCGCCGCGACAAATTCCGCCGGCCGTGCGCGAGGCGCAGGCGCGCGCGTCCAATCCCGCCGCCTCGTCATTCGTCTCGGCAAATGCAGGCTCGGGCAAGACACATGTGCTGGTGCAGCGGGTGATCCGCCTTCTGCTCGAGGGCGTGTCGCCGGAAAAGATTCTGTGCATCACCTTCACCAAGGCGGCCGCCGCCAACATGGCGGAGCGGGTGTTTTCGACCCTCGGTCACTGGGTGACGCTCGACGACGCCGCGCTCGAGGCCGCGATCCGCGAGACCGGCATCGCCCATCCGAACGCGCGCTTGCGCAACGAGGCGCGCAAATTGTTTGCGAGCGCGCTGGAGACGCCGGGCGGGCTGAAGGTGCAGACCATTCACGCGCTCTGCACGCGGCTTTTGCAGCAATTTCCGTTCGAGGCCAACGTGCCGGCGCGCTTTGCCGTGCTCGACGAGCGCGACCAGAGCGACATGATGGAGCGCGCCAATCTCAGGGTATTTCTCGAGGCCTCGCGCGACCCCGAGAGCGCAATCGGCCGCGCGCTTCAGACCGCGATGGCAAGCGCCGCCGACGTCACCTTCAAGGACGTCGTGCGCGAGGCGTGTCTCTCCCGCGATCATTTCATGGCCTGGACCGATGAAGCCGGCGGCGTCGCGGCCGCGGCCGCTCAGATGTCGGCGGCTTTGGGCGTCAGCGAGACCGACCGCATCGACGACATCGAACGCGAGATTCTGGACGGCCCCTATCTGCCGCGCCGGCGCTGGGCGGACATCGCAAGCGTGCTGGACGGAGGCAACAAAACGGACCGCAATCAGGGCGATCAGCTGCGCGCTGCGATGGCCCTCACCGGAAGCGCGCAGGTCGATGAGTATCTGTCGGTGTTTCTGACCGACGACAAGACGCCACGGGCCGCAGTCCTGACCAGAGCGTTCGCGGGGGACAACCCCTCCGTGGCGCGGCTGTTCGACAATGAAGTCGCCCGCCTCGGCTCGCTGATCGAAAAGCGCCGCGCGGTGACCCTGCGCGACCGCAGCGAAGCGCTGCTTCGGATCGCGACGTCGGCTGCGGCCCATTACCGGCGCGAAAAGGAGGAGCGCGGGCTGCTCGACTATGACGATCTGATCGACAAGACGCTTGTCATGCTCAAACGCGTCTCGCCGGGATGGGTGCATTACAAGCTCGATCGCGGCGTCGACCACGTGCTGATCGACGAGGCGCAGGACACGAGCCCGCGGCAGTGGGACATTGTCGAGCAAATCATCTCCGAGTTCACGGCAGGGCGTGGCGCGCGCGACAGCGTTCGCACGGTGTTTGCGGTCGGCGACGAAAAGCAGTCGATCTTCTCATTCCAGGGCGCAGCCCCCCGCGAGTTCGACCAGCGCCGCCGCGAGCTGCAACGGCGATTTGGCGATGCCGGCCTGAAATTCGATCAGGTCGCCTTCACCTATTCGTTCCGCTCCGGTGCGGCGATCCTGCAATCCGTCGACCATGTGTTCCGCGAGGAAGCGGTTTTTCGCAGCATCCATTCCGCCGACATCGGCTATCCGATTCACCATTCGCTTTTCGATGCCGGCCCAAGCCTGATCGATTTCTGGCAGCTCGAGGAAGCCGACGACAAAAAGGACATCGAAGGCTGGCGCGCGCCGTTCGACGGCGTGTCGGTGACCAGCCCCGAGGTGAAGCTTTCGCGGCGTATCCAGGCCGAGATCAAGCGGCTGGTCGCAAGCGGAACCATGACGGGGCCCAAAGGCAATCGCAGGCGGCTCACCTTCGGCGATGTGCTGATCCTGGTACGGCGGCGCGGCAATATCTTTGACGCGGCGATCCAGGCCCTGAAACATGCGGACATTCCGGTTGCCGGCGCCGACCGGCTGAAACTGACCGAGCACATCGCGATCATCGACCTGATGAACCTTGCGGATGCGCTGCTGTTGCCGCAGGACGATCTTGCGCTGGCGGTTGCGCTGAAGAGCCCGCTGTTCGGCCTCGACGACGACGATCTCTTCGCGCTGGCCTTTGGCCGCAAGGGCTCGCTGCGCAAGGCGCTCGGCGAGCACGCGGCGACAAGCGACAGGATTCGACACGCGCTATCGCTGCTCGAAGCGTGCGAGCGGCGTTTCGCGTCATCGACGCCGTTTGCCTTCTACGCCTGGCTGCTCGGCGGCGACGGCGGGCGCGCGCGGATCCTGAAGCGGCTCGGGCATGAGGCCAACGATGCGCTCGACGAGTTCCTGGAGCTTGCGCTGAACTATGAGCGCAAGGCACCGGCCTCGCTGCAGGGTTTTGTGGCCTGGCTGCGCGCGGCCGATACCGAGGTGAAGCGCGACATGGAAATCTCGCGCGACGAGGTGCGGGTGATGACCGTGCACGGCGCCAAGGGGCTGGAAGCCTCCGTCGTGTTCCTGGTCGATACCACCTCGTCGCCGTCGGACACGCAAAGGCTGCGGCTGATCCATCTGCCGCGCGGCAACGGCGGCGAGGTCGTGGTCTGGGCCGGCAAGCAGGCCGACGATCCGAAGGCGGTTTTCGATGCGCGCAAGAAAATGCTCGCCGAGACCGAGGACGAATACCGACGGCTGCTCTATGTCGCGATGACGCGCGCTGCGGACCGACTGATCGTTGCAGGCTGCAAGCCCGGCAACAGGAACAAGATCAGAGACTTCTGCTGGTATGACCTGGTCGAAAAAGGCCTGGAGCGTTCGGGCCTTTTGCAGCAATCGATCGAGACGACCGACGGTTCGATCAGGCGCTTTGCGCGGGCTGAGGATGTCGCAGACGAGGCCGGCGCCATCGCGGCTCCGCAAACGGACGCGCCAAACGAGTTGCCGGCGTGGTTGCGCGCATCGGTGGGGCCGCCAAGCGCCGCCGCCGCGCTGCTGCGACCTTCGGATACCGGCGCGGGAGGCCATCTCGCGAGATCGGGCGAATCGCTCGAACAGCGCGCGCGGGCGCTGCAACGTGGCACGCTGGTGCATCGCCTGCTGCAATCGCTGCCCGAGATCGCAACCGAGCGGCGCCGCGACGCCGCGCTTGCGCATCTTGCGCGCAATGCGGCCGGTTGGAGCGCGGCCGAGTGCTGCGCGCTCGCCGACGGCGTGCTGGCGGTGATCTCGGACCCACGATTCGCCGCCGTGTTTGCCGAAGGCAGCCGGGCCGAGGTCGCAATCGCTGGCCGGCTCGCCCTGCCGGGGCGGCCGGAGACACTGGTATCGGGGCAGATCGACCGGCTTGTCGTAACGGCAAACGAAGTTTTGATCGTCGATTTCAAGACCAACCAAGCCCCGCCGACCGCCGCCGGCGAGGCGCCAAAAGCCTATGTCCGACAGCTTGCGCTCTACCGCGCCGTGCTCGGCAAGCTTTATCCCCATCTCTCGGTGCGGGCAGCGCTTCTTTGGACCGAAACGCCTGAATTGATGGAGATTTCTTCTCCCGCGCTGGACGCGGAACTGACATCCTAGGATGCGAACTTGACCCGGCAAGGTCCCGTTCATAGGTTTGGGGCCATGATCCCCAAGGCGCGATTCTGGCGAATCGGCGCCCCTCTCCAACCGAACGAGGTAACCCATGGCCGTTGGCAAGGTTTCTGACGCCAATTTCGAAGCCGAGGTTCTGAAGGCGCAAGGCCCCGTCGTGGTCGACTTCTGGGCCGAGTGGTGCGGCCCCTGCCGCATGATCGCTCCTGCGCTCGACGAGATCG
>Ga0335080_10003181_pt1 | contig 16578 bp, 13 predicted proteins | sample Lox_Sample_34_FD_206720 | JGI IMG/M metagenome (GOLD analysis project Ga0335080, IMG submission 206720) | Soil microbial communities from Loxahatchee National Wildlife Refuge, Florida, United States - Lox_Sample_3.4 | ecosystem: Environmental > Terrestrial > Soil > Wetlands | place: USA...
TCGATTGACGTCTCGAAGGCAGGCACGAAGATCGACCGCAATCTTTTTGGGCAGTTCGCGGAACATCTTGGCCATGGAATCTACGACGGGATTTGGGTTGGCCCCGATTCCACGATTCCGAACACACGCGGAATCCGCAACGACGTCGTCGCCGCACTGAAAGCACTAAGAGTGCCCAACGTCCGCTGGCCCGGAGGGTGCTTCGCCGACGAATATCACTGGCGTAAAGGAATCGGCCCACAGCGTGCCATCACTTTCAATTCCAACTGGGGTGGCGTCACTGAACCGAACACCTTCGGGACTCATGAGTTCATGGACTTCGCCGAGCAGATCGGCGCCGACGCGTATGTGTCGGTAAATGTCGGTTCCGGCACTCCGCAAGAAGCCGCCGAGTGGTTCGAATACATGACGTCCCCTGTGGTCAGCACACTCGGAAAAGAGCGCGCCGCCAACGGACATCCCGAGCCTTACAAAGTCGCCCTGCTTGGTCTAGGCAATGAAAGCTGGGACTGCGGCGGCAACATGACTCCCGAGTACTACCTCAGCCAGATGAGGATCTACGACCGGTTCGTGCACGACTTCAATCCGGAACAACAAGGCAAAAATCGGATGCTGAAGGTTGCGGTGGGCCCGGGCGGAGATGGCCCGCGGTGGACGGAGTGGACGGAAGCGATTATGAAGGCCTATTCGCAACACACTTGGAGTTGGGATATCGACGGCCTTTCCATGCACAACTACACAGTCGGAGACTGGGATCATAAATTCAGCTCCACCGGGTTCGGTGAGGCCGCATACGCTCGTCTGCTGAAACTCACTCTCGATATCGACGCTCTCATCAACAAACACTCGGCGATCATGGACAAGTACGATCCGCAGAAGAAGGTCGCGCTCGTAGTCGATGAATGGGGCTCGTGGTATACCCCGCTGCCGGGAACCAATCCGGGATTCCTGGTGCAGCAGAACAGCCTGCGTGACGCCGTTCTCGCGGCGTTGAACCTGAACATCTTTGCCCGCCATGCGGATCGCGTACGCGGAGCGAACATCGCTCAGATGATCAACGTTTTGCAGGCGATGATCATGACCGACAAAGAGAAGATGGTCCTGACACCCACCTACTACGTCTTCAAGATGTACGTGCCGTTCCAGGACGCCGCGTTCATCCCAGTAAGTTTTGACGCCGGCAAATACGCGCAGGGCGACGTCATTTTGCCGCGTGTCGACACTCTGGCCGCGAAAAGCAAGGACGGCAAAGTGTGGGTAGAAGTCACGAATGTTGATCCCAATCAGCCTGCTGAGATCGAACTTAGCGTCGCGGGGATCACCGCGAGGTCAGCCGTGGGAGAAACGCTGACTGCGCCCAGGGTCGACAGCATCAACACCTTCGACGCACCCAACACCGTGCTGCCGAAGCCTATCTCCGCAAAGGCTGAGGGTGGCAAGCTAACACTGAAACTCGAGCCTAAGTCCGTCACTGTGGTCTCGATCGAGCAATAACACAGTCTCGGTCCAGGTTTGCGAAAGCGAGCTATAAGACCGGCCATCATACCCGAGGTCCGTAAACGTTAACGAGGAGGAACAATGAAGCGGTTCGCAATCGTAATCTTGTTTCTGTCGAGTGTTTGTTGGGCGCAAGAGTCGGGCGACTTTCATCCTTCCGCGACAAATGTCTGGGGGGCGGAATATCCACGCGTTGACGCCACGGGCAGAGTGCAGATCCGTGTGAAGGCTCCCGACGCGACAAAAGTCAAGTTGAATTTCTGGAGCGGGCCGAAGATCGACATGGAAAAGCAATCCGACGGCTTCTGGACCGTCACCACGCCACCGCTCGTTCCCGGCTTTCACTACTACACCCTGATCGTCGACGGCATGGAAGTCAGCGATCTCAACACGCATGCTTTTTTTGGTGGTACCAAAGAAGCGAGCGGGATCGAGGTTCCGGAAGCGAGTTCGACCTATTACTCAATTCAGGATGTACCCCACGGCCCGGTCCGTGAAGTCTGGTACAACTCGAAGGTCACGGGAACCTGGCGGCACGCCTTGGTCTATCTACCGCCGAATTACGACATGCAGACGAAGGAGCGTTATCCCGTGCTCTATCTCCAGCATGGTGGCGGCGAAGACGAAACCGGCTGGATTCGCCAGGGTAATGCCAATTTCATCCTCGACAATCTGATCGCTGCCAAGAGTTGCAAGCCGATGATCGTCGTGATGGCTTACGGCTATGCCAAACGCGCCGGCCAAAATCTGACCGATTTGACCGGAAAGCCGTTTGGTTCGCCTGAAATGCTGAAGGCAATGCAGGAAATGGCAGCAGCATTCGAAGACGACGTGACGCAGGCACTGATTCCCTACATCGATTCAACCTTCAGAACGCTCGCAGATCGCGACCATCGCGCGATGGCAGGCCTTTCGATGGGAGGAATGCAGACGTTCCAGATTACGCTGAGTCATCTTGATCTCTTTTCCTACATCGGCGGATTCAGTGGCGCAGGCGGAATGCTTGTGCTTGGAGACCGCAAACTGGATCCGAAGAACGACTACAACGGTGTGTTCGCCGATCCAGCAGCGTTCGCCAAGAAAGTGCACTTGCTCTGGCTCGGAGTCGGAACGGTAGAACCCGAACGGATGCGCAACGGACTCTTGCGATTGCACAATTCGCTCTCTGAGGCCAACATCCAGCACATCTGGTACGAATCGCCGGGTACCGACCATGAATGGCAGACCTGGCGTCGCGATCTGAAAGACTTTGCCGCCAGGCTCTTCCAGTAATGCTGGCACCATAATGACAACTGCGTTTCCCGGAATGAGGTACTGCAACTCATGATTCACAGGTACGCGATCAGAATCACATCTATCGCATCGCTCTGGCTGTCGCTGTGTTGCACTGCTTTGGCGCAGAATGCGACACAAGCGACCGCCAAGCCGCTGCCGTTCGTCAGCCCGATTTTCGGCGACAACATGGTGTTGCAGCGCGGCAAGGCAAACACCATCTGGGGATGGTCAGAACCTGGCGACAAGGTGCGGGTCGAAGTCGCTGGCAAGGTTGCAATCGGTACAACCGGGGCCGATCGCCGCTGGCAGGTGAAGATCAAACCGCCGCATGTCGGTGGCCCTTACATCGTCACGATCAAAGGGCACCAGACGGTGGAATTACACAACGTGCTGGTTGGCGATGTCTGGCTTTGTGGCGGCCAATCCAACATGCAGGTTGGACTCCCGCGAGCACGCAACGGAGCGGACGAAGTCAAGGCGGCGAATTATCCGGACATTCGTTTCTTCTCGGTCGAGGGGCACCCTGCATACCATCACAGAGATTTTGTGGATGGAACCTGGAAGGTCGTGTCACCCGATACCGCAGACCGGGTCTCGGCGGTGGCGTACTACTTCGCGTGCAAAGTCCAGCGGGAGATCCACGTTCCGATCGGTCTGGTCGTTGACGCTCTCGGAGGCACTCCTGCCGAGGCGTGGACCAGCGCAGCTGCACTCCGCCCACTCGGGGACTTTGATGTTCCGCTCGCTGAATTGGAGAAACTGGCTGCGAGCGGCGCTCCGGAACACGGGAATTACATCATGCACTGGTACGACCAGTATGATGCCGGACTCAAAGGAAACTGGACGGCGCCAGATTTCGACGATTCCGGCTGGAAATCTGTCGACATCCCTGGCGGATTCCTCGAACTCGGAGTGCCGGACTCCCCTGCCTTAGCCTGGTTCCGGCGAGAGATCACTCTGCCGGACATTCTCCCCTCCAGTCGTGCGTTCATCTTTCTCGGCTCGATCGAGCGGATGGACACGGTGTACGTCAACGGAACTCAGGTCGGCGCGAGCGCGTGGGTCGAGAATCCGCGCATGTATCCAATTCCCGATGGCGTGCTCAAGCCGGGAAGGAACATCATTACGATTCGCGTGCTCAAGACCAAGCCGCAAGGAGGATTTCTATCTAGACCCGAGGATCTGCATCTTACTCTCGGCGACAAGACAAGCATCCCTCTGGCGGGCACATGGAAGGGACAACTAAGCACAGATCTTCGCCCTCCACAACCCTTGCCACTTGGGTACGAGAACTGGCCGGTGATGCCGTCGGTGCTTTATGAGGGAATGCTGGCTCCTGTCGCGCCGCTCTCGATCGCCGGGGCGCTGTGGTATCAGGGCGAGCAAAACTCCGATCGCGGATTCCAATACCGCAAGATCCTGCCCGTGATGATCGCGGACTGGCGAAGGCTTTTCGGACAGGGAGATTTTCCTTTCTACATTGTCAGCCTGCCCGCGTTTAAGCATCGCAGCGAAACACCGACCGATGATACGTGGGCCGAGACGCGCGAATCACAAGCGATCACGGCTGCAAGCGTTCCGAATTCCTGCCTGGCAGTTACTATCGACACGGGCGACCCGGACAACATCCATCCAGCAGACAAGTTCCCCGTTGGCGAGCGTCTTGCTGACTGCGCATTGGCGAAACATTACGGCAAGAAGGTACCCTATTCCGGTCCGACACTTGCGTCGGTCGAACGGCTGCCCGGATCGATTCGACTTCACTTCGCGCATACGGACGGGGGCCTGACGACAAAGGGACCGAGGCTGGAAGAGTTCGTAATCGCCGGAGAAGATCGGAAATGGTATTGGGCCGAGGCGCACATTGAAGGCAATACCATTGTCGTCTCGTCGCCTTCAGTTCCAAATCCGAAAGAGGTTCGCTACGCCTGGCAATCGAATCCGGCGGCAACCTTATTCAACGGTGCCGGGTTGCCGGCAGGGCCATTCCGCACGGACACATGGCCCGGCATCACGGAGGGCCACAGACCTTACTAACTGAGTGGATTGTCGACATCATTTCGCACAAGTTCATCCGCCATACTGAAGTTGTTCGGTGCAGTAGGAAGACCGCAGTCAGGGAGGAGCTTTCATGAAACCGATCACCCGCCGCAATTTTGTTGCAGCGGCCGCCGCCATCGGAGCTGGCGCCGCACTCCGCACCCCAGCCTTTTCTTTGGAGAACCCGCGATTGATTGATAACCCGGGAGCGCCCGCCAGCGCGGGGCACGAAGTCGTCGCGCAGCAGGCCGAGCCGTTTCCGATGAAAAATGTGCGTCTCCTGCCTGGCGCGTTCAGCGCGGCAGCGGAAGTCAATCGGAAGTATATGAAGACGCTGCCGCCCGACCGCCTGCTGCACACGTTTCGAGTAACGGCGGGCCTCCCCTCTTCGGCCGAGCCGCTGGGCGATTGGGAGAAGCCCGATTGCGAACTCCGTGGTCATTTCGCCGGCGGGCACTACCTTTCGGCTTGCGCACTGGCATTCGCGAGTTCGGGCGATGAAGAACTCAAGCACAATGGCGATCTAGTGGTGGCGGAACTGGCCAAATGCCAGGCGCAACATAGGAATGGCTACCTCAGCGCGTTCCCGCAGGAGTTGTTCGATCGCCTGCGTGACGGGGTGAACGTGTGGGCGCCGTACTACACGCTCCACAAGATCATGGCCGGGCATCTCGACATGTATCTGCTCGCCGGGAACCAGCAGGCGCTGGAAACCGTCGAGAAGATGGCGGGATGGGTGCGCAGCTGGGCCGATCCGTTGAGCGAGCAACAGATGCAGCGTGTGCTTCTCGTGGAGTACGGCGGAATGGGCGAGGTGCTCAGCAACCTCTATGCAGTAACCGGAAAGAGCGAGTATCTCGATCTGGCACGGCGCTTCGAAAAGAAATGGTTCTTCGATGCGCTGGCGGCGCATCGTGATGAGCTCAAGGGACTGCACGTGAACACTCATGTTCCGCAAGTGATCGCTGCCACCCGGATGTACGAACTCACCGGAGACAAGCGTTACTGGAACATCGCCACCTATTTCTGGGACGAAGTGACCAGCGAACGCTCCTACTGCACCGGCGGCACCAGCAACTTTGAGCTTTGGCGATCCGATCCCGGCGTCCTCTCGACGCAGCTCAGTTCAGAAACGGCCGAAGATTGCTGCATGTACAACACGATGAAGCTGACCCGGCATCTCTTTTCTTGGTCGCCACAGGCGAGGTACATGGACTACTACGAGCGCGTGCTCTTCAACCACCGCATGGGGACAATCGATCCAGAGACCGGAACCTCCGTCTACTACCTCCCCCACGGGAATGGTTATTCCAAGATCTACGCCAAGCCGTTTGACTCTTTCTGGTGCTGTAACGGCACGGGAGTAGAGGAGTTCGCAAAGCTGACGGACACGATCTACTTTCGCGACGACCGGTCGATCTTCGTAAACCTCTACATCGCTTCGGAGCTAGCCTGGCCAGAGAAAGGCATCCGCATCACCCAGCAAACGTCCTTTCCCGAGGAGCAAGGCATCACTCTCGTCGTCTCAGCGGCGAAGCCTGTCGATCTTGACCTGAAACTGCGCATTCCCCACTGGGCAATGGACGGAAACGTGAAAGTGAACGGGCATCCTCTACCCGCCTTTGCCGATTCCGGCAGCTACCTTGTGTTGCGTGGTCCCTGGAAGAACGGGGATCGCATCGAACTGAGTCTTCCGATGCATCTGCACGCCGCACCTTTGCCCGACAAAGAAAACCTGCTGGCGGCGATGTATGGTCCTCTCGTGCTGGCGGCACGTTTCGAAGAGGAGCCTCGGGAAAAGTGGTATCGGCACTTTGCTTCGCAAGAAAAGCAGGAGCCCGGCCCGACGCTGCAATTCAAGGGCAGTCTCGACGATCCGGCGAGTTGGCTCAAACCTGCCGATGGGAAACTGGCATTCCACGCACGCTCACAGAGTCAAGAGATTGCGTTCGTACCGCTGTCGTCGATCGTGCACGATCGGTATTCTGTGTACCACGAGGTCGTCAAAGGTTCGTGAACGCTGACCATACCTAGGAGACAGCACGGCCAACAAACCAGATTGCCGGAAGGCGCTGCGCCTGCCAAGTCGCGCGTCGTAGTTCTGTCGGATCCCTGAAGTTTGGCGCATACGCTCGCAACGGATAAAATATAGGGTCCTGCAGTGATGAGGGATAGGTCTAGCGACCGCGTCGTCTGCTGACTTCCACCTCACACTCACTTCCTCATAAATAAGGAGTCATACATGGCAAAGAAGCGCATTGGCATACTCACTGGTGGCGGCGACGTCCCCGGTCTGAACTCTGTGATCAAGTCGGTGGTCTACCGCGGCGCCGAGATTGGTTGCGAAGTCGTTGGCATCCGCCGCGGATGGGAAGGATTGACGCACGTCAATCTCAGCGATGCGGCCAGCAAGGCGCGTTACATCCTGCCGCTGAACCGCGACAATACGCGTACCATCGATCGCACTGGCGGAACCTTCCTGCACAGCTCGCGTACGAATCCGACAAAGATGAAGAAAATCCCCCCGGCGATGCAGGGGCAGACATTTGAACCGAAGCAGTCGACGAAAAAGGGCGTGACCAGCACGGTCTACGACGTGACGCCCGGCGTTCTGAAGAATATCGAGGCGCTGGGACTTGACTACCTGGTCGCGATCGGCGGCGACGACACCCTCAGCTATGCCGCCGAGCTCGACCGCCACGGCATGAAGGTGATCGCGGTGCCGAAGACGATGGACAACGACGTCCGCAACACCGAATATTGTATCGGATTCTCGACGGCGATTACACGAGCCATGGATGCCATCGACCGGCAGCGCACCACGGTCGGTTCACACGAGCGCGTTGGCGTGTTTCGCGTGTTCGGCCGCGATGCCGGCTACACAGCGCTCTACACGGCGTACGTGACCGGAGTGCGCTGCTGCATTCCTGAGTACAAGGTGGATCTGAAGCGCCTGATCGATCTGCTCATCGAAGACAAACGCAACAATCCGAGCAACTATTCGGTTGTCATTCTGTCAGAGGGCGCGGAGTGGCAGGGATACGCGGTGAAGGAATACGGCGATGCCGATGCGTTCGGGCACAGAAAGAAGATGAGCGTCGCCGAGGACTTGAGTGATCAGATCAAACAGGCAACCGGCGAGGAGACTGTCGTGAGCGACCTGACCTATGACCTGCGATCGGGGAGCCCCGACTTTGTCGACAAATTGGTGGCATTCACATTCGCCGGCATGGCGATGGACGCGCTGGAGCAAGGCAAGTCTGGAGTGATGACCGCGATCAACGAAGGCCGATACGCAATGGTCGGCATTCCTGATCCGAAGCTGGGCCCGCGCAAGGTAGATATCGATTCGATGTACAACACCGAGCGCTACCGCCCGCGGTACGACAAGAAACTCGGTCTCCCCATCTTCCTGACGCGACCATAACGCGTCGATGCGGCTGATTGAACTCGGCCCGCGCTTTTCTGTCGCGGGCCGAAAAACCCAGACACTCCGAACTCAGTTATGACCAGACGACAAGCGCTCAATACGCCATGTCGCCTACGAGAAACAACGGTCATGAAGCGCTTCCTCGTGCCGCGGCCTTGAGGCGATACATCAACTCACCCCATGTGGTGTTGCAGGCAACAAAGTAATCGCTCTCAGCGCGCCATCCCGCGTGGGCGAACCGCAATAATGTTCCCGACCCAGTCGGCTCAAGGCGGAAGCTGATTCGTGTGTGGTTCCATTCGTCACCCGTCTCGCACGCCCACTCTGCCTGAGTGAGGGGTTCGTCGACTTTGAGACGCAAGCGATAGACGGTCGCGCGATTGAAGAAGCCAAGTTCCACCGCGCCTCCTGACTCGACGATGTCGGGGGCCCACCACTGACCGAACCCCCTTGCGGTTGCGATCAGTGGATAGACAGCCTTTGGACTACAGGAATCTGGACAGAGTGTTTGATGTCCGCCATGTATGTCTCCTGAGTTGACTGGCCCCTTTTTGCTCCAGAGATTGGCAACGTGTTCTGCGCCGGGTTTCACTCTATGGATGCTGCCGGCAGGATGGGGACTACTCGTCATCCAGAATCTCGTACCACTCGATCTGTGGCGGGCCGGCGATGATTTCGCCCATCGCAGCCGCCAGTTTCTTGAAGTGCGGACCCTGCAAATGCCGCTCATGGTCTTCCTTCGATCGCCAACGCTCGATCCCAACAATGATGGCGGGGACCTCCTGCGATCGATAGAGACTAAATCTAACGCTGCCCGGCTGTTCCCGCGTAGGCCTTGCCACTTCACGCAGCGCGCGTTCCAGTTCCTTTTCCCTGCCGGGCTTTGCCTTGGCGGTCGCGATCACAACAACGTCTGGCATATGGTAGATGTCCTTCCGTAGATGTTGTTCCTTCACTTCCTGCGTCGCCGGAATCACTCCGTCCATTGCGGGCCAGGATTCTTGCCTTCCACAAATCCCTTCAGCCGGAACATCAAGTTACCCCACATGGAATTGCAGCTTGCACAAAAATCGCTGACTTCCTTCCAGCCGCTGTGATTAAGGTGGAGTACGGTCTTCCCGTCTTCCTTGCCAATCGTCCAGGTGAGCACGGTGCCAGCCCATTCCGGATGATCGCCGAGACACTGCATCACTACCTGCTTTCCAGAATCGAGTTTCTTGATTTCCATGCGAAAGACCATGCTGCGCCGGTCAAAGCCGAATTCGGCTTTACCGCCGGTTTTCTCATCCATGTTCGTATCGGCCGTCCACCAGTTGCGCATGCCGTTCTGTGTGGCAACAGCGGCGTAGACTTTCGCGGGCGATGCGTCGATGGGAACTTGATGCTTGAGGTCTGGCATTTTGTCTCCTTGTTTTCAACTCGGGTTTACCAGTTGAGTCATACCGCCATCGCACACAAGCTCCATGCCCAGGCAGTAACTGGAGTCATCGGACGCCAGAAAGAGCATTCCCTTAGCCATCTCCTCGGGCGTCCCGCGGCGCCGGAGAGGAATGCCGCGCGTGATAATCGCCGCCAACTCTTCGGGCGTGGTACCTGGGATGCCACCCTCACGGGATATGATCGGCGTATCCGTCATACCGGGACTGAGCACATTAACGCGGATGCGGCGGGGGAGCAGTTCCACGGACATCGAACGCGCCAGCGCCCGAACGGCCGCTTTCGCGGCGGTATACACCGAGGTCCCGATCCTTCCCAGTTTGTCGGCGTCCGCTGATCCTACGAGCACAACGGATGAACCGTCGCGCATGTGTGGCAGCGCCTTCTGCACCGTGAAGAAGGCTCCCTTGTACATGATGTCGTTGAGTTCATCGAACAGCGCCTCCGGCAGCAGATCGATCGGTGCGAATTTGGCGATGCCGGCGTTCGCGACCAACACGTCGATCGGGCCGAACTTCTTCGCAGTCTCACGGAAAAGCCGGTCGAGGTCGCCCAGATTGCGCACGTCGCCCTGGACGGCGAGCACATCGTCTCCGAGAGTCGCTGCCACTTCGTCAAGTGTCTGACGGCTTCGTCCGAAAATTGCGACCTTCGCTCCGTTGCTCGCGAATTCCCGTGCTGTAGCCAGACCGATCCCGCTGTTTCCGCCTGTAATAACAGCTACTTTCCCGCGCAGCTTCATCGCACCCCCCTTTTCAAAATATCCTTGCTCGTTTAGTTGATCCGATGGCCGACACTGTCAGCACCGTGCTCGTTTTGGTTGCCCTCGGAGTCGTGATATTCCTGGGCTATAGAGGCGACGCTGAAATCCTCGCGCAGATAGTCGGGCCGCTTTACATAACATGTGCATCCGCTCTTGCCTTTCCGCTCCAGCATGTACGCCCGAGGCACCCCGGGAGATAACCGCCCGGGTTACCGATTTATTCCCAACACTCAAACTCTTTTTTCGTTCAGGCTAGAGGACGAGACTTTTGGAGATTGCTCTCCCGATCGTAGCGGGCGAAGAGACATACATGCGACATGGACGCCGAGTCGCATGCGGGATTGATTGTCATCTCACTTCCCCGCTTCAATCAATTGCTAAGATCAACATGCGATTGACGGCAGGCATTGTGAACCTTCACAATGCCGGTCATGTCCGAAGTTGAACTGAAGATCGCCGACTGGAGTGAACGGCTTCAGCAGTCTCCGCTGGCGAGGGCCACTGTGGCGAACCTCGAAGGACGCGCCGAGGAGATTTGGAAGCGCACGTTCGATTTGCTGCGCAAGGAGAGCCCCGAATACCGGAATGCTGTCGATGACGACTTCACCGCCGAGTCGAAGAGCCACTGCGGAGAGTTGCTGGCTACGATCGTGGCGATTGGAGAAGGACGGGTCACCGGCTCCGATCCCTTTGCTTTTGTCCGCAAGCATGCCGAGTGGCGGGCACGCCACCAAGTGCCCCTCGTCGCGTCACTGCACGCCTACCGCCTCGCACATAAGACTTACTGGAATGTTTCGCGGGAACAACTCGCACTACACCGAAGGCAGAAAGCGGCCCTACAGGCTCTCGCAACTCTGTCTGAGTTTTGGATGGAATTGTTTGAAGCCGTGGGGGCAATGCTCGAGGAGGCGCATGGCGATGAAGAAGCGCGCATCGTTGCCCAGAGTACCGGGGTACATGCGGCGGTCATTGAGGAACTTCTGAGCGGTACCGATCCCGCGAGCGCTGAGGGGCGTCAACTGCTTGCACTCTGCGGAATCCGTCCGTGCCGGATGATGACTGTGGCGCTCATCCGTCCGCACTCCGCGGAAAACAAGCAGGTCGACACAGAAGTTTCGGGGCGCTCGCTGGTCCGGCTCCTTCAGCAGTCGCTGACTTCGTCGCTCTTCGGAAAGCTGGTGGGTCGTCGCAACGGTGAGGTCGTCGTCATCGCCAACAGCGACATGGACACCGCCGCGCGTCTCAGCAAGCACCTGTCGCGATCTGGCTTGGGGAAGCGGGCGGGGGCCGGCGGTTTCGTTGGACTTGGGCTCGATAAGATGGCCGTAGACCGTCTCCCGGAGGCCATGGTCGAAGCCCGCATCGCACTCGATCTGACTAGTGGCAGTCGTGCGATGGTTCGCTTTTCAGAGATCGATCTCACCGAGGTTCTCGCTCACCGGGCGGATCGAGCGATCATTCGCCTAATCCCCGACTGGATCCGCGAGTCCCACGCCGCAGGACGGGACCTTGACTTGATGAACACGATTCGAACGTTTGCCGACTGCAGTCTCAATGTGAAAGAGACTGCCGCTAGGTTACGGGTTCACACAAACACCGTGTATTTCCGGCTGAACAAAATCAAAGAGCGTACCCGTGTCGACCCGCGTACCTTTGCCGGAGCGTCCTTGCTCATCACTGCCCTGAGGCTGCTCGATGGCCAGGCAGCCTCCAGCAATTCAGCGTAGCGGTCCCTTGGGGGCATGCCCAGCGGAAGATTGGGCGCCGTGACCTGCACCTGCTTGCGTTCATGCGAAATACGACAACTTATATCAACTCCCTGCCCGATACAAAGGTATTGCCGATACCATCGTCTGATTGTTCCTTCTTCAGCACTCTGCTTTGATAGCGCCATCCTGCGGGTTCGACCGGAATCCGTACCCGGAACACTACTTTGAAGATCACTTCTAGCCTTTCGGAGGAAACGTATGTCGACCCACAAAGCAGCAATCGCCATTGACGAACGAATTACATCGTCGAATCCTCTTGATGCCATTCCAGAGCAAATTCCATTTGATGTCCCCTACGGGCTCCCGATCTCACTGGACCGCGCGGAAGCGGTTATTCACGCTGCAGTGGCGGAGGCGAGACGACGGAACTGGAAGATGAATGTCGCCGTGACCGATTCCGGGGGGAATCTCGTAGCCTTTCAGCGAATGGACGGCGCGATGCTTGCCTCCATTCAGATCGCGGAACACAAGGCGCGGGCCGCTGCGACGTTCCGGCGTCCGACAAAGTTCTTCGAGGATGCGATCAACCTCATGCATCTCAACTATGCGCTTGCATTTGATGGAGTCATTGCGTCCCGTGGCGGCATTCCGCTCATCGTCGACGGCGTCATTATCGGTGCTATCGGCGTTTCAGGTGGTACGGATTCTCAGGACGAGGTCGTCAGCAAAGCCGGAGCCGCGGTCGTAGGCGAACCTCCGGAGAGGAACAACTGATTCAACCCCGCGAGGTGCGGTCTGAACCTCGCACCTTGCTCGGCGTTCAGCAGAAAGGGTGGCCCGCCTTCGGCCGGTTAACCGTTCATTACATCGGTGCTCTGCCCTACCTCGATGATGTAACCGTCAGGATCGCGTATGTAGCAACGGATCTCGCCGTACTTGGGGATCGGCTCGGTAATGAACTCGGCACCGCGACTTTTCCACAATGTGTAACACGATTGAATATCCGCAACGCGGAAATTCATAAAGCTGTTGATGTGATTCGGGTCCGGGACACTGAGTGTTACCGTCGGCTTATCGCGGGTCGGCCCGCCTCCCACGTTGAGAATCATCCAGATATTCGCAAGCTGTAAGTATCCCGGCGCATTGCCGTCACCCAGGCTCAGAATACGGGCGCCGAAAACCTTTTCGTAGTAGTGAGCCGAGCGCTTTATGTCGGTGACGGTGAGAAAATGCGCGATGCTGATCCCCTCCCTGGGAGGCATCTCATAGCTTTTTTGTTCGACTTGTATGCTGCTCATTGAAGTCTCCATTTCCAATCAAGTCAGGCATGTATGAAGAGGACAAGCGTCTCCAGTCGCGCCTGTCCCTCCTTCACTCCATCTTTGCCCGCTGCCCTCACCATCTCTTGATCTCTCCCGCAGGAAAGTGATAGTGGCCGCGCATCCTCCTAGCCGTGGATTTGAGTTAAGTAGTAGCCCAGCCGGTTTTCGACATCACCGGGTTTGTGGAAGCCTTTCGCTACCAGCGCCTTGATTCCATTCTGCGCGGCAGGTCGTCTCAGTGATTCGATGCACGCATCCCAGCCAGCTCCCAGTTCCACATCCGGCGGCAGGCTGGTGTTCACGAGACGCTTGGTTTGAGCAATCGCCCATTTGTCGAACTTGGCGATCCGAGTTGCTATCGCCTCCACGTACGCGTCCAGTTCGGAATCGGGCAACGCACGATTGATATAGCCATAGGCTTCAGCTTGGTCGGCCTTGATGTCCTCCGAACCCAACAGCACCTCGAGAGCGCGGTTTCGGCCGATGAGTTCCGGCAGCCTGGCCATGGGGCCACCGCCGGCGACCATGCCGACACCCACCTCCCATTGCGAGATGATCGTTTTTTCCCGGCTGGCGAAACTCATGTCGCAGGCCAATGTGATTTCGCTGCCATTGCCCGTGGCGCGGCCGCGGATCAGGGCGATGGAGGCGACTGGCAGGCGAGTCAGTCGCACGAGAAAGTCAGGCCACTGCGGCAAACCCGTGCGCCCAGGAGGCAGCGACGTCATGTCCTCAAGTTTTCCCGTGAAGTCAGAATGATTGAGGAAGTAGTCGTCGACAGCGCTGTCAAACACCACGACCCTTACATCCGGGTCGGCCTCGAGAGCGCCGATGACTTCCTGAAATTGTTTGACCATCTCGGGGCCCATCACGTTAAGTGGCGGATTATCGATCGTGACCCGCCAATAGGCGGGAGATCGTCGAGTGAGGCGGAGCTGGGTCTTCGTGGGTGCATGCATCTGCGCGAGATTCGTAGGTGCGCTTACTGTTGCCATAGGATCCTCCTTCGTATTCATCAATCTCTGAAAGCAGTTGACCGAGGCCAACAATGGCGGGCGGCATGTTATTTATTCGTCTGCGACGGGCTTAGGACCTTAGGGTTCAGATCCGCAATCGTCGCGTGGTTAACGCAAACTCGCAAAGCCACAATCGAGCTGCCGTCATTCAGCCAGAACACATTCAATCGCGCAATTGGACGATGGTATCGCCCACACTTTCGTATCGCCGATACTATTGTCCAATTGTCTTGCTCTGCTCATTTTGGCTAAATCGCATTCGTTCGGAGATGCACGTTGACCGAACTTGGAAGACCTTCTCGCACAGGAGAACATGCCATGCCCGACCTAAAAGCTGTTGCGGATGAACAGCAAGAACAGAAGAGAGAAGCCTGGAGGGCAGCGAAATCTGTTACGTCCTTTTGCGTCGTTGCAGCGGTTGTGGCGGCACTCGCCGCCCTCGTCGCCACCGTCGTTCGCGCAGAAGGGCAAAACAAGGACAAGTATTCGCTGAAATCGCCGAGTGGAATTGCATTTTCCGATTTCAGGGGATATGAGGACTGGGCGGTCGTCTCGTCGGCGCGGACCGACGAAGTGCTCAAGGTGATCGTCGCCAATCCCGCGATGATCAATGCGTACAAAGCCGGCGTCCCCCTTAACGGCCAGGGTTTCCCGGATGGCTCCATGATCGTGAAGCTTCAATGGAAGCCGAAGGGGAGCACCGAAGCGCCTTTTGTCGTGGACGTTCCAGATGTCTTTACTCAAGCTTTTGTCATGGAAAAGGACAGCAAGAGATTTGCGGCGAGCGGCGAGTGGGGCTTCGCGCTATTTAACTACGAAGCCGCATCGGACACGTTCACGGCCGACCCGAAGAGCCTGTCAAACTGCGGACAGGCGTGTCACACAGCCGTGAAGGCCAAAGACTACGTATTTCACCCCTACCAGAAGCGTTGAATGGAGGCCGCCACAGATGGTGAGTAGGGTTGCGCAAATATTCTTTCGTGCCGGACGGCCTGGCGCGCGTTTGTAACCCACGCCAATTGGTTAGGCTGGAATGCAGATAAGTGGGAAGCGAAAATTACCAATTCCTTGCAAGTTATTGAAAAGGAATGGCGGGGACGACGGGACTCGAACCCGCGGCCTCTGCCGTGACAGAGAATCTGGCCGATGTAACTAATTGAAATCAAACGGTGTCGGCGGACATTGTTTGGTGCCAAAGAGTACCGTATGACACTTCTTATTGTCCCCTTAATGTACCCAGATTTGTAGTAAAGCGGACGCCACAAGGTCCGAACTCAGGCCGCGTGGGTTTGCGACGCTTGTTCCGTCGCCATCTTTACGATATTCAGGGGAATCCGAACGCGGCGGGGCTCACCTGATTTCCGCTCAACTGCATCCACAAGCACTACATCTTCACTAATCACAAGAGGGTCACCCACCAATTCAAACTGTGATCCATAGAGTCGAATCTGGCTTTGCCGTGAAAAGCCCAACTGCTTGAGTCGCTCGCAGAGATGAATCTGGGTTGCCGTCATATGATGACCATCACTTTGGAAACTGGGTTCAGGTTACAGAGAATTGCGGCGATATTGGCTCGACGCAACTATTTTATCACTCTCGACCCGAAGAAGACTTCGGCTCCAATCGCGATTGAAGCCGGCAGATCGCGTACGTGACCGTGATCACATCTATGGCATGTGCGCTAAACCAATTCTGAACGCCGCACAGGTCTCGAGTCTGGTAGCTGTGCTACTTCTTCCGCGCAATCGATGCCGCTTGGCCTATGTCTCGCTTGTTCCACCCGTGGAAACGCGATAAATCACCTGCATTCCATGCCTCGCGGAGTCCAGGTGCGGGACAGAATCCGCCGGTCATGACGCGCGTGCCTGCCTCGCCGCGCCGTCCCGGGCTTCTATGGCCTTGACGGAATTTGCAAACGCCTTTTTCAAAACTCCTTGGCCGACGGTCCCGAGCACCAACCCTAGAACCCATCCTTTAAGGGTCTTGCCGTCGCGTACGACAACCACGTCGATGTCGGTCAAACCGTCGGGGCGGCGGGTGAAGTTGTAGGTGTGCCCGGACGCGCCGCCCCACGTGTTGGAGTCGGTCG
>Ga0335080_10003182_pt1 | contig 16578 bp, 17 predicted proteins | sample Lox_Sample_34_FD_206720 | JGI IMG/M metagenome (GOLD analysis project Ga0335080, IMG submission 206720) | Soil microbial communities from Loxahatchee National Wildlife Refuge, Florida, United States - Lox_Sample_3.4 | ecosystem: Environmental > Terrestrial > Soil > Wetlands | place: USA...
CGCCCGGTTGACGACTTCGCGGTCGCCTGAGCGGGCGATCGCGCCACCTAAGCTGTCAGGAAGACCCGCATGGTGTTTCATGCGGGTCTCCCTTTTTGTTGGCTGCCGTAAGCCTATTGAAAGCCGACGCCCCTTTGTTGTACAAGGGGCCCTCTGCTATCGAACCCAACAGCGCGCCACCTGGTAGGGGCGTGGTCCGCCTCGTGCGATGTTGCGCCGCCGCGGCCCAGCGAAGCGTTCCACGGTTCGTGGTGGAGGAGCCTCAAAACTCAAGAACGCCAACAGAGGAGGAAGCCATGCAACGAGTACAACCGCATAAATTCATTGACTTGAAAGAATCAAGCCAGGAGGGGGAGGAACAAGAACGAGCAACCGGTGTCGGTCGCCGCCGATTTCTTGCCGGCATCGGCGCGGGTGCGGTCGCCCTAGGAGCGCGGGTTGCGCTCGGTGCTGAGGCGATGGGACCGATCGCTCCGCCGAGCACGGTCTCTACCCCGCCGCGGGACTTCGGCCCGAACGCTGCACCCAACGTCTACTTCTGGGATGCGGACATCATCGCGGTCGATCCGTCTTTCTACGGCCTTGCGCAACCAAATACGCCCATTCAGCGCCTATGGACCGGAGCGATGTGGATGGAGGGTCCGGCATGGAACTCCGAAGGCCGCTACCTCGTATGGAGCGATATTCCCAACAACCGGCAGCTGCGCTGGATGGAGGACGACGGCCATGTGTCCGTTTTTCGGATGCCTTCGAACAACAGCAACGGCAATATGTTCGACTATCAGGGTCGCCAGCTTACTTGCGAGCACTTGACGCGGCGCGTCGTCCGTTACGAGCTGGATGGCTCGATCACGTTAATCGCGGATTCTTACAAGGGCAAACGGCTCAACTCGCCCAACGACATCGTCCCGCATCCGGATGGCAGCATCTGGTTCACCGATCCCCCATACGGCGCGCAACTCTACGAAGGCACCCCCGATCCCGCCGGCGGGAAGAGCAACAAGCTAGGCAAGCTCAACAACAAAGTCGGTCAGCCTCTTGGTGTCAGCGATGCCAGGCAGGAACTGCCCACGCAAGTCTATCGGTGGGACCCCAGCGGCCGGCTCGATGCGGTGATCGTCGACGACAAGGTGCCCAACCCCAACGGCCTGTGCTTCTCGCCCGACTTCAAGAAGCTGTATGTTTCGAGTACCGGTCCAGCCGGCAAGGGCGACATCCATGTTTTGGATGTCGGATCGGACAACAAGCTGTCGAACCAGAAGGTGTGGAGCGACATGCATGTCGATGGCGTGCATTGCGGTCCAGACGGCTTCCGTTGCGACGTGTTCGGTAATCTCTGGTGCGCAAGCAATGCGGGCCGCGCAGTCGGCTACAGCGGGGTCACGGTATGGAGCCCAGAGGCCAAGCTGCTTGGCCGGATACGTCTGCCCGAGGTCTGCGGCAACGTGACCTTCGGCGGTGCCAAGCGTAACAGGCTGTTCATGGCGTCAAGCCAATCGCTCTACGCCGTCTACACCGCGACCCAGGGCGCATCTCCCGGCTGAGCTGGACGCGGAACAATCTAGTTCGATCCTTCCAGCCCCGCCCGGTGCTCCGGGCGGGGTTTTTTGTCCTAGCTAACTTCATCTGCACGCGGCAAGCAGCCGGTCGATCGTGTCCTGTGCCCGGCGCAGATAGGCTGCGCCGAACAAGTTGAGGTGATTGAGGACGTGATACAGGTTGTATAGCTCACGCCGCTCGCGGTGCCCTGCCTCGAGTGGCCAGGCGCGCTGGTACGCGTGGTAGAAATCCGGCGCGAAACCGCCGAACAGATGGGTCATGGCCAGGTCTGCCTCGCGGTCACCGTAGTAAACCGCGGGGTCGAAGATCACGGGCTCGTCACCGGCGCTCGCCGCGGCGTTTCCACCCCACAGATCGCCGTGCAGCAGCGAGGCGACGGGGCGGCGGCTCCCCAACAATTGACCGAGCCGCTCCAGCAGCATCTGCCCTCGCCCGCGCAACGCGCCGCGGTGGCCATTGCGGTAAGCCAGCTCGAGCTGGTACCCGAGACGATGTCTGCCCCAGAAAGCGCACCAGTCCGACTCCTGCTGGTTGACTTGCGGCGTGGATCCGATCGTGTTGTCGCGCGTCCAGCCAAACTGCCCCTGCGTGACGCGATGCATCGCTGCGAGCTGCTCGCCTAGAAGGGCCATGGCGTGCGGCCGCGCGGGCGCCAGCGGCAGATATTCGAGCGTCAGCCAGGCTCGCTCGGCATCGCTGCCGGTGCAGATGGGACGCGGGACACGCACGCTGCGAGTGGCAGCGATCTCTTCCAGCCCCGCGGCCTCTGCCTCGAACATGGCCAGCGTGGATGCTGCGTTGAGCTTGACGAAGAAGTCGCGGCCGCCGGCGAGAAGACGAAACCCCTGATTGATGCACCCGCCGCCGATCAAGCTTGTCTGCTGCGCCTCGCAGGGTCTCCCCGTGGCGTGCGCGATCGAGCGCGCCACCGCGTGCCACACTGCGTCCAGCATCGGGACGCAGTCAGGATTTCAGCTCGACGCGCGCTCGTGCGATGGCAGAGCGCACCTGTTCAGGTGCGGTGCCGCCGATGTGATTGCGCGCGCGCAACGATCCATCGAGCGTCAGCACTCCGAACACGTCGTCGGCGATCAAGGGTGAGAAGCGCTGCAGCTCCTCGAGCGCAAGCCCGGACAGGTCCAAACCCCGTTCCGACGCATGCCGCACGGCGCGCGAGACGGCCTCGTGTGCGTCCCGGAACGCGGCTCCCTTCTTCACGAGATAGTCGGCCAGATCTGTGGCGGTTGCGAATCCCTCCGCGGCAGCGTGCCGCATGGCTTCCGCGTTTACGCTGATGCCATTCATCATCTCGGCAAACACGCGCAGCGTATCGATCAGGGTGTCGGCGAGGTCGAACAGCGGCTCCTTGTCCTCCTGGTTGTCCTTGTTGTAGGCCAGCGGCTGGGACTTCATGAGCGTGAGCAGCGCGACCAGGTGGCCGTTCGTCCGGCCGGTTTTCCCGCGCACGAGCTCCGGTACGTCCGGGTTCTTCTTCTGCGGCATGATCGAGGAGCCGGTGCAGTAACGGTCCTCGAGCGCGACGAAGCCGAAGCGCGGACTCATCCACAGGATCAGCTCCTCGGACAGGCGCGACAGGTGCGTCATGAGCAGAGCTGCTGCCGCTGCGAACTCGATGGCGAAGTCGCGATCGGAGACCGCATCCAGCGAATTGAGACACAGGCCCTCGAAACCCAACTCGCGTGCGACCATGTCGCGGTCGATCGGATAGGTGGTGCCGGCGAGCGCGGCCGCGCCCAGAGGCAACAGATTGGTGCGCCGCCTGCAGTCGGCCAGCCGGCCCCGGTCCCGTTTCAGCATCTCGTAGTAGGCCATCAAATGGTGACCGAAACTCACCGGCTGCGCGACCTGCAGGTGAGTGAAGCCGGGCATCACCGTATCCGCGTGGCGCTCCGCGAGGTCGATGAGCCTCGATTGCAGCGACCGGGCGAGCGGGTCGATTTCGTCGAGCGTAGCGCGCAGCCACAACCGGACGTCGGTCGCAACCTGGTCGTTGCGCGAGCGCCCGGTGTGCAGCCGCTTTCCGGCCTCGCCGACGAGATCGGTGAGGCGCTTCTCGATGTTGAGATGAACGTCCTCCAGATCGACCGACCAGGGGAAGCGGGCGGCCCGGATCTCGCTCTGGATCTGCGCCATGCCGCGCTCGATGTCCTTCAGATCCTGCTCCGACAGCACGCCGACCTTGCACAGCATGCGCGCATGGGCGAGCGAGGCCGCAACGTCGAACTCTGCCAGGCGCCGGTCGAAGCTCACTGACGCGGTGAAGTGCTTGACCGTATCGTCAACCGCCTCTTTGAAGCGGCCGGACCAGGGCTTGTTGTCGGAGCTGTCGTGTTGCATCGGCAATTCGATTTGGTGGGCGAGGCGATTGGCGGTAGACCGCTGAGCTTACCGCCCGCGAGCGCATGTACCCAGCCTCGCGCTATCCGCGCCGGCTGGCACAGCCTGTGCTCCGCTCTGCTGCCAAGACCCGGTCTCGGCTCAAAAAGCTCATTGCGACAGGGGCTTGCAACGATGAAGAGTATAAATCAAAACGTTCATCAGGACGCCCTGCCGGACTTCGGCAATCTGGGCGTGATCCTGCGCATCGTGCTGATCGTGCTCGCCCTGTCCGCGTTTCTCGCTCTGGCACAGGCGAGCAACTGGCAGACCGTTGTGCCGCTGTTTCTGGAAGTGTCCGCGCCGGTTCAGCCGGTGCTGGTGCTGAGCATTCTGACGCTGTCGGGGTCGAGCCGCTGGCTGCGCCGCCTCGACTACCGAACCGGAGTTCTGGCGGTGGTGCTGATCGAGCTGCTGATCGTCACCATCGTGTATCGCACCGCCGGCGAGTTCTTCGGCGGCGACCCGTCTGACCAGCTGGGGCGCTACTGGCTGTTCACGCTGGCAGCCGCCGGCTTGATCCTCTACTACTTTCATCTGCGCAACCGTGCGCTGTCCCCCGCTCTGACCGAGGCCAGGCTGCAGGCGCTGCAGGCCCGCATCCGCCCGCATTTCCTGTTCAATAGCATCAACGCCGTCCTGAGCCTGATCCGGCAGGCACCGAAGCGCGCCGAGACGGCACTCGAGGACATGGCGGAGCTGTTCCGCGTGCTGATGGCCGACAACCGGGCCTTGTCCACTTTGGCCGGCGAGATCGAGCTGACGCGGCAGTATTTGAACCTCGAGCAGCTGCGCCTGGGCGACCGCCTCGGAGTGGAATGGCACACCGAGAACATGCCGGGCGAGGCGCTGATTCCGCCCCTGGTGCTGCAGCCGCTGGTGGAAAACGCGGTGTACCACGGCATCGAGCCCTGCTCTGAGACCGGCGTCATCAGCATCAACGTCTACAAAGCGCGCGATGAGGTGCATCTCGTGCTGCGCAACCCGTATCGCAAGGACGGCAATCATCACGCGGGCAACAAGATGGCCCTCGCCAACATCCGCGAGCGCCTGGCCCTGCACTTCGACGCCGAGGCGAGCCTCAAGAGCAGCGTGAGCGACGATGCCTATCAGGTGCACATCGTGATCCCTTATCGCACGGAGGCGCGATGAACAAACGCGGCCAGAATCTGCGTGTCGTCGTGGCTGACGACGAAGCGCCGGCGCGCAGCCGCATCCGCGACCTGCTGGAAGACTGCGCCGCCAGCCTGGCGCTCGAGGTCGTAGGGGAGGCAGTCAACGGGCATGCGCTGGTCAACATGTTGCAGAACACGCAGGCCGACGTGGTGCTGCTCGACATCCGCATGCCGGAAATGGACGGCATCGAAGCGGCTCAGCACATCCAGAAGCTGCTTGACGCGCCGTCGGTGATCTTCACCACAGCCTACGACGCGTACGCGGTGAAGGCATTCGAGCTGCATGCCGTCGACTATCTGGTCAAGCCGATCCGCCTGCGCCGCTTGTACGACGCGCTCGCTCGCGTGCGCTCCGTAACGCCGCTGAGCCTCGACGTCCTGCAGCAGCTCACGCCCGATCCGCGCAAGCATCTGTCGGTGCAGGAGCGCGGGCGCCTGCTGCTGGTGCCGGTGGACAAGGTCTTGTTCATGCGCGCGGAGCTGAAGTATGTGACCATCCGCACCGCAGAGCGGGAGTACCTGCTCGAGGAATCGCTGACACGGCTGGAGCAGGAGTTTCACGAGCGCTTCGTGCGCGTGCACCGCAGCTACCTGGTGGCGCGAGAGCACGTGGAGAGCTTCGAGCGCGGCGCGGACGGGAGTGAGAGCGGATGGATCGTCAAACTGCGCGGTCTCGAGGAAAGGCTGCCGGTGAGCCGCCGCCAGCAGCATGTCATGCGGGAGTTCGGGCGGTTCTAGAGCGCATTTCGCGGTCACTCGCGGCCGCGCTGTTGGTTGTCACTGCTTTGGTATTACCTCCGCCCAGCACCTCGGCTGCGGAAGATGTGTTCCAAGTCCTTGGCCCCGAGTTGCTCGGCAGCTCGGCCGGCGACCTGTTCGACGGGTCAGAGTTTTCGTGCAGTCAGGATCGCACGGACCCCAGCATCCAGCGCTGCACCTCGCCACCCAACGCCCCCTGGACCTTAGACGGGATCGGCGCGACTGCGGTAGAAGCGCTGGTCAAAGATGGGCGCCTGGTGCAGATAGCGGTCTATTTCCGAGAAGCCCGCTTCACGCAGCTGTTGGCGGCCTTGTCGACGCGGCTCGGTGACGGCGACGACTGGACGGTCACCATCCGCAGCGGGATGGCTGGTCAGCTGCCGGATCAGATCCGGATCTGGGAGACGGATCGGTTCGCTCTCGTAGCCCAGCAGTACGACCGCAAGATCGACCGCGCATCTGTGATTTACGGGTCTGTCGACGCGATGGCGCCGCTGCTTCGGAAGATCCGCTCCACACCGCGCGGCGCGCTGCGCGATTTGTAGCGCCAGTGGTTAGGGCGCGAGCTTGGAGATATCCGCTACTCTGTTCAGCAGGCTCTCGAGCTTCGCGAGCAGCGCCAGCCGGTTGTTGCGCAGGAGCGGCTCGTCGGTCATGACCATGACCTGGTCGAAAAAGGCGTCCACCTCCTGACGCACGCCGGCGAGGCGCCGCAACGCAGCCGTATAGTCCCGCTCCTCCCACAGGGAAGCGATGGTCGGCGCCAGGCGAGAGGTGGCCGAGAACAGGTCTCTCTCCGCTGCCTCCTGCAGCAGTGCCGGGTCCGGCGCGGTCTGCGAGACCGTGGTCTTCTTCAGGATGTTGCGGATGCGCTTGTTAGCGCTCGAGAGACTTTGCGCCTCCGGCATTGCGCGGAAAGCCTGCACCGCCTCGAGCCTCGGAACCACCTGGTCGATGCGCGTCGGGTTCTGACTCACGACGGCGTCGATCTCGTCCGGGGCGAAGCCTCGTTCGCGCAGATAGCTGCGCAGCCGCTCCAGGACGAATGCGTGCAGGTCCACGGTCACACTGTCTTTCAACACGCCGGGCGCGAAACCGAGCTTGGCCAGATTCAAGAGGCGGTCGAGCGACAGGGGCAGAGATCTCTCCGACAAAATACGCAACACGCCCAGTGCTTGCCGCCGCAGCCCGAACGGGTCCTTGTCTCCGGTCGGGACGAGACCGATCCCGTAGATCCCGATCAGCGTGTCGAGCTTGTCGGCCAGCGCGACCGCGCTGCCGATGTTGTCCTCGGGCAGCTTGTCTCCGGCCAGACGCGGCAGGTAGTGCTCCTCGATCGCACGCGCCACCGACCGTTCTTCCCCGTCGTGCAGCGCGTAGTAGCGCCCCATGACACCCTGCAGCTCGGGGAATTCGCCCACCATGTCCGTCAGCAGGTCCGCCTTCGACAGCCAGGCCGCGCGCTCGACCTTGTTCACGTCGCTGCCCAGCTCCGCGGCGATCGAGCTCGCCAGCTTGCGGATGCGCTGCACGCGCTCGAGCTGACTCCCGAGCTTGTTGTGATACACGACGCTGCCCAGCCGCTCGACGCGATCTGCGAGCTTCGTCTTGCGATCCTGATCGTAGAAGAACTTGGCGTCCGATAGGCGCGCGCGCAGCACGCGCTCGTTGCCCTTCACGATGTTGGCGGGGTCGTCCGTTTCGAGGTTACTGACGATGAGGAAGCGGTTCAGCAGCTTGCCCGTGCTTCGCTCGAGCAGCGGAAAGTACTTCTGGTGCTGCTGCATCGAGAGGATCAAGCATTCCTGCGGGACCTCGAGAAACGCTGCGTCGAACTGTCCCCGGTAGATGACCGGGTATTCGACCAGGGCGGTGACCTCTTCCACCAGTGCATCGTGCTCGGCTACTAACATCGCGTTCCCTTCCGACGCCATGGCCTGCAGTCGTTCGGCGATGCGATTCTGGCGTTGCCGGAAGTCGACGATCACGTGACCTTCGATATTCATTCGCTCGAGATACGCATCAGCGCTCGGGATCTCGATTTGACCAGCGCTCATGGATCGGTGTCCAAGCGTATGGCTCGAGCTCGCGAGCCCCAGAACCTTCCCCGGGATCAGGTGCTTGCCCAGCAGCAGCACCAGGCCATGCACAGGCCGCACGAATTGCGCCTCGCCGCTGCCCCAGCGCATGAGTTTTGGCGTCGGAAGCTTGCTGAGCGCCTGTTCGACGATGCGCGGCAGGTGCGCTTCGAGCGGCTCGCCGCGCTTGGTGGCGCGGTAGACGAAGAACTCCCCTTTGGCATCCGCAGATTTTTCGAGAGCCTCCACCGCCGCACCGCAGCTTCTGGCAAAGCCGAGCAGCGCTTGCGTCGCTTTGCCCTGAGCGTCGAACCCCTGAGCGACGTACGGACCCTTGCGCTCGACGGTGCGCTCCGGCTGGACGGCCAGAACATCGCTCACCAATACGGCGAGGCGTCGCGGTGTAGCGAGCGCAGGATAGGACGAGAGTTCATCGCGGCGCGCGGTGAAGCCTGCTTCGGACAGGCCAGCCGTCATATGTTTCGCGAAGGCGATCCCAAGGTTCGACAGCGCCTTCGGCGGCAGCTCTTCGGTGAGCACTTCGACCAGCAGCGTGTGCTTCACGCGTCACGCCGCCTTCTTCGAGGACTTCAGCATCGGGAAACCCAACCGCTCGCGCGAGTCGTAGTAGGCCTGTGCCACCAGCCGCGCCAGCGTGCGCACGCGGCCGATGTACGCTGCGCGCTCGGTCACCGAGATGGCGCCGCGCGCGTCGAGCAGATTGAAGGTGTGCGAGCATTTCATGACCATCTCGTAGGCGGGCAGCGGCAGGCCGCTTTCCACCAGGCGCTTCGCCTCGCGCTCGAACTGGTTGAAGTGCTCGAACAGCATCTGCACGTTGGAATGCTCGAAGTTGTAAGTGGACTGCTCTATCTCGTTCTGGTGATAGACGTCGCCGTAGCTCACGCCGTCGACCCACACCAGGTCATACACGCTGTCCTTGCCCTGCAGGTACATGGCCAGACGCTCGAGCCCGTACGTGATCTCGCCCAGCACCGGCTTGCACACCAGGCTGCCGACCTCCTGGAAATAGGTGAACTGCGTCACTTCCATGCCGTTCAGCCACACCTCCCAGCCCAGGCCCCAGGCGCCCAGCGTGGGCGATTCCCAGTCGTCCTCCACGAAGCGGATATCGTTCTCGCGCGGATCGATGCCCAGCTCCTGCAGCGAACCTAGATAGAGATCCTGAATATTGTCGGGTGAGGGCTTGAGCGCCACCTGATACTGATAGTAGTGCTGCAAACGGTTGGGGTTCGCGCCATAGCGTCCGTCCTTGGGTCGGCGCGAAGGCTGCACGTACGCGGCCCGCCACGGCTCGGGGCCCAGCGCGCGCAGGAAGGTGGCCGTATGAAACGTGCCGGCGCCCATCTCCATGTCATAAGGCTGGAGCAGCGCGCAGCCTTGCCTGCCCCAGTAGGCTTGCAGCTGCAGGATGAGCTGTTGAAAATTCATGGTCGATCGCACGGCGCGCCGCGCCGGACAACTGCGGCGAACGCGGATTTTACTTGGTTTAGGGCGTCGCGCCGCCTCGCCGCCAGCGGCTCAGGAGTATCGGCACGATCAGACCCGCACAGACCAGTGCGAGACAGGCCCAATTGCCCCACAGCACATAAGGCGTGCTTCCGGTTCGTCCCTGCGCGAGGCCTTCTACCACCGCTACCGCAAACTGCGGTGCTGCTCTGACAACGTGCCCACGTTCGTCGACGATCGCGGTGACACCCGTGTTGGTAGCGCGCAGCATGTAGCGCCCGGTTTCCAATGCGCGCATCTGGGAGATCTGCAGATGCTGGTCCGACGCGGCGGATTTGCCCCACCAGGCGTCGTTGGTGAAGTTGGCCAGCAGCGTCGCCTCTGGAAGCTGCCGGATGACCTCCTCGCCGAAAGCGTCCTCGTAGCAGATGTTGACGGCCACGCGCTGACCGGCGACGTTGAGGGGGTGCTGATAGGGTTCGCCGCGCGAGAAATCCGACATCGGAATCTCGAGCGTGTGCATGACCCAGGTGAGGAAGATCCAATGCGGGACGTAGTCGCCGAAGGGGACCAGGTGGTACTTGCGATAGGTCTGCGTCGGGCTCGTACCGAAACTCATCACGCTGTTGTAGTAGCGCGGAGGATCGGCCTGCACGTACTCGGGAATGCCGGTGAGGAGATCGCCGTTCCGATCGTGCGCGGGGCGAGCCAACGCCTCCATATAGCTCGCTGGCAGGTCGACGTTGAACACCGGCAACGCGGTCTCGGGCAGCAGGACCAGACGCCCGCGCGCACTGAGCGCGAGATCGAGGTAGCTCTCGAGCGTGGCGCGCGCCGCCTCCGGGCGCCATTTCAAGTCTTGCTCGATGTTACCTTGGACCAGGCTCACGGTGATCGGCTCGCCGGCCGGCGCGGTCCACGGCGCTTGCAGCAGCGCCCACCCAGCCAGCCAGAGCAGCGTGAGCGTCATCAGCGCCGGATGCAGAAAGATTGCGCTCAACCGGCGCAGTGGGCGCGCTCCGCGAGAGGCGGTAAGCGCGCTCGCGAGCCAGACGAGCAGTCCCGCGCTGGCAGCGGTGAGCAGCGACACCCCGTAGACTCCGAGCACCCCGGCGAAACCGGACAACGGCCCGTCGGGAGCCTGCGAGTAGCCGAGCGCGAGCCAGGGGAAGCCCGTGAACAACCAGCCGCGCACCCATTCCCACAGCACCCAGGCTGCCGGAAACACGATGGCGAGACGCACCCATTGTGGTGCCCGGATGCGGCCGACAGCCCAACCCGCGAGAGCGGGAAACAGCGCCAGGTAAGAGCAAAAGAACAGCGTCGCGAATCCTGCCACCGGCCAGGCCATGCCGCCGAAGTCGTGCATGCTGACGAAGACCCAGCTCGTTCCGACGAGGAAGTATCCGAGGCCGAAACCGAACCCGAGCGTGAACGCCTGGCGCGCGTTGCGGCTCGCGAGCCACAGCCAGGCGAGGCCGGCGAGCGCGGCGACGGGGACGGGAAACAGGTAGAAGGGTGCGAACCCCAGGACGCTGGCAGCGCCGAGCAGGACGGCGACAAACAGCCGCCCCGAGCCGGGATTCAACGAGAGGAAGGCGGCGCGCAGCGCGCTGCCGCGCTTCATGCCGCCGAGGGCAGCTTCTCGACCAGCAGCGAATGCAGCCGCCGGCTGTCGGCGCGCAGCACACGGAAACGCAGGGCGTCGAGCACGGTCTCGTCGCCACGCTTCGGCAGCCGGCCGAAGCGGCTCAGCAGCAGCCCGCCGACCGTGTCGTACTCTTCGTCGGGGAACGCCGTGCCGAAGGTGGCGTTGAAGTCTTCGATCGAGGTCTGCGCCTTGACCCGATACATGCCGTTGCGGTCCAGGAGGATGTTGGCTTCGGTTTCGTCGAAGTCGTACTCGTCTTCGATGTCGCCCACGATCTGCTCGAGAACGTCCTCGATGGTCACCAGGCCAGAGACGCCGCCGTATTCGTCCACCACAATCGCCATGTGGTTGCGGTTGCGTCGGAAGTCCTTCAGCAGCACGTTGAGACGCTTGGACTCGGGAATGAACACCGCCGGCCGCAGCATGTCGCGCACGTCCTGCTCCCTGCCGCCGAAGTGACCGAGCAGATCCTTCGCGAGCAGGATGCCGATGATGTCGTCCTTGTTCTCGCCGATCACAGGAAAGCGCGAGTGTCCGGATTCGATGACCTTGGGGAGAAATTTCTCGGGCGGATCGTGGATGTCCACGACGTCCATCTGTGCACGCGGAACCATGATGTCGCGCGCATGCAGTTCCGACACCTGCAGCACGCCCTCGATCATGGCGAGCGCGTCCGCGTCCATCAGATTGCGCTCGTAGGAGGACTGCAACAGCTCGAGCAGCTGTTCGCGGTCCTCGGGCTCGCGCATCAGGATCGCACCGATGCGCTCGAGCAATGTCGGTTTAGGGTGAGGGTCCATGCATTGCGGCCGGTGTGCGGCGCTGGCTCGGTCCGAGCCAGCGTGCGCGTTTCAGGCCAGAGTGGCGTTGGGGTCAGGATACCCCAGCTGCGTTACGATTTCAGACTCCAGCGACTGCATCCGCCGCGCCTCGGCGGCGCGCTGATGGTCGTAACCCTGCAAGTGCAGCAAGCCGTGCACGACGAGATGGGCGTAGTGCGCTTTGAGGCTGCGCTGCTGTGCCCGCGCCTCGCGTTGAACCACCGGTGCGCACAGCACGATATCGCCTGCCAGGGGGCGCTGATCCGGATAGGCGAAGGTCAGCACGTTGGTCGGGTAATTTTTGCCACGGAACTCGCGGTTCAGGCGCTGCCCCTCAGCCTGGTTCACGATGCGCAGCGTGACCTCGGCGTCTTGAGCGAGTGCCGCGCGTGCCCAGCGCCGCAGTTGCCGAGGCGACGGCAATTGCACCGAGCGCGAGGCGAACTGCACCGTCAGCGCGAGCCGGTGAGTGCGCTTCGCCCGCGGGCCGGGCCTCAAGGCTGCTCCGTTTTGGCGCGCGCTTCGTAGGCGTTGACGATGCGGGCCACCAGCGGATGACGCACGACGTCTTCGCTGGTGAACCAGGTGAACGCGATACCACGGACCTCCCTCAGTACCTCGTGTGCGTCCACCAAACCGCTCTTCTGGCCGCGCGCCAGGTCGATCTGCGTGACGTCGCCAGTGATGACGGCCTTGCTGCCGAACCCGGTGCGGGTCAGGAACATCTTCATCTGTTCCGGCGTGGTGTTCTGCGCCTCGTCGAGGATGATGAACGAATGATTCAGCGTGCGGCCCCGCATGTAGGCGAGCGGCGCGATCTCGATCGAGCCGCGCTCGAACAATTTGCCCACCTTCTCGAAGCCCATCAGATCGTACAAGGCGTCGTACAGCGGCCGCAGGTAGGGATCCACCTTCTGGGCCAGATCTCCGGGCAGGAAACCGAGCCGCTCGCCAGCCTCGACCGCCGGACGCACCAGGACGATCCGCTTGACGCCGTCGCGCTCGAATGCGTCAACGGCCGAGGCGACCGCGAGATACGTCTTGCCGGTCCCGGCGGGGCCGATGCCGAACGTGATGTCGTACTCCTGGATCTGGCGCAGGTACTGCCCCTGGTGCGGCGTGCGCCCGTGCAAGTCGCGGCGGCGTGTGAGCAGGATCGGCTCGCCATCGGCTGAGGCGGGTGCACGGCCCGGATTCGCGACCTCGATCAGCCCGAGCTGGACGTCTTCGACCGACAGATTCTGGGCCGCGAGCTGGTAGAAGCGCCGCAATGCCTCGGCGGCGAGCCGCGTCTGGCCTGGCTCGCCCGACACGGAAAAATTCTCGCCGCGGCGCGCGATGCTCACGTCGAGCGCGGCTTCGATCTGCTTCAGGTTCTCATCCAGCACACCGCACAGGTTGGACAACCGCTCGTTGTCCACCGGAGTGAAGGAGATCTGGACTGCGCTCAAGGAACGACTATGCGCCCGCGAGTTGGCCGCGCAGCGAGTGCGGCATGGCAGCGATGATGAGCACGTTGGAGAACTGCCCGATCAGTTGCGCTGCGTCCGCTGCCAAAAGAACCGGAAAATTCACCACGCGATTGTTGTCGGTGCGCCCGGATAGCTCCGAGGGATCGCTCTTCGAGGGGCCCTCGACCAGGACCCGCTGGTGGGTGCCTACCATTGCGTCGCTGATCGACCGCGCCTGCAGCTCGAGGCGCTCCTGCAGGCGCTGCAAGCGCTGCAGCTTCACGTCGTGCGGCGTGGCATCGGTCAGGCTCGCCGCAGGAGTCCCGGGCCGTGCGCTGTAGACGAAGCTGAAACTGCGATCGAATCCGATCTCGTCCACCAGACGCTCGGTGGCCTCGAACTCACTCTCGGTTTCACCCGGAAAGCCGACAATGAAATCGGACGAGACGGACATTTCGGGCCGCACCGCCCGCAGCCGGCGAACGATCGATTTGTATTCGAGCGTCGTGTAGCCGCGCTTCATGGCGGCCAGGACCCGGTCGGAGCCCGATTGCACTGGCAGGTGCACATGGCCGACCAGGCGCGGAACCCGTTCATACGCGTCGATCAAACGCTGCGTGAATTCTTTCGGATGCGAGGTGGTATAGCGGATGCGCTCGAGGCCCGGCATCTCGGCGAGGTACTCGAGCAGCAGTGCAAGGTCAGCGATCCCTCCGTCTGGGGTCGGCCCGCGATAGGCGTTGACGTTCTGTCCCAGCAGCGTGATCTCTTTGATACCCTGATCGGTGAGATCTGCCACCTCGGTCAGCACGTCGTCCAGCGGGCGGGAAACTTCCTCGCCACGCGTGTAGGGCACCACACAGAAGCTGCAGTATTTGCTGCACCCTTCCATGATCGAGACAAACGCGGTTACCCCATCGACTCGCGCCGGCGGTAGCGCATCGAACTTTTCGATTGCGGGAAAGCTCACGTCGACTTGAGGTCGGCCCGTGCGCCGGCGCTCTCGTATGAGGTCGGGGAGGCGGTGCAGAGTCTGCGGGCCGAACACCAGGTCGACGAAGGGCGCCCGCTGAACGATGGCGCTGCCTTCCTGGCTGGCGACGCAGCCGCCAACCCCGATCAGCAAGTCGGGGTTGCGCCGTTTCAGATGCCTCACGCGGCCGAGATCGGAGAACACCTTCTCCTGCGCCTTCTCCCGAACCGAGCAGGTGTTGAACAGGATGACCTCGGCTTGCTCGGGATCCGGAGTCTGCTGCAAGCCCTCCGAATCGGCCAGGACGTCCGCCATCTTGTCCGAGTCGTACTCGTTCATCTGGCAGCCGAACGTCTTGATGTACACCTTGCCGGCCATCTCGAGGGCGCTACTTCTCTTTGTCTTTGAAGGCTCGCGCCTCGTCGTCCGTCAGGATCCAAACGCGTGAGACTTCGCCGTTGATGTCGGTCTTGAACAGGACGTTGGCCTTCGTCGGAGCCGCCGCCGGCATGATGATGAGGTTTTGCTCGCTGTAGATTCTCGCGCTTGCCGCAAAGCGCAGCGTGTCCTTACCCGCTGTCACGAAGGGATAGTTGAGCCGCGCGTCTTCGGCGAACTGCGCGTCCGTGGGAAGCGACCTCGCGGCAAATCCCGTGTTGGCCAGTGCGACTAGCAGCGTCAACCCGGCGCCGAGATGGCGCAAGGCGCTCACGGCAATTTCCTGGCACGCCGCGACGGCGTGGGCTGGAGCGGAGAAGAATCGGCGATCTGGCATCCGGCCGCGGGGGCTGGCGAGAGGGCGTTCAAAGGAGAATCAGGCTCGGCGCAGCGGGCGTTTTAGACTGCAGGGGCCGGAATTGTAGCACCGCGGGGCCTGCGCGGCGGGGTGGGCACGAGCCTTGCGAACGCTCCTCCACCGATGTCGGGTGAAGCCGTTGCAAAGCCAGCATTCCGTGGCGCACTGACTGGCGTGCGAGCGCCGTACAGGTGGATGGCCGCATTTCTCGCGGCCTTGGTCCTGTCCGCCGCCTGGGGCCAGCAGACCGACATCCCCGATCATGGGCGCACACCCGGCGCGATCGATCCCGAGATCACACAGGAGAACATCGCGCATACCGTGTGCGTGGCCGGCTACACCAAGACCGTCAGACCTCCGACGCGGTACACCGAGAAGCTCAAACGCCAGCAGATGAGGGAACAGGGCCTCGAGGGCAGTTCGCACGACTATAAGGAGGACCATCTCGTCCCGCTGTGCGTCGGGGGTGCTCCGCGCGACCCGCACAACCTGTGGCCTCAGCCCGTGAGTGGACGGTGGAGCGCAGCGGCGAAGGACCAGCTCGAATCTTCCGTCTGCCGACAGGTGTGCCGAGGAGACATCACGCTGAAGCAGGGTCAGGCGATTTTTCTGCAGGCTGACTGGATCAAGGCCTATCTGCGGTTCTTCGGGCTTGGTGCGGGAGCCTTGGATGGCTCGGCGCGCAGGTCGCGCTGCTGCTCTTGAAGCCGCATCTGTGTGGCGGCGAGCTGGGCCTTGGTTTCCGCCAGCGCTACCTCCAGGCGCGTGAACACGTGGTTGTAGTGCAGCGCGATCCCGGCACACGCCAAGGTGAGGACGACGACCACGGCGAGCAGAACCCGAGTAAGCATGGATGATCTCAATCCGGAAGTTCCAGCGCTGGGCCGCGTCATTGCCCGAGCAGGCGGCGCGCGGTGCCGAACGGGATGCCGTGCCGGCGCAGCCAGGCCGCGAACGTCGGAGTCGAGACCGCGCCGCGTACGTCGAGAGTCAAGCTGACCGCCGAGTTCCAGTGCCCGGCCAGGCGGGCGAGGCGTGTGCCGGTAGATTCCGTCTCTGACCCGCTCACCTCCTGCGCATGTTGCTGGCACGCCCGCAGATGAGCCACCACGTGCCGTCCATGCTGGTCGAGCTCCTCATACGACATCGTCATCGTTCGCCTCCGGATGGGTGTGCGGGAAGTGCGGATCAGGTCGCCTGGGTGCTGCAGCACCACCATGTAGCGTCAAGGACAGCGCGAACTTGAGCGGAGTGTGAAAGGCCGACATTGTCGGCGTGCAACGACGCTCAGACAGCGGGGAGGAGCGCGACGCGGAGCGCGGGAATTTTGGTGGCGAATCAGGGATTCGAACCCCGGACCAAAGGATTATGATTCCTCTGCTCTAACCGCTGAGCTAATTCGCCACGGCCGAAAGCGACAGGGGGCGAAAGCCTACTCAAGCTGGCC
>Ga0335080_10003183_pt1 | contig 16576 bp, 15 predicted proteins | sample Lox_Sample_34_FD_206720 | JGI IMG/M metagenome (GOLD analysis project Ga0335080, IMG submission 206720) | Soil microbial communities from Loxahatchee National Wildlife Refuge, Florida, United States - Lox_Sample_3.4 | ecosystem: Environmental > Terrestrial > Soil > Wetlands | place: USA...
ACCTGGGCGCGTTCTGCCATAATCAGAGCGAAGCGGATTGATGGATTGATGGATTGGTGGATTTATGACAAACAGGCCTGCCGTTCGGACGGATCAGCCAACAATCCAATGATCCAAAAATCCAATAATCCATTGCGTTCCTCATCGCTGGTGCAGGTATTCCTCGATGCGCTGGGCTTTTCTCAAAAGATAAGGCGTGTGTTCCTTTGAGAGCGCGTTGAATTTCTTCAGCGCCTTCATCGCCTGCTTGAATTCCTCGGCGAATTTCTCGTGTTCCTGGTCCTGCCACGTGTCACCCAGGGCGCTGAAGCGGGCCTGGAGCAGGATGAGCCGGTTTTCGAGGTCGGTGTTGAACCGGTGCAGTTCATCGGCGAATCGCCGCACCTTTTCAGGATCCATGATTGCTTGCGCCATGTTGGACCTTTCGTTGGATGACTTTCTCTTGCCATAAGATAACCGAGAATTTTGCACGCATACAGCCCTTTTTGCTTGCGTAAAAGATTGCCTTGAGTGTGACGGGTTAATAGTTTGAGCGGTAAACCGAATGGGACATCAACCAAAGTTAATCCAATGATCAATCTCAAATCTTTCGAAGTCTGGTTCATCACGGGCAGCCAACATCTGTACGGCCCCGAAACGCTGAAGCAAGTGGCCGTCCACTCGCAGGGAATTGCGAAGGCCTTCAATGTCGCGCCCGCCATCCCCGTGAAGGTCGTGTTCAAACCCGTCTTGACCACACCGGACGCCGTGACCGCCCTGTGCCAGGAAGCCAACCACACGCCCAAGTGCATCGGCCTCATTACGTGGTGCCATACTTTTTCACCGTCCAAAATGTGGATCAATGGCCTGAAACAGCTTCGCAAGCCGGTCTGTCATTTGCACACGCAATACAACCGCGATATTCCGTGGGCCACGATTGACATGGATTTCATGAACATGAATCAGGCCGCGCACGGCGACCGCGAACACGGCTTCATCTGGAGCCGCCTCCGGCTCAATCGCAAGGTGGTCGTCGGGTTCTGGCAGGAAAAATCCGTTCAACAAAAACTCGGCGCCTGGTGCCGCGCGGCGGCCGCGTGGCAGGACTGGCAGGGTGCGAAGTTCGCCCGTTTCGGTGATAACATGCGCGAAGTGGCTGTGACCGAAGGCGACAAGGTGGCCGCCCAGTTCAAATTTGGTTACGCCGTCAACGGCTACGGCGTCGGCGACCTGGTCAAATCCGTGAATGCGGTCTCCGGCAAGGCCATTGACAAACTGGTCGAGGAATACGCCGGCACTTACCAGATGGCGGCGGATTTGCGCAAAGGCGGCGCCCGCCACGAGTCTGTCCGCGAAGCCGCTCGCATCGAACTTGGCATCCGTGCGTTTCTGAAGGCCGGTGGCTTCAAAGGTTTCACCACCACGTTCGAGGATTTGCACGGATTGGCGCAGTTACCCGGCGTATCCGCCCAGCGACTCATGGCAGATGGGTACGGCTTTGCCGCGGAAGGCGATTGGAAGACCGCGGCGCTGGTGCGGGCGATGAAGGTGATGGCGACCGGCCTGCCCGGCGGCACCTCGTTCATGGAAGATTACACGTATCACCTCGATCCGAAGGGCAAAAAGGTCCTCGGCGCGCACATGCTGGAAATCTGTCCGTCCATCGCTGACGGCAAGCCTTCGTTGCAGGTGCATCCGCTGGGCATCGGCGGCAAAGCCGACCCGGCGCGGCTGGTCTTCAACACACCGGCCGGGCCGGCGTTGAACGCGTCGCTGGTTGACCTCGGCAACCGGTTCCGGCTCCTGGTCAACGAAGTGGACGTGGTCAAGCCTGACGAACCGATGCCCAAACTGCCGGTAGCCCAGGCGGTCTGGAAATGCCGTCCGGATTTCGAGACAGCGTGCGCCTCGTGGATTTATGCCGGCGGCGCGCATCACACCGGCTTCAGCCAGGCGGTTACAGCCGAAATGCTCGAAGATTTCGCGGCCATTGCGGACTTGGAATTCCTGCTGATTGGCGAAAAGACCGCGGTTTCCGAATTCAAGAAAGAACTACGCTGGAACGAAGTTTATCACGCCTTGAACCGGGGCTGGGCAATCTGATTAGTGCCGTCATTTGACGGCGCAACCGTCAAGCGAATCGTCCGGGCCCGCAAAGCCGGCACGAAAGTTAATCACGGGCGCGCCCGGCCGGGCGGGGTGGTTTGTTTCGACGCTGTCCTTAATTTTCTCCCTCTCCGCCAACGAAGTTGGGGGAGAGGGCCGGGGTGAGGTGGTTCATTTCATTTTCAGTTCGAATCCCATCCTCCCGACCGTCTCCCCGCTCGGGCGGGGAGACGGAGTTATTCTCCTATGTTGCCGATACCAAGCTGTGCTCCTCGCCAGGCGGTGTGGTCAAATTCGCATTTGCTAGACTGTGTTTTTTGCCTTAAGCTGCACTGAATTGCGAATGAAAATTTTCATTGACGGCAAATACTACGACGAGCGCGACGCGAAAATCTCGGTTTTCGATCACGGCCTGCTTTACGGCGACGGGGTATTCGAAGGCATTCGCGCTTACAACCGCCGCGTGTTCCGTCTCAAGGAACACATTGACCGCTTGTTCTATTCCGCCAAAGCCATCCTGCTCGAAATTCCGATGTCGCACGCGGAAATCACGAGCGCCGTCCTCGATGCCTGCCGGGAGAACAAAATCCGCAATGGCTATATCCGGCTCGTGGTGACCCGCGGCGTCGGCACGCTGGGTCTTAACCCGCGAAGCTGCAAACGTCCGTCGGTCATCATCATCGCCGACAAAATCCAGCTTTATCCACCCGAGTTGTATCGGCAGGGCATGGACATTATCACCGTGCCGACGGTTCGCAATTTGCACAGCGCGCTCAACCCGGCCATCAAGTCGCTGAATTACCTCAACAACATCCTCGCCAAAATCGAAGCGAACAACGCCGGCGTGGAGGAAGCGGTGATGCTGAATGCGGAAGGGTTTGTGGCCGAGTGCACCGGCGACAATCTGTTCATTGTAAAGAACGGCGAGCTGTTCACGCCGCCGCTCTCGGCGGGAGCGCTTTACGGCATCACGCGCCAGACGGTGATTGAACTGGCCCGGGACACGGATTTGAAAGTGTCCGAGCCGAACCTGACGCGCTACGATTTGTTCTGTGCGGACGAATGTTTTCTGACCGGCACGGGCGCGGAAATCGTGCCGGTGGTCAAAATTGACGGGCGTGTCATCGGCGCGGGCAAACCGGGAGCGATCACGCGAAAACTGGTGACGGCGTACCACGCCTTGACGAAAGCCTCCGGTGAGCCGATTTATTAACAGGTATGAACAAACTCCTGACAACTCTGGTGGTTTGCTTGGTGGCAGTTGTGGCGATGGCGGCAGATTCGACAACGCCCTCGGCTTTTCAAATGCGATTGGTCGTGGACAATCCGTCTGCCGACTCCGAGCAGTTGGTTTTGCAGAAAAAAAACGGCGAGACTGGCCAGATCTCCTCGGAAACGGTGAATGTGGACAAGAAAGTTTTGCTCGACCAAACGTCGCTGAAGTCCGTTGTTGCTACCAAGGGCCGGCAAGGCAACTGGCAAGTTGACTTTTCACTCTCACCAGGCGGCGCAGAGCGGTTTGCGGAAATTACCGGGAAGAACATTGGGCAACGGCTGGCGATCGTCATTGACGGCAAACTGATAACCGCGCCGATTATCCAATCTCCAATCACCGGCGGCCGGGGTCAGATCACCGGCAACTTCACCAAACAAGAGGCGAAGGACCTGGCCGCGAAGCTCAACCACGCCGCCCACATGTGATTTTATGCTTTGTTCGATCTGCAAAGAAAAAACGGCGACCGTGCATCTGACGAAGATCGTGGGCGATAAGATGCAGCAGATGGATTTGTGCGAGGATTGCGCCAAGGCCAAAGGTATCAACGACCCGACCGGTTACGGCCTGGCGGATCTGGATCTGGTGCTCGGGCTGGGCGCGGCGCAGCAAATCGAGCAGGTGGCCGGCGGCGCGGAATTGAAATGTCCACGCTGCGGATTCACCCAAGCGGACTTCAAAAAGTCGGGCCGGCTCGGTTGCCCGGAGTGCTATCAGACTTTTGCGGAAGGCCTGGGCGGCTTGCTCAAGACCATGCACAAGGGCACCCGGCACGCCGGCAAGGCCCCGGAAGCCTTGCGCCAGTCGCGCGATTTGTCCGACCGCCTGAGAACACTGCAGGCCAAACTGGCCAAGGCCATCAAGGACGAGGACTTCGAGCAGGCCGCGATTCTGCGCGACGAAATCAAACAGATGGGCGGCTCGGTCGCAGTCAGCAAACCGGTGAAATGAGAGTAATTTTGTCTGCGGTGGCGAGTGCCTGTCACGCTGTAGCCTGGCGAAGACTGGTCTTCGTGAGCTGCGGACGGCGAATTTAGACGGCTCGACGGAGTCTCGCCCCACCGATTCAGGAAAATGAAAGATATTCACGCATTTCTTTCGCCGCCCGCGGCGATGGCTCAGCGCCACGGCCCGCATGATCGTATCGTCATGTCCAGCCGCGTCCGGCTGGCGCGCAATCTGCGGGACGCCGTGTTTCCCGGCTGGGCGAAGAAGCCGGAGCGGGTGCGCGTGCTGGATTTGATCCGGCCGGCGATCGAAAGCCTCCCGGAAATGAAAGACTCGTTTTCCGAGGCGATGGACAACCTGGGTGCGCTGGACAAACAGATCCTGGTTGAGCGGCATCTCATCAGCCGAGAGCATGCCGCCAAAAGCACCGGGAGCGGACTGGTTTTCAGCCGTGACGAGATGTTTTGCGTAATGATTAACGAGGAAGACCATCTGCGAATGCAAGCCTTGCGCCCCGGCCTGCAATTGCGCCAGGTGTGGAACGCGATTGACCATCTCGATTCCGAATTGGAGAAAAGGCTCGATTACGCTTTCGACAACGAACTCGGTTATTTGACGGCGTGCCCGACGAATCTGGGCACGGCCATCCGCGTCAGCGCGATGTTGCATCTGCCCGGATTGGTCCTGGCGGAGCAAATCAATCCCATTATTCAATCCGTGAACAAACTCGGGCTGGCGGTGCGCGGGCTTTACGGCGAAGGCACCGAAGCGCTGGGCAACGTCTTTCAGGTGTCCAACCAGATGACCCTGGGCGAAACCGAAACCGTGATCGTCGAACGCCTGGAAAAGGTTTTGTCACAAATCATCGAGCACGAAGAAAACGCGCGCCAGACGCTTTTGGAGAAAAAGCCGAAGATGGTGTATAACCACATCGGCCGCGCCTACGGCATCCTGGCAAACGCGCACAGTATTTCGTCCAAGGAAACGATGAACCTCCTGTCGCTCATGCGGCTGGGGGTGGACCTGGATTTGTTCCCGGGCACCGAACGCTCGCTGGTGGACGAGTTGTTTCTGACGACGCAGCCCGCCCATTTGCAGCGTCAGATTTCGGACAAACTGTCCGCCGAGGAACGCGACCTGATTCGCGCCGACATGCTCCGCGACCACTTGAAAAAGGTGGGCCGGCCGGTCGCCAGGCCGCGTGAGGACGGGCCGTCGCCGGACAAAGCCACTGCCATTTAGCCGCGGCCTTCATTTGGCGATTGTTACGCGGCCAACCTGGCCATTCCGGCATTCATTCTGCTTCCTGTGCGAACAGTGCTGGACAATTGAGGCAATCCATAGCACTTTACCACCAGCAATATGAGCGACGAAAGCATGAGCAATTTCACGCCGCGCGCGCAACAGGTGCTGGCATTGGCGCGGAAGGAAGCCGACCGGTTCAATCACAATGTGATCGGCACCGAACACCTTTTGCTCGGCCTCATCAAACTGGGGCAGGGCGTCGCCGTCAACGTTCTCCAAAAAATGGGGCTGGACCTGGAAACGGTCCGGCTGGCCGTCGAGAAAGCCGTCGGCACCGGACCCGACCAGAAGATGATCGGCAATATTCCCTACACGCCACGAGTGAAGAAGGTGCTCGACCTGGCGAAGCGCGAGGCCAAAAATCTGAATCACACCTACATCGGCACCGAGCACATCCTTCTCGGCCTGTTGCGCGAAGGCGACGGCGTGGCGGCCCGTATCCTGCGGGAGCTGGACGTGGACATCGAGCAGACGCGTCAGGAAGTTTTACGGGAGCTGGACCCGAATTTCACCGCCCAGGAAGAGCAGGGAGGCGAACCCGCCGAGAAGCTCGCCGAGAAAAAGGGCGAAATCAAAACGCCCGCGCTCAAGGCGTTCGGCCGCAACCTTACCGAACTGGCGCGCAAAGGCGAATTGGATCCCGTCATCGGCCGCAAGAACGAAATCGAGCGGGTGATCCAGATTTTGTGCCGCCGCACAAAGAACAACCCCGTGCTGCTCGGCGAAGCGGGCGTCGGCAAGACCGCCATCGTCGAAGGGCTGGCCCAGGAAATTGCCAAGGGCAACGTGCCCGAATTGCTGCGCGAGAAACGCGTCATCACACTCGACCTCGCGCTCATGGTCGCCGGCACGAAATATCGCGGCCAATTTGAGGAACGCATTAAGGCCGTGATGGACGAAATCCGTCGCGCCAAGAACATCATTTTGTTCATCGACGAGCTCCACACGATTGTCGGCGCCGGTTCCGCCGAAGGCACGATGGACGCATCAAATATCATCAAACCCGCGCTGAGCCGCGGCGAGATGCAATGCGTCGGCGCCACCACGCTCAACGAGTATCGCAAATACATCGAGAAGGACGCCGCGCTCGAACGCCGGTTCCAGTCAGTCAAAGTGGAAGCGCCATCCATTGACGAGGCCGTCCAGATTTTGAAAGGGTTGCGCCACAAATACGAAGAGCACCACAAGGCCGAGTTTACCGACAAGGCCATTGAGGCTGCCGTCAAACTTTCCGACCGGTATATCACCGACCGGTTCCTGCCGGACAAGGCGATCGACGTGATGGACGAAGCCGGTTCGCGAGCGCGCATCGGCACCATGACGCGCCCGCCCGAAGTCAAGGCGATGGAAGCCGACATTGAGGAAATCAAGGGCAAGAAGGAACGGGCCATCAAGAACCAGGATTTCGAAGGCGCGGCCCAGATGCGCGACAAGGAAAAGCAGGCAAAAGAAAAGCTGGAAGCGCTGCTGCGCGACTGGCGGGCCAAGGGCGAGGAAAAACGCGTGACCGTGGACGAAGAGGACATTTTACACGTCGTTTCCAAATGGACGGGCATTCCGCTGCAACGGATGGAGCAGGGCGAAATGCAACGGCTGCTGACGGTGGAAAACGAAATGGAAAAGGTGGTCGTCGGCCAGAATGAGGCCGTGTCGGCGATTTGCAAGGCGCTGCGGCGTTCGCGCGCGGATTTGAAAGATCCGCGGCGGCCCATAGGCACATTCCTGCTGCTCGGCCCGACCGGCGTGGGCAAGACGCTTCTCGCCAAGACGCTCGCCGAGCAGATGTTTGGCGACTCGAAGTCGCTCGTGCATCTCGACATGAGCGAATACATGGAAAAATTCAACGTTTCGCGGCTCATCGGCTCGCCGCCCGGTTACGTCGGATACGAGGAAGGCGGTCAGCTCACTGAAAAGGTGCGGCGCAATCCGTATGCCGTGGTGCTGTTCGACGAAGTCGAGAAGGCGCACCCGGACGTGTGGAACATGCTGTTGCAGATACTCGAGGAAGGCAAATTGACCGATAACGTTGGCCGCGTCGTGAATTTCCGCAACACCATCGTTCTGATGACCTCCAACGTCGGCTCGGACATCATCAAACGCCAGTCCACGCTCGGTTTCTCGCCTATCACGGACGAAGCCAGCTACGAAAAAATGCGCGAACGGATTCTCGACGAGGCCAAGAAAACGTTCCGGCCGGAATTCCTGAACCGGCTCGACGACATGATTGTATTCCGGTCGTTCACGAAGCCCGACCTCATCCAGATCTTGGATTTGGAGATCAACAAGGTGCTGGAACGGTTGCGGCATAAGAATCTCAAGCTCGAACTGGACGGCAAGGCGAAGGACTTTCTGGTCGAGAAAGGCTACGACCCGCAATACGGCGCACGTCCGATGCGCCGGTCGGTAGAGCGTTTCCTCGAAGACCCGCTGGCCGAGGAAATCCTCAAAGGCAACCTGCACGAAGGCGAGCCAATCCAGGTCACCGCCGAGAACGACAAGTTGGTCTTCAACCAGACCGCCGCCGCCAGTGGCGCGATGGCGAGCTAGATGCTGTTGTAGCGGCTTTCGGAAGAAAGCCGCCATTCCTTTTGGTTCAGTTTGCGGTACTCTGCTGAAACGCCGTTACGCCTCCATCACGGTCCTCTCAGCGTTTGTGAGAGGACTGAATCGGGCAGAGTAATCTGCACGACGGAATTAAACGTCTCGCCGGTGAGACGATGGCCGTCGTCGGCCACCAGGTTCCAGACGATGTTGAATTCAGCGTTACTAGTGCTCCCGGCGAGCGTTGCCAGGTGCAGTCCGTTAGTGGTAAGACATTCAATGGAAAACTTTCCATTCTTCTCCGGCAAGCGCGCATGGAAGCGCGCCCCAACTTCGGGATCGTAGTTCGCGCAGTCGAGGCTGAACTGGCAAAGATTGCTGGTGGTAACGGGAATGGGTGGGCCGATTCCGTAAAGGGTGCCTCCGCGTTTGTCTTCCAATGCCAGATAGATCTGCACGGCATGCCGGCCCGGCGGATCGTAAATAGCGTGCCAGACCAACAAACAGTCACCATTCGTTGCGCGCTTGCGGCCATAGACCTTTCCGCCACAGTCGAACGGTAACTCTTCTTCCGGGTCTGCATCCACAATCGGGAACACAATATTGTTGGTGACGAAGGAGTCGTAGCGGATGGGCAATTCAAAGGTGATGTCTTCGGGCTCCTTGCCGGTGATAATTTGCCTAGGCGTGAGTAACGCGTCGAGTGAAAGCTGGTTGGTACCCAAAACTTCAGCGTTGCGTATCAGGCTTCCGGCGCTTTGGCCCTTGAACGTGGGTTCGGGGTAACCGACCGGTCGTTTCATCGCGAGAATTTTGGAGACCCTGGACTGGCGCGTGAGCGACTGTTGCCATTCGCGGTCAGAGATTTCAGCCAGGTAGTGTTTTTGTCTCGCTTCCTCGGCCTTGGCTTGCCGTTTTTGGGCCGCGGTTTGTATCTGTTGGTGCTGCTGCATGGCGGCAACGCCGGCTGGCAACGGCCAGACGATGTCTTCCCTGGGCGCAACGCCAGTGGCTCGAAATTCTCGCAGCTCGCTCATCCGGTCTTCGCGTTCTAGGACTTTTCCGCCGTCGTCCACGCAATCCAGGCCGACGGAATAAAGGAGAAAATGGCCGTCGTCCGCGAGCTGATAACGCAGTGGTTGTCCATCCATGAAATCCACCGGCACCGTGTTTAGAAATTCCGGCGCGAGTCCGGCCAGAGTTTGCGGATAAACGCCATGTCTGGCGTGAAAGCGCTCAAGTGCCAGAGCCGCGAGGAGAATTCTGCGTTCGGCCTCAGCGTCGGCGGCGCGGCCCAGGAAACTGAAGCCTTGCCGTTGTAAGGTCATGGTCCTTCGCCGCAAATTTTCCATCATTTGAATCCGCGAATTGTATTTCGATTGGAAGAGGACTTCGTTGGTCACTCCGGGAAGCTGCCGCATTTGCATCCAGGTTGCTGCTTGCACGGCATCGCGCCTTTCGATTTCGCGGTCACGATAGAACAGCATTACCTCTTTTTCCTCGTCATACTTGCCGCCCTGCAGGTAGGCTCGTTGGCGCCACAGAGATTGAAACTCCTGCCACGCATTTAATGGATTGGGCCACGTTTCACGTAAAAATTCGCCAAACGGCATGGACGGATGCATGATTTCCTGTCGGTCATAATCATAGGCGGCGATGCGGCTGGCGCGTTGAAAGGCGACGATTTCCTGCAAATTGGTAAAAAAATTCACCGACTCCCACTCCTTCTGCAATCGCGCGAGCTGATCGTCTGCCCAGTTGTTCGTCTGGAGCGCCTGCCATGTCGCCCCAAAGACAATTTTTGTGTCGGCGAAACGGATAAGATGCGAAATCTCCACAGGCTCAATTTTCCACGCCGTGACCAGACGCGTTGCGGCCAATAAATTTGTGAACGCCGCCTCTTTGTCGCCGTCATGCAGCGCGAGCATGAGCCGGCTGCCGAGCGTCTGCGTCAAATTTTTGAGGACGGCGAGATGCGGGAGTAACATGTCGCTGCCATGGCGGGTAGCGAGATTAAAAGCAATCGGATTCGACAAAACTGCATCGCAAGCGGCGTCCACTTGTACACGATTCTCGGCGAGCGAATTGCGAAAATCATTCCATGTCATTTCATTTCCGCCTTCCAGCGGTGAGCCATACATTCTTTTCAGCGAAGCCTGTTTCCAGACAACGAGGGCCGAATTGGTACCTATGATTTCCAGAAGATTTTGCTGTTCAGGAACCGGTGGGCCGGATTGGTTCGAGGCGGTGGCTTTCAGGATATTTTCACGCGCGCGCATTTCCGGCGGCGTGGAAAAATCAAAGTCAGAAAGGTCGGCTTTGAATCCTTGTTGCCGAAGCAATTGACGCGTCCCGGCAAGGAGTTTTTGACCGCTGGTATCGGGCCGTGGCGGGATGAGCGCGCAAATGAAGCCGCCGACCACCAGAGCGAGGAAAATGAGCCAGAACAAATTTGCCGGTCGAATTTTCACGGACGATTCTTCTGCGATTGCGTGACAAGGTTTGCGCCTTTTCACGGTCTTTGACCAGCTTTTTTCAGAGATTTTCCTTCTCTGTCTACGCGCGAAGATTTAGCCTCGCTGATATGAACGGCCGTCACAGTTCCCGCATCATCCGTTCGTTTGGATTCGTGGTCGTGTTGTTGCTCTCGGCGCTTTCTCTGAAAGCGGATCCGATTTCTCCGGACCAAGAACCGCTGGCGCTCATCGTTTTTATTCCCATCGCACTGGCGATTTTGATGGAGGCAATCTGCATCTGGCTGATTCTCCGGCATTCCCGTACGCCGCGCTTGTTCATTCTCTGGCTCCTGGGCATGCACTTGCTGACGTATCCGCTCTTTCTAGGATTGCTCTGGCTTTTGTACGGGGTGCATCCGGCGTTGGCTGCGACGCTCGGCGAAGGTGCGATGGTGCTCGTCGAAGGCGGTTTGATTTACCTGATGTGCCGGTTCATTTCATCGCGTCAATCGTCGTTGCCGGTGCCGTCCATTTCCAGAAGCTTGTTCGCGTCATTGATTGGAAACATTTGTTCGGCGGCGGCATTTCCGTTGCTGCTGCGGGTCTTTGGGTTGATCCTGTCCGTCGCGATGCCTTCTGGTTTGGATTGAACGAACTTCGGCTTTCCTTTTGGCACAAAAAGTTCTACGATTTGCGCCAATGAAAGGCATAATCCTGGCCGGAGGCTCCGGTTCGCGGCTGTATCCGCTCACGCTCGTCGCGAGCAAACAGCTCCAGCCGGTCTATGACAAGCCGATGGTGTATTACCCGCTCACGACGCTCATCGAGGGCGGCATCCGCGAGATTTGCCTCATTTCCACGCCGCACGATTTGCCGCGCTTCCAACAACTCCTCGGCGATGGCAGCCGGTTTGGCCTGGCCATTGAATACCGCGAGCAGGCCAAGCCCGAAGGCATTGCCCAGGCCTTTCTGATCGCCGAATCATTCGTCGGCAAAGACGCGGTGACGCTGGTTCTGGGGGACAACATTTTTTATGGCGGCGATTCATTTCACCGGGCGTTCACGGAATTCAAGGATGGCGCGACCGTTTTTGGTTATCACGTCAACGACCCGGAGCGTTACGGAGTGGTCGAGTTCGACGGGAATGGCAAAGCGGTATCCATCGAGGAGAAACCGAAACAGCCCAAGAGCAATTACGCCGTGCCGGGGATTTACCTTTACGACAACCAGGTGGTCGCCACGGCGAAATCGCTGAAGCCCTCGACGCGCGGCGAATTGGAGATCACGGACCTGAACGTCGCCTATCTGCGGCGTGGCCAGTTGCGGGTGCAAAGGTTGAACCGCGGGGTTACCTGGTTGGACGCCGGCACGAGCAGCAGCCTGCACGACGCGTCGGCTTACGTGCAAACGATTGAACGGCGCGCCGGCGTTAAAATCGGCTGCCCGGAAGAGGCGGCGTTTAACCGGAGGTTTTTAAAACTCGACGAGCTGGAAAGACTCACCGGTAAAATGCCGAAGTGCGAATACCGCAATTATCTGGCCGAGGTTGTGGCGGAGGCGCGGCGGCTGGCCGCCTCCTGAGCGATGAACATCATCCCTTGCGAGCTGTCCGGATTGCTGATTATCGAGCCGAAAGTTTTCGGTGACGCCCGCGGCTTCTTCATGGAGACTTGGAACCGCCAGCGTTACCAGGCAGCGGGACTGAATTGGAATTTCGTACAGGACAACGTGTCGCTTTCACGGCGCGGCATTTTGCGCGGGCTGCATTTTCAGAATCCCACCGCCCAGGGCAAGCTGGTTTACGTGCTGCAAGGCGAGGTATTTGACGTGGCGGTGGATATCCGGCGAAGTTCGCCCACGTTTGGCCAGTGGCACGGCCTGCGTCTCTCCGCCGATAACAAGCGGCAGTTCTTCATCCCACCCGGTTTTGCGCATGGATTTGCGGTGTTGAGTGAGACGGCGTTGTTCATTTACAAATGCACGGACTTTTACATGCCCCAGAATGAGTTGACGATTTCCTGGAACGATCCCGACATCGGCATCCAATGGCCGCTGGAGCACCCGGAACTTTCGGACAAGGACACGCGCGGTCTGCGTTTGAAGGATGTTTCCCCTGACCGCTTGTTTGCCTGACCCGCTGCGCACCATGAAAATTTTGCTCCTGGGAAAAAACGGGCAGGTCGGGTGGGAATTACAGCGCACGCTCGCGCCGCTGGCGCAGGTGACGGCGGTGGATTATCCCGAAATCAATTTTACGGACGCGGCGGGATTGCGGGCCTTGGTGACCGAAAACAAACCGTCGGTGATCGTGAACGCGGCGGCCTACACGGCGGTGGACAAGGCCGAGTCGGAACCCGAACTCTGCCGGCAAATCAACGCCGTCGCGCCGGGCGTGCTGGCGGAGGCGGCGAAGAAAGCCGGCGCGCTGATGGTCCATTACTCAACGGATTATATTTTTGACGGTACAAAAACATCGCCGTATGCCGAAACCGATGCGCCGAACCCGCTCGGGGCTTACGGCCGGTCGAAGTTGGAAGGCGACCAGGCGGTGAAGGCGTCCGGCGTGGACCATCTGATTTTCCGGCTGTGCTGGGTTTACGGCGCGCGTGGCCAGAATTTCATGCTCACCATGCAGCGCCTGGCGCGCGAGCGCGAGAAATTGCGCGTGGTGGGTGACCAATTCGGCTGTCCGACCTGGTCGCGAATGATTGCCGAGGCCACCACGCAGGCTCTCCAGCGGGTCCTCGCGGGCGCGGATCGTTCCGCGTTCAATGGCGGGTATCACCTTGCCGCCGGTGGCCAAACAAACTGGCACGAATTTGCCTCCCGCATCATCGAGTTGATGCCGGAAACAGAGCGCAAATGCCGCACGGTGGAAAAGATTGCCACGACAGAGTATCCGCTGCCGGGCAAGCGCCCGGCTTATTCCGTTCTGGATTGCGGTAAGTTGCTGAAAACTTTCGGGTTGCAACTCCCGGATTGGCAGGTCAGCCTGCGACAAGTTTTGGATCAACCATGAAACTGCTCGTTACCGGCGGCGCCGGGTTCATCGGCTCAAACGTCGTTCATCATGTCATTGACCGGCCGGAAGTGACGCGGTTGGTGAATCTCGACTGCCTCACCTACGCCGGCCATCTTGAAAATCTGGAGAAAGTCGCCCGGCACCCGAAATACGTATTCGAGAAAGTGGATTTACGCGACAAAGCCGCCATCCTGCGCGTCGTTGAACAGCACGGCATAACCCACGTCATGCATTTGGCCGCGGAATCACACGTGGACCGCTCCATCACCGGGCCGGGTGATTTCATCCACACCAACGTCGTCGGCACGTTCAATCTGCTCGAGGCCTGCCGCTCTCGCTGGTTGACTCCTGAGTCCGAACCCCGAACTCAGAACTCGGGATGCCGATTCCTTCACGTTTCCACGGATGAGGTTTACGGGTCGCTCGGCCCCACGGGTTTCTTCAAGGAAACGACGCCGTACGCTCCCAACTCGCCCTATTCGGCCAGCAAAGCCGCCAGCGACATGCTGGTGCGCGCTTATCATCACACCTACGGTTTGCCGGCTGTGATTACGAATTGCTCGAACAATTATGGCCCGTATCAATTTCCCGAGAAACTCATCCCGGTTGCCATTCAAAGTATCCTGGCGCGCAAACCGATCCCGGTCTATGGCGACGGCCTGAACGTCCGCGACTGGCTTTATGTGCGCGACCACGCAAAGGCGTTGTGGCTGGTGCTCACGCGCGGGCGCGACGGCGAGACTTATAACATCGGCGGCCACAACGAATGGGCTAACCTGCACATCGTCGAATTGATTTGCGACATGGTGGATAAATTCATGCCCAACCTGGGCGGCCAGTCGCGCAAGCTCATCACCTTTGTGAAAGATCGCCCCGGTCACGACCGCCGTTACGCTATTGACGCGGACAAGATTAAAAACGAACTTGGCTGGACCGCGGCGCACGAATTCGAAGATGGCATCAGCGAAACGGTCCGGTGGTATCTTGATAACCAGGCGTGGGTGAAAGCGGTATTGAAAAAATCCGCTTGAACGTCCGGCCAGCCGGAGGTTCTAAACGTAAGTTGAATCATGCAGTCATTGCGACAAACGTTCAGGATAATCGCTTTCGGGCTTTGCCTCGCGTGCCTTGCCTTCACCGCGCGCGCGGCGGACACCAATGTGCTGGTCTGGCACAGGGCCGCTGACCGCGTGGACGCGGACATCCGCGGCGAACCGCTGTGGCCGTTGCTCGAAAACATCGCGCGCCAGACCGGGTGGCACATCTTTGTCGAAACGGGGGCTACGCGGGTCGCATCCGTAAAATTCAGGGACCTGCCTGCCAACGACGCGTTGAAGATGCTGCTGGGCAAACTGAATTTTGCCCTCGTGCCGGGGACCAACAGTCCGGCGCGGCTTTACGTGTTCACGACCCGGATGGAAAACGCCACGCAACCGGTCCGGGCGTCACGCGGGCCGCCCAAACACGTGCCCAACGAACTGCTCGTCAGGGTCAAACCCGGCACGGACATTGACGCGCTGGCAAAAATGCTCGGCGCCAAAATCGTCGGGCGCGATGACAAGCTGGGCATTTACCGGCTGCAATTTGGCGATGCGGCGGCGACCGATGTCGCGCTGGGACAGTTGAAAAACAATTCCAACGTGCTGGACGTGGATTACAATTATTATTTCGATCCGCCGCCCGCGCCGCAGCTCCTTGCCGGTTCATCAACCGCCCCGCTGTCCCTCACTTTGAACCCGACGACCGATTCCAGCGATCCCTGCCATGTTACCGTCGGCCTGATTGACACGCCGCTGCAATCGCTCGGCAGCAAGCTTGACCAGTTTGTCACAAAATCCATTCCCGTGGCTGGCGATGCCCAGCCTGACCCGGCCAATCCCACCCACGCCACCGGTATGCTTTACAACCTGCTGTATTCCGCCTCGCAAGCGGGGCACGGCAGCAGTTCGTTGCGGGTGGTGCACGTGGATGTTTATGGCCAGAACCCGATGACCACAAGCTGGGACGTGGCCTTGGGCATCCAGGCGGCGGTAAATAATGGCGCGAACGTTTTGAACATGAGCCTGGGCAGCGGCGGCGACAGCTCAGTGCTGGACGACGTCGTGAAACAGGCCATTGCCGATGGCATCATGGTTTTCGCAGCGGCGGGCAATCAACCCGTGTCCTCAGCGACTTATCCGGCGGCAATCCCCGGCGTGAACGCCGTCACCGCCACGCAAAACGGACAAATCGCACCGTATGCGGATTACGGTAATTTCGTTTCCATGGCTTTGCCGGGCGCGAACGTGGTTTATTACAACGGTCAACCTTATGTGTTTCAGGGCACGTCCGTGTCCACGGCGCTGGCGACCGGCGTGGCGGCGGGCACGAAAGGGGCTGACTGCTGGTCTTGGACACAAATTCAGTCCGCCATGCAGCAGCAATTTGCCGTGCCTAAACAATAAGAGTGACGTGTGACGAGTGGCACGTGACATGAAAAGGGAAAAAAGCCTCTAAAAGCGAACGCTGCTCTTGTCACTTGTCACGTGGCTTTGCACCCAATCTTGCCGAAGGCGACGACGTAAGCGAGGAAGGCGACGATGAAAACCAACGGCTTGCCGGACAGGAGCAGCAGAATGCCCCAACTGAGGACCAGGCCAATGGCCAGATAAACCAGAATCGCCGCTGCAATTTTCATTGATGGAGATTATAACCCCTTTGCGCCCGCGCGCAAGCTCAGGTAGGAATGGAGGTGGAGCAAATGGCTCAGGCCTCATAAATTGTTTGCTGGTCGGAAATTCTGCCAACAATGGTGGTGGCTTCTATGGCACTTCGCTCACAAGTTGCACTGTTGCTGACAACGTAGCAACGAATGTGGGAGGTGGAATTTATTCGGTGGCGGGACCGGGATTTACCAGTTGTATTGTTTACGATAACTCCGCGCCAGTTGGAGTGAATTTTTCGGGG
>Ga0335080_10003185_pt1 | contig 16575 bp, 5 predicted proteins | sample Lox_Sample_34_FD_206720 | JGI IMG/M metagenome (GOLD analysis project Ga0335080, IMG submission 206720) | Soil microbial communities from Loxahatchee National Wildlife Refuge, Florida, United States - Lox_Sample_3.4 | ecosystem: Environmental > Terrestrial > Soil > Wetlands | place: USA: Florida...
TCCGGGACAGGGCTCGCATCCGCGACAAGCGACACATTCCATATACTCGCCGCGGCCCCCGCCCGACTGGCCTTTACGACAAGCCCTGCGAGCGGGACCGCGGGGCTCCCGTTCCCTGTTCAGCCGGTTGTGACACTGCAGGACGGGTTCGGGAACACTGTCACCGGGACTGTACAGACTGTGACGCTCGCAATTCAGAACGATGCCGGGGGGGGAGCGACACTCGGCGGAACGAAGAGCGTTGCAGTGAACACGGCGACCGGACAGGCGGGGTTCGCCGGGCTCTCACTCGACAGGACGGGCACCGGCTACACACTCACGGCCACGGGTTCGACAGTTTCCACGGCACCGGGAGGCGTCGTCAGCGCCGCATTCTCCATAACGGCCGCCGCGGCGTCGGTGGTGAGAGTGGAGACGGCCTCCAACGGCACGGGAACGGTGATCGCGGCGCAAACCGTCACGTCAGGCACTTCCATCACGGGTTACGCGATCGCCCGCGATGCGTTTGGCAATTTTGCCGGGAACATCGCCGCCAGTCAGTGGGCCCTGGTCAACATTCTCGGCGGTATCGTCGCAACTGATCTCGCGCCCTCCGCTGATCGCAAGAGTGCGACATTCACCGGCCGGCAGACAGGGAGCGCGGCGATCAGTGCCACGGTGACCGGGCTCAGCTCCGTTCCATCGGGCACACTGACGGTTGTTGTCGCAGGCGTCCCCGCATCCGTCTCCGTCGAAACAGCGGCGAATGGGACAGGGATTGTTGTCCCCGCCGGGATGATCTCCTCGGGGAGCTCCATAACGGGCTATGCCATCGGGAGAGATGCGGCAGGCAATTTTGTCGGCAATATCGCCGCCGACGGCTGGACACTTCAGGGCAAGACCGGAGGCGTGGCCGATGGAGACCTCATCGCATCGGGCGACCGCAAGAGCGCGACATTTACCGGGAAGGTAACCGGCACCGCGAGGATCCAGGCAACATCGGGGACTCTGAAAGTCGTGAATTCCGGCACGATCACAGTCACGGCGGGCGCTCCGGCCTCGATTGCCGCGACCGGCGGCACACCTCAAAGCGCACGCATCGGTTCCTCATTCCCGCTCCCGCTCAGGGCGAGCGTGCGTGATGCACAGGGGAATCCCACACGCGGTGCAGGAGTCACATGGACGCCCCCCTCATCGGGCGCGGGGGGATCATTCCCACCCGGCGGGAATCTCGCCACAACGGATTCGAACGGCTCTGCGGTGTCAGGAATATTCACCGCCAATACCGTTGCAGGCGGCTACACGGTGACGGCGAGCGTGCAGGGGATCGCCGTCCCGGCGACGTATGCACTCACAAACCTGGGCGGCCTGCCCGCACGCGTCACGCCCGCTGCCGGGACACCACAGAAGACAACGGTGAATACAACATTTCCTTCCCCGCTTGTCGCCAGCGTGAAGGATTCATCGGGGAATGATGTCGCCGGGGCGCTCGTGACATTCACGGCGCCTGCAGCGGGACCGGGCGGGACATTCCCCGGTGGTGTGAAGACCGCAACCGTAACGGCATCCGCCGGTGGCCTCGCCGTCTCTCAGGTGTTTACCGCCGGTCCGGTCGCCGGCAGCTACGAGGTTTCAGCATCCGTGGAAGGGGTCGCTTCTCCGGCCCTCTTTGCACTGACCAACACGGCGGGCGCCGCCGAAGCCATCTCGCCCACGGCGGGAACGCCGCAGAGCGCAGAGGTGGGCTCGCTCTACTCCGATCGTCTTGCCGTACTGGTGAGCGACGCATCCGGCAACCCGGTGGCAGACATGCCGGTGCTCTTCAGCGCGCCGGCATCAGGTGCGAGCGGGCGTTTCGCGGCCGGCGTCGCGGACACCCCGCGCACCGACGTTAACGGGATTGCGATCGCATCACCTCTCGGCGCGAACACCGTCGCCGGCACATTCACAGTCACGGCCACTGCAACCGGCGTATCATCACCGGCGTCGTTCATTCTGACAAACCTGCCCGCCGGGGTGGACACGTTTCTCGTTGATGCCGCGGGGGGCGGCGCCATCGGCCCCCAGATCGCCCAGGTGCCGTTCAACATCAGGATCAGGGCGGAGGACCAGTATGAAAACCTGGCGACGCAATTCAACGGCACGGTGGATATCACGTCGAACGGCGTGCTCCTCCAGGCCGGGAGCACCAGCGCCCCGTTTGCTGCGGGGGTGCTCGCTTCAGACGGCGTGGCGCTCCAGAGCGCGGGGAAGTTCGTCATCACGGCAAGACGCAGCGGGGGAGCGGAAACCGGTATATCCGATTCCATCCAGGTGCTCAACCCCGTCCCCGCGATCACGCGGCTCTCCCCCACCGGGGGCACAAGGGGCCAGACGCTGACCGATACAATCACGGGCTGGGGTTTTCTGCCGGGCGTGACGTTCGTGAGCTTCGGAGACAATGTCTCCACAACGACAAGCGTGAACTCGTTCACGCAGGTCACCGTGACGCTCGCAATCGACACTGGTGCCGTCCAGGGGGCCCGCGACGTCATCGTGTTCAACGGCCCCCCCGGAGGGGGGATCGGCACGCTCTCCAGCGCGTTCGTCATCGGCAACAACCCGCGCCCCGCACTCAGTGCGATCAGCCCGGACAGAGGAGGGACACTCCAGCGGCTGGTGTTGAACCTCAGCGGGACGGGGTTCGTGAGCGGCCTCACGCGCGTCAACATGGGAGCGGGCATTGTCCTGAACGCGATCACGGTCAGGGACGCGCAGCAGCTCACCGCGGATGTGAGCATCACGGGATCGGCTGCAGGCGGAGTCCGCAAGATATTCGTGATCAATGATCCCCCGGGCGGAGGGGCATCAGACAGTATCGCATTCACTGTCGATGCGCCCCCCACATCCTATCCTGTCCCCATTGCGCCGGCGGATTCAGCCTCCGGGCTCGACACGGCGCTGACATTCAGCTGGCATCCATGGCTGACGACGGGGGTCTCGTACCGCCTTCAGGTCTCCCCGGGCCCCGGGTTCACATCCACGGTCCTCGACGATTCAACGATCTCGGACACAGCCCGGAGGGTGTCGTCACTCGCCCCCGGCACCGAGTACTACTGGCGCGTCACCGCCTGGAACGCCGTCGGCACAAGCGCCCCATCACCCCCACGCTCCATTGTCACGGCAGCGGCATATCCCACATCGTACGCGTTGCTGGACACGATTGCGTTCCCCGCGCACGGTTCTGCGTCAGAATTCAGCACAATCGACTACCGCATCATAGCATTGCCCGGAGAAAGTGGCGCGTCGCTGGGGAGCGTCCTGGGCGGCACCGCGAAGACGGACTGGGTCGCATACTGGGACAACGGCGCTGCAGACAACTACCTGACCGCCTTTGACGGCGGCTCCGCATTCCTCTGCACGGCGGGACGGGGGTTCTGGGTCTTGCACAACGGGCACGTCACCATCGAGGGCGCGGTGCCCACAGCCGGGCTGGATTCCACCCGGTCTGTCGCTCTCCCCCTCCACGCGGGATGGAACCTGATCGGCGATCCGTACATTACATCCGTCTCCTGGTCTTCCGTGCAGGCCGGCAATGGGCCCGCCGCCATCGCCGATCCATGGTCGTACGACGGATCATTCCAGCGGGTGACGACGCTTGCCCCGTACGAGGGGTACCTCTTTGACAACGCGGACAACCGATCGGTTCTCCGGATCCCGTTCGGCCGGACATTAGGGAAAAACCCCGCGGGGACGCCCGGGTGGCGCATTGGCATCAGGCTGACTTCCGGCAGCATGATTGACCGGGCGGCGAGCATCGGCGTCTCCGCCGGTGCGAAACCGGGGAGGGATCCCCTCGACCTGAGAATGCCCCGCGGTGTCGGCACTGAACCCGGCGTCTTCTTCAGCCGCCCCGGTTGGGATGCCGCGGGAAGCGTGTTCGCCAGGGACATCCGGCCGTTGATCGTCTCCGCGGAGACATGGCCGATGAACGTCCGGGCACCGGTCGGGCAACCGGCGCACATTTCATTCGAAGGAATCGGTGCCTTACCGGAGACATTCCAGGCGATGCTGATCGATGATGAGGCGGACCGCGTGTTCGACATGCGCAAATCGCCCGCCTACGACTTCACACCGGCCGTACCCGTGTCCAGGTTCCGGATCGTCGTCGGTTCCCCGGAATCTCTCAAGAGCATACTGGAGGAGATTGTCCCGAAAGAGTTTGCGCTGGAGAGGAATTTTCCGAATCCTTTCAATCCCTCGACAACGATACCTGTTGATATCCCGCGGGCTTCCGTCGTGTCACTGGTGATCTATTCAATACTGGGGGAGGAAGTGTACGCGCTTCATACGGGGCCCCTCGACCCCGGGCGTCATTTCTTCCAGTGGAACGGGACCGACCGTAGAGGACGGCCGGTATCCTCGGGGGTATACATTGTCAGACTGCGAAATGACGCCGGCAAGGCGTTCGTCGGGAAGATGCTTCTGATGAAGTAGACGGTATGCCGAGATACTTCTTCTTTCCACAATGCTATTTTTAGTTAGTATCACCTGATACTATTTCAGAACGACGAACCGCCTGGTCTGAACGAATTGTCCGGCCACCAGCCTGTACATATACATCCCGCTCGCCAGCCCGGTCGCGTTGAATCTCACCGCGTATGATCCCGGCTGTTTCAGCCCGTCGACGAGCGTCGCGACTTCCTGCCCGAGCACGTTGTAGACGCGTAGCGTGACATACGCGGCGCCGGACACTTCGTACGTAATCGTCGTCCCGGGGTTGAAGGGGTTGGGATAGTTCTGTCCCAGTGCGTACCCGGATGGCGGATTCCCGGCTGGCTCAACGCCCGTCAGCGGTGTGTTTGCAGTGAACCTGAGAACCCTGTTGTTCGACACATCTGCAACCCACATCGTGTTCTTTGCCGGATCGATGCAAACGCCCCAGGGAGCGGAGAGCCGGTTTTGTGCCGCCACGCCCGTGCCTGTGACGAAATCCGGCTGGCCGATGACACCGTCCGCATTCGCACCATCGGGTTTCGCATAGGCTGTGTCAAACCACGTCAGCCTGTTGCTGCCGTCATCGGTCACATAGAGGCGTCCCGAACCATCCACCTCCACCCCCCATGGTTCCTCCATGCCGGACTGCGACACGGCGCCATTTATGGAGTCGAACCCGGCTTCGCCAAGTACCCCGTCGGCCTCGGCGCCGTTCGGCTTGCTCGCCGCATCATCGAACCGGAGCACCCTGCCGTCAAAACTATCGGCGACGTAGAGCCGCCCCTGTGAGTCGACAACGAGACCGCGCGGCGCGTTAAGCGAACTCCTCGAATCTGAATCTCCTGCCGTGGCGAAATCGAGTTGACCGAGCACGCCGTCGGCCGCTGCGCCGTTGGGCCTGGCGGCCGCGTTGTCAAACCGGAGCACGCGGTTGTTTGACTGATCAGCCACCCAGAGGTGCCCGGCTTCGTCAACGGCGATCCCGCGCACGTAGTTCATCGAATCCCGTGCCAGGCCCGTGGCGTTCGACGTGAAGTTCGGCTGACCCAGAACGCCGTTGGCGGGTGCGCCGCTCGGCTTATACCCTGCGCTGTCGAATCTCAGCACCCGGTTGTTGATGGCATCAGCTACCCAGAGCCGTCCGGCCTTGTCGAAGGCGATTGCCGTCGGAAAATCCATGCGGTTGGCGGCCGTGGCCGCGGTGTGCGACTCCATGTCCGTCTGGCCAAGGACGGCTTCCGCGGGCTGTCCCGTCTTGAGGGAATCCACACGACCCCACCGCAGCACACGGTGATTTGCAATATCCGCCACAAACAGTTTACGCGTGAGCGGGTCGATCGCAACGTCGGTGGGGGCGTAAAGCGAATCCGGGCCGGCGCCGTAGGACGAGCCCACGAAGTCCTTCTGGCCCAGGACAAGGTCCGCATTCTGTTCGATTATCCACTGGGCAGGCGCCGCAGGAGGGATGAACATCGCCAGCATCACGATCATGGGGACACAGGTGTGTTTCATGGTACCTCCAATATGGTACGGGAGATTTCCTCCATCGCATCCTGAACCCTTCCCTCCAATCTCACGCAGATCGTATCCGGAGGTAAATACATCTGAGGCGGGGCATCCGGTTCCGTTCCCGTTGAGACCGGAAGCGGCAACCGGCGGCTGACGAAAAATATATCGGCTGGATGAATGAATATCAAGCCCTCCAGAGGGGGTATGTTCCGCCTGCCGGAGGGCTGTCCGGTCTTATCTGAGCAGCACCATCGCGCGGACGAGCGTTTGTCCCCTCGATCGCAGCCTGCAGTAGTAGACCCCGCTCGAGTATGTTGAAGCATCCCAGGTGACCGAATGGACTCCGCCCCCCTGCTCGCCGTCGACCGGGGTAGCCACGATTCGGCCCAGGACGTCGTATATCGCGAGCGTAACATGCGCGGCGCCGGGTATGCTGTATGTGATTGCCGTGGAAGGGTTAAAGGGGTTGGGATAGTTCTGGAACAGCGAGAATTCACCCGGGGCCGCACCGTTGCCGGCGGCGACAGATGTCGCGGTGCGGACGCGGACCAGGTTGTGCTTTCTCTCGCGGACAGATCCCGTCGGGCCGGTCACCGTGAGCGTCACAGTGTACTTCCCGGGTGCTGCATACGTGTGCACCGGGTTGACCGCGCCGGATGACGTCCCGTCTCCGAAATCCCAGAGGAGTGAGCGGACGCCCTCCCATGACCTGTTGGTGAACGAGACAGACAGCGGCGCCGGTCCGGCAATGGACGAGGCTTCGAACGAAGGGTGAGCCGTCAGCGTCCCCGTGTATATCTGGCCGTTCGTACCCGTGGGAGGCGGCGGGGTACGCTGCCAGACGAGCGTCCCCCGGTCAAGGTACGCGCTCGTGTTCACATTGAAGTCGTCGCCGGTCAGCTGGCTGACCACGTCACCGTCGAACAGGTAGATGTTGCCGTTCACAGGCCAGACGATGCTCCCGTCGCTCATCCAGCTCCAGTTCGTGGTCTGGTACGTCGCCCCGGGAACGACGACACTTCGCCCGGTGCCGGTATCGTAATAGTGCATGTCCGCACTCGCTGTCGTCACGGTAAACACGGGGTTCTCGTACCAGATCACGATCCGGCCGTCGGTGACGGGGGAGGACTTGTCGGGCGGTCCGGATGTGAGAGCGGACTTCGTCTTCGCCCGCGCGTCGTACAGCATGACCTGCATGACGCCGTTCTTCCGTTCGCACCAGACGAGTATTCCATTCCGGTAGCTGTATTTCGAGTCGACAAGCGAATCGCTCAAGGGGAATTCCGTTGCGCCGTCGTAAAACATCAGGACCCCGGTGTCGGCGTTGAGCCAGCAGGCGGTGTTTCTCTCGCACATCACGTTTTCGCAGTTCGTCGAATCCTTCGTGAGCTGTGTCAGGTGATTGTTGACGATGTCATAGAGCCAGGCATGCTTCACGTTCGTCCCCTCGGCGAGCCTGAGGCCGTTGAAGCTGATGAACCCTCCCGCCACGTAGGGGTTTTCCGCCTGGACGGTATCGACGAACCTGACGGGATCGTGTATGCCGTCGAAGTAGTACATGGAATCGAAGTTGGACCGCCAGACGACGTATCCGCCGTTCGCCATGATGAGATCGTGCGTGACCGACGAGTCGGTGAGCTGGCGCGTCGTGTTGCCGTCCGAATAGAACAGCCGGGCGTGAAGTGAATTGGCGAAATTCCCCCAGACCACACGGCCACTGTCGATTGTCTTGAACTTCGTCTGCTCCCAGCCGTTCTGTCCGTCCGTGGTCAGCTGTGTGAACGTCACCGGCCGGCGCATTTCCACCGCGTCACCGTATGTCCAGGCGATGAGATCGTGGTCCATGACCGGGTTCTCCCCCGCCGAGACGCTTCCAGTGAGGGCGTCAGGGATGGAATATGTACGAACGCTTCTCTGCGGCCCGGACCCGGATTGCCACGCCACGAGCCCGTTGCTGATATGGACGGCGTACACGCCGGTTGTGTCGGAAAGGACCGTCGTGACGGCCGTCCCGGAGTCATATATGCGTATCGTGCCGGAACCTGTGGTCGTGTCCCTCAGGGCGGCGACCGCGATCCCGTCGCTCAGGTCGTACCCCGCAACGACGACGCCCTTCCCCGGTGACTGCGCAACCGTCACGACCGAATCCCCCGTGAAAAGCCTCACGCGCGATGAATCCGGCGGACCGCTCAACCAGGCAACCTGGCCGTCCCTCGCCACCGGCGAGCGGTTGCGTGCCGCGGGACTCATCGAGATGTTCTTGGTCACCCACCCGTCGAAAAGATAAACATCGGAGGTCCTCCCCGATTCGGAATCCGAAACGACCCATGCGACCTCTCCATCGTTGACGCTCGGAGACGTGTTCCAGGCCCCCGCGCTGAGGAGCGTGTCCGACGAAAACGTGAACCTGTGGAGGACGACATTCGTACCGGTTCCCCCGTTCCTCCGTGCGTATGCCGCTACGTCGCCGGCGACGGAGACCGGTTGCGCAAAGTCCGGATTGTATGAAAGCCCGACATCCGTCGTCACCCACGTCCGGCAATCGAACGACTTCACCTCTTCGGCAGACGTATTCCACACGATCCTGTCGCCGCTGATGGCGCACGTGAGACCTGCCAGGCCTGAATCGAGCGTGGCGATCCCCTGCCCCCAGTAGAAGCGGAAGAACTGGTTTCCTGAATTGATGTCCGTGTCCCGCCAGATGAGCCTTCCCCGGTCCATGGCAAGCTGCGCGGGGGCGGAGGTATTCAGCGTGATGTTGAATACCCTGTACGTGTTCTGCACCTGCGCGGGCGCAACGTGCGCCCCCCACTGGACTGCCACTGCGAGGGGGATGAGCAAGGGTGCGCGGCGATTCATGGGCACCTCAGGAGGATAAGCGAAGCCGGCGGACAATTCACGTTCACCTCACGTAAAGCATTTTCCTGACGGCCACATACGAACCCGCATGCATCCGGATGAAATAGACGCCTGAGGCCAGCTCCCCGGCCGGTTTCCAGACTACCTCATAATGCCCCGGATTCTGCACCTGGTCCACGACGGTCGCGACCCTCTGTCCCAGCAGGTTATATATCACGATGCCGAGTTGTTGCGCTTCCGGTAGCGTATACCGTATTGTGGTCGAGGGATTGAACGGGTTGGGATAGTTCTGTGAAAGCGAGTATGTCAGCGGGATGTTGGCTCTGCCCGGCGCCGCCACACCAGTGATCTGGTTCTCGACTTTGAGTGAGTCGTCGAACGTGCCGTCGTTCCTGTGACTTACGAGTATCGTCACGGGCTGTCCGGCAAGGTCAGCCCAGACCGGACGTATGAGGTGCGCCGCACCGCCGGGGAGTGGAATCCCCCTGTGTTCGAAAGAGATCTCTCCGTCTGAAGAGGCTGAGCGAAGCTCCAGTGTGTACGATTTCGGCGCGTTCCCCCCCTGCATCTCGACGTCGCGGCCGTTCTGCACGCTCACGCGGACCGAGTCCCCGGGAGCGAGACTCATCCCGTCTGCCCCGAAGACCTGTTCGGCTGAGCCATCGAGTATAATCCCCCCCACGTATGTACTTTTTGACGCGGTGTCGCTGTTGAGCACCGTGAAACCGTTACGGAACATCACGTCGTCGTGCTGGCCGGCCCGTGCGCCTGTCCGCCTGTATGTGTAGATCGCCGAGTCCGAGAAGACCGTGCAGTATGCGGTAGTATCGACGGGGTCCTTTATATGCACCGTGTAATTCCCCTCAGGAATGAGGAACCCGACTGGAGGTTGGAAAAACCCGGTACGGGAGACGAGCGGCTTCCCCTGGAAATTGGTGAACCAGGAGCTGTCCGCGTACCCTGTCGAATCTCCCAGTGCGTCTGTGATAAGTGTCGAGGCACCCGGCGGCGTGTCCATTTCGAGCCACCCGGGAGCCGCGCTGAGCTTCGCGAGGACGGGGGACTTCGCCGTGCCTGCCGGTAGTATCGCGCCGTGGAGGTAAAGGCTCGCCGGCTCGATGTAAAGCCCGTCCTTTCGAAAATAGCCGGGGTAATACCAGTACCCGTCTCCTGTCAGACGGACGAACCGGCTGGCGTCACCCGGAAAGTTGTTGTCATAGACATAGACGCGTATCGTGTCCATCATTACCGAATCCTGTACCACCTTGTACGGGGTCATGACATGCCCGCCGGATGGCGCGGGATGCACGACGCAGAGGTCGATCGGGTCCGCGACCTGGTCAGCGAGGAAAAATGCCTTCAGGCTGTCCGCCCAGGCCGGGTATTTGTATTCGCTGAAATGCGTTGTTTCGAAATCAAGCTGTGCGGTCCCGTACTGCTCCTCGAAGAGCTGATCGATCATGTCGCGCCGCGGCGCGTTCACCGGGAGCGATGAGAGGTTCGCGTAGCTGCCGATGAGAGGAAATGTCTGTGCGAGCGCCCCCGGCTCACTGAACGCCGCCGCGCTCGAAATTGCCATCCCCTGGCATGCCCCCGAGAATCTGTCCGGCCCTGCCTTGGAAGCCCACCACTGGACCGCCGAGGGACGGTAGACGCGTCCATATTTTGCCGAATCGAAGTAGCAGGCGCCTATGCCGAATGCGCGCACTACCATCGGCCAGCTCGGCCAGTCCGAGAGCGTGGCATCGATTGGGTTCGTGACAAAATATGACGGGTACCGGCGGCCCGTAAACTGATCCACCCCCAGGTAGTCCTCCCAGGCAACCGCCGGCCAGAGGTTGTCGGCTGTATTCCCGAACGACCAGCCGTGGAGGGCCGGAGAGAACGGCTCGTAATCGCCGGTGGCGGTGAGCCGCGTCAGCACATATTCCTTGATTTTGAACCTGCCGCTTTTCCCGGCCAGGCCGGATTTCCTGTGGTGCTGGACGAGTATGAAGCATTTTCTCGAGAGCGTGTCAGGGACCTTCCAGACATACTGCGGGGGATTTGCCGGGTAATGCTCGATGATCGGCGTGTACGTCCGTCCATCATCAAGGCTGTAGAATATCTTTACCGTGTCAACCCCGTTTGCCGGGTTCCACCGTATTGTGTCCCTCTGTTTCGCGACCCAGAGCTCGTCGCTGCGGGGACGCGTCACCTGTATCGGGAGAAGTGCAATCGAAAACTCAGACGTGTTCCTCCCCGTGTCCGTCGCCGTTGCGGTCAGCGGGTTCTGCCCCGTGTACGAGGAGAGTGAAAACGAAAAGTGCGTTATTCCCCCCGCGTCCGTCATCACCGCCTGCGTTGCCGTGAGCGTCTTTCCTTCGCCGAATCCCGAGGAATCGGCGTCATCGCTCGTATAGAGGTCCACTGCGTAGCTGTTGAGCGGGGCGCTCATCAATGTGCCGTAGACGACCGCCCCGGGACCCGAAATGCGCACGGAATCGAGATCCGGGTGGTTCTGCAGGTTGTTCGGGCCCGTGTCGGCATCGAGCGTATCGTTCGTGTTCACACCCGCCGGCGCCAGATCGATGCCAAGTCCACCGTTTGCAAAGAGCGAGTTATACCTGACGAGGTTTCCGGTGCCGCTCACCACGTTCACACCGGCCCCCCCGTTGAATGCAATGATGTTCCCCGATGGGGCGTCCATCCCCCCGACGGAATTGTCCGACGCGTTGAGCAATACCCCGTCCGACCCGTTGCTCAGGGATCTCACGCCAATGTCGTCCGTCCCTATCAGGTTTCCCTGGACGATGTTGTTTTTGGCGTGCGCGTTCCGGATTTCAATACCGTACCCGTTGTTGCCCGAGATGACGTTTCCCTCTCCAGGGTTCTTCCCCCCCACGGTGTTTGCGGGCGCGTCGTTTATGACTATCCCCTTGCTGTTGGGGAGCGGGTTCAACGCCGTGGCGTCTGTCCCGATGAAATTTCCCTGTATTTTCGTCCCTGTCGTCCCGCTCGAATCAAGGAAGACTCCGGGGAGTGTATTCCCGGATATGACATTTCGTGCCGCAGCCGTTGTGCCGCCGACTGTTACGGACGGCGTGTTGGTCATATAAATCCCATTCCCGCTGTTGGGAATTCCGGAGGTACCGGAAACGTCTGTGCCTATGAAATTCCCCGTTATCGCTATGCCTGTCCCCGCTTCGGCGAGTGTGACACCCGATGCGTTGATTGAACCCGATATGACGTTTCCGGATCCGGTGAGCACTCCCCCGATTGTGTCCTGCGACGATCCCTCGAGTATGATCACTCCTCCCCCTACATTTCCGATCGCCGCGCGCCCGGTGATGTCCGTGCCGATGTAATTTCCCTCCACGACATTTCCGGTTGCCTCTGCCCCGGCGATTGCCACCCCAGGATTCATGTTGCCGGATATGATATTGCGCTGGGCAGGCGTTGTTCCCCCGATTCTATTATGCCCGGTGTACAGCAGTATACCGTTCCCCAGGTTCTTGGCACCTGCTGTCCCTGCGGCATTTGTCCCGATGAAATTCCCTTCGAAGACATTCCCCTCCCCTTCCCATACGACGATTGCGCTCCCTGACGTCAGACGATTGATCGCAAGACCACGTATGGAGCATCCTCCGGCAAAAATGTCGAATGCCTGGAATGCGCCCAGAACACCGCCGTTGATCTCGATGACGGGCTGCGAGACATATCCCGGCTGCGTCTCCCCGTCGATCGTCACGGGATCCAGTATGCTGGGGAGCTTGGACTGGGGGGTGATCGTGAAGGGACCGTTCCCCGGGATGTCGAACGTGATCACGTCCGGGCCGGGATTGTCGTTCGCATCGTTTATCGCTTTGCGCAGTGACCCGTCCCCCGTGTCGTTTGTCGTCGTGACAGTGTACACCATTGTTGGAGACGCCTCCGGGCGCCGCAGAGCTCCGGGATGCAGATCCGCCGCGGGAGAGAACCGGAGGGGCGGCATGCTCCAGTGTCCCCGTTCGGTTAGACTCACGTGTGTTCCGGGCGGCTCTCCGGGCGCGTATCCGGTCCGCACATCCTGTGAATGTGACGTCACGGCGCACAGGCAGAGGAACAACCCGGCCGCTGCTGCGTTGCGCAATGCTTTTCTCATTTTGTGAGCACCATTCGTTTCACAAGACGAGTCGTGCCGGTTCTCAGCTCATAAAAATACACGCCGCTCGAGCAGCGCGAGGCATCCCACGCGACTTCGTGAACTCCCCCATCCACACTTCCGTCGACGAGCGTGGCCACTGCCTGGCCCAATACGTTGAAGACGCGCAGGATGACATTTCCCCCCGACGGCACGCTGAATCCGATCACGGTGCGGGGATTGAACGGGTTGGGGTAATTCTGCGAGAGCTGTATGAGCGCCGGGCTTTTCCCCACGGAGACTGACGTCATCGGCGTTCCGCCGTTTCTGAACACGCCGTCCCCGTTTGTCCCGGCGTAGAGGTACCCTGACGGGGCAATGGTCACCGAGTTGACCGCTGTATCACTCAGACCTGCGTTGTACCTCTGCCAGGTTGCGGTACCCCGGGGGAGCATGTACGCCCCTTCGGCGTCTGAGCCCCCGTACATGTTTCCCGAGCCGTCGAACGCAAGCGACACAATGCTCCCTGCATCAAAGGAGGGCACACCCTGGTCAAGAAGTATCCAGTCCCCGGACTCGAGACGGTAGACTCCGAACTCGCCTGTGGCTGCAAATACGTTGTTCGCGGAATCCACCCTCAGCGCGAGTATCGGTGCATACGGGAGACCGTTGGACCTGTCGTTCCATGTCGCTCCACTGTCTGTCGAAACGGGGAGCCCGCCGTGGTACCCCGCATAGAGAACACCGGACCTGCTGATGAGTATGGAATTGAATGAGATGTTGGCGAGCCCCGTGGTCAGCGTGGACCAGGAGTTCCCGCTGTCCGTGGAAAGGTATATCCCCGTCCCTTCGTTGCCGGTGATGCTGGCGGCGGCTACCTCGCCGCCCCCTGTTGCGAGCGCAAGTGCGGGCCGACCCTTCATCGGCGTGGCGAGCCCTTTCCAGGTTGCTCCCGCGTCAGTGGAGCGGAAGACCGCGACGCCGTCCGTATCAGGCGAGATCCCGGCGAAGAACGCGCCGTCTGATCCGCTTGTCAGCGAAAAAACCAGTTTGTCGGCAAATGCCGGGTTGGCGGTGAGCCATGTGGATCCCGAATCTGTCGTGCGGTAGAGGCCTCCCGCGGCGTTCGTTGCGGCGATGACCGCACCGTATTTATTGGCTGCGACCAGCGTGCAGAACGAGGAGACGATCCCGGATGCGGACTCGTTCCACGAAGTGGCATCGTCCGTTGAGCGGAATATGCTTATTGCCGTGCCTGCGAAGAGATTTCCGGAGCTGACGGCCAGCGAGCGGACGTACCTGTTCATCATGCCGTTATCCGTTTCGGCCCACGTCACTCCGTCGTCCGTGGATTGAAACAGCCCGCGCAGCGTACCGGCGAAGAGGTCCCCCGCACGATCGGAGGCGAATGTCGTCACATACCTGTTTGAAAGTCCCGCGCTTGCGGGGGGCCAGGACGCGCCCGCATCCGATGATCGGTATATGCCGTCACCGTATGTTCCGGCGAGTATCGCCCCCGTGCGAGTTCTGAAGAGCGCCTGGACGGCGACAAGAGAGTAGGCAAACGTCCTCGCCCAGTGCGCGCCGCGGTCAGTGGACCTGTAGACACCGGCCCCTGAGGAACCTCCCACGGTCTCCGCCGCATAGAGCGTCCCTGTCGAGTCTGCGATGACGCAGGAGAAAGCAGTGAAAGCGAGATTCCCGTTTGCGGGGGTCCAGCTTAATCCCGCGTCCGACGAGCGGAATATTCCGTTCGAAGACGAAGAAGCGTAGATCTCACCCGAGTCGTCCCTGCAGAATCCGCTCGGCATGAATCCCGAAGAGATCTCCGTCCACGAATCTCCCCCGTCCGTCGAGCGGACGATCTCCTCCGGAGCCGACAATCCTGAGGCGCCCGCGAGTATCCCGCCAGAGGTGGGACAGTAGATCGGCCCGGCGATCGTGAAGCCTGCCCCCCCATGGAGGAGCGACCAGGTGGCACCCAGGTCTGTCGACCTGTAGAGACGTAACAGCCCCGGTGAAAGCTCCGCGCCCGCGTACAGCGTATCACCCGGCCCCGCGACGACGAAGTGCATGTTCCCTCCGTCCGGGCCGTTTGTCCTGAACCAGGGGGATGGCTGTGACGATCCCGACCCAGCGCAGAGTGCGAAGAACACCGTGCAGCATATCTCCCTTTTCACTGTCATCCCCTCTGGCACCCGATGGCGATATTGCACGAGATGCGTCTTCTGGCTGGACGCAAGGGCCTGGAAAACCGCATGTCATTCCCCGGCAGGTGAGCGGCTTTCAGAGAACGGTTTGTGAATTTACATGCGGATCGCCTCTGCAACAATCGCACAAAGAGATGGAAATCGGGGAGCGGAGCGACCCCGGGGGGGCTGGAACCGCACAAATATGCGGGGTGCTACAGGATGCGGTCCTTCAGGGCGCGGGCGACAGCTTCTGATTTTGAGTGGACGTGGAGCTTTTCGTAGATGCTCCGGATGTGGAAGCGGACGGTGTGTATGCTGATAAAGAGGTGGTCTGCGGTTGATTTGTAGCTGTTTCCCTTCACGAGCTCCTGGAGTATTTCCTCCTCCCGCTCCGTGAGCGGTTCGTGTTCGCTCCTGCGGGGTGAGAGTTTCCGGAACGCGTCGAGGACCTTTGCGGCCGTTTCTGCCGACATCGTCGCACCCCCGGCATGTACCTCCCGTATCGCATCAAGTATCTTCCCGGGGGGCTCCTTCTTCAATATATACCCGCTTGCCCCGGCCAGAATTGAGCGGAATATCCTTTCGTCGTCCCTGTGGACTGTGAGCATCACGATGGCAGTGGCCGGGAATTTCTGCTTGAACAGCGCTGCCCCTTCATCCCCCTTCATCCCGGGGAGGCCTATATCCGAGAGGAGCACGTCGGGCGCCGTCTCCAGGTCCGCGAGGGCTTTCTCATATGTGGCGAAAGCTCCGACGCAGCGGAAGCCCTCGGTCTGGCTGAGTATGTAGGAGAGTCCACGACGGACTTCCTCCTCATCCTCGATCAGCGCGACGCGTATGTCTTTCGGTGTGCTCATCGCTGCCGAATGTACCTTTATCCGGGGTCGAGTACAACCGCATATTCAGCCGGTTTTGACTTCAAGCTGTAGATGTGTTCCCTTTCCATACTCGCTTGAGAGGACAAACCTCACACCCACACGCTCCCCCCGCTCGCGAAGACTCGTGAGCCCGTGCCCCGTCTCCCCGACGCCGTGGGGGATCCCCTTCCCGTCGTCCACAAGGTCCAGGACCGCCCCGTGGGGTAACGGGCGGACGGAGAATCGCGCCCTGGTTGCGCCTGAATGTTTGACGATATTGTGTATGCCCTCCTTGAACACGAGATAGACGTCGCGCCGTCGCTCGGGGGTGAGCCGGGCGGATTCGAACGAGCCCGAAAGATCTGTTTCAAAGACGATTCCCCGTCCTTCACACATCTCCTCCCCGAACTGGGAGATCCGCCGTATCACGTTCTGGAGCGTGTCCTGCTTCGGATCGACAGTCCAGACGATGTCGCCGAGTGATTCAATCAGGTCCCGCGCCGTCTCACCGACAGCGGCGAGCACACCCCGGGCCTTTTCGGGGTCAGTCCCGCTCTGACGCCCGGCAACTTCCGTCATAATCGAGATGCGCGTCAGGCTG